>Ga0105104_10002252_pt1 | contig 14205 bp, 11 predicted proteins | sample PPLLaktember2015_3_FD_87034 | JGI IMG/M metagenome (GOLD analysis project Ga0105104, IMG submission 87034) | Freshwater sediment microbial communities from Prairie Pothole Lake near Jamestown, North Dakota, USA - PPLs Lake P7 Core (6) Depth... | ecosystem: Environmental > Aquatic > Freshwater >... | reverse complement strand
GGTTCATCCCCGAGGAGCTCCTGGGAGACGTAGGCTCCGAAGGAGACCTGCGTCGGTACTTCACGAAAGGAATTCCGTTCGAGCCGCCGGTCGGGGAGCGCGCGCCGGCGGCCGCTCTCTCCCTCGACTACGAGGTTCTTCGAGCCCTGCTTGCGGCGCGCGTCCTCGCACCCGAGGTCCAGACGATCGTGCGAACGTACTTCGCCGAGATCACGCGAGGAGGACCATGATCGCGGCGCAGGATCTCGATCGGACGTACTCGACGCTCGAGCGCCTTCGCGCGGCGATCGGCACGACCGTCGTCGGTCAAGGAGCCGTCGTCGAGGCAGTCCTTGTCGCGCTCCTGTGCGGCGGAAACGTCCTCCTCGAAGGCGTGCCGGGCTTGGGAAAGACCCTTCTCGTCCGCGCCCTCGCGCGCGCCCTCGACCTTCGCTTCTCGCGCATCCAATTCACCCCAGACCTCATGCCGGCCGACATCGTGGGAACGAACGTTCTCTCCGACGACGGCACGAGGCGCACGTTCACATACTCCCCGGGCCCGATCTTCGCCAACGTGGTCCTCGCCGACGAAGTGAACCGCGCGACCCCCAAGACGCAGTCGGCCTTGCTCGAGGCGATGGAAGAGCGAACGGTGACGATCGGAAAGACGACATACCCTCTCGGAACGCCGTTTCTGGTCCTTGCCACGCAGAACCCGATCGAGATGGAGGGGACGTACCCTCTCCCCGAGGCGCAGCTGGACCGATTCCTCTTCAAAGCAGTCGTTGGCTATCCCTCGCTGGAGGACCTTGTCACCATTGTTGAACACACGACGGAGGGAGACGGCGTTGCTCTTCCCGAAGCAGTCGCGTCGGCCGCCGACGTTCTCTCCGCGCAGTCCGTCGTCCGTGAGATTCCCATCGCCCAGCCTCTGCGCGAGTACGTGGCCCGGTTGGTTCTGGCAACCCATCCCGATAACCGCCACGCCCCGAAGGACGTCCGGTCGTTCGTCGAATACGGAGCGAGCCCCCGGGCCGCGATCGCGACCATCCTCGGCGCGAAGGCGCACGCCCTTCTCGCCGGAGAGCCGAACGTTCGCCGGGTGGACATCGAATCCGTCTTCCCTTTGGCCCTAGGACACCGCCTCATTCTCAGCTTTCGGGGAGAGGCCGAGGGCGTTGCCGCTACGGCGCTGCTCAGCCGCGTGTGGGAGGAGACGCCGGTCCTATGAGAGTCTCGGTCGCCGACACGACGTGTCTCCCCGTCTGCGATCCGCTCCTCATCGGCGCACGGAGTCGCCGTCTCGGTGCGCTCCGTCCGGCGCGCTGCGCGGGGAGCGCCCGCGCATGATCCTTGCGAGCCCGGCCTACCTTCCTCTCCTCGCCTTGTCGATCGGGGTCGTCCTCCTCTACTTCCTCACCGCGCGCCCGCGACGACATGAGGTCTCCGCCCTCTTCCTGTGGGAAGGATCTCCAAGCGATCCCCGAACCCGGGCCGCACGAGTTCGTGTTCGGATCGACGTCTTGCTTCTCCTGCAGGTTCTCACCCTCGCTGCGGCGGTCCTTGCCCTCGCGGAACCGGCCTTCCCGACAAGGGCTCCACGTCTGGACAGTCTGGCCATCGTGCTGGATGGAAGCGCGAGCCTCCGTGCCACGAGCGCGGGCGGCCGGCCGTCTTCCGATCTCTGTCGAGCGGAAGCGTCGGCCCTGCTTGACGCCTATCCAACGACGCCCGTGGCCGTCTTCGAGCTCTCGGCCTCGCCCCGCCTTCTTGCGCCTCTCTCGACGGATCACGCACAGGCTCGGAGAGCCGTCTCGGCCTGGGAACCCACGTGGTTTGCCGACGGCACAACCGAGGACCTGATTGACCTCCTCAGCAGTCAGGGCGGGACGTACGAGCGGATCGTCTTCCTGACGGACGGACCGCCCGCGTTCTCCCTCGCCGCTCTCGACGTGGTCTCCTTCTCGCCTGGAGAGAACGTGGCGCTGTCGGCCTTCAGTGTTCGCGAGGACCCGAGCGGAATGGGGTCGATCGCCTTCGCCCGCGTTCGCAACGACACGGCATCTGACTACGCAGGCGCGCTTCGTGTGAGCGACGGCGCGCGTCGGACGTCCGTCTCGGTGTACCTCGCGCCCGGCGAGGAGCAGGCCTTCGTCCTCCCCTTCCCCGCATCCGTTGGGCCGCTGTTCACGGCTGCGGTCGACGTCGCAGACGCGTTCCCGGCCGACGACTCCCGCGTGGCGAGTCTCGCTCGTCGAACGGAGTGGCGGATCCGGATCGTAGGCGAGCCCGATCGCTATCTGCGGGCCGCGTTGGCGTCGATCGGCACCGTGCGCTTCCTCAGCGCAACCGACCCTGCTTCGGCTGACCTAACGGTCGCTTACGGGGTCTCGCTTCCGGAGGACACGCCCGGAGGCGTCCTCCTCGTCCACAGTTCTCTCCCTGGGATCGCCGAGGTCGGCAACGATCGCGAAGGGGAGCCGGGGCCGCTCATCGCCGATGCCCCGACGGACCCTCTGCTCGCGAACGTCGATCCCCTCAACTTCGTCGTCCGCCGGACCCCCACGGTTCGGCTCCTCGTGGACGGCGTCACCCTCCTCTCGGCGGACGGACAGCCATTCCTTTGGCGTGCCGCCCTGCCGAACCGCCGCATCGTCGTCCTCGCCCCCAACCCGCTCCGGACGAACCTGCCTCTCTGCGTCGATTTTCCCATCCTCGTCTGGAACATCGTCCGTTGGCTCTCCCTCGCAAATCCCTCCGCGCCGGTTACGGCGGCGGTCGTCGGCGAGCCGATTCCCTTCCTCTCCTACGGGATCCCCGAGCGTCTCGAGGATCCGTCGAATCGCGAGATGCGGGTGGACGTCGACTCCGCCGGCTTCGTGGCGAAGGCTCCAGGCGTCTACCAACTCTCGACATCGTCCGGGACGTACGCCGTCGCCGTGAACGTCGACTGGAACGAGTCGCCCCGCGCCGCGCGCGATAGCACCGCCTCGCCGTCGCGCCCTGCGGAGGGTCGCGCGCGGTTGGAGACCGCCTTCTTCCCGGCGTGGCCGATCGCCGCAGCCGTCGCGCTGGTTCTCCTCATCGTGGAGTGCATCCTCTTCCAGCGCCTCGGGTTCCCAAGGAGGCGGACGTGATCCGCTTGGCGACGCCGCTTGCCCTCCTCGGCTTCGTCGCGGTTGGGTTCCTGCTTTTCGCGGGCCGCCGGAACCTTCGAGGCGTCATCCTTCCCGCGCTCGCCGCGTCCGCGCTCGTCCTGGCTCTGGCAGGTCCCGAGCTGCGCCGGGGTCTGCCCCGGGAGAACGTCGTCGTCCTTGTCGATCGCTCTCCCAGCGTTTCCGTCACCGCCCCGGAGGGGGAAGCGGAGGATGCCCTGGCCGCTCTCCGCGCGGCGAACCCTGGTCGCCGGTTCGGAGCCGTTGCTTTCGCCTCCCGGGCGGCGATTTCCGTTCCCCTCTCCGACACGCCAACCTCCCTTGCCAGGCTGCCCGAACCCGCGAATCTCGGGGCACGGACCGATGTCGCCGCCGCCGTGAGGCTCGCCCTTGCGGCGTTGCCCGAAGGGGACGCGAACCAGCTTGTGCTTGCAAGCGACGGACGAGCCACGGAGGGCCTCCTTGAGGCCGTCAGCGCGGCTCGAGCGGCGAGGGTGCCGATCTCCACGCTGCCGCTCGGCCGCCTCGCGACGACCGATGCCTCCGTCTCCCGTCTTGAGGTTCCCGCCCGAGCGCAGCGTGCGCGGCCGTTCGAGATCGTCGTGGGGGTTGCGTCTCCATCCCCTGGAGACGCAACCCTCCTCCTCTACCGCGACGGGGAACTCGTCTCGTCCACTCCCGCATCCCTGGGAGGCGGGCTCTCCCGATTCCGAATCGCCGACACCGTCGCGGAGGGCGGCGTCCACACGTACCGCGCCGCGGTCAAGCGCCCGGACGACCCAATCCCGCAGAACGACTCCCTCTCAGCGTTCACGGAGATCGAGACTCCTCCTCCCCTGCTTGTTGTCTCGCCCCTGCTTCCCGGCCCCCTCGCCGCGGCGCTCGCAGGAACCGGGAAGCCTTACGCCGTGAGCCCCGCCGTCCCCTCGCTCGAGGCGCTCTCGCGGTATCGCGAGGTCCTGGTCACGGGCTTTCCGTTGAGCGGGCTCTCTGCCGACGACATTGGGACACTCCGCTCCTTCGTCGCCGACCTGGGCGGAGGCCTTCTCGTGGCCCAAGGGGAGGAGGAGCTCCGTGGGGTCGCGGGCGGCGGGATCGAGGGCCTCCTTCCTGTCTCGTACACGCTTCCAGAGAGGGCGGACCAGGCCAGCCTCGCCGTCGTCTATCTCCTCGACCGCTCGGCGAGCATGCTCGGGCACGCAGAAGGGGCAGTAAAGATCGACGTAGTGAGGGAGGCGGCGGCCGCGTGCGTCGGCCTCCTCGACCCGCAGGCCCTCGCCGGGATCATCGCGTTCGACCGGGAGTTCCGCTGGTTGCGACGCGTCGGCCCCGTCCTGGATGGGCGGGAGATCTTCGAGTCCCTCCGCGCGCTCGAGGCCAGCGGCGGAACCGACATCTACTACCCAACGGTTGCGGCACTCGACGCCCTCGAACAGGTCACGGCGCGCATCAAGCACATCCTCCTTCTCTCCGACGGGAAGACGGTCAACGAGGCTCGGGACTGGGATGGGCTCTTCGCGCGCCTGGAAGGCCAATCCGAGGTCCGCCTCTCCGCCATCGCCGTCGGTTCTCAGCCGAACATGTCGCTCCTCGACCGACTGGCGAAGGCGGGTCGAGGCGCGCTCTACGTGGCGACGGATGTCTCCCTGCTTCCAAGAGTGTCGATGGAGGCGACGGAACGCCTGTCCGAGAACCGCTTCGTGATGGGCGAGACCCCCGTGTCAGGACTCCTTGCGGGCGGCGACCTGACTCAGCTACCGCCGCTCCGGGGGTACGCGCTGACGTACTCGCGGCCGACGGCCGAGGTTCTTCTCTCTGCGGGAAGCGATCCCATCTTCGCCCGATGGCGCGTCGGCCTGGGGAGGGTGGGCGCCCTGAACACCGATCTCGCTGGGACGTGGTCGAGTGACTGGCTCTCTTGGAGCCGTGCTCCTCTGCTCGTTGAAGCCATCCTCGGGAGTGTGGAGGCCGAAACGTGGGTCGACCGGGGCCTTCAGCCGTCCGTGGACGTTCGAAGGTCCGAGATTCACGTGTCCGCCGAGGCGCTGGAGTCAGACGGGGCCTTCGCAAACTTCCTCCGCCTCGAGGCAGTCCTGCTTCCCGGCGGCGACGTGACTCCGCTCGAGCAGACAAGTGCCGGCCGCTATGAGGCGATCCTCCCCGGACTCGCCGAGGGAGGGTACGCCCTGCAGGTGGTCGACCTAGCGCGCAACCACGTCGCCCTCCTCCCCTTCTCGGTTCCGTACCCGGAGGAGTACCGCCAGACGGGCGTCGACGAGGCATCCCTGCGGACGATTGCGCAGACGACCGGCGGCCGGTTCCTCGAAAGCGATCTTGCGCTTCCCGAGTCCCCTGCCACGCGGGGCCGATCCTATGCTCCCGTCCACCGCCAGGTCCTGCTTCTGGGCCTCACTCTCTTCCTCCTCGAACTCGTTCGCCGCAAGCGACCTCGTCGACTGGCGAAGCCCGCGCCGCGGGCCGACCGATTCGCTGCGTGAGGAGCTTCCGCCTCCGCAGAGCGGGCGGCGGCGGCGTCACCCGCGAAGAGGGCGAACCCAGGTGCGTTGCAGTGCTGTCCACTTGATTCAGTGGCACCACAACTCTATACTGCTCGCGAAGTTCCCTCTCGATTGCCATCCCACGGAAGGGGAGGTGACGTTCGCGTTTGGCTTCTCTGGTAGAGCGGAAGGAACATCTCTAAGGGAGGTTCAGATGGGAAGAAAGGGAAACTGGCTAGTACTTGGAATCGCAGTGTCCTTGATCATCGGCATGGCTTCCGTGGGGTTCGGGGCAACCGACAAGTTGGTCTACCTGTTCTACGGTGAACCCGGTGAGGCCGACCCCGCGACGGCGTACGACATGCGCTCGTCGACACTGATCAACAACGTCTACGACCGTCTCCTAACCTACGAAGGGAGCGACGCCACGAAGTTCGCGCCGATGCTGGCCGAGCGCTGGGAAGTGTCGGCTGACGGAAAGACGCTCACGTTCCACCTCCGAAAGGGCGCGACATTCCACGACGGCTCGGCCTTAACGGCGGAGGATGTGCGCTACTCACTCAACCGCGTCTTGACGATGAACCAACCGCCTGCCTGGATGCTGTCGCAGATGATGAATCAGGACAGCACCGTCGTCGTTGACCCGTATACCGTCGAGGTTCACCTGACGCAGGCGTACGCCGCGGCTCTGGGCGTGCTGACGCACAGCGTCGCGTCGATCGTCAACTCGGCGGTCGTCGAGGCGAACGGCGGCATCGTCGCCGATCAGGAAAACACCTGGATGAACCAGAACGAGGGCGGCGCCGGATCCGGACCGTACACGTTGAAGGAATGGATCCCGGCTGAAAGGCTCACGTTCGAGCGGTACGACGGCTACTGGGGCAAGAAGGCCATCACGAAGACCATCGAGTGCCCCATCGTCCCCGAGGTCGGAACTCGCGTCCTCATGCTGCGGGCCGGGGATGCCGACGTCCACGACCAGTTCCCGGAGACGAACGTCGCCGACCTGCAGGGCGCTCCGAACCTGACGATCCTCACCCCGGCCACGTTCAACATCGACTTCATCGCCCTTGGATGCCGCGGCCCGATGGCCGAGAAGGTCGTCCGCCAGGCGGTGTCCTACGCGTTCCCGTACGCCATGGCGCTTGAGTTCGTCTACAACGGACTTGCGATCCGATCCACCGGCCCAATCCCGTCGGGGATGTTCGGCTACGTCGACCCTGCAGCCGAAGGGCGGTACGACTACAACATCGTCAAGGCCAACCAGCTCCTGGACGCGGCCGGCTGGACTTGGGTTCCCGGCCAGGGCTACCGCACAAAGGGCGGCGTCGAACTTGGCATGGAGGTTCTCGCGCCGATCGGCGAGGAAGTGAAGATGCAGGAGGCCCTGCTCTGGCAGGACAGCCTCCGGCAGATCGGCTTCAACCTGAAGATCCGAGAGATCGTGTACGCCATGATGTACAGGACGGTCCGCAACCACGACACGGACGGCATCATGTCGGGCTGGCTGCCGGACTACGCGGACCCGGACAACTACGTCGACGCCATCTGCAACTCAGGAAACGCCAACGCCATCTACGGGAACCAGTACAACAACCCGGCCATGGATGCGCTGATCTTGCAGGCGAAGTCCGAAATCGATGTGGCAAAGCGTGCCGACCTGTATCGGCAAATCCTGGAGATCTCGTTCCAGGATGCGCCGTACATCTGGGTCTCCCAGCGGTCGAACGTCGTCATCTTCAACAACGCCGTGAAGGGCTTCTACTACAACCCGATCCTTCCGATCGACTTCTCGACGCTGTACAAGGAAGGCTAGGCAAGAAGGGGTCTCGACCAACACGGGGCCGGAGTCTCACTCCGGCCCCTCCTTTGATTCCACAACCGCGGGACAACTCCGTTGCTCCGCGGGATGAGGAGAAGACATGAGGCTCAGCACCTACATCCTGCGCCGCGTTGCGATGCTCGTTCCTGTCCTGCTCGGCGTGCTGGTGCTCATCTTCGTCATCGCGTACGTCATTCCGGCCGATCCGGCGCGAGCCTGGGCCGGGCCGCGAGCGCGTGCGGAGCAGGTTCAGGCGCTCGAGGAGCGTTACCACCTAAACGACCCCATCTACACCCAGATCGGCATCTACCTGAAGAACGTGTTTCTCCATTTCGACCTTGGGGTCTCTCCGACGACCGGGCGCCCGGTGCGGGACGATCTCAAGGCCTTCTTCCCGGCGACCTTCGAGCTGGCGATGTGTGCCTTCTTCCTGGCGATTGCCCTGGGAATCCCTTTGGGCGTCATCTCCGCGCTGCGCAGGAATCGCCCGACGGACCACTTCTCACGCGTCATCGCGCTGACCGGGGTCTCGACGCCGCTCTTCTGGTCGGCGCTCCTGCTGCAGTTCCTGTTCTACTACAAGCTGGGCTGGCTTCCGGCGATGGGGCGATCGACGATCGACATCACGCGCTACACCGGCTTCGTCCTCATCGACAGCGTTCTCAACTGGAACTGGACGGCGTTCGGCGATGCGGCGATCCACATGATCCTCCCGGCCGCGACGTTGGCGTTTTACTCGATGGGGTACTTGGTTCGCATCACACGCGGCAGCATGCTCGAGGTTCTCGAGGCGGAGTACGTGATTACGGCAAGAGCCAAGGGACTTCCGCGGAAGATCGTCATCTACCGGCACGCGCTGAAGAACGCGATCATCCCGCCTTTGACGGTGCTCGGCGTCGAGTTCGGTTGGCTGCTCGGCGGGACAGTCCTGCTCGAGACGATCTTCGCCTGGCCGGGCATGGGCCGCTACGCGGCGGGGTCGATTGTCATGGTGGATCTTCCCGCCGTGGTCGGCTACACGTTGGTCGTCGCCATGATCATGCTCCTGTCCAACCTGGTCGTCGACATTCTCTACAGCGTCATCGATCCGCGGATCCGCGTGGGAGGGAAGCGCAGATGAGAATCCCTGGAAGCATGCTCTTCTCCTCTCGGTATCGGCTGCTCCAGAAACGCCTCCATCCGATCACCAAGGAATGGGGCTTGACCTTCTACGTGCTTCGGCACAGCATGCTGGCCGTCGTTGGAGGGCTCATTGCCCTGGCGTTCCTTCTGATCGCTCTCTTCGGCAGCATGCTCGCTCCGTACGATCCCATCAGCGCCAACATTCAGGATCGGTTTCAGCCCCCGTCGGCCTCGCACCCGCTGGGTACCGACACGATGGGGCGCGACGTCATGAGCCGCATGTTGGCCGGGGCGCAGCACAGCATCAAGGCGGGGCTGATCGTTCTCGCGATCGCCGTCCCGCTGGGGGTTCTCCTCGGCGGGATTGCCGGCCTGTTCGGCGGGTGGATCGACGAGGTGATCATGCGGGTCACTGACATGTTCCTCGCGTTCCCGTCGCTCGTTCTGGCGATGGCGTTTTCGGCGGCGCTCGGGCCGTCTCTGTTCAACGCGATGATCGCCCTATCGGTCGTCTGGTGGCCGATGTACGCTCGCCTCGTCCGGGGGCAGGCGCTTGCGGTCAGGGAGACGAGCTACGTTGAGGCCGCTCGGTCGCGGGGAGCCAGCAACTGGCACATCATGTTCAAGCACATCCTCCCGAACTGCCTGTCGCCGATTCTCGTGACGTTGACGCTCGACATGGGGTGGGTCATCACCGCCGCCGCGTCGCTGAGCTTTCTTGGATTCGGCGCCCAGCCTCCGATCCCCGAGTGGGGGCGGATGGTCAGCGACGGCCGGATCTACATGCTGCGCGCGTGGTGGATGTCGGTGTTCCCGGGACTCGGCATCGTGTTGGTGGTGCTGGGATTCAACCTTCTGGGGGACGGCATCCGCGACTCGTTGGACCCGAAGCTTCGAAGGCTGACGGAGGTGACATGGAAGCGCGAGAAAACCTCCTCGTCGTCGACCGACTGAAGACGCAGTTCTTCACGTACGGAGGCGTCGTCGAAGCCCTGGACGAGGTCAGCTTCGAGATCGAGCGCGGCGAGATCTTCGGGCTGGTGGGAGAAAGCGGATGCGGCAAGTCCGTGACGGCAACGTCGATCCTCGGGCTCGTGGCCAAACCGGGCAAGATCGTCTCGGGGCGCGTTCTCTTGGACGGAGAGAACCTCGTCGGCAAGAGCGAGCAGGAGATGAACCGCGTGCGAGGCTCTCGCATCGCGATGATCTTCCAGGACCCGACCAGCTCGCTCAATCCGTTGTTCCGTATCGGATACCAGGTGGCCGAACCCTACATCTACCACCAGCGGCGCGCCAAGCGGCAGGCACTGAAGGACGCGACCGGGATCCTCGCCAAGACGGGACTCCCCGACGCCGTGGAGAAGTCGAGGAACTACCCCCACGAGCTGTCCGGAGGAATGCGCCAGCGGGCGATGATCGCCATGTCGCTCACCTGTGAGCCGGATCTGCTGATCGCGGATGAACCCACGACGAATCTCGACGTGACGATCGGGCGCCAGATCCTCGACCTCGTCAAGGACCTGCAGCGCGAGTTCGGCGCCAGCGTCCTCTGGATTACGCACGACATGGCGGTCGTCGCCCAGATGTGCGATCGCGTCGGGGTGATGTACGCGGGGACCATCGTCGAGAAGACCGACGTGAGAACCCTCTTCCGGAACGCGAAGCACCCGTACACAGAACGGCTGCTGCGCGCGATTCCTTCCGCGGTGAAGTCCGCCGACAAGCTGGAGGAGATCCCGGGCTCCGTCCCACAACTGATCCATCCGCCGACGGGGTGCCGGTTCCACCCGCGCTGCGACCACGTCATGGAGATCTGCAGTCGCGTGAAACCGCTGGAGCAAGAGGTCGAGCCGGGTCACACGGTGGCATGCCACCTGTTCGGCAGGGAAAGGGAAGGGACATGACGACCGCGCTGTTTGAGTGCCGGAACCTGACGAAGTTCTTTCCGATCAGGAGTCTGCTCCGCGAGACAGGACGGGTCCACGCGGTGGAGGACGTCAACCTGATCATTCCCGAGGGCGGAACCGTCGGCCTGGTCGGCGAGAGCGGCTGCGGGAAGACGACGCTCGCGCGGACCATCCTGCTGTTGATCGACCCCACGTCGGGACAAGTCATCTTCCGCGGCGAGGACATGGCTTCGCGCTCGAAGCGGGACCTGAGGCAGTTCCGCCGCGAGACGGCGATCGTGTTCCAGGACCCCTATTCCTCTCTCGATCCGCGGATGCTGATCGCGGACGTCGTCGGCGAGCCCCTGGTGATCCACAAAGTGGCGTTCGGCGAAGACCGCGACAACCTTGTGCTGTCACTGCTGAAGCGCGTCGGCCTCGAGGCTGACCACATGTACCGTTACCCGCATGAGTTCAGCGGGGGCCAGCGACAACGGCTGGCGATCGCCCGGGCTCTGGCGGCGGACCCGAAGTTCATCCTGCTGGATGAGGCGACGTCGGCGCTCGACGTCTCCGTTCAGGCGAAGATCCTGAACATGCTGAACGGGCTCAAGGCCGATCTCCGGCTGACGTACATGTTCATCTCCCACGACTTGAGCGTCGTGCGCCACCTGAGCGACCACATCGGCGTGATGTACCTCGGGCGGATGGTGGAATACGGCACGCGCGAGCAGGTGTTCGACACCCCGACTCATCCGTACACGCGCGGACTCCTTGCTGCAGCGCCGAGCCTCGACCCCAACGATCGGGACCGACCTCGCGAGGTCGTGTTGCAGGGCGAGGTTCCGAGCGCCGTCGAACCGCCGTCGGGATGCCGCTTCCACCCGCGGTGCCCCGGTCGCAAGCCGGAATGCGACCGCGTGCGCCCCGAGCTGATCGATATCGGAGACGGCCACCTGGTCGCCTGCCTTCCGGAATGAGAATCGGCCGGCAGCGGAAGGATGACATGGATGTCGCGCAAGGCACGAACGATTCCGGCGCGGAGCGCAGGCCTCCGGAGCTGTCGCGCAAGGACATCCTCGCAGTGATCCTCGCGATGTTCCAGCTCTTCCTCCCGCTGATCGTCGGCCTGCTGATTGTCGGCGCGGTCGTCGCGCTGATCCTTCGCTGAACTGGGCGAGACGAACCGAGAAGGAGGCGATGTGAGTCAAGCACTGGCCGCGCTCAAGTCGCAGCAAGCCTGTGAGATCCTCAAGGAGCTGGGGGTCGACTGCTGGCTCGTCTGGGTCCGCGAAACGATGCAGATGCGCGATCCCAGCCTCGAGCTCGTCCTGGGAACTGACGTCATCGCGCAGACCGCTCTCCTGTTCACGCGGGGGGGAGAGAGGATCGCCGTCGCCCAGGAGCATGATGCGGCGGGCTTTCCAAGCGGGTTGTTCGATCGCACGATCCCGTACCGTACGGGGATCGCAGAGCCCCTTCGCCGCGAGTTGTCCCGCCTGGATCCGGCGCAGATCGCCCTGGACTACAGCGTCGATAACGACGCCGCAGACGGACTGAGCGTTGGGATGCTGGAGCTTCTTCGGCAGATCCTCGACGGAACCGCCTACTCGACCCGCCTCGTGTCGGCCGGACCGCTCGTGGAGCGCCTGCGGGGCAGAAAACTCCCGGAGGAGGTCGACCGCATCCGCACCGCGATCTCCATCACGGAAGGGATCTTCGACGATCTGCGCGGCGTCCTTCGAGTCGGCCAGACGGAGCAGGAGATTGCGGAGTACGTGCGTGCCCGCATGCAGGAACTCGGCGTGAGCCCGTCGTGGGATCCGTCGTACTGCCCCGCCGTCGACGCCGGGCCGGCCAAGGAGTTCGGTCATTCGGGCCCGACGGGTCTCCGGGCAAGGGCCGGACACCTGCTCCACTTCGACTTCGGGGTCAAGGCGGACGGCTTCTGCGCCGACCTCCAGCGGATGTACTTCTTCGGCCGCCGCTCAGACGTCCCGGCGGAGGTCCGGCGCGCCTTCGACACCGTGCGCGGCGCCATTGACGCCGCGGGCTCCTTTCTCCGCCCCGGACGGATCGGCCATGAAGTCGACGCCGTGGCCCGAGCCCACATCACCGGCGCCGGCTACGAGGAATACGCGCACGGCCTCGGCCATCAGATCGGCCGGTTCGCACACGACGGGGGGATGCGACTCGCGCCGAGCTGGGAGCTGTTCGGCCGTCGCCCGTTCGGAATCGTCGAAGAGGGCAACGTCTTCACCCTCGAACCGAACGCCGCGACGCCGAACTACGGGCGTGTCAGCCTTGAAGAGGACGTGCTCGTGACGGCCGACGGGTGCCGCTTCCTTTCGACTCCACAGCGCGAGCCGATTTGTATCGAGTAGGCGGCCCGCCGAAATCGGCGGGTCGACGGGCTAGCCGACTTCGAGCAGACGATCCTTCGGGAAGCGGCTCAGAACCTCGCATCCTGTGTCGGTGATGGCGAGCATGTCCTCGATCCGGACTCCGCCGAGGCCGTCCAAGTAGATTCCCGGCTCGGCCGTGCACACCATACCGGGTTCGTACGCCGCCACGGCCGAGGCGCCCGAAGACGCCGGCGCCTCGTGGATCTCGATCCCAACCCCATGGCTCAGCCCGTGTGTGTACTGCTCGCCGTACCCAGCGCGCTCGATCACGTCGCGCGCCGCCTTGTCGACGGACGACCCCGAGACTCCCGGGGCGAACGCGGCCAGCCCGGCCAGGTTGGCCTCAAGCACAATGTTGTAGACACGACGCAGGGTCTCGGGGGCGCCCCCGACCGACACGGTGCGGGTGATGTCGCTCAGGTACCCCTTGTACCGAGCGCCAATATCAAACAGAAGTACGTCTCCCGACCGGACCTTCTGATCGGCGGGGATGTGATGCGGCAGCGCGCTGTTCGCGCCGGCCGAGACAATCAAGTCGAAGCCCACCGCCTCGGCTCCCCGGTCGCGCATCCCGCGCTCGAGGCGCCACGCGATCTCTCCCTCCGTCATTCCCGGACGAACGACGGTCAGGGTCTCCTCCAGGGCCAGTTCGGCGATCTCGGTGGCCCGCCGGATCCGCGCGATCTCGTCCTCGTCCTTGATGAGGCGAACGCGACCCACGGGGTCCTCGTCCACGACCAGTTCGCAGACCCTCGCCGCCTCGAGTGCTCGTCCTGTCACCCACCCGATTCGCCGCGACGCCAGGCCAACCCGTCGGAACCCATGTTGCTGGAGCAACTCGACGACGGCCTTCTGGTACTCCCAGTCCAGGATCCGCCAGTTCAGGTGCGGCGCCTCGGCCGACGCCATCCCGATGTTGGTGCGAGATGCGTAGGCGTGAATCGCCTCCGGCGTGACCATCAGAACTCCGTAGCCGCGGTATCCGGTCAGGTAGAACATGGACGCGTAGTCCGGATCCGTCGTCTCCAAGTGAACCACGAGGAAGCAGTCCGCCTGGACGGACTGCATCAACCGCGCTTGCCGCGCCGCGTAGTCGATCATGCTTCTCCTCTCGCCATGGACAGGCGAACCGACTGTCCGATCGTGCTTCGGACGGGCTTCCACGTCCGCGCCCGGTGCCGCACACGGGCGGCCCGGATCTCCGTCTTCCAGGTTTGCGGCGAGGAAGACGCCTGCGCCAAAGGTCGTTCGGACCGCGCGCTCTACGACACGCGCGGTCTCTCATCCTCGGTTTCTCGCCGGTCTCGGACCGACCGGCGGGGGTCGCCGAAACCGGCG
>Ga0105104_10002251_pt1 | contig 14207 bp, 14 predicted proteins | sample PPLLaktember2015_3_FD_87034 | JGI IMG/M metagenome (GOLD analysis project Ga0105104, IMG submission 87034) | Freshwater sediment microbial communities from Prairie Pothole Lake near Jamestown, North Dakota, USA - PPLs Lake P7 Core (6) Depth... | ecosystem: Environmental > Aquatic > Freshwater >... | reverse complement strand
CGCATCAACAATTCTGATGGCTAAAGCATATCCTAAAGCAAAAATCATGGGGTTTGATTCTCACAAACCCTCAATTGAATGGGCTAGGAAGCAGGCAGAAAAAGAAGGTTTGCAAAACATAACATTTGAAGTTGCCTGGCGAGGATTACGATTTGGTTGCGTTCTTTGATTGTTTCCACGACATGGGCGATCCAGTTGGGGCTGCAAGACACGTACTGCAAACGTTGAAGAATAGAGATGGCACATGGATGTTAGTGGAGCCCTTTGCAAATGATAAGATAGAGGACAATCTAAATCCGCTTGGAAGGCTATTCTACTCTATATCATCGGTTGTTTGCGTTCCCGCATCTTTGAATGAAAATGGACCCGCGTTGGGAGCCCAAGCAGGTGAAGCCAATATAGCAGAAACAGTGAAATCAGCAGGTTTTTCAAGGTTTCGTCGTGCTACTCAAACGCCATTCAATTTGGTTTTTGAAGCAAGACCTTGAGTTCTCAGCTGAGCCTCTCATTCACTCAGTAATATTGCCCTCTTACACTATTTCCTCTATTACTGAATGTAAAACGAGAAGCTATTTTGGGTATAGCATCTCACGTTCGTCTTCATCTTCCTTTGGTCCATGATAATACTCTAGGTATACCTTCTTATCTTTTGCCTTCCCATTCATAATCGAGGTCAGGGAACTTGTTGCATGTTGCAGTGTTGGAGAATATGTCTCTCCGTTCTATCTAGGCTGCGCTATATGCATCAAAAATATTCTGTTCATAGTTTTCCCATAAAAGTTTCTCTTTTGCAAACTGATACACGCCTAATCGCATTTCATAATTTTTTTCCATATTATCTCTGCAATCTCGAAGCTGTGATACCATATCTTCATAGTCTTCAAATGTCATACAGTAATCCCTAAGGATATTTTTTATTGGAACAAGCGAAGATGTACATAGAACTACGAGACCTGCATGGGCATACTCATATGCCTTGTTGGGACTGATATATTTATGAGACCAATGTTTTCTGAAAGGCACTATTCCAATAGAGCTATTCTGCATTTCCTGGTACATCAAATGTCGAGGTAGATAGCCTTTATACGCCACCCTGGCGTTCGAAGGGCCAGAAGGAGAAGGAGCGTTAGTTGATGGTTCTTCAACCCCGATCATTGTTAAAATTCCAACATCATCGTATCGATTGAATATGTCTACAAACCCCTCCATATTCCGATGAGCTATTTTGATATTATTTTTTGGCTCAATGCCTGCATAGACTGAAATTAGCTCTCTATGAAACTTTGGAGGTTGTATGTCTTTTATTTCGTTTTTCATAGGAAAGTTAGGGGTGATGAATACTTTGCCAGTGCTTCCTAATTGTCGCAGTTCTGTTGCAATATTTTCAGAAACTGTTATTGTAGGGGTTGATGAAACTAGTTGCTTTTCCCATCCTAATCCCAATTTCAAAAATCTGTAATTCAATAATCTTAGTATTGCGTTTCGTATTATCCTTCTAGGGTTATCATTATTTCTACTAGATTGCTCTAAGCTTGAGTTGTATGATTCGATTTGCCTTCTTACGTATGATGGCCAATATTCATGATCATCATATACAAAGGGTATATCAATTTCTGATACCATCTTTGCGGAAAAAATATTATGCGCATGAACGATATCTGGCCTAGCCTCACGTACTATTTTCTTGATCTGCTTTTTAACACAATACCAATAATACGGAAAAGCGCGTCGCGCTCTTGGTGTCCAATTAATTTCATATGTTTTTGAAAAAATGTTATTACTTTTATGTGATGGCAAACCTGCAAAAAATACTTGATAATTACGATTTAGTGCACTGATGGCAGATTTCTCTATTCTCCAATCTGGCAGCGCATAATCAGATATATGGAGAACTCTCAATGGGGATGTATGTTAGACCTCCGTTTTTTAATATATCGGCAGATTAATATGACAAGCACAAGGTCACGGATGAACAAAATCTATCCAACATCTATCGATCCATTTCTCCATTACTTTGATATCCTGATATGAATTCCCAAAGTGCAGGACGGATTCTTGTTAGAAATCCAATCTACGCATCATAGCCCCTCTTATTCTAGTCTGAGATGGGAGTTGACGGTAGCGGTGATGGTGGGGCGCCGTTTGCCCCCTGCATTCCGATGTTTCTACATTTGAGCCTAGCTCTGAGGCGAGATTTACATCCTCTTCATACTTTATCTTCATGTGTAGATAATCAACGGTCAGCAAATCGTCGCCTCTTGAAATGTACCCTTGGTCCTCGTAGATATCTGTTCGATCCCAATCACACAATCTATGCGATTGCATCTGAGATCCTCCTTAGTCCTATCTTGAGGGTGGATAATCTAAGGATTGAGAAACAGAGCAACTCCTATAGCCGACTGTAGCTATAGGGATGTTGCTGCCATACCCACAAAGCAGCTAATCATCAGAAGATGATAAATATCCCAACACTCACCGCTACCACAAACGGGCAACCTTAGAAGGCATGGAAAGTGGTAGCAGATGAGATCTGTCAACATCCAAGAATGCCCGGACCGATGAATAAAGCCAGGGGTGCGCTCAGTCGTTGAATCGTCTAATAACCTACTCTTTCCGTGCGTGGAGCCCCTGGCACACACATATTCATTCAACTGCATTCCCTAGTAAGAGATATACTCAGGGAAATCCGGAGGTCACAATTCTGACAGCTGTAGGGTCTTTGGATTTACTCCACTTCGCAACAGCCTTCGCGTAACCTCTTTGTTAATATGATATTATATGTTTTCGCGAATTTCTATGGGTCAATCCGTTGTTATTGGTACGAAGGAAACCTTCTATGGGGAGCAGAACTGAATGATGATCAGTACCTTATATACCTCATTTTTCATGAAGACGTGATGAAAAACCATCATTATGTAAGAGTTATTGCCATCGTGATTTTGGCATCAATCGGAATGGCTACAGCAACCTCATTAGTAGAACAAGAAGTAAGAGCTCCAACCTCGGTTAGACAAGCACCTCCCGCTATTACAGGTGATAATGTCTATGTAGCATGGTGGACTAATAACACAGTGAATGGCAACAATGAAGTATTGTTTAGGGCATCTACCGACGGCGGTGCAAGTTTCGCGGATAAGACCAACTTGAGCAATACAACTGATTCAGATTCAGAGAGGGTAGAAGTAGGCTCCGGCGAAGATAGTGTAGTAGTCACATGGTGGGAAACAAATCAGACTGATGAGATACCGGTTATGAGAGTTAGCGACGATAATGGAGTAACATTTGGACCCATTCTGAAACTAGCATCTAATGGGACTATTGGAGGAGCTGCAGTCGGAGAAGATGAAGGATAGGCTGGAGGAAGTTACTCGCGTTCTTGGTAGTAAGAATTGAAAATAGATATGCTACTGCAGGATTTTATTTTTTCTTTCCATTCCCAGCCGCTTTATCTCCATCTGCTTTAGTTATTTATCTTGTCTTTATATCGCAAGCAAAATAGTCTCCTCCCCGGATGATACGCAACCTGATATGAATCCCTCATATTGTGCTTGACCTGTGGTAATACAATCACTCTGCTGAGTTTGATTGAATGAGTCATTGCGCCCCATCTTCGTAGCCAGCGTAATAGCAAGGGTCATTTTCGTCGTCATTTTCGTCGTCATTTTCGTCGTCATTTTCGTCGCTACTCCCATAGACTACTAAGGTGCCATAATACAAAGATGCCACAATAATACTTAGCATGACTATTGCTATTGCGCATGTTTGTATTCGCATCTATTAGTGGGATCATCTGAACTATTATTTAGCTCTGCACGATTACTCAATACGGTTCCTGTATCAAATCTCGGTCGGATTAGGACAAGTTATTTTGATGCATTTGGGCTCATATTAATTGATTTTGAATGAGTCAACCAATAGGCAGATGTTAGGATCCAGTAATATTAGTAGAACACTCCTTTTCGTTCTCAAAACCAATTATAACCATTATAGTATATTTTGTATATTGGTTATTATGTCTAAAAGTGCCGGTAGACAAAAAAGAAATAATCAGGTACTTGAGACTCGAGAATCTAAGTTACAAGAGCAAGAAGAAAGCATATTAGCAGAACAATTGGATTTCGAGATAGAATGCCCAAGATGTAAAGATGTTATGGAGCTTTTTTTCAGAATTCGACTATCTGTCATATTATTGTGATGGCTGCCATTTAGAATTAACCGTTCACTAAATACATATCTTACTAGTAGATAACAACAAGCCGCGGTACTGGAGCATCTAGTCAGGTGAGCTTATTATAGGGCAATCAACATACGCTCTTGTCTCGACTAGATTCTGCAAGCATCTTTGACATTTCTATCTAATTGATTATTAACTCTTAACTAGGAAATGAAACATAACAACATGAGAAAATTTGTTGTTGTTGCCATAGCAAATAAGATTTGATACTACTATACTAGATAGGTTAATTTGCTCAAAAGCATGCGAAGAATGAAGACCAAATACCAAGTGATACTGAAAAAATGAATGACTGGAATCAAGAAATAGAATTCAAACTTCATTGTTAATTCTTCAAAAGCTAATGAAACTAACAATGATTGTAAATTTGATTAACAGAACTTGGTGTTGGCGTTTGCTCGTACAGGTGTCACAGAACTATAGATATCCAAAATCATAAGGTTTATCTATCTAGATAATATGGCTGGTCCATTGTTAGATAGAGCATGATGGAAATACGCATCAAAAGTTTGAGAATGGAAATAGAAAGTTGTCACTGCTATGATTAAATGACAGACTTCAAATTCATATTGATAGAAAACTAGATAAATATTATAATAGTAAGCATAACATGCAAAAGAGAAGGCCTTCAGCTCCACAAAGAGCATTAGTCTTTCAAGGTGGTGGTTCATTGGGAGCATATGAAGCAGGTGTGTTTCATGTTTTATATCACTGGATTAAAAAAGACTTATCAGAAAATGAGAATATATTTGACATAATTGCTGGCACTTCAATAGGTGCAATTAATGCTTCTATAATTATGAATCATTTTCTAGATAACAAATCAAAGGATAGTAATTCAAAAGAAGAGTCACCTAGAGAAGTACTAAAATATTGGGAAGGAACTCCTGAAAGATTATTAGATTTTTGGAAAAAGATTTCTTCACACTCGATCCTAGATTATCCTTTGCATTTACTTAAGAATACTTGGGATTTTTATAAAAATTTGTCTGCTCAGATGTTTCCATATTATAGGAGTTTTACAGATTTAGTCATATCTGGAGAGTCTTTAAGAAGATATTATTCAACAAAGAAAAGAATAGTTTTTGGAGAACCACATGTCTTTAGCCCATTATTTTTTTCTCCTTTTCCCACACCTCTGTTTAACAAGTTCTTTGATTACTTTCCGTCTACATGGTGGTATCAATATAGTAATCAACCATTGAAAGAATTTATTCTAGAATTTGCCCCCAAACTACAGTCTTATGAAGATGGAGGTATAAAGACTGATATTGACCAAAGTGAACCAAGACTTCTTTTAGTTGCGGCAAATATCAAAACTGCCCAACCAGAAACATTTGATAGTTATAGCGAAAATGATATTACTATAAATCATGTTCTTGCTAGCGCTGCTATACCTATTAACTATTCGTACATCGAAATTAATGGGAGTAAATATTGGGATGGAGGGATATTGAGTAATACTCCAGTAAGAGAGCTAATTAGTAGCCATAGGACATTTTGGAAAAAAAATGATGTTGTTTATGATGATGAATTCAATTCCTCAGCGGATTCTGAAGGTAAGTTAACTTTTGACAAATGGGATAATTTTTATAAGACGCAAAAAGCACATAATATTCCGGATCTCTCGTTAACTATAGTTAATTTACATCCCGAATCAGAAGAAGGAGATCACATACCAACATTATACGATTATGATAGACAAAAGATAGACAAAACGATATACGCTTTCATGATAAGACCGACTACGACATAAAACTAGCACAAGATGTTTCTGATTATCATGACTTTGTAGAAGATATGACAAAGCTAGCGTATGCTTCTATAAAAGAGATCAGAGGCCAAAATCATGCTGTTAATGGTCTTAAAAAAAAATTTGGAGATACTAAATAGACAACAAAGAACTTTGACGAGAGTTACCAATCCAAGATATTTTTCAGATCTGATTTATAAAAGATTTGATATAGATGAAGTTATAAAAATACAGCGGAAAGATGATATTCATACCATTTCAGACAAGATATTTGATTTTTCTTCAAATACTATCTTGAACTTGATAGAAGAGGGAGAAAAAGATGCATTAAAGGAGATTGTAAAACATGAACTAGAAAAAATGGATAAGAAAGGCTTAGAACAAACAAAAAAAGAAGTCGAAATTAATAAGCATCTAACAAGGTTTATAGACGATATAAAAATGAAGACCACGACAGATGATGAGTACGTCATCCAATGTGCAGAAAATGAATTAAAAAGAAAACATGATATATGTTAAGTATGGCTGATTACGTTTTCTGATGTAACGCTGCGCTGGACGATTCTAAGAAATAAACAAATTTGCAGCTGAAAGCTCTGATTGGTGGTGATGATAGGTTTGTATTCCTAACTAAAGGGAATAGATATAAACAAAAATATTGAAAGAAAAGGAATCGCAGACTGCTCGGGTATTTATATTCCAAGATATGTTCGTAATTCTAATTTCAAGATAGGACGACCAGCTTATTGGACAACTAAGATTGCTGGCAATAGATTTTGTTTGTTAATAGATTCCTTGAAGAGTGCTAATCCGAACGATCTTTATTTTTATCTGCGGCAACCTCTATTGTTTTCTGCTTTTCCTTGTTAAGTTCATCAAGTGTCATGGTTTCTGCAGAAGTTATGATATTGCCGTTCTTCTCGAGGCTTTCTTGTAAAGATAAAACAGCATACTGCGAATTTTTCAAGATTTCAATAACTGAATTATCGTTAGAAGGTAGTTGAAATTCTAACTCCTCTAACGGAATCACGGAACCGTAATCGTCAATGTCGAGCCTAGTGACATTAATCATTTTATTGTTATTATGAATGCCATTTACTTTAACTAGCATAATCCATATTACAATAGAACATAATCAAACTATTATGCGTTAAGGTGATGAAGATAACTGATTCTAATTTGGTTTGAACAATGCTCTACTATATCCTGATTTTGATTCTTACATTCTAATCTTTCCACTTCTTTCTATCTATTATACTAGGATCCGAACTTTCAGAATAGAGTAGGTTTGGATGACTGTTCGTTCCTATAGATTATTCATATTTTAGTTAGCAAATATCGAAAAAAGCATTTCTGTCCTATCTAAGGATTTCACATGAGTCGAAAACACTGTAGTAGTTATTTTAGTATTCCCTGTATCAACGGTCTTATTGGAACTTGGTAATTTCGTATCCTCGATCTAGCAAATATATCAGCTGAACGTTCATCTTCATCTTCATTTTCTACAGGTATTCATAATTCTTGCGTTAATATAGCTCTTACTTCTCTTGCACCAGTTAATATTATTTGTGCATTCTGGTAGTCTATGAATTCCAAATTTCTTGATAGGGGTACAAAGTTCTCACTATTACCAAAATCATTAAGAATAGATTCCGGATACTTTGGAACGTCTTCCGTTGTAGGCAGGTATTCTTCTCTTTTTGGTATCATTGGATTAATAACCGTAACCGTAACAGTGTAATTTGCTTCCTTTCTGTCCCTAACTGTTTTTGTGCTTCTTTCTGGTTCTTTTGGTAATTCTTGTGTGTTCATCTGACAGTACTACTATTAGTTTGACAAAAAAAGTCGTTCGTCTTGAAGATGTGTAAAAAGAAAGACGTAATAATAACCTCTTCATTTTAAATATTACGAATAGAAAAGGAATTTGTAAAAACTGTGGTGACGATATTGGTCAAGACAGTGATTCTGATAAGTTTTGTTCGGAACAATGTGAAGTTGAATATCAAATGGAACATGACAGAAAATAATGACATGTTCAATACGTTAGCCTATCCAATACTTATTCTGGTCCGCTACTGATATACTCACCTAAAGACTTTCAGACCATTGCTTCTCTGAGTGTCATTCTCAATCTCCAAAACACAGTTGCTTTCATTTACCACATACCATAATCCCCGATCACTAACACATGGCAGCATACCATGGGATGATAGGTTGATACCCCATATGACTTACGATCATCATCCATGAGATTATGTCTTTTCATCAATGCCTCTCAATTATAGCGCTTCAACTTTTTGGTCTATCTGATTTTTACATACTTTAAAATTGCCGATTGAACAATGGGGATAATAATAGATAACAATTCTAAGATTATTTTTTATCTTGTATACAGGGTTAGAAAATAGTAATACAAGTAAACAGGTCTAGTGTGTAGGGAGGGAGAACAAAGCGTCTGTTTAATTTCTTTATGCTATGTCACCCTTTGAAGTAGATGACTAGCTTAAACCATTACAAGTATGAGTATCAAATTCCTCATATCTATGCCTTTATCTTGTTTCTTTTACGTCTTTCAGCTTTCGCATACTTTTTGCTTGCTGATCTCCGTTCTGTATATGCCTTAGTTTTAGTTCCTTTCCGATGAATCATTATTCGATCCGGTAGGACTAGAGATATATCTGTGTCGCTGCATCTAATCGATTGCTGCATCTAATCAATTGCTGTATCTAATCAATTGCTGCATCAAATTGGATTGTGGAATTAATGGACGATTATACCTTGTCTGCTCGTTTCCCTTTTGTGCTCAATGAAAATAGGTTTTCTGGCTAAAATAGCTCTGTTTCATCTATATTACATAACATTATAGTACAACAATCATTGCAGGATATCTTTGAAGCCGTAACAATATCATCGTCATATTGATGCATATGTTCATCCGGTAAGGTATATTTTCTTATGTGGGAGATAGTTAGTCTACATAACTATTCCATAGATTTTGTACATTTAAGCTAGTATTATTACTAGTGTTTCATTCCCACTACTGACGTTCTTCTTAAATCTCTATGGGAAGTCGCGCAATAACCACAAAAATCTTGAATATTGCCTTTAGTATGACACATACACTCACATTTGCTACCTATCGAAAAATTATTCCTTCGTTTCAATTATTAGAATCAATGTACAGTCGGTGCGAACCATTATAATAGCATTACTATAGGACAGTATTTAAATCTGGTTAGATATCACACTAACAAACTTAAATTAGATCCTTATATCGAGTTACAATCATTATTCGATATGTAATAATATCCCTCTATGGACCTACTTCTATATAAGCAAAGGAGTCCGCGATTCATGGGAGTTCTCGAACTTAGGATCCATACGCTTAAGTAGTTAGATGGCATATCCTACATAATGAAGAGACAAGAAGTTGTACTGTATGCCGTGATAACGACAGAAGAGATGTTTGTTAACGTCTAACATTGTTTCTAAGGACATCCTTTCTAAGAACAGTGAACGAATGGCTTCAATATGGATAAAATTTGCCAGGGTAATTGACAGTTGCCTTAGATTCTCAAATTAGCCTTTTGAGATTCTAATTAGCAGAAACATCGTGACCAATTTAGTAAAAATATTTAATGCAGACAGTCAGCACGGAACATACTAACCGTGCTAACATATATGTTAGTTTAACCATACAATGCAGTATATGTTGTGTGATGCTCTTTCTTGACACAAAACAGTTTTCCACTAAGACAATGGCATATCGATCATATGGAAAAAATAGTTCTAAAGTTTGTGACAGGACTTTCTCCAAATGCTACCGCTTGGGAGAAAAAGATCTTTAGGCGTTATGGTAAACTAGCCAATGTTTGCAGACAAATAAACTATGACATCAAACAGGGAGCTACAAATGATCAAGTTCTTTTGTTTTTACAGAAGATTAGAAATGATTCTTCCTTTTCTGTTCTTAGAGCGATTAATGGTTCTCTGGATAGATTAGAGGAATTAGAGAACGAATTCCTTCCAGACAAAAAGACATACCACTGGTATTAACTGTAAACTTGAAGGTTGAGGTTTTTTTGGATAGATGAGATAATTACAGATATCTCTGTAACAGCGAATGTTAATGCGAGTTCCCATTATGAATTTGGGATGGCGGCAAGTTACGATGTTAAATCGACAATCGTCGATCTATATTTATCTAGTTATTTCCCCCACTCAAGGTTACTACAAAAGTATTATGTTTCTTGGTTTCCTTTTTCTCAGTTTACACTAGTGGCAGCGGCCGTACTAATGTAATTCCTGCTACTGTTGTTGTTGCCGAAGGTTTAATTCATATTAATTCTGTTCTTAGGCCCATTCGTATGCCCGAATTTTGAAAATCTAAATTTGTACCCCGCCCAGTTTTTTCTATTTTTTATGTGCTATTTCGTTGTGATTCTCCAATTCTTGGTCCGTCTCAAATTTGACGCCACATGATTTACACTCGTATTCAGCACTCTTTTGTTTCTTGCCAAAGAAAGTCGAAAAATTGATTTTCAATTGTCCTCGCTTTGTGTATAATTGTAATGATATTTAAGGTACTATTTGTTAACAGGTATAGAAAAGTAATACATTAGTATAAGCAATGTAATGTAGCTACTGTTCAACCTATCGGATGCTGTAATCTAATCTAAGTTCTCAAATTCATTGGCAAAATAAATTTGTGAGAGCCAATGTACAAGTACTTGAAGCCAGCGAAAGCTTTAATCCATTTCAATTGAAGGCCATCTAAGAGCAGTTATAGTTGAGATGAGTAGAAACTATCAGCGATCAGTATGATGCTACGAGACTTCTTGATGATGTCTTGCTTGAGATAGTATGTCCGTACTTAATCAGCGACGTGGAGAACTATTTGTCAGAGTAATTCATGAAGAACTTTTGCCTCTCGTATCTCATGAAGTGGTTGTTTTTGGATGTAATCCGAATTGGATGTCTGCATTACTTGAGAGCGACTGCAATACAGCTCTAATGCTATGTGTATGTTGAGATATATGTAATTCCCTTTCCAGATTGTCAAGTCGATCCATTGACTCTTTGTTTATCTGGAGATCGTGGAAGAATGAGTCTTTACGAATTCTTGAAAATAGTGAAATAATCTGCTCCTTATTTGCGCCGTGCTTCACGTCGTAATTGATATTCTTAACTATATTTGATAACTTTCCATATTTTTTGTTCATTCGTTTTTGCCAATTAGACGCGTCTACCGGAAGCCCTATTACATACCTTATAATCAACTTTTCCATATGCTCTTCATGCCATTTTATTAACGGGAAACTATTTTGGGTCAAAATATTATCTATATACGTACACGTGACAAACGTATATAACCTTATAAAATTCTTAGTTCTTGCCTTACTCTATCATCAGAAGAATAGAAAAGCAGACAGGAATGTAATTGTCAATATTAGGTTTGCATGCTATGCAATTATTTGTTTTCCTAGCAGGGTAAAGGTTTTTTACGCAAAATGAGCATAAATTGGTGCATTACAAACTTTACGTTGATCTTCAGTTTTGATGATAAAACAACCTTCTATGATATCCATGTTATACTATTATTTCATAAATATGTAATAATTACTTAGCCCCATTTATCAGATTACTGTATAATTTCGTATTATACGACGAGTAAATGTCAAAAGTTGATTATCAAGACGCTCACATATTCTTGAGTTTTGCCGCTTCCTTACCTACCTAAATTAACCAATGGTTTTTGACGCGACATCATATTATTTTTGCCTTTAGTTGTAATTTTATAGTTCCCATTTACATCCTGTTTAATCCAACGTTGTTTTTTCAGATCCAATAGGAAAATAAACACATTCCGCTATCAAGCTATTATTACTATCTGTATCAGACGCGCATCGATAGCTCCGAATAGCCTGTTTGGAAATATTATTCATGAATAGATATTGATATCTTATCATCATGAATAATGGAAAACTAATAATTCGATTGCCAAGAAATTTAGCAACAAATCTCTGAAAATTCTTGAAAGATCAAGGATCTTATCTTGAAAAAGCATAAGCCGATCCCATTTCTTGCCGTTTATCTTTATGTTTCTAAAGCACAGCACCGTTTTTTCGGTGAGAATCTCCTTAAAATTCAAAGTATCTTGAATAATGGATTACCTTTAGATCAGACGTTCTCATCGAACATAATTGACGATATTAACTACTTTAATTAATCTATTTATAAAAATAGAATAAGTAATCTGTCATGAAGAGAAAGAAGCCTCTAAGAATCGTCTTTGGTATATTATTTTATTGTATAATTGCGTATTTTATTGTATAATTGCGACCTAGTATGTAATTGATTGTTGATATACTCATTTATATGGTTATAATACTATAATAGTGGTTGTATGCACTTTGTGATAACGGAAAAGCTCATCCTTTTGAAGAATGGCTGATATATAAACTCAGATCTAAACTAAAAGCAGCTAACATGATTATTCAGCATTCCCATAAACCTCTCCTACTGTATAGAAATATCATTGAAGAAAGTAATTGTGCCGCAGAGGAAGAAGTCTGTTTATTGACCGAAAACCATGTAATTATTTTACTTTATGCTTATGGTGGGTTTATTCCTTCTGAATTTCAACGTATAAGAATTCATACCATAGATAAGTTTACGAAATCGATTCTAAAGAAAGACAGGAAAGATTTGCTTTTCCAATGTCTTGAAAATCTTGGATAGCAGCGTAACCAGGAATAAAGTTCACGCTCAAATTAATTTTGCAATTAAGTTAGGAACATAATTGTTCGGATCGTGAATCACTGCGATACTTTAGCTCAAATATCCTAATTTGATCTCTATTACCAATATAACTATGTGTGTTTTATTGAGTAATTCAAGATGTTTCAGTTTGTGATACAATAGGTGAAATTAGATATGTCTATCCAGTCAATAGTTCAGAATTGCTTACACAAACCTACACTCAAAGTGAGTGTACTGATCCAGAATGACCACCAATCATGTTATTTAAATGCTCCAGATGACTAATGGACGTCGGATATCCTCAAGCCAAAATAAGGACATTTCTTAACCTGTGATGAAGAAGTGGTACCGATGTGAATTATGTGATTAGGCTTCTACCTAACGAAACCATAAAGTTCCTTGCTCGGGTTTAATGCTTGCCTTCATTTTCGCTTTCAATTCTGGGCTTATTTCCTCCGGTTTTTTGATGTGAACTTCGCTGATATGTTTTAAAGCTGTTTGCATAACTAGTTCCTCATCAGTTGCGGTTACCAAATAGGAGCAATCTATCCCAATCTCCCTGCAAGATAATTTTTTTCTCACAAATTACATAGAGCATTTCCGGCTATTAACCATTAAGACTTTTTCAGAGACAAAAAATTATAGGGATATATTACTCCGTATACTTTCTTTCATTCTAGAAGTGTAGTTTAATTGATATTTTCTTCGTTACGTCTACTTCAAAATGTGAACCTACCATATGAATTATTACTGGCTCTTTGCAACCTGCATTCTTCGGGTTAGTTGATACATACTATCATGATATTGACATTCGCAAATTCTTGTTATTTTTGAACTATTGAGAATTTCTAATATTTCGCCTTCACACAAGCCGTGTTCATTTTGCACACTTTTCCGATTTATATCCAACCAACTAGACTCTTATCTCTTTATTCTATATTTGTATTGATCGAAAAGATATTAATATATACTAAAAGGGCCAGAGACCGTATAAACCATGAAAACAAGTGAGTACTGGATACATATTGACCCAATAGGCCCATGAATACTACATCCGGATCGACACCTTTTCATATAATGTGATAATAGGATTGAAATAAACGTGAGAGAGAAAAGATTGATATTACTAGGTCCTGCATTAAGCGAAGAATGGCAAAATGTACAAAATGCGAATCCGACATACAATCAAATGGCTATGATATCGAAGAATTAAGTCTCCCTAAAGCTACATGTTACTTGGTTTCCTGTAAGCAGTGTAAGACCGTTCTTGGAATTGTTCAAGAGAAATAGCTTTCTTGCTCCCGCGAGAACGTCTTCCTAATACATTATCATCGACGAGAAAATATTGTTATGGGAGGTGTCAACGTCTATTCTCACTGTTAAACAGAATACAGAAATCCATCGAATCGTCTTCAACAAACTTAAATGAGTTATCTTGAATATTGGTTCCCATAAGAT
>Ga0105104_10002249_pt1 | contig 14211 bp, 19 predicted proteins | sample PPLLaktember2015_3_FD_87034 | JGI IMG/M metagenome (GOLD analysis project Ga0105104, IMG submission 87034) | Freshwater sediment microbial communities from Prairie Pothole Lake near Jamestown, North Dakota, USA - PPLs Lake P7 Core (6) Depth... | ecosystem: Environmental > Aquatic > Freshwater >... | reverse complement strand
TCCTGACCTTTGATGGTATGCTCCTGCCTACAGGCGGCCTGACATAGGGATGGGGGCTCCTTGGACCAGGGTGTCCCATGGTACCAGGGCGCCTCTCCGCAGTCCTTCCGGGAGCAGGGCGCTTGGCCTCTCTGGCCCGATCACCCATCCGTTCATCCTCCCCCTCTATCTCCTCCTTCAAGGCCATCCGCTTCATTACGAGGAAACCAGCCATGGCCAGGAAAAAAACGATGAGAACGATCAGCACCACGTACATCCAGGTCTGGGGGGCTCCTTCCTTTTCGTCAACATCCCCTTCGTTCGGAGCGGTCACAAGGACCTTGACCGTATCGGTCCCCTGATTGCCTGAAGTGTCGAGCGCCCTTACCTCAATTATCCTGTACCCGGGCGTCAGGGTCACATTCATGGACCATCTGAATATCCCCTCTACCGTGGTCCAATCACCGTCACCGACCCGCAGCTGGACGGATACGACCCCGACGTTGTCGGTGGCTGTCCCCTTGACCCACACCACCCCGCTGCGAAGTGAGGCGTTCATCCTGGGGTCCACGATCGTGACGATGGGCGGTGTCCTGTCCGTCACATCCGAGACCTCAAGGGTGTACTGCAATCCCAGTGTCCTCACGTTCCCAGCCCCGTCCTCCGCACGTACCTCAACCTGGTTCAGACCGGAGGTCAGCTCGATGACCCACCTCCAGCTCTCAAGGCCATCGAGCGTCTGAAAGGCACCACCTGACCGGCGCCCGGACATGCTCGAGATCCCGTTCTCATCGAAAGATTGGCCTGTTATCTCCAGTACCTTGCTCCTGAGCGAGGACCCGGACGGTGGTTGGACCCTCTCTATCACCGGGGCCTCAAGGTCGAGCACGATCTGTGCTGTTCTTTCAGCCGTATTACCGACGGCATCGGTCGCCCTCACGAGAACCCTGTTCGGACCCTGATAGAGCTCCACTAGGACGCTGAACTCCCCATCCTCCAATACCACCGCCATACCGTTAACAGTTACGGATGCTTCCTCGTCAACGATGCCGCTCAGCTCGATGTCCCTTTTATTGGTCACGGCCGGGAACGATCTCAGAACGAGCATAGGCTGGGTCGAATCGACGACGACATTGAGCTCCTTGGTCGTCCTCCAACCCACCCTGTCAACGGCGGTCAGCAGGATGGGGTTCTCCCCCTCCATCAGACCGGATATCACAACCTGGAACGTTCCCTCGGACAGCTGGGCTTGGAAACCGTTCACCGTCAATCCCACCGTGTCAAGGCTCGTCGTCCCTTTTATCGCGATGGAGGTTTCTTTGGTCCTGTGGCCGTCAGCTGGTGTCATGACGGCTATGAAAGGTGCCGTGGTATCGCTCGTGATATGGACCACCATGGACAATCCATTCCCTGCTTTGTCCCAGGCTTCCAAGGTTATGCTGTTCAACCCTTCCCCAAGCCGAACGTAATGTCTGAAGGTCCTCTGCGGATGGGGGACGAGCTCGCCGTCCATCATCAGCCTGACCTCGGGTTCGCAGGAACCAGCGAAGAGCACCGTCGTAGTATTGACGACCGAATTGTTCAAAGGGTTCAAGAGGTCTATGACCGGACCTATCGTGTCAGTGAAGAACGATACCCCTGCCGTTCCGAAACGTCCGTCATCGTTCATCGCTATCAACAGGAGGTCGTGCGGTCCGTCCTTGACTATCAAGGGTATCGAGAAAGCGTTCTGTGGTGCAATGGTGACCTCGTCACCTCCATCGAGGATGTAGGACAGTGTCGAGACCGGTCGGACATCTATGACCCTGCCTTTCACCGACAGGTCGGCGGAGGGGATATGGGTCCCGTTGAGCGGTTGGTCTATCAGGACCTCGGGATCGGACAGGAGGACGGTCATATTGAAGACGTGGTCCGACATCGAATCGAAATCCATGGTCCGCCTTGCACCCTCCAGTCTAACCCAGAGCTGGTGCAGGTCCACGGGATACCTACCCGAGATATTGGCGATATGGGAAACGACATTTATGTCCAAGAGCTCTCCTGTGGCTGGTGTTATCCCGTGGTACTCCAATCTAAGATACCTATCCCGAATCTCCACCTCGGCCTGGTCCGCTCTCTTTCCATCGTTGGTCGATATCACGACATCCTTCCTGTAGGCCTCTGATATCCTTCCATTGGGGTCCAGAACGCTCAACTGGGTCAGCGTTGTGTTGACAAGATCTGCCTTGGAGGGGCCAGATACCGGAAGGTCAAGGACGAGCTGATCGCTCCCGGGAAGCGACCCAGAACAGTCGTTCAGGGAAAGCCATGATGATGATGACACCAATGCCCTTATGCCCCTGGATGAGAAACGGCTTTCCGCCATAAGCAGAGTGCTGGATACTGCGTTGACGGCCTCCTGGGAGTCCTTTATGGTCGTCCCCGTCACATTGGCCGAGGAGGATGCAAGTTCCAACCCCGACCCTCCGCAGAATGTGATATCGGACCCTCTCATGATAAGGTCCCCACCGTTCACGACCTCTATGCCGTTCTTGTCCATGACCATGATCGAGGACCCGATGACCTTCGCCGAGCCCCCATCGACAATGATACCTGTATTGCCTCTGGTCAGCATGGAGTTGTATAGGATAAGGTCGCTGCTGAGACTGTAGATGCCCTTCTGGAGGTCCGAAACGGAATCGGTCCCGCAGTCCATGACCTGAGAATCGTTGATATGGACCGATGATGAGGCCAAGGCCTGGAAATGATATCTTTCGCGGGAGAGACCCCGGAGAATGGAGCCGTTCCTCAAGCGGAGCTTGCCCCCTCCTTCGACCCTCACCCATTTGGTATCCTGGACAGTCGTGTTCATTGCCAATGTCGTGTTATCCAGGACCAGGGTGCCTTTGACCGTTAGATTACCCGTCAAGGTCACGGTATCGTCCGTTATGGTCTCAGTGGTCGTTACCGTCCAATCCCCATCCTTTTCGATATCGGACGGTCCGGGAATGCCAATAACGGTCTGGCCGTCCGTTCCTGAGCCGTCATCGGTAAGAACGGTCAGCAGTGTCGCTGCGAGAATAACGACTGCCAGCACGGAAATGTTCAAGGTGTCTATGGAACGGCTCATGGCAACTGGACTGGAAGGAGGTCTAATAAACCTTTTGAACACTGCCTTGAACGAAGTGCCAGAAAGGCCCGCAGGTCATGGCATGGGGCTCCTGAACGTAAGATATCAGGTCATACCGGTCAAAGAACTATCGAACGGACCGTTCACAGGACCTTATTCTACGGTGGGTGCAGGGTGCGAAGTGCTGCCTGTGAGGGCTACCTCCCCCTCTTGGGTTTCCGAGGTCAACGGGCCTTCGGCTGGCGACTGTGGGCCCAACCCTCCGCCCTCCGTCACATAACCCGCTGCCTGACCACTCTCTATCGTGGTCGGTCCCGACCCCTCTTGGGACGCTGCAACCCAGTTAGCAGGGTCAGCAGCCGGCTGAGCTGTAAAGTTGGACATGAGCACGTCATCATTGACAAAGGCTTCCTGCAGCGGTATGGTAGGTAGGGCTTGGGCCTCGAACACGACAGCTTCCTGACCGTCGGGTGGTATTATCATACCGCCGACCCTAGGAGATGTCCCGAGGAACTCGAACTCGTTCAGCCTGCCAGAGGAGTACAGCTGTGAGTACTGGTCCGGGTCCAGGTAGAACACCCTTGAATCCACGAGCGCCCTTACTGCATAGTACGGTCCTGTTTCCGGGCTGAAGAAGGTCACCGCATCCTTCTTTCCCCGCTTGAGCCTCCTTACGAGCAGGATGACGAGCGATATCAATACCGCCACGGCGAAAACCACAAGAACGATCATAATGAGAGGTGAGCTCTCTTCCTTCCTTTCCCCTGTTATGTAGTAATCGAAACGGATGCTGACGGATGCGTTGTCCCAGTCCTTGGTATCGCCCTCACGCAGATGGTTGAAGAAGAGGGCCATGATCTGGCTGTCCCTGTCGTTCTTGAAATCGCCCACCGTCCTCTCGGAAATGTTGGGTTTCATGAGCAGGCCCAACTGCAATGCTATATCTATGGTGGGGTTCTGGTCCGCAATTGAGCGTTCCAGAAGGATGAAATCGATCGGTCTCTGGATGTCACCTTCCTTCTGAGACCTCTTGAAGGTTATGGTGTAATGGAGCACCTCTCCTTCGGTATCGAGTCCCTCGAGCGGGAACCAAAGCGGATTTCCCGGAGGGACCTCGTATGGGTCTATGGAAGGGGCCTTGCCTTTGCCCGGAACGATAACTATTCCGGTCAGGACCATCATTATGACGCATATGAAAGGTATAACGGTCCTTCCTGACATGTGAAACGCCCCCTTTTTCCCGGTTACGGGATAGGTTGGAGGATATTTAAGCCGTTCTGATATGGATGGGCTGGAACGGCCTCATCTTGGTTCATTCGCGGCCGAAGAAGCCCCTGAGGACAGGGTGCATCTCCATCATCTGCTCCTTGCCTATCTCCTCGTAGAGCCTTATGATGATGCCCACAGTGAGCAGGACGCCCGTACCTGATGTATCTCCAACAGTGCCGATCATGTCAGCTAAAGCTGCTAGAAGGCCGACGAAAGCACCAGAAATGACAGTGACCGTCGGTATGTACCTCTCAAGGACCCTTTTCAGGACGCGCGGGTCCCTCCTGAAGCCGGGTATCCTCATACCGGAGCTCTCTATCTGCTCGGCCACGGCCTGCGGACCCATGTTGGTCGTCTCTATCCAGAACTTGGCGAAGAGGACCGAGCCCACCACCATCAATCCTACATAGACCACCAGATGGATGAGGATGTCCCACCATGAATGGTCGCCGACATATCCCCTGTACCTTTCGAAATTTATGAGCGGCAGGAGCCAGCTCTGAAGCCCGTCCACCCTGGATACGTACCAGGCCAATCCATTGGTCGGAGAGGTGGAGCCAGGATCGAAATAGCCTAGCCTCGAATTGTGACCTATTATCGGGATGGTGCTGAGCCTCTTATGGCTCCAGAGGAGGAGCGAGAACATATTGATGTTCGCAAGGAGGGCCGACATCAGGATGACCGGGATGTTGGAGGCATAGATGAGCCTGATGGGATATCTCCCCCTTGCCCCCCTGGCCTTTGCATGGGAAAGGGGCAGTTCTATCTGGGTGGATTCGGCATAGGCCACCACGAAGAATATCACTATTGTCGAAAGCAGGGCCACGAGCGGGTTCGGCGGACTTAGGAAAATGGTCTCGAAACCGCCTCCTGTGAGGTCCCTCAACCCGCCGCCCAGGTTTGTTATTATGAACCATGACTTGGGTAGAGTGCCCGTTGGTACGGACCCTGCAAGGTCGGCCCCGACGACATTATCGAGACCATACCTTTCGGCCGTCTTCTGTCCCAGTGGCAGCCATGATAGCGTTCCCTGGAATATGCCCTGTGAAACGCCGGCGGCTATGAACATCGAGATGCCGCTCCCTATGCCCCATTTCGATACTATCTCGTCCATGAGGAACACAAGGTAGGACCCGAATACCAGCTGAAGTATGATGACCATTCCGGCCCATCCGGGGCCTATATCGTCCATCCAACCGTCCGACGATGGTTTCAGATAGCCATAGACCTGGGGTATTGCCTCGACGAATATCATGATGAGGACCAGGACCTTCTGGACACCCTGATAGATGGCCTTGTCCTCGGCCTTCTTGAGGTCCAGCTGGATGATCTTTGCCCCGGTGAAGAGCTGCATTATGATGGACCCTGTGACTATGGGGCCTATACCAAGGTGCATGAGCGAACCGCTCGCACCTGCCAGTATAGCCCTGAACTCGGAGAATATGTCAAGGCTCTCACCGGTCAATCCGTAAAGTGAAACGTTGCTTAGGAAATAATAGACGATGAGTATGCCGAATGTCCATATCATCTTCGTGCGGAACCTCACATGGCCTTCGGGCTTCTTGATGGCAGGCCACTTGTCCGCGATGGACTTCAGCCCGTAGAGCTTGCTCTCCTCCCCGTTATATGTCACCATCATACCGATGAGGAAGAAACATATGGCTATCCCCAGTGCGATGATGATGAAGAGCGAGAGTTCCCTGAACTCACCAAGGTCCCTATCCTTCCATTGCCAGAAGTAGAGGATAAGCATAGTTACGACGTAGGCCATAATGACCCATATCGCCTTCCGGTAATCTCTCTCGACGGCCATTTCGTTCACACCGTGCAGTATGGTCTGGAGGGGCGCCCCCTGATTGCCGTTCTTCTATTAAAACATTGATTAGACGGCAGGTAAGACCCCTTCCTTATTTCTCCTTGATGGTCACGCTTCCGCCGGACGCCTCGACCTTCTCTATGGCCCTCTGGGACGCCGACTGGGCGAACACATGCACTTTGAGGTCTCCCAGAGACCCTCCGCCCAGGAGCTTGTTCGCCCCCAGGGCGCCGAGGTCCAGATCGTAGGCCTCCCCTTTTCGCTTTGCAGCACCCTCTTCGATGAAGACCGGAAGGTTCTCCCGGATGTCGGAGAGGTTCAGGGTTATGTTCGCCTTGACCACCGACTGGGGCCTCTTGAACCCATGCCTTCCGAAATAATCCTTTCCATAGTACTTCATAATATGGAAAAGCCGGTGCTTGTGACCCCCTGCCATACCCCTGCCGCCCCTCTTGCCCGCTCCCCTTCTGGCCTTGGTCCCGTGACCGTGGGTCTTCTTGCCCCTGAACTTCGAATTCCTCTTGTCAGTCATTGGAACACCTCAGACCATCCTGATAACGATCTCGTTGATCTCCTTGCCCCTGTAGCCTAGCGACCCGCCCGTGGTGACCGGCCGCTTTATGCCCTTGTAACCCTTCTTTGGGGAAGAGAGCCTGAACACGGGCTGGGCCCAGTCCAGTTCCCTGTGGTCGATCTTACCCTCTGCAATGGCGGCCGCAAGCTCCTTTATTCCCTTGTACGACGAGTTCTTCTTCACATGATCGTCGCTTAACTTGATGCCACCCTCCAAAAAGCACCTGTTCTTCAGGAGAGCCTCCAGCGTTTCGGGTTCCACCTCGCCCCAGGTAATGTAGTCCTTGGCCTTCTTCAGCATGCCGTCGAAGACATCGGTCCTTGGGACGATGACACAGTGATTGACCCTTGTCAGCCTTAACATCTTCAGGGTATCCTTGATATCGGGTTTGATATTGAGCGTTCCCCTGACCCTTATGACCGCGTATGTCACCTCTCATCCCCCCCTATCGTCACTGGCGAACCCTGGACCGCCAGAGGTCCGAGCACATGCTTCAGCTGTTCGGAACGGCCCTTGGGTACCTTCATGAGGGAGAGCTTGTGGAGAGCGTCCATGACAGCCATGGCATTGTTGACGGTCGTCTTGGTCTGCCCCCTGGAGAAACCCCAAATATCATTTATTCCCGCAAGCCTGAGGATCTTCTTGGCCACATCGTTGACGGCCAGACCCACACCCCTTGGGGCCGGGCTGATGGTCATTTCCGTGGACCCGGACTTCCCGGTGACCTTGAACGGGATGCTATGCGGGTTCATACAGCCGCACTCCCATGAACCGCATCCCCTGATCAGCTCTATGATGTTCAGCTTGGCATTGTCTATGGCCTTCTTGATCGTGGGCCCGACCTCCTTTCCCCTGGCCATTCCCAGGCCGACATAGCCGTTGCTGTTGCCCACCACGACCGTAATGGAGAAACGTGTCCTCCTCCCTGAGTCCGTCATCCTCTGGACCATGTTGACGTAGAGGACCTCGTCCGTCAATGTGTCCCTGAGGAACTTATCTACGATCTCTGGTTCCCTGATCGGAATACCCGTTGAGAGGACCTCGTGGAGGGACCCTATCTTCCCCGACTTGACAAGGTGGCCCAGGTTCGTCCTGGGTGTCCACATGGACTCATCGAAGGTCTCCTTCTCTTTGGGGACCCTCCGGCCCTTGATGACATCGGGCTTCTTGCCCCGGACCGTCTCCTCTTCGACCACCGAGGCCGTGACCTCTTCCTGGACCTCCGGGATGTCCACCTCCACCACCACAGGCTGCTCCTTGGCCTCTTCCTCATCCTTGGTCTCTGGATGCTTCTTCTTTTCCTCGGTCATGCTCACATCTCCATGATGGTCGATCTCAATCTATCGAACGATTCCTTGAAACCTTCGGCCTCTTTATGCCTCCCCTCGATCCGCTCGTCGGACGGGAGGACCTCGTCACCGTGAGGTACGTCCAATCCAGCATCGATAAGGCCTTTGAGGGCTGCGAAGACCCTTGCACCCTTCTTGGGCTCCTGGAGCCCTATGTCCAGAACGGCCTCTTTCAGGTCCATCTTCTTTGCCCTGACGCCTGCCAGAAGGCCCACGAAGTAGGAAGCGGTAGTATCCTTCAGCGAATGGCCCCACCCAAGCTTCTTCAGGTCAATGTAGGATGCCTGGGTCAGGATACGGTCACCGGTCTCTGTGTACTCTACGAACTGCACCATCGTCCCCGACAGGCTCTTCCTGACGACCGCCCTGACCTTTCCGCTCCTTACGAGAGTGAGCCTTTGTCTGTAATCGGTCTTACCCTCCCGCCTTCTGCGGAACTGCATGTGATATCTGGGTCCCTGTGCCATGTCACTTTCCCCCTTCCTCTGGCAGTTTGACGAACGCCTTGGCCACCATGATCTGGTTCTTGAGGTGGTTCACGGACCTGAAGGACCCTGATGAGGCCTGGAGATAGAAGGTCCTGAAGGTCTCAGCTGTTATGATCCCCTTGGACCTATACGCCATAAGGGTCCTTCTAACGGGGCGGATGGTATTGATCCACCTCCGCTTCCTGGGGTACCTGGCGAACTTAGCGCCCTTCCGGGAGCCGTGCCCTTTCCTCTTGCCAGCTGCCCTCTGACCATCGGCGTACTTGAGCCTCCCATTGGAGATACCAGCCTTCTGACGGGCCTTGATCACACCTTCCTTGATCAGTTTCTTGACATCTCCCCTTGTTACGGCCTCTGATATGTCATCGAGGCTGTTGGGGTTCATGTAAACCCTGTGAAGGCCGCATTTCATCAGATCGGCGGCCATCCTTCTCTGGTTCGTAAGGTCCATCACATAAGCCCCCTGTTCAGCACCCTTATCCCTTTGGAATCGGCTGCTTGGACGAGCATCCTTCTCTTCCTTGTACCCACGGACGAACCTATCCTTGCGGCCTCGACCTTGGGGTCTATCGATTCGAGCTGGTCCAAATGGTGTACAAGGACCTCACGGAACCCTGAAGGGTGCAGACCCTTCACTGCGGACGGTTTGCCATAGCCGATCCTGACCTTGGGGGCCCTGTACTTCCTGTTGAGCCTCATCTTGTTGGTCGTGGCCCTGGGTCTCCTCCACATGGTCCCGAGCTTGAGGTATCTGAACCATTCGCCCCTTCTGAAGGCCGGTTGCTTCTCGTACCTGGCCCTTCTCTTCTCAAGAAGCTCTCTGGTCTCCTTGGTAAGCTGTGGTTTTATCTTTGCCTTCCTTGCTGCCTCCACCGGGGCTTCGGGGGTTACGACCTCCTTCTCCGGTACAGGCGCCTCCTCGGCCTTCTTGACGGTCCCCTTCTTTGCCATCATTCATCACCCCTGCTCACAAGGTATATCCCATCCTGGAACACCCTGGGGTCGTAATCACGGATCTGTGTGGCCTTCTCGATGTTAGCGGCTGTCTGTCCGACCTTCTCCTTGTTTATCCCCTCCAGAGTAATGGTCTCTCCGGAGATCTTGACCGTCACACCCTCGGCTATCGCTGCCTTTCTTGGGAAGCGTTCACCTATGAAGTTCTCTATCAGCAGCTCGCTCCCCTTGACCGAGGTCTTTATGGGAAAGTGGGAGAAGATTATCCTCATCCTGTACTGATAGCCATCATTGACGCCCTTTATCATGTTCCTCATGTGCGAGCTCCATGTCCCTATCAGGGCCTTGTCAGCTTTCTTCTTGGACCCGGTGACGATATTTATGGACCCGTCCTTGAACTTCAGATCTATCCTTGGATGCTTGAAGGTCCTCTGGAGCTCCCCCTTCTTGCCCTTTATGGTAAGCCGGGGACCCTGGACGGTCACGTTCGTCCCTGCCGGGATGGAAATCTTCTCTTCCATCATCTCTGTCTCTGCCATCCCTCATCACCTCAATATACATACGCCAGAAGCCTGCCGCCAGTGCGGAGGTCCTTTGCTTTGTCGTTCGATATCACGCCCCGGGTGGTCGTGAGTATGAGCACACCGAAATCCTGGGCTGGGAGGAACCTCGATTCGTACCTTTCCATCTCCTCCCTCCTGACCGCGAACCTGGGTTTGATGACCCCGCAGTCATTTATGTTGCCGTTCAGGTGGACCCTGAACGAGCCTGCCCGGCCATCTTCGCTGTACTCGAACTCCTTGATGTACCCGTTCTCCTGGATTACCTTCAGTACGCGTCCTATCAGCTTGGAGGCGGGTTTGACGACGCATTCGTTCTTCCCAGCCCTCTCCGCGTTCTTCATGACCGAAAGGGCGTCCGATAGTGGATCGTTCATCATATCTTTGCCTCCTGATCAGGAATATTTCTTATAGCCTATCTGGGGGGCTATCTCCCTGAAGCACTGCCTGCACATATGCATCCCGTTCCTCCGGATGATGCCCCGCTTCCTTCCGCATCTGTGGCAGCCAATCTTCCGCCCGAAGGTCTTCTTCGGTTTGTTCTCGGTCATTGTTCCAACACCTCCACTTCAAAGGTCTTAGCGATCCATTTCAAGGCCTCTTCCCTCGTGATCTTATGGTGCCCCCTTATATGACCAGGGGCTTTGGTCCGGTCCCTTACGCGCCGTCCCGGCCTTGAAAGAACGACACAGACGTCCATACCGAACACGCCTATCTCGGGATTGTACTTCATCCCGTCGAAATCGGTGAAATCGGAGATCCCGAAGGAGAAGTTCCCCTCCGGGTCGAAGGAATAGGCCATGACCCTGTTGTCCCTGACGGCCAGTGCCCGTTTCAGGAAATCGACCGCATCCTGCTTCCTCAATGTGACCTTGCACCCTATCGGCATCCCATCCCTTATCCCAAGGTCCTTGTTCGTCGAGCGAGAGATGGTCTGGGTCGTCTTCTTGCCCGTCAGGAGCTCCAGGGCCTTCTGCGCCCTGGTCAGCTTCTCTCCGGCCTCGCCGACCCCTATGTTGACCACTATCTTCTCGACCCTGAGGGCCTTCATGGGGTTATCTTCCATCCGGTCGCTCATCCTTCAACCACCCCCATGCCCTCTATCTCGGACGTCTTCGTCCCCACCATGAAAACGTAATCTATGAGGGTGCTGAACCCTTCGTGGAACTCGACCGTATTGGACATCGGGTTCCTGGTCCTGTTGATCTTCTTGATCCTGCAGATGGACCCGACGTGCGCACCGCCGGTGAGCATCGCCAGCGACTCCTCCTGCAAGGGATATCGGGCAATGACCTTCTGGTCTGGCAGGGATATCTTGATGACATCGCCGGCCTTGAACTCGTCCTTGTCAACGAGGATGTTCCGCCCATCATGGAGGTTGAGCTGGACCTTACCCCCCTTCTGGATCGACTTGTCCATGATCCTTGCGAGCTTCCACGTCGATTCCTGATCACCTATGCTCTTCAGGACGATCTTTCCCCTTGGGCTCAAAAGGACCCTGTAATTGGCCTTCAGTTTGGGCAGGGTGATGACATCCATCAACCCTACTGGGAACCTGTGGTCCATCCTCGACCTCCTGTCCACAAGTACATCCCTCCTGGAAAGGACCTTTCTCACCTCTGAGGATGTCTCTCCCACCTTCAGGATGTCCCTAAGGGCTACCATGAGCGGGATGGACGCCTCTTTCTGGTGCGGGCCCGGGGACGGGTTGACCGCCCAGGTATTGGTCTTCTTAGGGATGGACCATGACCTGGGCATCGTGTACCTCTTCATATGCTTGGAATTCTTTGCCATATGATCTCCTCCATCACTCCTTGACGTAGTTCTTGAACCTCTCCTTCCTTACCGCATCGGATAGGTCAAGGTTTATAATCACAAGATTGGAAGGGTCGAACCAAACTGAGACCTCCTTGTTGTCAGCCTTCCTCAGCAGGGCCTTTTCGATGGAGACCTTGCCCCTGGACAGGTTCACATTGGCGACCTTGCCCTCGTGCCCGGCCCTTGAGCCCCGCAGCACACGGACCACATCGCCCTTCCTTATCGTGACCCTCCTTACACCAGCATCGCTGTACTTCTTCCTGTCGAGCGGGGCCTTCATGCTCTTGTTCCGTATATGGAAGGGCATGTTCAACAGGGCCTTCCTCTGTTTCCTCGGTTTTGCCGAAATCGTGCTCATCTCTGACACCCCTATACAATGACCGATGCCGTTGCCGCGATCCTGGAATACCTTTCCGCGGCCTCCCTTGCTACCGGTCCCTTGATATCGGAACCCTTTGTCTCCCCGGTCTTGGTGACAAGGACCACAGCATTGTCCTCGAAAGATACCATGGTACCGTCAGGTCTCCTGAACGGCCTCCTCTGCCTTACTATGACGGCCGGGAAAAGCTGTTTCCTCAGTTCAGGGGTTCCCTTCTTCACCGTGACGATTATCATATCACCTATACCAGCAGATGGGACCCTTTTCCTCCGGCCGTGGTACTTCATGACCTGCACTATCTGTACCACCTTGGCACCGGTATTATCGATACAATCGATCCTCGCACCTACGAGGAGACCTCTGGTCTGCCTTCCGGCCAAACCCTTCATCCTATACCCTCCCGAGTACTACCATATGAGTGCCCTTTGACAGTGGCCTGCATTCCATGATCCTGACCATATCCCCTATATCCGCATCCACGCATGGGGGCAGATGGGCGAACATCCTAGTTGTCCTCTTCTCGAACCGCTGGTATTTATGGATATAATGAAGCTTCTCACGCCTCACCACCACCGTGTTCTGCATCTTTTTGGTGACCAATTGGACATCCAGTTGGATTCCCCGGACGGAGAGCTTCCCATGGTAGGGGCAGAACTTGTCATTGCATGACCTGACCGGTTGTACGATATCGATCCCGACATCCCTGGCCTCGACCTTCTTGACCTTCTTCACCCTGATGACGGTCGCACCCTTCTGGGTATCGGCCTCCTGTCCGGGCTTCCTTATGGGGATGGCCTTCTTCATCTGGACCGTCTCTATTTCGGCCGCGCTCTCCGTCTTCCTTGTGATCTTCTTCGCCGTAGAGGTCGTGGGTTGTTTCCGTTCCCTGCCCTCCGGGCTCTCTTTCGCCTTCTTATCATCGACCATCTGGACCACCTCATATGTCCTTGTAATCATCTTTCCTTCCGTCTTGCTCGCTCAGCTTTGCCCTTCCATTGACCGCTATCATCCGTTCGCATTTCCTGGTCCTGTCCTCTGGCCGGAACATCATGGTGCTGCCTTCGACCTCGGTCCACGCATCGCTGCATTTTCCAACCGTACGGAAAGAGAAGCGGCCGCCCTTCTTAGGGACCCAGCGCCTCCTTTTTTCGTCGGCAACAAGCAGCATGTTCCTGGTCTCGTCCATTACCGTTCCTTTCAGACCTCTTAGCGTCGTATCAGGGTGTTCGTCGACCCGGACAAGGGACCCGATGAGCTCCATCATCAGCAGGTTCCTGCCAGGGTCCAGCTGGCCTTTCCTCATCTTATCTCACTCGTTTATGTTCGTGTACCCCTTCTCTTTGAGAGCCTCTAGGCATTTCTTCTTATGGTCCCCTTGAAGCTCGATTATTCCGTCCTTCACCGTTCCACCTGCCGCGCACCTGTTCTTCAGGAACCGAGCAAGCTCTTCCAGGTCTATGTCCGTGGGGTCTATGCCCTCGATTATGGTCACCATCTTGCCATACCTTCTCTTGGCAGTGGTGATCTTTATCTCCTGTTGTTCACGGGCTATGTCCTCACAGACGCACAGTTCCTTTGGTAGTCCACAGACGCTGCAGATCTCTGCCATTAGGCCTCTCCCTCCTCCCTCATGACAGTAAGTATCCTTGCGATATTGGTCCTGAGGGACCTGATCCTTCCAGGGCTAGGTGGTGCACCGCCCATGGCGGCTACCCCTCGTTCCCGCATGAGCTCGTCACGAAGCTCCTTCAATTTGGAAGTGCGGTCGACCGGACCCATCCCCCTTATCTCGGGCATCCTGAGCAACGCCACCTTCACTCACCCCCTTTGGATTCGGGTGTCGTTGACCCGATGTCCGCGGTCGCACCATCTACGCCTTTCGTTCCATCGTCAGGTAGCGGTCCGTCGGGCGAGGG
>Ga0105104_10002248_pt1 | contig 14216 bp, 19 predicted proteins | sample PPLLaktember2015_3_FD_87034 | JGI IMG/M metagenome (GOLD analysis project Ga0105104, IMG submission 87034) | Freshwater sediment microbial communities from Prairie Pothole Lake near Jamestown, North Dakota, USA - PPLs Lake P7 Core (6) Depth... | ecosystem: Environmental > Aquatic > Freshwater >... | reverse complement strand
GGTCAGCGCGTCGCCGTAGGTGCCCATGTCCTCCGCGTATGGCGAGCCCTTCTGGGCCTTCCACTGCCAGATCATTCCAAGCTTCAAAAGCCGCTCGCTGAGCACGAAAGTGTCGCCGTCGGCGACGAACGTGTCGCTGCGGCCGCCGCCGGCAAGGTTGATGCAATTTTTACCGAGGTAGGCAAAGTAGACCGACGCGCCAGCCGCCGGCGGCCCGTGGATGTGCATGCCATCGCCGAGCATCGTCCACTCACCGAACGAGCTGTTGGCACCGCGCGCGCGGCGCACGATCCACTCGTCGGTGTCGGCGATGAACGACAGTGGCGCCTGCGTCCACTGCGAGTACCAGACGTTCGACGACAACAGCATGCGCTGGAAGTCGGCCGGCATCGGAAACACCGTCTGAATGCCATCACCAGCGAAGCTCTGGGTCTGCTTCAGTTTGGTCCAGTCGCGGGTGTTGTAGGCGATGCGCTGCGCCATCTCGTTGGCGAGCGCCAGCATCTCCTGCATGGTGCGGTTGCCGGTGATGCCGGAAAACACCGATTGCGGCATGGCAACGCCGACCACCGCGCAAACGTCCCTCACCACCGTCAACAGCGTCATGCTAGGCCGCCTTTTCCGGTCGCGCGTCCGTGGCCATGCGGATCAGGGTCTTGCGGTTCATCGAGCCCATCGGCGCGTGGCCGGTGTGCGTGGTGATGAACGCGCGCAGCTCGTCGAGCGACATGTTGTCAAACTCGCTGTCCTGCGACGGCGCGCCGTTGGACTTGGCGGCGGCGACCAGCTTGAAGTCTTCCTCCAGCACCGCGTTGCGCGCCCGCAGCGCCTCGAGCTCGGCCCGCATCTGCTCGTTGGGCGCGGCGCTGCGGCCCACGGCGATGTATTCCTGCGCCTGGTTCTTCATCTCGCGCCCGCCGGGGCCGAGGTTCTTCAGCTCCTGGCCCTCGATGTCGGCGAGCTGCTCGACCGTGTAGACGTTCTGCGCGCGCAGCTCGGCGCGCCGGCCCTCGGTCAGAAACTTGGCGAGCTCGAGCGGCGTGCCGCTCTTGGTCTGCGCGGCCTCGGCCTTGAACTGCCGGTACTGGTGCGCAAATCGCTCGGCGTAGGTCTGCGTGCGTTGCTCACCCGTGAACCGATCGTCCATCCAGCGCGTCACCGCAGTCGCCGGGAATACTTTGACGTCCTTGGAGCCTGGCGCGCGGATCTCACACACCTCGATGTCATCGAAGATCGGCCGGCCCTCGGCCAGCGAGCGCACCGGGTTCGGCTGCGCGAGATACTTGAACAGCACGACGAGAGCGTCGTCGGGGTCGCGATGGGTTTGCATAGGTGGTCCTTCCTTCTGTTTGTTACAGCCGGAGCCGGCATTCGCGGAAGGAAGGCATCTCCACCTACACGTTTGCCGGCTCCGACATTTTGCATCCTGCCCGGCTGGGGGCAGGTGCAAACTCGATTACGTCGCGGGGACGCTGTCGTAGAGCCGCCAGTTGAACAGCGGGTTGGTCATCGTCAACTCACCCATCCAGCCGATGAATTGCGCGATCGCGTCTTTGTCGATCGGCATCTGGCCATCGCCTTCGAACAGCTTGTCGAAGTTTCGGTTCGGGTGATAGCGCAGTCGCAGGCTGTCGGTGTTAATGCCAAACGTGGTGTTGGCCGGCATGTTGCTGCCAATGCCGCCATCGAGCACGATCTCCGCCCGCTTGCCGCCGCCGATGTATTCGAGCGCGGAGAAGCCGAGCGTACCAAGCGAAGTGTTGCTGGTCTGGCGCTGGATCGCGAGCGTTGCCGCATCATACGCCGCGTAGTGTTCCGGCGACATGATGAGCAGATCCGCGTAGTCGCGGCCACGCGAGCGTTGCGTCATGATGCTGTTGAGCATCGGCCGGATGGTGGTCGAGGACACCTGCGTCGAGCCAGCCAGGAAGCTGTTGGCGTCGAAGGTCGAGGTGCGCCAGATCGTGGCGGTGGCACGGTCGAGGCCGCCGTAGACGCCGGTGTTGGTGACAATCGGGATCGCGGCCGCGAGGCCCGTGATCTGCTTGTTGCCGTTGGCGGTGCCGTCCGAGTAGAGGCCGGCATCCATCGCGTCTTCCAGCGCCTTCTCGGCGGCGGCCAGGTAGCTTTCGAACACGTCGAGCAGCTGGTTCTCGCCCTCGTTGTTCAAAATTTCCTGGAGCGACAGAATGATGGGCACAACCACCATCTTCGGATCGTAATACGCGTCGTTGAACAGATCGATCGCCGGATTGAGCAGCTGATCATAACCGCTGTACCACTGCGCGGATTGCTTGCCGATCTGCAGCGTCTGGCGGATCTTCGGGCCGGAGTAGGTCTGCCACATGCCCTTGCGCTTGAGCACGGCCAGTAGCGCGTTGTTGTTGGAAACCATGTCCTGGTAGCCGGACGCGCGGTCCTCGACCGCCATAGAAAGGATCTGCTGATAAGCAGCAGCCGTTGTCACGTTGGGCATAATGCCACTCCATCAAGGGTTCAGATTGCTCACTTACGCGCGGCCGTTGAACCGATGCATGGCATTGGCCAGGGCTTCGCGTGGTGAACCGCTGGGCTTCTTGGGCTTGCGTGATGCTGGGTCTGAGCCAGTCACATCAGGATTGCCGAAGATCGAGCGGTCGGGCCGGGTCTGAGCCGATGGGTTGCGGGTCTGATCCGCGTGGGCGGCAGGTCGGAGCAGTTCTGCCCTCTGATACGCCTGCTCGAGCGGGAAGCCTAAGCGCAGCTCCTTCTCGATCAGGTCTCCGAGTTCATCAAATCGCGGGTGCTTCTCGGCAAACTGGTCGACCGCCCCGCGGGTCTGCGTGAACTGCTGCGCAGTCTGCCACTGCTCCAGGGTCTGTTTCAAGCCCCTGACCTCGTTGTAGAGGCTGCCGATCTGGTGCGCCGCCGCCTGCTGGGCGTTGCCCTGCTGGATCTGGTTGAGCCGCTCCGGCGACTGGCTGAGCACGTGGTAGGCGATGTCGCGCAGGCCGATCGGCTGCCCGGTCTTGGGATCCCGCAGGCCAAGATTGTGGATGATGGTGTCGAGGCCGGCGAGCGTATTGGCGCGCAGCTTGCTCTCGATGCCGACGTAGTTGGTGAGCGCCTTCTCGAGCGTGGTGCCGTGCTCGCGCGCCATCTTGTCGAAGGGGGCGATCGGCCGGTAGGCCTCCGCGAGCCCCTGATAGTGCTGCGCGGCCTTGCTGAACTCGCTGTGCATGCGGTGCACCTCGCCCCGCACCGTCTCCGGGGTGGCGGCCCAGTCGCGCTTGCCGTGCTCGGCCATGCGGGCCGGCGGCTCGGCAAACGGCGCATGCGGCGGCAGCTTTTGGTAATTACCCGCATTTCCCCGTATATCCCCGCCGGGGGTATTTTGGGCGTCTTGGGCGTGCACAGGCGTGCCCGCCGGCGCCTCCGCCTTCTGCCGCGGCGCAAACTGGCCGCGCTCGCCGCGGGGCGGCGCCTCCTGGTCGGTGGGGCGCTTCTTCAGGTTCAGTTTTTGGTCCGGCGTGTCCTCGGGCGGCTGGTTGTGGCCCTTTTTGGCGTCCGCGGCGGGCTGGCGAGGCGCCTGAGCGGGTTTGGCGCCCTTCTGGGCCGGATCCACGGCCCGATCGTAAGCCGCCTGTAGCGCCTCCCTACGGCTTTGGGGGCGGTGCTCGCTGCCCTTGACGTCGCCCACCGGCGCCGGCGGGGCCTGGGGCCCCACCGGGTTCGGTGTGGTGGGCGGGTTCGGGTTGATAGGGACTTCGGAGCGGGCTGGGGTCGACGGGGCCTGCGAGGGTGGCGCGCTGGGTGGCGGCGCACTGGCGCCTGACGTGTCCGACATGGTGTCCCTTCCGTGATTTTAGCGTGATTTTACGGACTTTATGTCCGCACGCCAGCCCTAACCTTCTGAGCCGCCAGCTTAATTGCCTCTCGGCGCGCCGCGGTGGCGGCCTTGCTGCCGGCATTCTTCGGTTTTGGTTTGATCTTCTCGTTGCCGACCTCAGTCAAGCCCAGCGCCCGGCCAACAGCGCGAAAGGCCCGCTTTGAGGTATAAAATTTGCCGTCGACCTGCTCGGTCGGGTCCATCGTGTCGCTGATGACGTTGGGGCACGGCAGGTCGGACACGGGCGCTAATTGCCGGTCTTTTCGCACCCGCCAGCGGTTCGGGGCGACCTCCTCGAGCTCAATGCTCATGGCGGCGATCCCAGCGCCAGCGATTGAACCTGACCGCCACCCAGGGCCGGTCGGGGCCGATTTGCAGGTGCCAGTAGCCGAGCCGCCAGTTGATCCAGAGATTGCTCACTTCGGATCGCCCCCCGTCGTCGACACCACAACAAACGTGACCGGCACCCCGCCCGCCGCCACCTTGGTGACCGGGATGCCGTACTTGTTCGCGCCGATCGCGATCGCCTCCGTGACCGGCAGCCCCAGCTTGGGGAAGGTCGCCGTCACGTCGATGACTGGCAAGCCGCCAGCGGCGACCGTGATCACTGCGCACGCCATCACTTGCTCTTTTTACTGCGCGAGGCCGGCGCCTCGTTGAACGTGAAGTCCATCGCGTTGGACACCGCGGGGCCGTTCTTGACCGTCACCGGGTAGCTGCCTGGCGTTGTCGCCGTCGACGGCTTGACGGTCGTCGACAGCTGCGTCTCGCTCTCGTACGTCGTCGGCTCGTCGCCGCCGTTGAACGTGATCACGCTGTCGGCGAAAAAGTTTTCGCCGACGACTTGCATGACCACATCATCGTCGCCGATCGCGGCCTCGCTCGGCGTGATCGAGCTGATCGAGGGCACCGGCACCTCGACATCGGGCGGCAGCGGCGTCGACACCGTCTGCGGCTCGTTGATGCTCGCAGAGTACGGGAACGGCGGCGGCGCCGACCTAGCGGTCTGCTGGTTGGCGGCCCCGCCTTCCCTCGTCTGCCTCTGCTCGCTGGTCTCGGTCTCGCTTTCCTTCTTCCGCCGGTCGGCGGTCTCGGTCTCGGTTTCGTTGTCCCTCGCGGTCATGCTCGCTCCTCTGCCTGATGTCGGCGTTCAGCTTCTTGAGATCCTCGTGGTACTTCTGCTCGAGCTCGCCCCGGCGCTGGCCGGCTTCCATGAGTTCGTCGTAGCGCGCGTCTTCGAAGTGGGCGCCGATCGGGTTCTCCGGCTCCATCGGGTACATCGGCGCGACGCCGCCCTGCGGCATGCCGAGCATGTTGGGATCGACGAGCGGGCCAGGCGGGTCGCCGGGGTTGCCGCTCGGAATGTTCGGGTTGACGTTGTCGCGGGTCTGCTGGCCGAGCCGGCCACTTGGATCCTCCGGCCGCGTGCGCTCGATGTAGTCGAACGGCTTCTCCGTGAGCAGGCGCGCCTTCTCCTCGTCGACGCCCATCTCGTCGAGCTTCTGCCGCTCGACGCTCTGCGCGGCGACTTTTGCGCGATCAACCCGAACATCCTGCTCGTCGACCTTCTGCTGGGCGGCGAGATCTCTTTTGTCGACCTGCGCGTCGTCGTGACGGCGCGGCTGCTGCGTCTCCATCGGACGATCCTTCGGCGCTTTCTCGTCCTTGTTGGTGACTTCGTTTTTGGTCGTCATGGCACGGCTCTCCTCTCGGGCGCGGCATGATCGCCGCGCCCTAACAACGCGCAAGGCTAGGTAAACGTCCAGTTCACCGTCGCTGTTTCGACGACGCCGCCGGTGACCACCTTAACCGGCAACGTGCCGGCCGTGGCCTTCTTCGGCGCGCTCGCCGTCAGCGAGGTCGCGGAGACGTAGGTCGTCGGGTAGGCAATACCGTTGACGTAGATCTGCGACTGCTTGGTGAAGCCGGTGCCGGTCGCCGTCACGGTGGCGTTGCCCGCGCCCGACGCCGTCGACGGCCCCGCCGTCGTCAGCGTCGCTGCCGTGGCTGGCGACAGGCTCGAGGCGTGTGTGGCATTTGGCCCCGCCGCGATCATCGCCGCGGTCAGGTCGGTCCCGGTGCGCACCGTCTTGCTGGTGTCGAACGTGCCGCCACCCGGGTAGGTGTAGGTGATGTTGCCCGGCGCGGTCGTCACCTGCTCGGTGCCGGCGCCCTCATGCGGCACGCTGGTCGAGGCCGGCACAACGCCATTGGTGGCGCCAGGGTAGCTGTTCTCAGTGCCGCCCGCGGTGCCCGCGACGCCCGACGCCAGCGCGGCGGTGTTGGCCGCGAAGGCAAACAGACTGCCGGCTGCGCCGTCATCGTAGTAGGGCGGCGGCGCGCTGTCGAACTTGGTGTTGTCCTGCCAGTCCGCGTAGGTCGCCTTAGTGAAGTTGGGCGGGTTCGGCGGCGTTGCACCCGTGCAGCTCATGTTGGTGGGCGGCGTCGGGTTCGGCGGGGTGACAGTCAGCGCGCTTTGGGCCATAGCTCGATCTCCTCGGGGGTTAAGGCGCAGCCAGCGCGCCCATTGGGTTACGGCGCAAGTACTCCGCGGCAGCATCCTGCCACTGCGGATCAACGCGCTGCTTCATCATCTGCTCCCCGCCCTCGCCCCGCAAGCCGGTCAGCCAGATCTTGCCGACGGCGCTGGGGTTACGTGCGGCGACCAGCGGCGCGAAGTCGCGCCACAGTAGCTCCTGCGGCAGTGCCGCCGCCAGCCCGCCCATATACTCGCCCGGCAGCTTGGAGCGATAGGTGTAATGCGGGGCGAGCGTCGGCTCGTGCAACACGTCGCCGGTCAGCCGCGAGATTGACTGGCCACCGGAGTAATTTGGCACGTCGCGCAGCGCAGGGTGCGTCGTCGCGATGCGGATCTGCTCGATGTCGGGAAAACCCTCGTCGCGGGCGCCCTTTTTGTTCATCTCCTTGGCGACGTAGTTGCGAAAAGTCATCGACTGGCCGCGCAAATAGTCCTGCAGCTCGGGTGATTTGACGCCAGGGAAGTCCGGCTCGACCTTCCTGATCGTGGTGTCGAACTTCTCGGTCGCGGTTTTGGAAATGTTTTTCTTGTCGTGCTGCATCACCTGTGAGATCGCATCGCTGATGTGATGCGAGGCGTCGATCGCCTGCGGCGACATCGCGGTATAGACACCGTAGACGTTGCCCGGCGCCTCGCGCTGCAGATCCCGCGCGCGGCCGGCGATGGTCGAGGCCGCTGACTTGTCTGAGGCCCAGCCGATCTTCTCACGCAGCCACTCGGGGCTGTACTGGTAGCCGCCCTGCATCGGCACGCCCTGGCGCAGCTCCTTGTCACCGATGTGCGTGACCAGGCCACCGGAGGCCGAGCGATCGCCGACCAGCGGCGTTAGCCAGGAGCCGACCGGGATGTCGTGCGGATTGATCTGCTGCTCGGCGATCGTCTTGGTCGGCGTGAACAGGTTGCGCTTGGCGAGGTTCTCGATGGTGTCGCCGACCGCAATGGCGTTGAACGGATGCTTGACCCAGCGCGCGGCCTCGGCCTCGTCGACGCCCTGGCCGTAGACGCCGGCCATCGCTGCGGCCGTCTTGCCGACCTTGCCGGCAATGCGACCGGCCGGGCCCATCGCGGCCAGACCCATTTCCCACGGCTCGGTCGGCACCAGGAAGTCCTGCGCCTGCTGTCCCAGCCACTTGTTGGTCGCGGGGTCGAGGTCGATCGGGCTGCGCGGCTCAGCGGCGCGCGCGGACGCGATGTCCGCGCGCTTCCAGGGCGTGGTGCCGGTGGCGATGTCGCCCGTGAACGGCGTGTACGCGTTGTGCGCTGCCAGCGCGCCCATCGCAAAGCTGGGTGGCGGCGGCAGCGCCGGATCTGCGGTCTGCGACACGCCGATCGGGATGCCCGTCATCGGGTCGTAGACGTCCTCTCGGGCGAGCGACCCCATCATGGCGCTATCCTGCCTGCCATCGCTGCACGAGATCGCCGAGCTCGGCCATCGACATCCTGACGTCGACAAACTCGTTCGGACCAAACATGACGCGCATGCCATCGCCCAGCGGCTCGACCGTGCGCGCCAGCCGCAGGTTGACCATCACCGGCACGTTGTTGTCGAGGCGCTGCATTAGGATGATCCCTGGCTGCAGCGCGACGTAACCGCTGGCGCTCATGCGCTGCCTCCCGGGCCCTTAAACTTGGCCGACGACGCCATCAGCGCCGCTTTCTGGTTGGCGGCCTGCGCCGCGGTGTTAGCCTTGATCCGCGTGGCCTGGATCGCCGCGTCAGCTTTCTGCCGCTGCAGGCCCGCGTCCTGCTGCTTTTCGAACATGTGCGCCTGGTGCGCCTCGCGGTTCTCCATCATCTTCTGGTTCTGCACCTGCAGCTTGCCGTCGGCGTCCTGCGCCTTGGCGTTCAGTTGCTCCCGCGCGATCGCGCGATCGTTCTGCAGCTCCCACTGCTTGTGTTTGTCTTTCTGCAGCAGCTCGAGCGCGTGCAGTCGGTTGTTGGCCGCCAGCTTTTCCTTCTCGGACTGCTGCTCCATTTGCGCGATCTGGATCTGGATCTTGCCCTTCGCGGTCTCGGGGTCATCGCCGCGCGGCTGCTCGCCCTTCTCCTTGAACTGCTCAATCATCTTGTCAATCGCGCCGTCGAGCGAGCGCCCCGCGCGATACGGCGCGGTGGCAAACTTGAGGATCTCGCCGCAAAATTCCGCGGTCTTCGGCTCGCCCTGGATCATTTGCGACAGCTGCGGCAATAGCGCGCCGAGCACCTGGGTAAACTCATTGCGTGACTGCTTCTCGGCCTGCTCATCCTGCAGGATGGTGCTGTCAGTCTCGATGTCGAGCACGAAGCTTTTGGCGCGGTTGTCGCGCAAGAACTTCATCACCTGCTCAATCGTCGGCTCCTCCTGCATCCGCTGCAGCTGCATCGTGGCCTGCTGGATCATGCCCTGCATCTGCTGCGCCTGTGCCGGATCCTGCTGCTGCGTCACCAGCTGCTGGCCCTGCTGGATGCCCTGCATCAGCTGCTGCGCCTTCTTCTGCTGCATGGCGATCGTCGGCAGCTGGGTCTGGCTCATCTCGACGATGGTCTGGCTTTGGAAGTCCTCGGTAATAATCTCCGAGCAAATTTCGACGAGATCCCGCGCTAAGCGAACCATCTCCTGCTGCTTGTCCCTGATCCGCGTAGACCCGTATTGTGTTTTGAGCTGCTGCGCGCCCAAGGTCTCGTTGGGGTCCGTCGCGCCACGCATGATGTCCGACAGTCCCATGATCTGATAAATATCCTCGATCACCTGCTTGCGCAGTGCCACCAGCGCCGTGATGGTCGTCGCGATCGCCTCGATCGGCAGCCATATGATCACCTCTTTGGAGCCGCCGAACGCGGCCCAGTTTGAGATCGGCACCAGCATGCGGCCCGGCGTCTTGGTGCTGATCGCCATCTGCACGGCCTCGGCGATCTCGGCGCCGCCGGCGGGGTAGAAGCCCTTGACCTCGAGCGCGTCCGAGAGCGCGTGGATCCGCCCGGTGAGCAGGTTTATCTCGTCAAGCTGGTCGCGGTACTGCATCACGTCGGGCACCGGGATCAGCGAGCCGCGCTGCACCGTGCCGTAGGCCGGCTTCGGGCACGGGAAGTAGTTCTGCAGGTCGAGATGCGCGTCGTCCTCGTCGAGGATGTCCTCGCAGCCCTCGGCGACCCACACCACGCGGCGCGCCTTCTTGTCCCAGATCTCCCAGAACTTGGCGCGCTCGCGGTTGTCGGCGCCGCCGACTGCCTTGCTCTCCTTGTCGACCTTGTACTCGGCCTTTTGGTAGGCGTCGTCGCTGGTCTCCTTGAACCGCTTGCGCGCCTCGCCACGCGTCAAGTAGCTGGCGCCCGCGACCCAGGTCACCTCGCGCCAATTGCGTGAGATGCTGTGGAGAAAGTCACGGCGGTTCTTAAAGTCGATGCAAACCTTCTCGTGGTCGTAGCCGTTGCCGCGGCCACTCTCATAGCGGCACCAGGCCACGCCGCGCGAGGTCATCGAAAGGTCGTCGCGCACCAGCAGCATCAGATCGTTGATGCGCGCCAGATCGAACGCCACCTTGGTGCACCGCTCCATCACTTCGGAGGCGGCCTGGTAGACCGGTCGCTGGTCCTTGAACTTGGGCACCACCACCGGCACCGGCGCCTTGGCGTAGATCGAGGGCTTGAGCACCTCGCAGTTGGCCCAGAACATCTGAAATTCTTTGTCGCGGCCGGTGCGCCCCAGGCGCTCCAGCGAGGCGAACAGCCGATCGATGTTGTCGCAGTGGGTGTTCCAGGCCTCAAAGGCGTCTTCGGCTTCCTCCAGCAAGTTGAGCCAGGCCTTCGCGCTCTCTGGCTCTAACGCCGGGTTGAACTCGAGGTCGTCATGCCTGACATCTTCCTCGTCCGGCTTGCTGGTGTTGCTCATTTGGCGTTCTTTCTGCTGCGGTAGGCCGCGATGACGTCGGCGACCGTGAAGGCCTTGCCGGCGTCGATCATGCCCTTGACGGCGAGCATCAACATCGCCGGGTTGAAGTCTGCCTCGTGGCGCAGCTCGCCGACAACATCCTCTGAGATCAGCAGCGCCGCCTTCCACTTCTCGGCATTGGAGGCCACGACCGGCGGCAGCGGCGGCAGCGGCATCAGCTTGTGCTGCTGCGGCTCGGGCGTTGGCTCCGGCGGCGGGGTCGGGCCGAGCATGCCGATGCTGTCGAGCCCGTTCATCCACTGCGCGCCGGGCACGATCGTCGCGGGATTGCGTATGCGGTTGATCTTCATCGCTCGTCACCCAGTAGTGACCGAAGTGGCTCCGCGTAGAAATTCGCGGGGCGGCCGGTGCCGGACCAGGCGTCGAACAGGTCACGCTGCCGGTCCTGCAGCTTCATCGCGCGCTCGACCGCGGTCAGCGGTGTGCACTCGACGTGACCGAAGTCAACGATGTCGCGCGCCGATCGTTCGCACGCTGTGCAGTAATCGCGATCGTGGGCCCATCGGTGCTTCACAGGATAATCCCCCTGCGTGTCTGGTCCTGCGGTGGTGGAATGTGCCAGCCCTGGGGCTTGGGCACAACGGCCTTTCGCCGCGGCGCCGGCTTCCAGCCCTGGGCTAGGTACCGGAAGCTGTCGGCGGGGTTGGAGGCCCAGTTGTGCAGCGGGGTGGGCTTGAAACACTTTTTGTCGTCGTCCCACTCGCGTCGATATTGCTCAAGCGCACTGATGCCGCCCTCCTCGCAGCGAGGGTGAAACACGCAAAGAGGTAGTGTTCGACGAACAGCGTTAATCCCATCGTCAAGGGACGCCAGGGGCACCAGTAGGGGCTTGAGACCGAGCTGCACCATGGTCTCGACGCGCGTGCGTCCGCTTCCCAACTCTTTGACTTTGGCGTCGTGCGGCACGTAGTCCGATCCCGAGATCCAGCCATGCTGTGCACCCCGCTGCTCGATCACCTCGGCGTAATGCGAAAGGCCCACGCCTGACGCCGCGTAGTGGTCGAGGATGCAGAGCTGGCCGCCCTGCGCCTGAAACCACCAAATGCTGGTGTCGTCGCCGACGCCGAGATCCCACGCGTGATGCACGGGCTGATCGGGCAGCGCGTCGAACGCCAGGATCCTGCCCTCGCTGCGCACCTGCGCCATCTCCAGCGCGTAGAACGCGCCGAGCACCATCGCGTTGAAGCTGCACTCGTACTCCTGCTCATAGGCCGCGCGGCCTACGTCCTCGCCGTACAGCGCCTTGTACTCGTTCATCGCGTCGTCTTGCTGCGCCTGGCTCAGCGCGCCGGTGTCGTTGACCGAGAGCAGCTCGGCAAACCAGCCCTCGCGCTGCTGCGCGTATTTGAACATGTCGAGCGCGTGGTTGCGGCCGCGCGGTGTCGTGATGAACAGCGCCCAGCCGTTGTTCTCCTCGATCATCGGCCGAATGTAGGCCCACGCTGACGGGTTCGACAGCGCGTACTCCGAGAACACCACACCGGCCGGGCCAGCGCCGAGCGTCGCGTCATAGCGATCGCTGCCGACGATCTGCCACGTCGAGCCGTTGTGGAAGCGCATGAACATTTCGTTGTCGTTGGTGTTGGCGCGCATCGCGATCGGGAACGCCTCGTCGATGCGCCGCCTGCCGCTGTGCGGATTGACCGCGTTCCAGATCGCCTTGCGGCCCTGCGCATACTCCGGGAGCATGTGCCAGTAATTCCCGACGCGCTCCAGCGCGGCCACTGCAGTGTGATGCAGGCAAACCTCGTCCTTGCCGGCGCGTCGGTGCCACACCGCCATCGCGCGCTTGCCGCCGCGCGCGAGATACTGCCAGAGCCGATCCTGGTGCGGCCGCGGCCGCCAACCGTTGTAGGGGACGTCGATGTCGGTGACGCCGATCACCGCAGCTGCCTTGTAAACTCGATCAGCTCCTGCTCGGTGTAGTCCTTCGTCCACGCCGGATCATTGCTGGCGTGGAAGTAGAACGCGGCACGCGCGTGGTCGAGATCGTCGGAGTATTTGACGCACGTCGGCCACAGCGTCGACATGTCAGTGCGACGCTGCATCGCTCGCCACCATTTGAACAGCCAGCTCACTCACCGCCTCGGTGTGCCGTCGGCGTCGCGCGTGACAGCTACGTTCACCCACATGGCGGTCTCGCGGACCCTGCGCAGGATGTAGGTCTTGTCCGGCCCCTCGGGCAGGTGCTCATCCAGCACCGCCGCGTACTGCGCGGCAGCCTCACGCAGGCCCGCCATCGTTTCGACCTGCGCGTCGGTCGGCTTGAGATATTCGAACGTCGACGAATGCAGCTGCATCACTCACTCCTTGTCGTTTAGCATTTTCCGAATTGTGATACGCAGCTCGCCATCGATCTTGGCGTCGTGCGGTTGATTTGGTTTGCCCCAGCCGCGATCGAGCAGCGCAACGGCCGCGGAGACGCGCGCCGCCTCGCCCTCGCCGTCTTTGGCGATGCCGCCCAGCGTCTTGATCGCCACCTCGGTGTAGCCGCGCGCCAGCGATCGCAGATCCAGCGGCACTTGTCGTTTCGGTTTAGTCATTTGCCAGGTGTACTGGTCCCCTGGCGGGTTGTCTACCGCCGCAGGGCCAGGGCGACATCACCCAGGGTGTGGCCGCATTCACCGTCGATCCACCAGTTGTAGGTGCCCGACCGGGGGTAGTAGCGGACCGCCACGCGGCCCACCTCGGCCGTGCCGGCCTCAGTTTTCGTGGCCGCCTGGCGAGCCCGGCGCTTCATCGTTTCAATGGTCACATGGCGCACGCCGGCGGGGTCGGCGCCTAGAAAGCCCAGGCTATCGCCTAACGTCCACGCTTCAGTTGGTTTGGTCATCGGTGTTGTCTCCAGTGGGTTGAGGTTAGAAACGCAGCCGGCGCTGCCAGGGCGGCACCACCGGCCGCATGCCGCTGTCCAGGAAAGCCCGCAGCAGCATGGCCTTGGACGGGGGCACCTTCAGGGTGCCATGCCAGTAGCGACTAGAAGTGCGCTGCGAGCAGCCGAGAAAGCGCGCGGCAGCGGCTCGGGTGAGCCCCAGCTCCTTCAGGATCTCCTGGTACTGGTGGCTGTCCATCTCACGCTTGATATCCCAGACGGGCGGTTCAGTCTTTTTGGCCATGTGTGCTCCGATCGGTTGGCGATAATTATTTGTACAGCTCCTTGACAGGGGTGTCAAGGAGCTGTAGAAAGACGTCACTGACCCACCAACAAGGAGACCCCAAATGGCCATCTACCCCCGCACGCTGTACTTCCCCGGTGACGACAAGCGCGTCACGGTCGACCAGCCGATGTGCGGCCTGTTCATCGCCTACCTGGCCGACGACGTCGACGACGAGGACGGCCACATTCGCGTCTACGGCAAGGGCGACGGCATCCTGGATGCGATCGCCGACCTCAACCAGGAGCTCGAGCTGGCCGACCGGGAGGGCATTTACTGATGACCCCCGGTCGCATCACCTCCGCCGCCGACGCCCGCACCTTCATGCTGGCCGGCAACGCCACCATCACGATCGTCTCGGGCAAAACCGGCGCCCGCTTCACCTACAAGATCAAGGCCGGCGCCGCTGAGCCTCCCGACGTCTGGTTCGTCTCAGTGCTCACCGGATCCGACAACGAAAAGGATTACGCCTACCTGGGCCGCCTCGACGCCCAGGGACGCTACTGGGCCGGCCGCAAGACGCCCCGCCCCGGTGACGTCGGCGCCGGCGCCCCCTCCTCCCTGGCCTTCGCCTTCGCCTGGGGCCGGGTCTCCGCCGGCCTCATGCGTGACAGCCTGCAGATCTGGCACGAGGGTCGCTGCGGCCGCTGCGCCCGCAAGCTGACGGTGCCGTCATCGATCGCCTCCGGCATGGGGCCGGAGTGCGCCAACAAGGTCGGCTTCGTT
>Ga0105104_10002247_pt1 | contig 14223 bp, 10 predicted proteins | sample PPLLaktember2015_3_FD_87034 | JGI IMG/M metagenome (GOLD analysis project Ga0105104, IMG submission 87034) | Freshwater sediment microbial communities from Prairie Pothole Lake near Jamestown, North Dakota, USA - PPLs Lake P7 Core (6) Depth... | ecosystem: Environmental > Aquatic > Freshwater >... | reverse complement strand
TGATGCGCGGCCCGGTATTTAATTCCTCCAGATGCCGGTAACCGTGTTCCTGGTGTTGCGTCAGTTGATTCACCAGGCTTTCAGGGTTATCCAGGAGACCAAAGGTAATGGCATTGGTCGGGCAGGCCTGCGCGCAGGCTGTGGTGAATTCACCATCTTCCACTGCACGACCCTCTGATTTCGCCTTATCCTCCGCCTTGTGGATGCGCTGGATGCAGAAGGTACACTTTTCCATGATACCGCGCCGGCGCACCGTAACATCCGGGTTGAACTGGTTATGAAATGGAAAGACCAGCTCCCCGTTCACCTCGTTGGCATGAAAGGGCTCGATGGCGTAATCGCGCCAGTTGAAGGTCCGCACCTGATATGGGCAGTTGTTGGCGCAGTAGCGCGTACCAATGCAACGGTTGTACACTTGCAGATTCAACTCCTGCGACTGGCTATGGACCGAAGCAAATACCGGGCAGACCGGTTCACAGGGAGCACTGCCGCACTGCTGGCACAACATCGGCTGGTAGGGCGTCGTCCTCACTTCGGGATATTCACCCTCCCAGAAGCGTTCGATGCGGATCCAATGCAAAGTGCGCCCATAGGAGGCATCCTCTTCCATCACGAAAGGCAGGTTGTTCTCCATTGCACAGGCCGCCACGCAAGCCTGGCAACCGGTGCAGATATCCTGGTCAATGACCATGCCCCATTTGCCCTCCGCTTCCTCTGCCAGAGCCCCTTTCGCACCCACACGATTCAAATCAAGACTCAAGTCACTCATATCGCTCTCCTCTAATGTCCTTCCTCACCCATTCCTTCACTGTAAACGCCGATGCGGCTTTCAAGGCGTGAAAGCACCTGCTTCCGGCCTGTTTTCTCGATACTGACCTTCATGCCTGCAAATGCCAGGTCTCCGGCTTCATTAAAATGCAGACCAAGAATATCAGCAGGATTCACTCCCCGGCCCTGGGCGTATCTCCCGTAGGCAGTGTGACCCTGTCCAAACGGCATGGCGATCGTATCGGGACGAATGGCCGGATACAGATAAACCGGCGCTTCCAGCTCCCCGGCTTCGCTCACGATCCTGATCACGTCATCATTCTCGATCCCCAGTTCATGTGCAGTTTCCGGGTTGATCTCCACCCATGTGTTCCACATAACGGTTGTAGTTGGGTCAGCCAACTCCTGCAGCCAGGGTTTGTTTGCGCCCGCCTCACCCAGGGTTGGAGAGAGGAAAGGCAAAAAGAAGAATTCACCTTCCCCTGCAAACTCGGCGGAGGCAGATGTCAGCCCGCGACCCAGGGCGCTCGCGGCAGTGGGAGCTGCACTATCAGCGGAATTCTTCCACCAACCGCCATGCTGCTGGAAGGAAGCGCTGAACGAATTGATCTCAGGAGCAGCAAAGGAACCATCCGCCTGACCGACAAGGCTTGTCAATTTACCTTGAATATAGGCAACTTCGTCATTGAACGGCAGAGCCTGGGCAAGCGCCCCGCCACCCAACTGCGCCGCGGCAATGAATACATCTGCTGTGGCGCGCGTGTTGTGGAACGGCGAAACGACCGGTTGCGCGCCCGAAAGCACGGGTTGCATCGAACCTGTGGCAACCCGTTGATATCCCCAGGACTCAAGCCCATGATGATCGGGGAAGACATAATCAGAAGCGACCGCGGTTTCATCCGGGAAGGTGGCGAATGAGATGACCGTCCCGACGTTTGCCAGGGCTGCTTCAAAGCCGAGGGTCTTAGGCAGTTCAAAAACGGGATTGACACCATGAATGAACAACGTGCTCACGGCGCCGCTGTTCATTTGGGCGATGAAATCACTCACCTCCTGGGCACTGGCTGGCCGATGATACGCATCCTGATTCGGAGAAAGCGGTGAGAAGAACACACCCCCCGGTTGCCCGAAGTTATCGGTCAGGGCGTTGAAACCCAGGATCGCTTCAGCAGTGGACAGTCCGTTGCTCATGCCCAGGGCCGGACCACCCGGGATGGCGATCGGTGCGTTGGCTGCCGCGACCAACTCCGCAACATGCTCGAACGTTGCCAGAGTCACGCCGGAGGCGGCTGCCGCAGCCTCGAGGTCAACTGTGGCAAAGGCGCGCGGGCTCGCGCCGCCTCGCGCTTCAGCCACGAGTCGGCCGATCGCAAGCGCGACCAGGCCTTCGGTCCCGGGCACGATCGGGATCCACTCATCCGCCTTGGACCCGGTTTGAGACATCCGTGACTCAAACTGGACGAAGTAACCGCGTCGTTCCGGGTTTCCCTTGCGCATTTTTGTGAACGCACGATTGTAGGCAACCGGCGAAAGCCAGGTCTCGAGGAAATTCGCTCCGAAGGAAAGGACCAGGTCAGAATTACCGATATCAAAGTAAGGCAGGCTTGCCTGACCAAACAGGTTCTCCGCCGCCTGACTCAGAGTGGCGCGGGCTTCAAACAGGCTCCCCACCCCAAACCGCAGCGGGGCAGGCGCGCCGATGGCATTCGCCAGATCAGAGACCAGGTCAAAAAGATGATCGGACGCTGTTCCCATCAGGAAAGCGACACCCGCAGCGTCATTGAGTGCCTCGGCAATGACCTGGAAAGCCTCCTCCCAATTCAGGTTCGGTTCCACACCCTGGAAGTTTTCGCTGTACAAAGCTTCGCCGCGACCATGCTGGATGGGACCGCGCACGCGGTCCGGATTATACAAACCCTGCAAGGAGATCTGACCGCGCGAACAGGTCTTGCCACGGTTGACAGGGTGTTCAGGGTTGCCCTCCACTTTGAGGGCGCGTCCCTGCAAGGTGCGGACGATGATTCCGCAACCAGCCGCACATTCGCGGCAGGTGGTGGCGTAATAAGTACTCAAGCCATTGTAGGTGTACTCGGGCATCCTCGAATACGGTTCGCGCTGCACATAGCGCGAGGCCGGTCCACAGCCCGTCAACACCGCAGTCGTCGTTGCTCCTACGCTGGCAAGTTTGAGAAAATCACGCCGGGAGATTTTTTCACTCATAGTCTGTCGATTCCTTTTTTTACCCGGTTTAATAATGACAAGTGCCACAATCTGTAAGCTTGGTCAGTTTTTCCTGATCGTCTCCGGCGCGCTCGCGATGACAGTTCAAACACCAACCCATGTTCATGACCTGTGGATTCCTGGCGATTTCAACCACCGACATGTCACCATGACAGGTCTCACAGTTCAAGCCGGCCGCGATGTGCGGTCGGTGTGTGAAATGGACAAAATCCGGGACCTGTGCCACCGGAACCCAGGCAATCTCTCTATTATTCAAAACATAATCTTTCAACACCGCCAGCCTGGGACTCGTGTTCGTCTTTGCGATCTGCTGATGGCAGCCCCAGCATTTTGTAAGGGTCGGCAACCCGGGCGAAGGTCCGCGTAAGGCGCCGGGATGACAATACAGGCATTGAACCCCCAGGTTGACGTGAATCTGATGTGTGAACTGGATCGGTTGTTCGGGTGATTGCTGAGTATAAAATATCCCAAACGCAGCAAGACTAAAAAAAGATAACGCCGCAATCAGCACCGCTATCCGCCCCATTGGCTGTCTCAGCCATTCCAAAAAATTCCTGATCATGCATGCTCCTGTAACAAGATTTTTCTTGCCAGTTTGTCATACTAAACAAAGTAAATCTTTTTGGTACACATTCGGCGTTCGCAATAACTCATAAAATGTCATTTCATATATTAATTGAATCTGCAATGGGAATGAATTGATATCCCACCGCTTATCTTCGCAATTTCTAAACCCTTCAAAATAACTGGTTTAGATACGCATATAGACAGGCGCGCGGTACCAGGTAACACAAGACTCGCCCCAATCAATTACAATGATGGGACGAGTGGTTACTCCGACAGGTGTAAATCTGGGACATGAACTCATTCTCTCCTCATGAGCTGTCATGCCTTAGCGGCAACGCCGGCATTATACTGCAAAAGCACGTGCAAGTACATGTAAAGGATAGAATTCATCAGAATGTGTGCGTGATATACTTACGGAGTGCCGCGCGCCTTGCAGGCGCATCTACACTGGAACTTTGAAACCTGGTCTGCAAATTATTCCAAAGAGTTTAGGAATTAATGATCCAAGCGGCAAAAAGCTTATGAGAAAATTTATCCACAGGACTGCTGCGCTTGTGCGCCCCATCATCACTCTGGGACTTGGTCTCCTCCTCGCATTGTTCAGCGCAGCACTGACAACCTCTGCACCGCCTTCCGTGCCGGGAAATTTGGCAGCAGCAGCTTTTTTCATTCAGCCCACAAAAACTCCACAACCACAAGACCTTTCTGAGATCGGCTCCACAGATGGCATCATCGTCATGGGATTTGTCATCGCGCTGATCATCGTCGTCCCCATCCTCTTGCGAAGAAAATCCTGGCTGGAGCCGCGCTAGTTATACCCCGCCCAATTGATAAGCCTTGCGAAGGCTTGTCCTGAGGCGCAGCCGAAGGATCTCTTCGCAAGGCTCATTTGTTTAAATTCCCTTCCAGGTATGGGCTTTTGCGATCCGCTCTCCCAGCGGGGGATGAGAATGGAACATGAAGACCACCCACTTTTCGGGATCCACTTCCCCAAGATTCTGATTCGCCAGGCGCGTAAACGCGGACGCAAACGCTTCCTTCTTCCCCGTCACTCGTAAGGCGTAATCGTCAGCCATGGATTCCCGCCAGCGGGATACCGCGTTTTCGATCGGCATGGTGATGAGGCCATAGACGCCGAAGATGAGTCCCAGCGCGGGGAATGCAGCCACATCGGCGGGACCTGTGAAACCAAAATAGCCAATTGCCCAATTCAGTATCAATGACGCAAGATAAAGACTAAGGGTTGTCGAGAGTGTTCCAAACGCGATCAGAAAGGGAATGTCGCGATGGACATGATGCCCCAATTCGTGAGCCAGCACGGTCTCGATCTCATCGGTGGAAAACTCATTGATGAGCGTATCCCCCAACACAATGCGGCGTGTATTGCCGATGCCTGTCAGCGCGGCGTTGGCAGCCTTGGTCCTCTTCGACATATCGAACTTGAAGACGCCTTTTACTTTTGTGTTGGCGCGCCTCGCCAGGTCCAGCAAACGGTCGGCGAGTTCCTTGTGTTCATCCCCCAGCGGGACATATTTATTGAACAGCGGCATGATCAGAATCGGCGCAAGGTTGGACAGCAGGACACTGAAGATCAACATTCCAGCTGCCGCCCACAGCCACCACAGGTCGCCGGTGACGCGCAGAGCCAGGTAAAGCAATTCGAGCAGGAGCAAGCCGAGGGGCGCGCCGACCGCCAATCCTTTTATTTGATCGATGACCCAATCCTTGAACGTCTGATTGGATTGACCAAAGCGATGCGGCAGGACAAAGCCGCTGTAGTAACTGAGGGGTAAATTGAGAATGGAATAGATGCCACCAAAGATGGCGACAAACAGCGCAACCAACAGCCATTGATTCGTTGTAACGGCTGTCAGCCAAGCGCGCAGGGCGCCGGCCCAACCCAGGAACAACCATAAAAGAGCATACACCGCGCTGAAGAGTGTATCCGCCAGCCACAAACGGCGGCGGATGCGCGCATATTGTTTTGCCTGCTTTTGTCGGTCAGGGTCAAGAAGTACAGTCATGCAAAAATTATAGCATGGCTCAAACATGTCTCGTCATTGCGAAGAGGGTGTTTTGCCGACGAAGTAATCCCATGTGACATTGTTCGAGATTGCTTCGGGCTAATGCCCTCGCAATGACGGAATCCCTCTTCCAACCCTTGACAAGCGACCGCTGGTCGCTCTATAATGGACTAGAAGCGACCGCTGGTCGCTCTTAAGGAGTTTTTATGCCAAGAGGTATCGCCCTCACAGAAGAAGAACAGAGCCGGCGTCGAAAGGAGATTTTCAACGCCTCCGTCCACCTGTTCCTGAGCAAAGGTTTCAACGAAACCTCCATGCGTGAGATTGCGAAAGCAGCCCGGATCGGTAAATCCACGCTTTATGATTACTTCCCCTCCAAGGACGATATCCTGCTCTCGTTTGTCGAAGATGAGTTACAAAGACTGACCGAAAAGATGGAAGAAATTGCCAGGCAAAAAATTGGCGCCATGGAGAAACTGCGCCAGATGATGTTTGCCTACATGGACTATCTGGCAACGAATGAAGACTTTTATATGAAACTCAGTTTTGAGGTGCAGCGCCTGGCGCAGGAGAGTATCGAGCGCATCCAGCGCAAGCGCCACGCTCTTCAGGATTTATTGCGCGACATGATCGAAGAAGGTATCCGGGAAGGCAGTTTCCGCCCCGTAGACTCACTGCTGGCGACGCGCGTGATGCTCACTGCGCTGACACCGGCCGTCTACACCACGCGTCCAAGCGGCTCACGTCAGGAGATGATGGAAGAAGCCTTTACATTCGTGCTGAAAGGCATCCAGGGAACACCCCCTGCCCAAGTCAAACGTTCCGCACCCGGCAAGAGCAACGCCTGATTCTTTTTTTAGCCAATTAAGCGACCGCTGGTCGCTTATCGTAAGGAGTAACTCATGAAACCCTATACCCTCCCCCTCTCAGACCCACACGCAACGCTTGAAACCGTCGGCGGCAAAGGCTTGTCGCTTGCAAAAATGATCAATGCCGGCTTGCCTGTTCCCGATGGATTCCACATTACGACCGAAGCGTATCGTCAGTTCATCGACGCCAACAACATGCAAGCGAAGATTCTCAGCGCGCTCCATGATGCGGACCTCTCGCAACACGCCACGCTGGAAATTGCCTCCGCAACGATTGGCAGTTTCTTTGCAGAAGGGAAAATACCAACAGACGTGGAAACCGCCATATGGGATGCATACAACAATCTCGATAATCGCAAATCGCAAATCGTCAATCGTAAATCGGTCGCGGTTCGCTCCTCCGCCACCGCCGAAGACTTACCCGGAGCCTCCTTCGCCGGCCAGCAGGAGACCTATCTAAATATACGTGGCGAAGAATCATTGCTGGAAGCGGTCAAAAAATGCTGGGCCTCACTCTGGACCGCGCGTGCCATCGCCTACCGCATCAAAAACAACATTGACCAGAACACGGTCGCGCTGGCGGTCGTGGTGCAGGAGATGATATTTGCCGAGGCGGCGGGGATCATGTTCACGGTCAATCCGCTCAATGGCCGGCGCAATGAACTTGTGATCAACGCTGCCTGGGGGCTGGGAGAAGCCATCGTCGGCGGACTGGTCTCGCCGGATACTTTAACGGTCGACAAGCAAAAGAGTAAAGTGATCCGCCGCGAAACTGCTGAGAAGCTGGTCATGACCGTTCGGACGGAACGGGGCACAAGCGAGGTGCCCGTCCCTGATTTCCAAAAGAAAAAGGCTGTGCTGAGTGATGCACAGGCGCTGGAACTGGCGCGGCTTGGGAAGAAAATCGAAGAATTCTATGAAGTGCCGATGGATGTGGAATGGACGCTTGTAAATGGCAAATTTGCGGTTGTGCAGGCGCGTCCCATCACCGCCCTGCCGCCGGAATGGAAGGTGGAACCTAAGACAGTCTATGGGCGCGGCAGTCTGGCAGAGCACACACCCAGCCCGGTCACGCCACTGTTCGCGACGCTGGGAATGGAAATCGCGAACCGGGCAACGGAGGCAATGTGGGAGCGTATGTTCGGGGCAAAAGCGAAGGAGATAATCACAACCAGCGAGGGAGCCTATGCAGTATTTAATGGGTACGTCTATGGCGGGTTTCGCATGGATGCCAGGGCGATGGGTGTGATCCTGCGAGTTTCACTTTCGCAACTGGCTCCCATATTTCGTGGTAGTGTCGCACGCTGGCAAGCGGCCCGGCAGGAATTAGCCGCGGTCGTCGAGGCCTGGGAGAAAAAACCAATCGAGTCACTCACGCCATCCGAATTGCTGGAAGGAGTGCGAATCGTATTTGGCGCGGCTTGCCGTTACTTCACTCAGATCCAAACCACCCTGCCGGCCGCTTCCATGAGCGAGATCTTTTTCACTCGAATCTACAACAGCCTGATCAGACGCAAACAGGACCCGGAGGCGACGGTTTTCCTGCTCGGGTCTGAGACAGTTGCCCTGCAGGCGGAAAAATCCCTATTCAACCTGGCCATGTGGCTGAGGACAAATTCGCTGGAAGAGCATATACTTCGCACGCCGAATGATCAGTTGCTTGCCGATCTCGGGCAGGCATCTCCCCCACAGCCTGTGCCCGCGAACCTGTGGAACGAATGGCAGACTCGCTTCCAGAAGCATCTCGATGAGTTCGGCCGCACCGCCTACGAGTTCGACTTTGCCAATCCCACCCCGGTAGAGACACCCGGTCCCCTGCTTGATGCAATCAAAGCCTTTCTGGAAGGCAAGGCACACGATCCATATCAGCGCCAGCGTGAAGCCGTCGCGAAACGGGAGCAGGCAACCCAATCAATCTTGAACCGGGTCGGCTGGCCGCGCAGAGGCTGGTTCCAGAAGCTATTGCACTGGGCACAGGACACGGGTCCCATGCGTGAGAACAGCATCTTCGACATGGGGATGGGTCATCCACTCATCCGGCGCATGTTTGCCGAGCTGGGCCGGCGCTTCGTGGCCGGCGGGGCGATCGGTTCGGCTGATGACATCTACTGGCTCGAAAAGTCGGAGGTGGAAGAATTGATCGCCGCTCTTGAAGAAGGAAAGCCCTTGCAAGACTTCAATGAGCGCATTCCCGCCCGCAAAGCAGAGTGGCAATCGTTCCTCAAGCTTACGCCTCCTGTGATGCTGCCGGAAAAGACCCGCTGGAACAAACTGGTCCACGGCGACGAGGCGGAAAAGAAAGACGGCAAAACCATTTTGAAGGGTATAGGGACGAGCGGCGGGACGATCACAGCTCCAGCACGCGTCTTGTTTGGTCCGGAAGACTTCAATGCGATGAGGCCTGGTGAAGTACTGGTCGCGGTTACCACCACCCCCGCCTGGACTCCGTTGTTTGCGATGGCTTCTGCTGTCGTCACCGACATCGGGGGACCGCTGAGTCACAGCAGCATCGTCGCCCGCGAGTATGGCATCCCGGCCGTTATGGCGGCCCGCGGCGCCACTCGTCACATTCAGAGCGGACAGATGGTCACGGTGAACGGCAGCACCGGAACCGTGATACTGGATTCCGTCTAAAGGAGTTGAACGATGAAACTAACCATGCGCACTTACCAGAACGAGGAGGATTACTGGCGTATCCGTGAATTCCTGCGCCGGGTCACGATCCTCAACGATCGCCGCGAGTTGAGCTGGCATGTTGCCCGGCTCGACTACTGGTGGTGGTTCGCCAATCCGACCTACGAGCATTTCTCCGCGCCGGAAGCTGTATTCCTCTGGGAGACCGAAGAGGGAGAGATCGCCGCCGTGCTCAACCCGGAAGCACATACGGTGGCATTTCTGCAAATTCATCCCGATTTTCGTACGCCAGAACTCGTCGACGAGATGATCACAACCGCCGAGAAGCACCTCACTGAAACAAATCAGGATGGCAAGCGGCACCTGGAGTTCTACATCGATTCCCAGGACAGGCTCTATCAGGAGGTCCTGAGCCGTCACGGTTTTCAGCGGGTGGAACGACCCAATGAACACGAGACCCAGCACCGGCGGTCACTGGATGAGCCCCTCCCGGAAGTGCCGGTCATCTCCGGCTATACCATCCGCGCCATGCGCGCTGGCCTGGAGCTGCTCGAGCGCTGTTATGCTTCCGGGCTGGGCTTTCACGAGGACGACATCCACACCGCACGCGAGAACCGCGATCATCCGGAATGGTATCACCGCATTCAGTCTGCCCCGCTCTACCGCCGCGACCTGGACATCGTAGTTGTTGCTTCCGATGGCTCCGTCGCCGCCTTCTGCACGGCCTGGTTCGACGATGTGTCGCGCACAGCCTACCTGGAACCGGTGGCGACCGTCCCTGCTCATCGCAAGCATGGTCTCGGCAAAGCGGTGTGCCTGGAAGCATTGCATCGACTCCAGCGAATGGGCTGCAAGGTGGCATTCGTTGGAGGATATTCCGAGAGAGCAAATGCCTTGTACTTTTCCCTGATGGGTCCGGAGCATGACATTTCCGAGTGCTGGGAGAAGAACTCCTAGGCATCAGGCGGACAGATGGTCACGGTGGACGGCAGCGCGGGAACGGTGACACTGGATTCCGTCTAAAGGAGTTGAACGATGAAGCTAACCATGCGCACTTATCAAAACGAGGAGGACTACTGGCGTATCCGTGAATTCCTGCGTCAGGTGATGATCCTCAACAACCGCCGCGAACTGAGCTGGCATGTCGCCCGGCTCGATTACTGGTGGTGGTTTGTCAACCCTCACTTCGAGAAGAAATTGCCACAGGAAACTTTATTCCTCTGGGAAACAGAAGATAGCGAGATCGCTGCAGTGCTCGCCATCGAAGACCCCGCAGCCTTCCCGCAAACTCATCCGGCTTTTCGCACGGCCGAGCTCGATGAGGAGATGATCGCGACCGCGGAGAAGTATTTGGCGCAAACCGGTCAGGACGGCAGACGGGTAGAGATCGACATTGATTCTGAGGACAAACAGTATCAGGCGATCCTGAGCCGTCACGGCTTTCAACGGGTGGAACGAACCGGCGAAGCGGAGGTCCAGCACCGCCGTTCGCTGGAGGGTCCGCTCCCCGAGGGGCCGGTCATCTCCGGCTATACCATTCGCCCATTGCGCGAGGGCCTGGAGCTGCTCGAGCGCTGCTATGCTTCCGTGCTGGGCTTCCATGAAGATGATCTTCAGTTCGCACGCAATAACCGTGATCACCCGGAATGGTATCACGGCATCCAGTCTGCTCCCCTTTACCGCCGCGACCTCGACATTGTGGCTGTCGCAGCCGATGGGTCGATAGCCTCGTTCTGTACTGCCTGGTTCGATGACGTTTCGCGTACAGGCTTCCTGGAACCGGTGGCGACCGTCCCGGCGCACCGCAAGCGTGGTCTCGGCAAAGCGGTCATCCTGGAAGCACTCCGCCGACTCAAGCACATGGGCTGCAAGGTGGCTTTCGTTGGAGGATTTTCAGACAGAGCAAATGCCTTGTACTTTTCCGTGATGGGTCCGGAGTGCGATATCCTGGAACCGTGGGAGAAGATTTGCTAGGCACAAATGAACTCAACCAGCCGCAGGAATCTCTTCATCCTCTCGTTCACCCTGCTCGTGGTCATGCTTGGCTACGGGATGGTCATGCCGATCATGCCGTTCTACATCGAACACTTCGGCGCGGGTGGGACCGAGCTCGGCTGGATGATGTCCACCTATTCGCTGATGCAGTTGATCTGCGCGCCGGTCTGGGGCATCCTTTCCGACCGCTACGGGCGCAAACCGATCCTGTCCATCGGTGTACTTGGCTATGCGATCACCCTCTTTATGTTCGGCCTCGCCAAGACGTTCACCATGCTCTTTATCGCCCGGTCGCTCTCCGGCATCCTCTCGTCCGCGACCATGCCGACCGCCATGGCATATATTGGCGACAACACTCAGCAAAGCGAAAAAAGCAAAGGGATGGGGCAGCTCGGCGCGATGGTTGGGGTAGGCGTCATTTTGGGACCGCTGCTGGCTGGGCTGCTCTCCACCGATTCGCTCTCGCTGCCTTTCTTTGTCGGATCGGGATTGGCATTCCTGGCGCTGCTGCTCGTGATCTTCCTGCTGCCTGAATCAAAAATCAAATCATCTTCGGCAGGTCAACTGCCTCCATTCGACGAGCAGTCCCCCATCCTGCAGCCTGTTGAGCCTGAGACCAGGCGCCCCCGCACCCGTGACATTTACCTGCGCGTTCTCCTCAGCCCCGCGGGACTCCTGCTCCTGCTGATCTTCATCATGAGTTTTGGCATGACCAACTTCCAGGGCATGATCGGTTTATATGTTGTGGATAAATTTGCCTTTAACACGACACAAGTCGGGGCGATTTGGATGGTGATGGGTGCTGTAATGATCGTTTCCCAGGGAGTCCTGGTCGGTCCGTTGACGGAAAAATTAGGCGAGCAGACGCTGATCAAGGTCGGCTTGTTGGGAGGCGCAATCGGGTTCGTTCTGGTCGCTTTCGCAATTGATTACATCACCACCCTGCTTGCACTTGGATTCTTCATGCTCGCCCTGGCACTGATGGGTCCAGCGCTGAACTCATACATTTCGGCTTTTGCGGGCAAGCATCAGGGGACAGTCATGGGGCTGAACAGCGCCACGACCAGCCTCGGACGTGTGATCGGTCCGCTTTGGGGTGGCTACCTCTACGACATCAATATCGAATACCCCTTCTTCAGCGGCGCAGCGACATTGGCACTTGGGGCGCTGATAAGCCTCGTCAGCCTGCAGAAGCAGGTGCAGCCAGCAACTGCCTAAAACCTATGCCTTTGCCTGTTCTGCCGCAAGCAGTGCCAGGATCGCTTCTGATTTCATTACCTTGCCATACGATTTCAACGCAGCCAGAAATGACTTGTGAACCAGTTCGGCCGGGATGGTAGTACCGCCATAAATCAGGTCGCGCGTGGCGCAGGCATCTTCCGCAACGATGACTTGAAAGCCAAGATCCGAGGCGGCACGCGCCGTCGCGTCCACGCACATGTGCGTCATCATGCCCGTGATCACCAGGCGCTCGATCTCCCAGCTTTTCAGAAGCTCGAGCAAATTCGTATTCAGAAATGAATTTGGCTCATGCTTATAGACGATCGGCTCGCCTTCGAAATGCGCGACGGAGTCATGGATGTCCGTGCCGCGCTCGCCTGAAACGAAGAATGCCGCATCCGGCTTTTTTGAAATGTGCTGGATGTGAACATGCTGACCACCGTGTTCGCGAAAACACTGCAGGATCATATAAGCATTTTTTGCGGCTTCCAGCGGGTTGACAAGCGGATATTTGCCGCCGGGAAAATAATCCTTCTGGATGTCGATGAGGAGGAGCGCAGTTTTTGTAGCCATTCTTAAAGTATAGCCGGAATAACCGTCATTGCGAGGAGCCGCAGGCGACGCTAGCACGTCTCAACCCTCCTCTCAATGACGAAGAGATCAAATCACATCATTTGGAACAGGCTCGGCTCTTTTATTCACAGATACACCATTCCCGATTGCCTTCCTAACAAAATCATTGGCAACCGAAGCTGCGATCGAAACACTCTGGTCACCGCCGACGATCATGGCATTGATACCCACGACTTCGCCCTTGGCATTGACCAGCGGTCCGCCGGAGTTGCCGGGCGCGAGCGGCGTGTCAGAGCGGATGACAGGCAGTGTGTCGCCGCGCCGGTTCTGGGCGGAGACCAACGCACTGACGATTCCGCGCGTCACTGTGTTGCGCTGGCCCCACGGGTGCCCGAAGGCAAAGACCATTTCACCGACGCGCGGCGACTCGGGAGCAGGCTTGAGTGGCGTCAGGCCCGCTGCCTCAATGGACAACAGTGCCAGGTCCACATCCGGGTCACGCGCGATCAGCCGTGATTCGTACTCACCGTCATTTTGCAAAACGACAACGGGAGTATGCCGTCCAACCACATGATTGTTGGTCAGGATGAGGCCATTCGCATCCCACACAATCCCGGCGCCTGCGCCATAACGATGACCGCGCACGATCACCAGCGCAGGCATCACCTGCTCCACAAGATCACTGATCACTTGTGTAAACGTGCCGTTGAAGTTCATGTTACCTCTCACCAATCGGGACGTTCAATGTTTGGGGTTGACCTCCACGCAGAATTTCAATCGGCGTGGATTTGCCGGCCACGTCACCGTTAAGCCGTGTAAAAAGTTCATCGTGATGAAGGACAGGCGTACCTGCCACCGCAACGAGAATATCACCGACGATGAATCCGCCTTTGGAAGCCGGGCTGTCATTCTCGACGCCTACGATCAGAAGACCTGTGCCCTGCGCGCGCTTGAGCGCCTTTTGTGCAGCCTCGGAGACCTCCACCGTCTGACTGCGAATGCCCAGATAACCGCGCGTGATGCGACCATATTTGACGAGGGTCTCGGCGATCTTCCAGGCAATGTCAGCGGGGATCGTGACCGCCGCGCCGTTCGCCAACCCCGAGGTGTTGACCCCCAGTACCGTCCTATCCGCGGCAACCAGCGGACCGCCGGAAAAGCCGGGATACGAAATGCTGTCGGTGCGGATGTAACGTTCCAGCATGCCCCCGCGCCCGGTGCGGATGGGTCCCCCAAGCGCGCTAACGGTCCCCAGGCTGGCTTCGATCCCAGCGGGAGACGGACGGCCCAGGACCAGTGCAATCTGCCCGAGGCGTGCCGGGCTTTTCGTC
>Ga0105104_10002245_pt1 | contig 14224 bp, 12 predicted proteins | sample PPLLaktember2015_3_FD_87034 | JGI IMG/M metagenome (GOLD analysis project Ga0105104, IMG submission 87034) | Freshwater sediment microbial communities from Prairie Pothole Lake near Jamestown, North Dakota, USA - PPLs Lake P7 Core (6) Depth... | ecosystem: Environmental > Aquatic > Freshwater >... | reverse complement strand
TTCGTTTTTCCGAACACGGTTTGGACATTCCCGTTTTGGATTCGTAACCTTTTTCGTGACCTTTTCAAGGTCCTTATGATATAGCCGAGCGACCTTGAAAAGGTTACGTGTTCTTTCCCTAATTCTACCTCAGAAAATATTTTGCTTCAACGAATTGTTTCCATACCGCTTCAAATTCCGCATTCGTTTTTCCGAACACACTTTGGACATTCCCGTTTTGTTTAATGAGCTCAATGACGGAAGCGAATCCCCATCGCGTTTTGATAAATTCGACAAGAAGATATCCGACCTGGTATATCTTTTGACTGCCCGCGTTAAAATCCAGGTTGAGCTCGTTCAGACTTGGATATTGACCGTCCAGGAGGTACTGGACATTCCTGGGATCAACAAATCCCCCTGATTCATAAAGAGCGACCGCTTCCCAGCACCATCGGGGATTATTCCCGAAATTCCCGTTGATCCTCAGCGATAGAGAATGGACATACTCGTGCACTGCATTATTCGCTGCCGTGGATACATTCAATAATCCCATGGCAGAAGGGCCCAGAACATAACCGGTAGAACCTGGATATCTTGTTCCGATAAGCTGCTGCTGCGCATCCAAATAGGAATCCGTGGACCCCCAGAGATAGACTCTGTAGGTATCAGCCTGAGCGACTTTAAAATCCGAGAGAATGCGCGGTGCCTGCTGCCGGAGTTTCAAATGAATAGGTGCTGCCGCTTCCGTCGAAAGCCCGTCGTAGAGGACAAATCCAAAAGCAGGGGTGTCGACAGGCAGAACAGCCTGTTCCGTTGGCGTTTCAACTGCAGAAGAATCGGCCGGTGATTTCTTACAACCGAAAGAGATCAAATTAAGAAGCGTAACGAGAGAAAGAATAATGAATTGAACATGGCGCATAAATTTTTCCCTGGGACAACGGATACTCTCCCACCGATCAAGATTGTTCCGAAATATGAAAACTCCTCTCCTGTTCCCATTTCATCATTACTTTTTCTTCTTCCCTTTCTTCCAAAATTCCGGCAGTTCATGATAGTAATGGGCTGTCGTTTTAATGCCGCCGAAGAAATTATCGAGAATAATGAATTCGTTGGGGGCGTGCGCGTTCTCTTCCGGAATTCCGAATCCGAGGAGGACCGAATCGATACCGAGTATTTTTTTAAAATCCACGATGATCGGGATGGAGGCGCCGTCCCGCTGGTAGAGCGGTTTCTTGCCGAATCCCTTTTCCAGCGCCGCAACTGCCGCCTGCACTCCCGGGCTGTCGATTGATGTAATCGCCGGTTCACCGCCATGGAGGTTGCGCACCTTGACGTCGACCGTTTTGGGGGCAATCGCTTTCAGATGTTTTTCAAACAGCTTCGCGATTTTCGCCGACGATTGATCCGGAACGATCCGCATCGATATTTTGGCAAATGCCTTCGATGGCAGGACGGTTTTTGCCCCTTCGCCTGTGTAGCCGCCCCAAATCCCGTTGCATTCAAGTGTGGGCCGCGCCCAGAGACGTTCGAGCGTGGTGAATCCTTTCTCGCCATAAAGTTTTTTTAGTCCGAGAGACTTTGCATACTTCTTATCGTTCCATGGAAGCTTCTTGAATGCCGCCCGTTCCGCTTTTGTCAGCGGTCGGACGTCGTCGTACATCCCCTTCACGGTAATGCGGCCGTTCTTATCGTGAAGCGAGGCGATCATTTCGGTCAGCGCCTGAATAGGATTGTGCATAACTCCGCCGAACGAGCCGGAATGCAAATCCGTATTGGGTCCCGTCACTTCCACCTCCATATACGTTATCCCGCGCAATGCATAGGTGATCGACGGGACGCCTTTGGCAAACATATCGGAATCGGAGATCACAATAAGGTCCGCTTTGAGCAGCTCCTTGTGTTCACTCACAAATTTGCTCAGATTGTCGCTCCCGATTTCCTCCTCTCCTTCGAAAATAATTTTGATATTGAGCGGCAAAACACCGCCGTTTTTCAGAAACGCCTCAATGGCTTTCAGGTGAATAAATATTTGTCCCTTATCATCCGCAGTGCCGCGTGCATAGAGATTGCCGTCACGCTCGGTCGATTCAAAGGGCGGTGTCATCCATAAATCGACCGGATCTTCCGGCTGGACATCATAATGACCGTAAACAAGGAGCGTGGGCTGGCCCTGTGCACCGAGCCAGTCCGCATAGACCACCGGATGACCTTCCGTTTCCATGATTTGTCCATTTTGAAGGCCTATATTCAACATATGGTTTTTCAGCCATTCCGCAGCGAGGCGCATATCCGGCTTGCGCTCGGTTTGCGAACTGACGCTGGGAATCGCAAGAAGTTCTTTCAGTTCTGCGAGGTACCGTTCGCGATTTGCATCGATGTACGATAAAATCTGTTCCATAGATTTATCCCTTTGAAAAATAAGTTTCTGTTGTGGAAGAATATAGGTATTGGATAAAGGAAAGGCAAGGTAGGACGTTCATACGTGAATGTACCCTCTGAGTGGACACCCAGGTCCCCAAGGGATGCCTTCGGCAAATAGGTGTCCCACCAGGCCGATTCGTAGGACAATCATTCTTGATTGTCCACCTGTATCGCAGGTGCACTCCCATCCGTACATTCCCGTTGATTCTCCAATTAATTTTAACTAAAATTTTTCAGGGAGATCCATCATCGTGCGACACTCCCGGGTTTGAAAGAGGTTTCTGATGGTTCGTCGTCAAAGCAAATCTATTGGCATTATGATCATCCTTTGCCTGGTCACAAACCTGCTCCCAGCCCTGAATAGTATTCAACAAGATACAAGCCGTAATCTCAAACATCTTTCTTCCAGGAGGCAGAACATGCAAACACCTCTCCAAGCACCGTACATCAAAAAAGTCGGCCAGCGCGGAAAAATTACCATCTGGGCAGTTGATGGAACGTATGTGCGCACCCACCTCGATGAAGAGTTTACCAACTACGGCGAACATTATGGGTTCACGTGCATTCCCAAAAACGAGTTCTGGCTTGATAAAGAAGCCGCAGAAGACGAACAGCAATTCTTCATCGACCATCTGCTCGTTGAATACCGGCTGGCAGAGAAAGGAGTGCCGTACGATGATGCACTGGAAAAAGCCGATAAAGCAGAGAAGTCAGAACGAAAGAAAGCCGGTGATATAGAAAAGTTAACTCAAGGCGGGAATCTTCCCGATCCGGCTAAAGTGCATGTGAGCCTCTGGAAACGACTCGAATCGGGCGTGAGCGTCTGGATTATCGACGGCAGAGAAGTACGGAGCGTCTTTGATATTGATTTTACAGAAGGCGGGCATGATCATGTGTACGAATTTGTCCCCCGGAATGAAGTCTGGATTGACAACGACCTTGAGGAATCCGAACGTCCGTATGTTCTCCTGCATGAATTGCACGAGCGGAACCTGATGGCAAAGGGCTGGACGTACAGTAAAGCACATGAAGATTCAAGCAAGCTCGAATATTTTTGCCGGCATCATCCCGAAGAACTGCATGCGATGCTCTCAAAAGAAGGCTGGGAATGATCACCGCGATCACACTCCCATTCACTTCCCTTTCAGAGCCAGGATCTTGTTGTACAGTTTTTTATTCTCCAGAATATGGATCGCGGTTTGCAGTTGTACATCGGCGGCAAAGGTCGATTCAAAGCGCGCTTTATCGCCCTTGATCCGTGACAGGATTTCAGTCCTGAGTGCCGCTCGGATATCTTCCTGATATCGATGAATCTGATCGTCTTTTCCGGCTTTCAATTCATTTTCCAATTTGCCGATTCCATCCAGGAAGGACTGGTCGTACCGGGCATTCGCTGCTATCGTGCGAAGCTCTTTCAGCTTCACTTCACCTTCATCCTGATATTCGAATCCTTTTACTTTAATAAACGACTCAAAATCCTCAATGATGGCATCGGTGACCTGAAACGTGTCGGGTATCGTTTTCTTCTCGATCGCAAAATGATTGGCATACTGAAACAGCATGGATTTGCGGTTGAGCTCTTCCAGATACAAATTGCGGATGGTGTCTGTGACGACCGTATCGGGGAGAATGCCTCCGCTTTCCCAGACGCGCCGGTTATGCGCCGTCCGGAATTCCCGCTTGAGGCTGTCCGGTTTCGTGGTCACATTGCCGTCACCGTCGCGATGCCAGTAATCGACTTCCTGGATACACCGCCCGCTCGGCGTATAGTAACGCGCGGTCGTGATCTTCAGCGAAGCAGTTTCAGATATTCTGGTAATGGTCTGCACCAATCCTTTGCCAAAGGTTCGGGTACCGACCAGGACGCCCCGATCCAGGTCCTGCAATGCACCGCCGACTATTTCACTTGCACTTGCACTAAACTTGTTCACGAGGACAGTCGTCGGGACATCTTTCAGCGTCTGAGTTTCATAAGAAAAATATTTTCGTTCCGAATCGATTTTGCGCCCGCGCGTGGAGACGACCAGGCTGCTCTCCGGAACAAAATTGGAGACCACTTCGACCGCGCTTTCGAGTAATCCGCCCGGATTATCCCGTAAATCCAGCACGAGACCCTTTAATTCTTCCTTTGCCTTCAGGTCCTTAATCGTATTGCGTAAATCATCCCCCGCCGTCCTTGAAAATCTTTCCAGACGGACATACCCTATACCATCCGCAACATATCCGGCGTAGGCAATATTATGGACGGATATTTCCTCGCGCATCAGGAGAAAATCAATGGGCTTCTTCTCCCCTTCCCGTTCAATCTTCATTTTTAATTCCGTACCGGGAGCGCCGCGTACGAGCTGGCGGATATCTTCCAGCGACATTCCTTTTGTCGATTTCGCTTCCACCTCAACTATTCTATCGCCGACTTCCACCCCCTGCTTGGCGGCAGAAAATCCTTCGAGTAAATTAATCACCGTCACATACCCATCGCGGAGTCCGATGGTCACGCCGACACCGCCATACTTGCCATTCGTGATGAGATCTATTTCATCATTCTCCTTCTCGCCGATGTAGACGGTATAGGGATCCAGGGTCCGGAGCATCCCATCGATGCCGGCGCGCATAAATCCCTCGGGATCGAGAGAATCGACATAATTGAGTGTCATTTCTTTATACACTTTGGTGAACGTGTCTATCCCGCGGTATATTTTCAGATAATACTCCGCATCACCGCCATCCGTTGTGAAACCGAAGAATGTGAACATTCCCATCAAGAGAGGAAGAAAGGCTGTTCGGTGCAATTTGTTCCGTACGTTCTTAGGTGTTTGCTTCATACCATGTCACTCCAATTTCATTTTTGCGGCACCAGGATTTCGGTCAGGTGGTGCCAGATGATGTCGTGCAGATCGTCGATGGGCTGCAACCCATCGATAATACAATATCGAGATTCAGTTTTTGCCAGCTGAAGGAACCCGTTCCGGACGCGCTCGTAAAATTCGATGCCGTTTGATTCCATCCGGTCTTTATTTGTTTTTGCAGAATGCATTCGTTTTTCAATTTCCCGAATCGGTATATCCAGGAAGAACGTCACATCGGGAGCCAGGCTTCCGGTCGCATACCGGTTGATTGCATGAATCACGTCGAGCGGGATCCCCCTGCCGTACCCTTGATAGGCAGTCGTGGAATCGTAATAGCGGTCGCAGATCACCACCATGCCACCGTCCAGTGCAGGGCGTACCACCTCTTGAATTAATTGCGAGCGGCTGGCAGAGAAGAGGAACAACTCGCTTGCTTCCGTCATCCCATCGTTGTTTTTATCGAGCAGCAACTTTCGGATTTTTTCTCCAATATCAGTGCCGCCGGGTTCGCGCAAAATCAGGACACGATGATCCTGGAGGGTAAGACGATCTGCAAGCAGCTGCACTTGCGTTGACTTGCCTGAATAATCAAGACCTTCAAAGGTGATAAACATGGGATTGGATGCGGTGGTGGTTGGTGAAATTGTTATTTGGTCGATGGATGTTAAAAATTATTGTTCTTTGCCGTCTGATATCTCATATGGTCTTTCTTTCTGTCCACGTTTTTAAATTACCCAAATTAGCGTTGTTAAGCAAACAACCAAATCGTCAGCGGCAGTTCCAAACGTTCTCGAGGTCCCCCTTCTGAAACGTATTGAAAAATCTCTCAGAATAAGCCAATATTTATACCATGATGATGATTATTTTATTATCATGGTAATAAGAGTGTCGAAGGATTTTGATTGCACGCTTCTGCAATCCCTTGGATGGAGTATTTCAACCATCATTTATGAAGACGGTAGTTCTATGGTTTATTGGTTTTTGTTGGCCGGCAGCGATGCAGAGAAATTGAAGACAAAATTCGTCAATTTTTACTCCGAGCATAAATTTCCCCCGGGAATCGCTTTATGGAAATGGAAAAAAACGTGCTGGATTTGTTCTCCGGTAAAATTCAAGGATGAAATCCTTGCCTCATTTGTTCAATATGGAATTATTGAATTTTCTTCGGCACCCTCTCCGTCCGATATCGAATTCCTGTACGGCGACGAAAACGCGCTCAAGTCGCTTTCTCAGTCTTCATAATCTTCATCGGACTCATCGCGCTTGACATTCTTGAACCTCATATTTTATTTCACTACCATAACATATAAACCGATGCGGTGACAGATCGTTCAGGATGCCTAAAGCACAAAAGAAACATACTCCGCCACCTCCTCCGATTTCAACTCCCAAAGCATTGAGTGTCCTTGAGCATAGGCGCTTGGAATCGCGCAAAGAGGACTCACTGCTTATCCGTCAGGCCATTGCCGGCGAGCAGAATGCATTCCGCAAGCTCCGGCTCAAATACTATGCTCCCATTTTCAAACTGGTCAGCCGGATGATCCGGAACCGCGAGGAAGTGGAAGATCTGACCCAGGAAGCATTCATCAAAGCGTTCACCTCCCTCGACAGTTTTAATGAAGAATATTCATTCTCGACTTGGCTCTACAAGATTGCGACGAACAATGCCATCGACCATGTCCGGAAACGGAAGCTTCAAACCTTTTCCATCAATAAACCTATTGAATCTGAAGAAAGTGATTATTCTTTTGAACTGCCGGATACGGAAATGGAACCCGACCAGGAGCTCATCGCCGCCCAACGGAAGAAAATGCTGGATGACGCAATGGATTCTCTCCCGGCAAAGTACCGTCAGGTTATCCTGATGCGTCACGTGGATGAAAAAGAATACCAGGAAATAGCGAAAACTCTTAAACTCCCTCTGGGAACAGTAAAAGCCCACATTTTCCGCGCTCGCGAACTCCTTTACAAACAACTCCGCGATAAAATGCGTCATTATTGAGTTTTACTGCAACTTCTGCAGCATTCCGGACGTAATAAATAAAGCAGACGGGTTTAATATGAAAATCTCCAAGAAATATCTGCTTTTGCTCCTGACGGGTGCCTGTTGTGCCACTGCAGCAATTGCACGCGACCTGGAAGACAAACACCGTGAGTTCAGCCTGACGAAAGAAAAAGAACTGCGGGTGGTCCTTGACGTCTCCTTCGGAAGCATCTCCATTCAACGCGGTGAACAAAGCAAAACCGCTTCCGTGGATTACGACGAAGAAGAGGATGCAAAACAAAAATTATATATCTCGTACGATGTTTCCAACGAAACCGGCACGCTTTATATCAAACTAAAAGAATCGACACATTTCTGGGGCGACGATGACCGGCACAACGGCCACAATCGTCATCTGGATATAAAACTCGGCAACACTATTCCGATATCCTTCGAATTAGAGCTCGGTGCGGGGAACGGCGATATCGATTTAACCGGCTTGCGGGTGAAAGATGTCAAGATATCGACAGGCGCCAGCAGTGTCACGATGAAGTGCAGTAAACCGAATCCGATTTACGCCGAAGATATCACCATTGAATCCGGTGTGAGCAAATTCACTGCCACCGATCTCAGCAATTTGAATTTCCACAATTTGAAGTTCAGCGGCGGGGTTGGTACGTATAAACTTGATTTCGACGGTAAACTCGCGCAAAGCGCCGATGTGCAGATTGAAGTCGGACTCGGCTCCATCCATGTCTATGTCCCCAATTCGATTCCTGCGAAACTCCTCTACGACGATAATTGGCTTTCCAGCTTCAAACTGGACCATGACTTCGAGAAAACCCGGACCGGTGTGTATGAAACCACCGATTTCCACGATGCTTCAAAACGGTTGACCATCCGAATGGAATCCGGTTTAGGCAGCGTACGGGTGGAAAGAAGGTAAAAGTGTAAACGCGTTGCCCCTGTCTTCCTTTCAGCAATAAGATCATCCCCGCCCTGCACAAACGAAAATCTATTCTTTCATCAGCCTTACACTGTTTTTTTAAACTGCGCGGTATGACGCCTGATTCCCATGTCAATTCTTATCAGGGCGCGTAGGTTCCCCGGACCAGGCGGGAAGAGGAAAAAGCATGAACAAGAAAAGGATTGTTCGGTTATCCGATGCCAAAGTGGAAGAACTGGCCCCATGAGCGCTGGTGACTTACTTCGCGTGTTCGGATGAGATTCAGGAGCGCTTGACGGTATGCATCCCCGGGCGCGAGGCCGTTCGCAAGATGAGTGAAAAAGTATTCGCTGAAAAATTTCGCTGCTTTCCTGTCTGCCGACCATTCATTTAAAAAAACATCGGGAGTCCCGTTGATGCGAAGCAGCAACGCGTGTTCGGCGGAGAGACCCATTCCCTGGCCGTAATGATTGGAGAGCACCATGGTGGGAACAGCCTCAAGCTCTGAGAGTTTTTCAAACGGAATGGCCGCCGATTGTTCCACCATCAGGCCGTTGGAGAGAATAATATTGCCGAGCGGAAATTCGACGTTCCTCGGTGTGATGTCGGTAGAAATCTGCAGCACGTCGGCTTTGATCGATTTTAAATTATCCCACGATGTTTCCAATCCCACCATAATTCGTGCGCCCTTAAAAAAGCTGCGGATATCCCGCAACTCATAATCCACCGACCAATTTTTACCGGTCGGATTTCCGAATGCAACAACATCCTGCAAATGTGCAGTCGACACCGTTCGATAGCGCAACGATCCCAGTGATGGGACATAATCCACGCTCGTTCCTTCGAGCACATACTTCACGTTGCCTTTTGAGTCCTGCCGTTCGATGGCGTGGAAGGGAAATCCCTCCATCTCTTTATTCTCAACGATTATGATATTCCGGTCAAACAAATCCTCAACCGGCCGAAGAAGAATATCATACATCTGCGTGGAGAGTCTTGCGAACCGGGTCATGGAAGCAATACTCGATTCTCCCGCTTCGCCGGAATAGACATTGGGATCTTGAAGCAGCTGACGATATTCAGTGATGAGCGACAGAAGATTTTCATGGCGGATAGCGGTCGATCGGATCGTGAGCTGCGTCGATGAAAGGGCAAAAATATAAAGTTCATCGTCCGTGGGCAGGAATTCTATTGCCAGTGAGCCGTACGGTATGTTCGACTGTAATACTTCGATTTCTACCGGGCTCGGGAGAACCAGCGCTTCGTAGTTCGGATACGCATCAATAATTTGATGCGATTCTTTAAAAAGCTGTTGTTTCGCATTCTCCACTTCGGCATGCAAGGGAATCACATCATGGTTGTCGTTTGAATGTTTTGTGCTGGCGAGACGTGCAGAGTATTCGGTCTCGAGTAATCTGGTCTGTTCAAGCAGCTGCCGCACATTTTTCGTTTGCTGCTTGAGCGGCGGGTATCGCAGTGAAACCGTTATATCCTGGAACAGACGAGCGAGCTGCCTCGTCCGTGCATACTCCATAATCTTCAACGCTTCTTTTATACGCTGCGCCTTCACCAGCAGGGCACTGAGACAGTTGTACCAATCCTGATGTGAGGGGTCGATGCCGAGCGCCTTCTGATACGGCAAATGCAGTTCATCACTGGAATATTCTGCGAGTGTATTTTGATCCAGGGTAACGGCTTTCAGGTATAATTCACGGGCTTTTGCGAAATCTCCGGCTTGTTCATATTCTTTTCCGAGCTGAATGAATAAATATCCTTGACCGCTGATATGACTGCATTCTTCAAAATTCTTTGAAATCTGTTCGTAGGAACGCTTCATGTCCTCTGATTTCCGTGTACGTTCTTCTGCGGACAAGAGGCTGTTCTCACAGCGGACGAGGAACAGGGAGAGATAATTTTCTGCAATTCGATCGCCTTCGGCATGGGCAAGTTCGGATGCTTCCCGGTAATATCGTTTCGCTTCGGTTCCACTGCCGTTTTGTTCGTAAAGATTTCCCAGTTGAAAGAGCAGAACTGTTTGAATATCTCTGCCCGTACGCGCACGCCGGAGAATATTTACGGCATCGCGAAAATCCCGGACCGCCGCGTTTTTGTTGTTTTGTGCAATATGAAGAAGGCCGAGTTCCGCCTGAAGCCGGGCCACGAGTAGAGGATTGCTTGTCTGGCTGATCGAAGCAACGGCCTGCATCAGCGAGTTTGCCGCCTCATCGTTTCGCTTCTGCATCCGGTAGATACTCCCGATTCCTCCCAGTGCCGCCGCGAGGTGCTGACGATTACCGGTGGCCTGCGAGAGTGTCAGCACGCCTCGGTAGACCAGTAATGCTTCTTCAAGGTCATTGCTTGCTTTTAAAATTGATCCGAGACGGAGTTCCGATTCCGCTTTCGCCGTTTTATCGTCAAAGGCCGTGGCTGAAGCTGCGGCAGTACGGTAAGAGACAATAGCCCGATTATTCATATGCATTGCTGCAGAGATGTCGCCTTCCAGGACCGCGAGCCGGACTTCTCCATGGACATCTCCTTCTTTCCGCGTCAGTACCAGGGCCTGCTCCGCTGCAGCCATCGCGGATCGGAATTCTCCCAGATTTAAATCGGTTTGCACGAGGAAGGTCAGCGCTTCTATCAGTTGATCGGTTTTCTTGAGGTCGCGAAACGAACGGACTGCATTTTCGAGAAGCGGTTTTGCCTGCTTAAATGACTGTTCATTGATGAGCTCGATAGATTTCTCGTACATCTCCGTAGGATCGGTCGCGACATGGCCGCCGATATCACAGGAGAGCAGCATGAGCGCAGGAAAAAATAATAGAACGGATATGCGTTTCACTATCGTTGAATTTCCCGTATCGTGGTGGAAGTGCTGCCCAATCAATTGGATCACGAGAAGAATATAACAAACAACAGTTTATGCTTCAACAAAAAGAATCACCGTCTGCCGCCGTGGCGGTTTACCACCGAGACGATATCATCAGCGTTATTGGAGAGAATACCGTCGACACCGTATGACAACATTCGCTGTGTGCTCTGTGCCGAGTTGAGTGTATAGACATAGACAGCGATGCCATGGGCATGGGCATCTTCCAGCATCCGGCGGTTCAATTCTCGTGTTGCGCATTTAAATACTTTCGCCCCAACGCGATCTGCGAGTTTTGAGGGCGACCGGCCGAAATCATGCACAAAATCAAAGAGGACGCCCGTTCTCGCCGTAGAATCGAGTTGTTTAATATTCAATAAGAGGCGGTGGTCGAAAGAAGAAAACAAGACGCGATCGCTCATGCCATACTGCTGAACCACCGCAAGCACTTTTTTTTCCAGCAGTCCTTGCGATTCCCGGTGCAGGAGATCCGATTTAATTTCTACATCCACCCACAGGCGGCTGCCCACATTCTGAAAGACTTCGGCAAGCGTGGGAATCCGCTGATCGGAAAACATCGGATGGAACCACGACCCGGCATCGAGCCGGCGGATTTCTTCCAGGGTATAGTTGCGCGCGGGACCGTTCCCGGTGGAGGTACGCTGCAGCGTCCGGTCGTGCAAAACGATGACTTCCTCATCCCTCGTCAGACGGACATCTAATTCGATCATATCGATGCCCGGGATGCCCGCCGCCCGTTCAAATGACGCGAGGGTGTTCTCCGGCGCTTTTGATGAAATACCACGGTGCGCCACGACATACGGCGGCGCACCCGGCAACGGCATCGGTTGAAACAATCTCATCGTACTCTGTTTTTATAAAGTGCGTCCAAAATAAGTTTGTGAACGTATCCGATTTCATCCATCCCATCGATGGGAACAAGCCGGTCGGTCTCGCGGTAATATTCGATGAGCGGCTTTGTCTGCTGCTGATAAACCTCAAGACGCCTGCGAACCGGTTCCGGTTTATCGTCATCCCGTTGATACAATTCTCCGCCGCATGAGGGGCATTTTTTAAGATCGGCGCCGATCCGGGCAACGGTATAAATCCGGCCGCAGCTCCGGCAAAGCCGCCGCTGATCGAGACGGTTGATGATTTCCTCGTTATTCACTTCAAGACTGATCACCGAATCAAGCTGAATCCCGATTTTTTCGAAGAGTGCATCGAGAGCGCGCGCCTGCGGAAGCGTTCGGGGAAAGCCATCGAGGATGAAATTGTCCCGCGCTTCCTCCGATTTGAGAACTTCTTCAATCAAACCGATCACGACCTCATCCGGGACAAGATTTCCGGCATCCATAAATGATTTTGCCTTCACACCGAGCGCTGTTTTATTCTTGACCGCTTCGCGCAGCAGGTCGCCGGTGGAGATGTGTGCGGAATGGAATTCTTCGACAAGTAATTTGGCCTGGGTTCCTTTTCCCACGCCGGGAGGTCCAAACAGTATGATTTTCATGTGCCCGTATACGTTCTTTGTTATGAATGATAGGTGAATTAACGGTAGTAAATATACGGGAAAAATAGTTCTCGACCAAAAACGAATCAAAACGAGACCCATGGACTGGTACGAAATTCAAGGTTGAAGGTGACGACAAGATGATGGGTTGGCGATCCATCCGCTGGATCACCGTTCTCGATTGTTTTTTGAGATGGAGATGTCCTCTCGACGGCAGGAGAGCGGAGCGGCGACGGTTCAGGAAAAGACGGTGGTGAGGCGGATGACAAAAATGGTTAACCCCGATTGCCGTGCGATCTCCGGTGTGACAATGACCAATGGCCCGCGCACAAGACGTGTTCCTACCGATAATCCGCAGCGCAATTTGAATTCGCTTCCTTTATTCGTCAGGAAAAAATTTGCGCCCAGGAGCGGTTGGAAGAAAAATACTTTCCAGTTTCCCGTTCTGCTTTGAGCCGTTACTCCGAGGTTCCATGAATTGATGGCCGCTTCATTGGTCCGTTCGTACGACCGCCATGAGATGACGGCTGAATCCGGAACGATCACCGTTGCAGATGTTTTCGACAGGTAACGGCTGAAGCCAAGGGAGATGCCGAGTGTCGGAATATTTTCCGCATCCTCCTGCTTGACCGGATAAATGGTGATGATCGGCGAAAGAACTCCGCCTTGAACATGGCCTCCGTTCGCTTTTGAATATTTCAGCGATGCATCAAGAACGCCGCGGAAGGAGTAGCCGGCAACAAGAGCGAGACTGTTTTTTTCATGATCAGAGCTTATTTCCAGGCCGCCGCCGATGCCGCTCCGGCCCCGGAGAAGATATTCACTTTGGGCTTGAGACCATTGTATCAAACCGAACGTCAGGAAAAATGCCAGGGCACATCGTTCCATCTCTTATACCCTCTCCTTATTTCCTGAACGGGCTTTTGATTCGGTCACCGCAAGTTGTCCGCAAGCCGCGTTGATATCCTGGCCGGAACTTCCGCGCACCATAACGGTGATATCGGATTTTCGTAATGCATCGGCAAATGCTTCAATGCGCGGGGCCGGCGTTGGTTTGAGCGAAGCGCCAATTCCCGAAGGATGCATAAACGAAATAGAATGAAACGGGATAAGATTCACCTTGCAGGGAATCCTCCGGCTCAACTTCACAAATGATTTGATGTCTGCCGCCGTATCGTTAAATCCGTCGAAGAGGATATATTCGAAAGTCGGGCGGCGGCGCGTCTTATGGTAATAATACTCCAGGGCATGGATCAGCTCCTCCACCGGATATTTCTTGGTGATGGGCATGAGCTTCGTCCGTTTCTCGTTATCCAGCGAATGAAGGGATAGCGCCAATTTTACAGGGCGTTCTTCATCCGCAAGCTGGCGGATTTTATCTGCATAACCGGCGGTGGAAATGGTGATATGTCTGGCTCCAATATTGAGCCCGCCATCGTCGTTCATAATGTCGATGGACTGCATGACATTATCGTAATTGAGCATCGGTTCACCCATTCCCATAAAAACGATATTGGTAATTCGGTTCGGAATATTCCGCTGGACCTGAATCACCTGATCGACGATTTCCCCTGCGGTGAGATTCCGGGTAAAGCCCATCGTTCCGGTCGCGCAGAATTTACAGTCGAGCGGGCAGCCGACCTGTGTGGAGACGCAAAGCGTCAGCCGT
>Ga0105104_10002240_pt1 | contig 14230 bp, 9 predicted proteins | sample PPLLaktember2015_3_FD_87034 | JGI IMG/M metagenome (GOLD analysis project Ga0105104, IMG submission 87034) | Freshwater sediment microbial communities from Prairie Pothole Lake near Jamestown, North Dakota, USA - PPLs Lake P7 Core (6) Depth... | ecosystem: Environmental > Aquatic > Freshwater >... | reverse complement strand
GATCCCCTGGCGGTCGAGAGAGGCCTAGGCCGTTCTAGTCGGGAAGAAGCTCGCGAAGGAGACGATCGCGGAAGCTGCAGGGGCGGCGGTCAAGAATGCTCAACCGCTCGATTACAATGGCTACAAGGTAACAATGCTGCGTGGGCTGATCGAGCAGGAGTTGCAGAAATTAGCCTAGCTTGGGGGTGGCCTCATGGGACAAGACGAAAGACCCGCGTGGGGATCGATTACTTGGGCGGACTTGACAGTGCCGGATGCGGACGAGGTCAGGGACTTCTACAAAAGCGTTGTGGGGTGGACGACCACCGAAGTTGACATGGGCGGGTACAGCGATTATTGCATGAACTCGCCCGAAGACGGCGCCACCAAAGCCGGCGTCTGCCACTCGCGGGGAGTTAATGCCGGCTTACCGCCCTGCTGGTTGATCTACATCAGCGTCCCGGATTTGGAGGTCAGCATCGCACGCTGCCGGGAGTTGGGCGGGAAGGTGATTGCGGGGCCGAAGGATCTCGGCCCCAGCGGGCGTTTCTGCGTGATTCAGGATCCTGCCGGCGCCTACGCGGCGCTCTTCACGCCGGCGGAGTGAAAGCCAACGAATAACACGGATGACACGGATCAGGTTGGTTTATCGGTGCTATTCGTGTTATTCGTTGGCCCTTACTTTGCAACTTCGCTCATCAGAGCAAGGAGATTGCCCTCGGAATCGTCGAAAAACGCCATCCACACCTCCCGGCCCTCGAGGTTCGCAATGCAGTGAGGCTCAGCCCGGAAATTCGCCCCTTTAGCGCGAAGCGCTCGGTAAGCTTCGTCTATGCTCAAGACGTTGAAGTAGAGAATCGAGCCGGCGTGGTCAAAAGCAGGTGATTCGGGGACGGAGAGCATCAGGCGCACTCCCCGGCAGTCAAAGAATGCCAGTTTGGGGGAAGGCTTGAAAAGAAACTGAAGGCCGAGGATATCACGATAAAAAGTGATGGCTCTTTCGAGATCGCGAGCTCTCATCGAAACCTGTCCGATACCGTTCAAAAGCGCGGTTTTCTCCATGGTGTCCATGAATCCAATATACCAGCAGATAAATCCCCTGATTCGAGCCCCAGCTCAGTTCCCCCTGATGGCTACCGAAACTGCTACTATAAGAAAGCCAAAGCTTAGGCATGACAAGGAGGCTTCGATGAGGCGCAGGATTGTCTCGCTCGTTCTTATGGTGGTTCTAGCTGCAATAGCTACTGTTCATGCTGAGGGGAAGATGAGAATTGAGAAGAGTGATTTCGGAAAGACCAGGGACGGTCAACCGGTCGACCTGTACACGCTGACGAATGATCACGGGACGGTGGTCACTTTGACCAATTGGGGAGCCAGCATAGTCTCGATCCAGGTTCCGGACCGATCAGGGAAAAAAGCCGACGTCCTGCTGGGCTACGACAACGCTGCCGGGTACATCGCCGATACGGCTTACCTAGGCGCGACTGTCGGCCGGTACGGAAACCGCATTGGCGAAGGCCGCTTCAAGCTCGACGGGAAAGAGTACAAGCTCGCGCAAAACAACGGCGAAAACCACCTGCACGGGGGAACAGCGGGCTTCAACAAGAGACTTTGGGAAGCCAAGGAGATCAAGCCTGCCGACGGCGTCGCCGTTCAAATGCACTGCTTGAGCAAGGATGGTGAGGAAGGCTATCCGGGCAATCTGGATGTCACCGTGACCTTCACTCTCAATAACAAGAACGAGGTGAAGATCGACTACGTGGCCACGACGGACAAACCGACGGTCTTGAATCTGACCAATCACTCGTACTTTAACCTGCTCGGAGATGCTGCCGGAGACATCCTCGGCCACGAAATCATGATCAACGCCGACCGCTTTACGCCGGTTGACGTCGGCCTCATCCCGACGGGCGAGCTCCGCCCGGTCGCCGGCACGCCGCTCGACTTCACGCAGCCGAAAGCGATCGGTGCCAGGATTAACGACCAGTACGAACAGCTCGTATTTGGAAAAGGCTATGACCACAATTGGGTCATCAACCAGAGCGGCGCTGCCCCCCGGTTGGCTGCTCGGCTCTCCGAACCGAAGAGCGGCCGCGTAATGGAAGTTTTGACCACAGAACCTGGGCTCCAGTTTTACAGCGGGAATTTCCTGGACGGGACCATCAAGGGGAAAAAGGGCAAGGTCTACCAGCATCGTTACGGCTTGTGCCTGGAAACGCAGCACTTCCCCGATTCGCCGAACAAACCCGATTTTCCGTCGACAACTCTGAAGCCCGGCGGGAAATATCAGACCACGACGATCTACCGATTTTCGACCAAGTAGAGGCGAAGTTGCAGCGGCGGCTCTGTAGCCGCCGCTGCTCCCTTGCCCCCGGCTTTTTCACTCCAGGATCGGCAGGCTTTTGGCGCCGGGCAGCTGGTAGTGCCACCACTCGGTCTCGAACGCCTCCAGTCCGACCTCCTCCATGACAGTTCTCAGCAGCATTCGGAGCGCCCGTTTTTCAGCGGGTACTGCCAGGCTGCGGTGTGCCGCCTCCGGAACAAACGCATCAAACTCGGTTGGCATCGCTAGCTCGTTGCCCTGGCTGTCCACCAGCGTCAAATCGACGGCGGCCCCGCGGTTGTGGTTCGAGCCGCCGGTATTTGGGTTGGCTACGTAACGCTCATCCGGCACGAGTGCCCACATCTTTTTCTGGACGCTGGGTGGCCGATAGCAGTCGTAAACCTTCAGGCCGAGGCCTTCCTTCTCGAGCCGCTGCTGGACCTTCGCGAGCTTGCCGGCGACGTCCGCAAGCAGCCGGCATCGATTGTCCGAGTAAACGGCCGTCTTCAGGAAGTTGTTTGGTGTTGCGTATCTCAGTTCCTGGAGGATTTTTGCGTTTACGCTGCCCAACTCCACAAGGCCGGTGTTAACCGACACGCTTTGTGCCCGTTCCGCCACGACATGAGAAGCGACTTTGTCGATGGTATCGATCCAGATCCCGTTGCGCGGATCAGTTGCGTACCGGCACAACTCCTCCAGCATCTTCAGCCGGGTCACCTGGCGAGGGCCGGAGTCCTTGATGTCATGGCCTGCGAAGACAAGCCACTGGCCATTCTTCATCGCCTGCTCGATGAGCGGTCTCATTTTGTCGAAATCCGCGTCGTCGCTCGGCATGCCCAGGATTTGGGCCAGATCGCAGAACAAGGGGTCATTAGGCCCTTCGCCAAGCCATCCGCGCCCGACTTTGAAGAGCTGAGCAACAAGGGGGACGTAGCTCTTTACGTCCGCACCGCGACCCACAAATGTCTGGCCGCAAGGGTAGGCAAAGGTGGTCGGAGTAACGCCGAGCAGTTCCTGGACCTGCCGGTTCGCCTCTTTCAACTCCGCCTGCATCTGCTCCAGCGTGTAGTTCTCAAGCGCTTTCTGCCGGGCAAACGGGAAGTTCCCGGTGCACGGATGAACCAACGAATGGTTGCCGATCTCGTGTCCGGCCACCACGGCTTGTTTCCAGGCATCCAGCCGATCCTTCAAGCGGTCCGGCGAAACAAAGAAAGTCGCCCGAACCTTGTAGCGATTAAGGAGCGGCACCCCATTGTCGACTTGGCTGGGGCGTGCGTCGTCAAAACTCAGGCTTAGTGCGCCGCGCTTGCCTTCCGGCCAACGGACGTTCTGCTTCGCTTGTTCAGCCTGACGGCCCGTTTCGTACTGCACCGCGATAGCCTGACTGCCTGCGAGCGCGATGAGAGTCAGTAACAGGACGTGTTTTCTAGCGGACATCTCTTCCTCCTGGGACAATTGTCCCATGATGTCTAGTGTCTGGTTTCCTTTTCCAGTGTCTCCTGAGCGGCGGATTGCTCCACTCCCCGCACGAGGAGGCGGAACATGTACTGGATTTCGCTGAATCCTTTTATTACCGCGTACGCCGAGAGGCTGACGAATAAAAGACCAGTTGAGAACAGAACGCCGAGCCATACGAATTGCCACATAGCGAGGGAGTCGGATTGGCCGGCGCCCAGGACCGCAACGACGGCGGTTGCCGCCAAGCCCGTCAGCAGCAGAATCCTCTCAACGGCGGACGTCATACGGGCAAACACCGACCCGATAACCATCCCGGCGAAGGCAGCGACGTAACTCAAAACGCCGATTGTCTCAGTCCAGGCAACCGGATCCTGGACTACGAAATACAGAAAGGTCGCGCTGCCTCCAAGCACCAGCGAGCAGAGCGCGCCCAGCCGGTTTGCACCTTTCCAGTAAATGCCACCCACCAGGGTCCAGAAGGTGCCCGCCAGGAAAAGGTTGGCGGTCATTTGGAGGTAGAAATAGGTCGCCCCGGGAATCACATAAAAGAGCCCCCAGCCGACGATAAACACCGTCAGGCAGAGGACTGTCGCTTTGTGGACGTAAAGCTGGTGTCGCGGCTTCAAGGGGCGCCCGACCAGCGGCAGAACGACGTCCTGCGAGATGATCGAGCCCCAGGCCAGCAGGTAACCGCTGTACGTCGACATTGAGGCGGCTAACATCCCGGCTACTACTAAGCCCAGCAACCCCATCGGGAGCACGCTGTGAAGAAACTCGGGCATCGCTTGAATGGGGACCGCGGTCTCTCCTTGGAAATACGCCAGTGCCGCAATTCCCCACAAGAACGGAAGGATCGCCCGCCCGAGGAAGAGGAGGCCGGTCCAGGCGAAAATCCGCTTTACGACTGAAGGGCTTTCGGATGCGAATGTCCGCGCGGCCACCGGCGCCCAGGCGGTAATGATGGCGAGCCAGGACAAGGATTGCCAGATCACGAATTTCCATCCGAAGGACGGGTGGGCGGCCGGGTTAAAGCCTTCAGGTCCGATCCGTTCCGTCACCGTTGTGACCATCTGAGAAACGCCGACGGACGTGAAGCAGTAAATCGTGATGATGATCATCGCGATGACCAGCAGGGTGTATTGCACGTAACCGGTGAGGATGACGGAGATCATTCCCCCCATTGCGGTGTAGACCAGGACCAGGGCCATCAGAAGGACCATTGTCCAAAGGAGATATTCCAGCGGGATTCCCGTAACGATATTCAAAAAAGTCGCCTCGATAGCCGGGAATACGCCGAAATTCAGCGCGCCACCAACGGCCATCAGCACACCGGCCAGCACCCGGACGTCGCGACCGTAGCGTGCCTCGAAAAACTGGGGAATCGTGGTCAGCTCCAGCTCCCGGCAACGCTTGATGACGAAACCCGTCCGTCCGACCAGGATGTACATTGCGGCCGGGATCAGGCCTGCCAGGAATGCGGTGAAGCCGTACATGACGCCCATCTCGGCGTAATACATGTACGTGATGATCCCGATCTCAGTGGCCACCAGCGAAATCATGCCGACATGCAATCCCATGCTTCGGGAAGCAACGAGGAAGTCGGCGCTGTTCTTGACGAACCGTCTTCCATAGATGCCCGCATAGAGGTTAGCCACCAGGAAAACGATGAGGATGGTCCAATCAACAACCGAGAAATTCACTCTCACACCTCGCAATCAGGGTTCGCCAGCAACTAGCCGCCCTATGATACAACCCAACCGGATAGCGCAGGAGGCGCAAAGCGCCTCAGCAGGCGTATTGTGACGCCTTGCAGGCACGTGTTATGATCCCCCCCGCATTAGCGTCCGTTCGGTTCCCATTTCGCGTCCGTTTGCCCTGGCGGAGGTCCGATGTTCAATCTTAATTGGGTCGACATTACCATCATCCTTGTGTACTTCGTCTCGATGATCGCGATCGGCGTCATCGTCATGAAGAGAGCTTCAAAGAGCATTGACTCTTACTTTCTCGCCAGCAATAAACTCCCCTGGTGGATACTTGGTGTCTCCAATGCCTCGGCCATGTGGGACATCACCGGAACCATGTGGCTGGTCTACAACCTGTTTGTTTACGGGATGAAAGGCACTTGGCTGCCGTGGCTCTGGCCGACGTTCAACCAGGTGATCCTGATGGTCTATCTCGCCTCATGGGTCAGGCGGTCGGGAGTCTTAACCGGTGCCGAGTGGATTACCACCCGTTTCGGCGCCGGCCGGGGTGGGGAATTATCGCGCATCATCATCGTGATTTTCGCGCTGGTTAGCGTCGTGGGCTTCATCGCATACGATTTTCAAGGCATGGGGAAGTTTTCCGCCACCTTTCTCCCCTGGGATTGGTCTCCTAACACGTATGCTCTGCTGGTCATGAGCATAACCGCGATCTACGTCCTCCTGGGCGGCATGATCAGTGTGGTCATCACCGACCTGGCGCAGTTCGTGATCATGGGCGTCTGCGCAGTCATCCTGGCCGGGATTGCCATGGCCAAGGTCGCCCCCGCCGAGATTCAGGCGATACTGCCGGCCGGTTGGTATGACTTGTTCTTCGGCTGGAAACTGGATCTCGACTGGTCGCACGCCATTCCTTCGCTGAACCAGAACCTGGTCGAAGACGGATACGGATTCTTCGGGTTCTTTTTTATGGCGATGCTTTTCAAGGGATTGCTGGTCAGCATGGCGGGGCCGGCTCCGAACTACGACATGCAGCGCATCCTGGCTGCCCGAACGCCGAGAGAAGCGAGCTACATGAGCGGGATCGTTTCGGCCTGCTTGTTCCCGCGCTGGATTCTGGTCGCCGGCATCACTCTGCTCGGTCTCAAGTACCTGACGCCGACCTTCCAGGCCCAGTCGGGCAAGATCGATTTTGAGATGGTCCTGCCCTACGTGATCAAGGAATTCGTCCCGGTGGGGCTGATCGGCCTGCTCCTGTCTGGCCTCCTGGCCGCCTTTATGTCGACTTTCTCGGCCACGCTAAACGCAGGCGGGGCTTATATCGTGAACGATCTCTACAAGCGTTACCTGAAAGGCGATGCCTCCGCCAGGCACTACGTGACAGTCAGTTACGTGGCGCAGATCGGCGTCCTGGCCCTCGGTTTTGCTTTCGGCCTCATGACGAGCTCGGTCAACCAGGTCACGCAATGGATCGTCAACGGACTGTGGGGCGGATATACGGCGGCTAATGTTCTAAAGTGGCACTGGTATCGTCTGAACGGTTTCGGCTACTTCTGGGGCATGCTGGCCGGCATCGCCTCCGCTCTATTTATCCCGCAGTTCTTTCCGAACTCGGGACTGGGCTCCCTGGCAGGATTTCCGATTATCCTCGGCATCTCGCTTGTCGGCTGCGTCGTAGGCAGTCTGCTTACAGAGCCAGAGGACGACGCCATTCTGAAGAGCTTTTACAAAACGGTTCGTCCCTGGGGGTTCTGGGGGCCGATTCACGCCGCCGTTGTGCGCGAAGATCCTACCTTCAAGCGCAACACGAACTTTTTCCGCGACATGTTCAACTGCGGAGTGGCGTTGGTCTGGCAGATCCCGCTCTGGGCTATCCCGGTCTACGTCGTCTTCCGTAGCTGGAAGGCCCTGTGGATCGCGATCCTCGTGCTCGTGGTGACCTCTCTCATCCTCAAGTTCAACTGGCTCGACAAGCTGGAAGATGACCCCGAGCCGGTCAGCGGAGAGGCGAAGAGGGCCGAACCGGTGCGGGCCGCTTAAAGTCACAGGGACACAAGGGACACAAGGGACAAAAGGGACACAAGGGACACAAGGGCAGGAGGGACAGGACGGACACAGGTGACCACCGCCGCGGTTGATGTCGCTTGTGTCCCTTGTGTCCCTTCTGTCCCTGAATCAGTTTTGCCCCAACGGAAAGCTTGCCAAGGCGGTACTCGCTAAGCGACACTGATTTTTGATCTTCTTCAGACGCCATCGGCAGGAGGAACTATGCGACTGGCCCTTCTCGACTGGATCATCATTGCTCTCTCCATCGGCATTTGTTTTATTCCCGCTCTGTTTGTCGCAAAAAGATCAGGGAAGAACACCGCGGAGTTCTTCGCCTCCGGGCGCGCCGTGCCATGGTGGTTGGCCGGCCTTTCCATGGTGGCGACCACGTTCAGTAGTGACACGCCCAACCTCGTGACCAACTTCGTCCGAACCCAAGGGGTGGCGGGGAACTGGCAGTGGTGGGCCTTCGTGCTCACCGGCATGGCCACGGTATTCTTTTATGCCCGGCTTTGGCGGCGGTCTGGCGTACTGACCGATCTGGAGCTGTACGAATTGCGCTATTCGGGTAAGGCGGCGTCGCTGGTGCGCGGTTTCCGCGCACTCTATCTCGGACTGTTCTTCAATTGCATGATCATGGCGACGGTCAACCTGGCCGCCGTCAAGATCGCCGGCGTTCTCTTTGGGTTGGATCGTTGGCAGACGCTGCTCGCCGTGGGGATACTGAATGTCGTTTTTGCAGCACATTCGGGTCTTTGGGGTGTGCTGGTCATCGACATGGTTCAATTCTTCATAAAGATGTCGGCGGTGATCGCGGCTGCCTATTTTGCCCTGAAGCTTCCGCAGGTGGGCGGCCTGAGCGGAATGATCGAGAAGGTGTCCTCCCTGACCGGTCCGGGCGGGGTCGACTATCTAGCCATGCTGCCGAACTTCTCGACCAACATGGAACTGGCAGTCGCCATCTTTATCATGCCCATCGCGGTTCAATGGTGGGCTGTCTGGTATCCGGGCGCCGAGCCCGGAGGCGGCAGTTACATTGCCCAACGAATGCTGGCATCCAAGACCGAAAAGGATGCGTTGGGCGCCGTGCTGTTTTTCAACGTGGCTCACTATGTGCTGCGCCCCTGGCCGTGGATACTGGTCGGTCTCGCATCCCTGATCGTCTACCCGCAGTTGTCCGACATCCAGCAGGCCTTCCCGCACCTGAACCCGGCGTTGGTTGGACACGACACCGGTTTTCCGGCCATGCTGATCTTCCTCCCGGTGGGCTGGATGGGACTCATGGTCGGTGGGTTGATTGCGGCGAATTCGTCGACGATCCTGACCCATCTGAATTGGGGCGCGTCCTATATAGTCCACGATTTTTACCGGCGCTTTATCCGCACCGACGCAAGCGAGAAACACTACGTCATGGCGGGCAGATTAGCCACCATCGGTCTTTTCGTTTTGTCGTCTTCTCTGGTCTTCGTGCTCGAGACCGCCCAAGGCGCCTTTAATCTGATTCTCCAGGTCGGCGCCGGAACCGGGTTGCTGTACCTGGTCCGGTGGTTCTGGTGGCGCGTGAATGCCTGGTGCGAAGTCGTGGCGATGGTCAGCTCCTTTGTCATCTCGATTTTTTGGGTGGTTGCCGTTCGTAACGGGCTGGACGTCAGTACGCATGCCCAACTGCTCTTGACCGTCATCTTTACCACGATCTGCTGGGTTTCGACCGCCTACCTCACGCCTTCGACAGACCGCGCTACATTGATCAACTTCTACAAGAAGGTGCGGCCCTTCGGCCCCGGGTGGGCGAAAGTCCGCCAAGAGGCCGGAGTCAGTGTGCAGGATGCAGCGAGGGGCCAGAACATCACACTGTCGTTGATCGGCTGGGTGGCAGGGTGCTCGATGGTTTGGGCGGCCTTGTTCACGGTCGGGAACTTCCTGTACGGCCGTATGGGGTACGCCATCATCCTCGGGATTGTTTTCGTTGTCAGCGGGTTGATCGTGATCTGGGTGATCAACCGGCTCTGGGCCCGGCAGGACGCCCAGGACGCGCACGACCGAGCCGAAGCAGCAGCCGGGAGGGGGTAAGAGTTCAACACGCTCGTCTGCTGCTTGATCGAATTCGGTACAAACGTTCGGTAAAGCCGCCTTCTTTCTGAAATGATGCCTCTTGCGCGGCGATTTGGCGGTCGAGCAGACTGCAGGCAACGATCGTGAGTGTGCGGACGGCGTTGGCTGCAATGGACGACATGGACGTTGTGGACTCAGTGGACCTCTGGTGGACCTCATGCACCCACTGGGCGACTTCCCCCGCAGTTCGGAATCGCCTGCGGATCAGTTCAGTGCGAAGAGGGTGATTGCGAGACCATTCGGAAAGTCCCCGCTGTCTCAGGAAGTGCTGGTAATCGAGCTTTAGCTCCTCCAAGCTCGCACGCGCCACGTTCGTCAGCTTCATTTCGGTTTTCTTCGAGGTCCCAGAGGCTTGGCTTCCCTCGACGATGTTCGATGCCCCGGAACGGGCCGCCTGAACCATTTGGTCGTGTGTTCGGCTCCGCCGATCGATATAACGATCGCAGAACCTCACCGTTAGGTCGTAGACCAGCTCTGCGATCTGGTAGCTCTTAAGATTTTTATAACCACCATGTTTCGGGATTATTCTGTCCACTGGGTCCATGTCGTCCACCTCGTCCACTATCCATTACGCTTGAGGTGGAGAATCTACGAAGGAAAATCGAACGAGAGGCACACCACGGTGTGCCTCTCGTCTCAAGGGTGGACTAGAAACCAACGCGCAGGCCGAAGCGGAAGATCCGCTGGTCGATGCCTTCGCGTCCGGTGTTGCGGGTACTGGTGATCTCGGTGTAGCCGTTTAAGGCCCTGATCGTTCCATCGGTGTTGAGCGTCATAGATGACACGTTGCCGCCCGGATTCGCCAGGTGCGGCGTGTTGGTGAAGTTGAAGCCCTCGGCACGGAACTGGAGATTCACGCTTTCCGTCACCTTGAACGTCCGGAACAGCCCGACGTCGAGGTTGAACTGCTTGGGCCCGAGCAGGGTGTTGAAGCCGGAGTTCCCGAAACGCGGCTCGGTCACCGGCGCGAATGCGAACGGATCGAACCAGGACTGGCCCCGGCCGACACCTTCCAGTTTCTCCACTTCAGGCTTCACCAGATCGGCCACCTGAGTGCTGCTCGGGAGATTCAGGGAGTTGCCGTTAGCGGTAACCGTGAACGGGGTACCCGACTGAGCGTACAGGACGGTGTTCAACTGCCAACCGCCGAGGATCTTTGCCCCCCATCCGTCAGTCATGAGTTGCTTGCCCGGTCCAAACGGCAACTCGTAGATCGTCGCAAGATTGAACCGATGCGGGATGTGAATATTGGCCAAAGCCCGATTGAGGTGGTAATACTGAAGGGCTCGTACCTGCGGCTCGTTGTCGCTGCCGCTCAAGCCCGCGACTCCCATGGTCTTTGACCAGGTGTAGTTGGCGTTAACCGCTACGCCGCCTGAGAACCGGCGCTCCAACCGCAGCTGCAAGGCATTGTAGGAGGCGTGCCCGATGGGAGTGAACATCGCGGTCCGCGCTGTCCGGCCGAAGGTAGCGAAATACGGCCGCCCGGCCTGGCCGGCACCGATCACCTGGCCGGCGTTCAGATCCTGGTACCCCAGCTGTCGAACCGACCGCGTGGCAATGTAACCGACTTCTCCGACGAGGTCGAAGGGAAGCCGCCGCTGCACGGTCAGGTTCCAGGACTGGATGTAGCCACGGTCGAGTTTGTCGCCGACGCTGTTTACCGCGATCTGCGGAGGCACATCGATAATACCGTTGCCCACATCGGGCGCGAGCAGCGGCGGGATGCCGGCATCAAAAGTCCCGGCCGGCGTGAAGGCATTGGCGCCTTCCACGTTCAGAGGCAGAAGCATCGGATAGTTCGTCCGGTGCGGACGGGCGAGACTGAAAGGATCATTGGTGATCCCGTAGCCGGCTCGAATCACGAAGTCTTCCTTGATGCGGTAGGCGAGGCCAATGCGCGGAGCCAAGAGAGATCTGCTCAGCTCGACGTTGCAGTCGGTCGGAACGCTGCCGACTCCGCAAACCATCATTTTGTTGTTCACGAAATCATACCGCTCCACGCCGCGATCGGCGCGGGTCGGCATCGGGAAGTACTCCCAGCGGGTTCCGATGCTGAATGTCAGGTCGGGCAAAACCTGCCACTGGTCTCTCACGTAGAGACTGTAGAAATTCATCCGCGTGGAATACTCTTCGTCAACTTGAAGGATCTTCCCCAACTGCTGAGGCAGCCCGAGCAGAAACGACGCCATGGAGTTGTAGTCGTTCGAGCTTTGGCCGCCACTGAGCGATGTGACACCTCCGCGGAAGCGGAAACCTCCCTGTGCGGGGAACTCAGCGCCGGGGAACTCCGGCTGCGTCTGGTTCATGTGTTGTTTGGCCAACTCGCCGCCGAACCGGAGGTTGTGTTTGCCCTTGGTCCAGTTCGTGTTGCCTGCCCATTGGAACTGCGGGTCGCGCCGATAGTAAGGCATGAAGTTGTTGGGGATGCCGACATCGGCGAAGCCGTCGATTATGATACGCGGCCAGCCGCCTTCGAATCTTCGGGTTCCGTTGGTGCCTGGAATCCCCAGCAGATCCAGCCCGACGTTCTCATCCAGCCGGGCCTGCTCGGAAGCGGTGTCTTTGCGGGTATATCCGAAGTTGCCGTCCACGACCAGGGTCGGAGTGAAGACGTAGGTCGCGGCTATCGTGGTCCCGTAGGTGCCGCCATGAGCTGACTCGGAGTTGCCGCCGGCTATCGCGGGGCCGATCAGCTCATTACCGAACAGCGTGGGTGCCAGCATCTCAAAACGCAGCACGCTGAAGCGCCCGTACATGTTCAGTTTGTCGGTTACGTGCCAGTCGACTTTGCTGTCCAGCACGCTCCGATCGTATTGGTAAACGCCTCCGACATAGAAGTTGTTCGTCAGGACGCCGTCGAAGGTAGGCGCCGGCATCATGTCGATGATCTGCCTGCTGATCGGGTGAATCCGCTCCTGAGGAATGATGTTGTTCGGGAAAGGGATCCGTCCGGTTCCGTCAGGGTTTCCTGTCAACGGGTCGTAGATCGGCCGGTCTGACGCCGAAAAATCTCCGTTGCGCATAGCGGTCGTCGGGATGTCCGCCAGTGTCGAGGCAAAGCTGCGTTCCGGCGTGGATTCGTAACTGGCAAAGAAGAACACCTTGTCCTTCAGGATCGGGCCGCCCAGCGTCCCTCCGTACTGGTTGACAATGTACTTCGGATTTCGTTCTCCCTGCGGCAGGAAAAAGGGTTTGGCCATGAGGCCGTTGTTGGAGTTGTACCAAAAGCCAGAGCCATGATAGTCGTTGGTTCCGCTCTTGATCTGGACGTTGATGGCTGCACCGCCCGCCAGCCCCTGCTCGGCGTCAAAGCTGTTGGTCACGACGTTGACGGTTTCGATCGCCTCTAACGACGGGACGTAAACCGTAATGTGCGGTAGCCAGATGTCAAACTGGCTGGCGCCGTCAATACGGATATCGTTCGAACTGGCACTCGTCCCGTTTACGTTGAATTGAAGCGCGCGGGAAGGATTAGTCGGAACCGAGTGCGCGTTGGTCGGAGTGCTGAATCCGGGCAAGGTTCCGAACAGACTCTGATAGTTGCGCGCCACCGGTGTGGGCAGATCCTCGAGCTCCTTAGAGGGGAGCTCGGCTCTCACCTCCGCGCGGTCGGTCTGAAGCAAGGTCGAGCCCGACGTGATGGTGAGGCTCTCGGAAACCCCTCCGACCTGCAGGTGCACGTCGGCTCGCGTTACCGCGTTTAGGGCCACTGTGAGCTTCTGCTCGTACTCGTTAAAACCGGGCATGCTGACCTTCAGAGTCCAGGTGCCGGTCTGCACGGTCGAGAAATCGTAGCGACCTGCTTCGTTCGTGACTGCTGTTCGGACCCGTCCGGTGTCGGCATGGGTAATCGTTACTTCCGCTCCCGGGACTCCGGAATGCGTTTGGTCCTGCACGTTTCCTGTGATTGAGCCGTAGAGGACCTGCGCCCTTACGTTACTTGATGCGGCGGCCAGGATGACCGCAGCCAGTAACACCACGGCGAGAGACCGGTGGCAGGCGAACTTGACTGGGCGTTCATTCACCATGCGCCACTCCTTTCTGTTGAGTAGGTTGTTAAGGGGTCGGTGGAGTGGACAGAGAAGTCAAGCGCGTCCCGCTCGTAGAAGACACAAAGAGCGTCCGCATTGGCCCGTATCCCCCACCTCTGGCCTGGGATGCCAAGACAGGATATAACCATTAAATCGCTTCGAACCGGGCATTGTCAATAACGGTCGTTTATTGAGATGTGTGGTAAGAATGAAGCAAAAAAACTCTCGTAGTTTCTCGGTGTCGAACGTTATTTATATAGGGGCGCAGTTTGACCTTTCGCAAGGGCATCGAACACCCTGACCCCGCGATTTCCGCTAATGTGATCCCCGGTCTGACAAAAGTCACCGTTTATCTTCTGGACCGTCAGATTAGCCAGCTCGAAAAAAGCGTTTGTCGAAGGAGGAGGCCTCAGGGAACGCATGACTCGAGCTCGTTTGCGGGAACGAGACCATCAGCGCTAATGTGGATGTATGCCCCTTCTCGCATGGCTCTCCGTTCTTATCTTTGCGACGTCTTTTGTCTCTCCCCGGACTGAATGGGGCCGTTACGGCAACGATCCCGGGGGACAGCGGTTTTC
>Ga0105104_10002239_pt1 | contig 14232 bp, 12 predicted proteins | sample PPLLaktember2015_3_FD_87034 | JGI IMG/M metagenome (GOLD analysis project Ga0105104, IMG submission 87034) | Freshwater sediment microbial communities from Prairie Pothole Lake near Jamestown, North Dakota, USA - PPLs Lake P7 Core (6) Depth... | ecosystem: Environmental > Aquatic > Freshwater >... | reverse complement strand
GTGAAAACTCTATTCCAGCTCCCCTACCACCTTTTCCACCTCTTCCAGGATCTCGCCTCGTTTCACCAGTTCTTTCATCTTGTTATGATCGTTATACAGGGGACGGTCCACATGCAGATGCTCCACGTGTTTGCGGATGACCTCCCGCGCACACTGCGTCCCTTTGCCGGGATGGAACTCGCGGAAGTCCAGGGCTTGCGCAGCAGCCATGAATTCGATGCCAAGCACGCCGTAGGCATTGTCGAGGATCTGTGCATTCTTGAGGGCGGTGTTCAGCCCCATCGAAACGAAGTCCTCCTGGTCGGCCGCAGCAGGGATGGATTGGATGCTGGCGGGCGCAGATAGAATCTTTTGTTCCACGATCAAATGGTCGGCGGTGTACTGGCTGAGCATCATCCCGGAGTAGAAGCCGGGCTCGTGAGCGAGGAAATCCGGCAGCCCCTGTGAAAGAGCGGGGTTCGTCAAACGGTTCATGCGCCGCTCCGACAGCACACAGACCATCGTGATCGCGATGCCCGCCATGTCCATCGGCAGGGAAACGGGTGTCCCCTGGAAGTTCGCGCCGGTCAGCGTCAGCTTGAGCTCGGGCACGAAGATCGGGTTGTCGCCTACACCGTTCAGCTCGATCTCGACCTGAGCGCGCGCATATGCCACCGCATCCCGTGCTGCGCCGATGACCTGTGGCGTCGAACGCATCGAATAGGCATCCTGCACTTTGGTCTTCATCCTGCCCGTGGTGAGATCGGACCCTTCGACCATCTTCATGATGCTTTTCGCAGACGCGACCGCGCCGCGGAAGCCGCGCAGCTCATGCAGCTTGGTGTTGTAAGGTTTGAGGTTTCCAAGCAGCGCTTCGATGGTCATCGCCGCCGCGATCTCTGCCTGCCTGATGAAGCGCTCCATATCGTAAATGTGCAGGGCTGACATGGCGGTCAGCAGATTGGAGCCGTTGATCGCCGCCAGACCGTCGCGTGCCTGCAAGCCCGGGACCGGGATCCCGGCTCGCTGCATCGCTTCGGCGCCCGGGAGCCGCTCACCTTGATAGAAGGCTTCGCCTTCGCCCATGAGCAGCAAGGCGGCTTGCGCCATGGGGGCGAGGTCGCCGCTCGCGCCCACTGACCCCTTTTGACAAACAACTGGTGTGACGCCTTTGTTCAGCATCTCCACCAGTGTTAAGGTGATCTCGGGTCTGCAGCCGGAGTTCCCGTGCGCATGTCCGTTGATCCTGCCTGCACGCCATGCACGGCCGTACTCGATCGGCGCCGGCTCGCCGATTCCCGCGGCGTGATTGTAAATCAGGTACTTCTGGAATTCCTTCACCTGCTCATCGTTGAGCATCGTCTCTGAAAACTCGCCAATGCCCGTGTTCGTGCCGTACATGACTTCTTTCCTGGCGAGCTTCTCCTCCAGCATGAGGCGGCAGACCTTGATCCGCTCCAGGGCTGCGGGGGCAAGTTCTACTTTTTCGTTGTTGCGTGCGATCGCAACGAGTTTTTCGATCGTGAGGGATGAACCGTCGAGAGGGATGGTCATGGGCAAGCTCCTAATTGAAGTATTACAAATATTGTACTCTGAATGAAGAGTTGTCATACAGGTATATCGTCCCACGTTTGGCGGGAGGATTGTCCTATGGTGGGAATAAAGATTGAGTGATCTGGTGATTGGGTGATTGGGATGCAGGGAACTGGCTTCCTTGGGTGGACGTTTAATGGAGGAAGCATACAGAGACCATACAGACACCATACAGATACCCTGGAGAAACGGTAGACCCTGGGTGAGGGAACTTAATAGGAGGGTCGCATGGCAAAGGTACGAAATAACCCGGTGGTACGGGGAATCAACGGCAGTCTGGGGAACCTGGTGTTCCGCCAGATGCCGGACGGCAGCACTTACATCAGTGGCAAGCACGATTTCAGCAGACGCAAACTCAGCCAGGGGCAGCAGGACCACCACAGTCGTTTTCAGCGGGCGGTGATGTATGCGCGTGATGCGGCGAAGTCACAGCCTATCTACGCGCAGCTGGCAGCCGGGACGATCCTGAGTCCGTACAACATCGCTCTGTCGGATTGGTTCCATCCACCGGTCATTCATGAGGTCAAATGTGAGGAGGGACGAATTTTGGTGAATGCGACAGATAATGTGCTGGTGGTAAGAGTGTTTGTAACTATTTTGAATGAGGATGGTGAAATAAGGGAAAAGGGAGAGGGGTTAAGGGGTGAGGGTGATTGGTGGGAGTATGGGTCTGCCACAGAAGGCCGAGTTAGAGTCGAGGCGCGGGATTTGGCGGGAAATGTAACCAGGCAGGAGACTTGACCTAACCAATGCTCTTAGCGCCGTTCTCGGCGGCGTGAGCAGGTCCTGATATTTGATACAATTTACCTATGCCCACCAGCCTCACTCCCCCTCCCGCGGACGATGAAACTGAATGCGGCAATTGCGGCGCCTACATTTACCAAGGCCTGCTCAAGTGCCCGAATTGCGGCGTCTATTTGATCGACCCGATCGATACGGAGCCAGAGGAACGCCCCAGGTTCCGACCGAGGAGCAAGCTCTCGCTCCTGATCGAATCCCTCGTGCGGAAGATCCGCGGCGAGCCTCATTATGCCGAGGAGCTGTTTACCGGCGCGTTGAGGGAGGCAACCCTCTTCGATGACCTGCTTCGCAAAGTGGGCGGCGACCGGTCCGTAGTGGAGCGGCTCATCGAATATGAACGCGGACAACGACCGGACGCCACGCGGCTGACCTGCCTGCAAAATGCGATCAGCCGCTGGGAGCTTGAAAACAGATAGCGGAGACCAAATGGTCTCCGCTGTTGATTCAAATCTACACCATATGTCCCTTGAACAGGGTGTGGAAATATAGTATCCTTACCAAGAGGGTAGTATATGTATCCAATCGAAAACTCCGGGGATTTGATCAAAAACAAGCGCAGGCAGTTGCTTTCACGGGCAATGTGGGTGGGGGTGGGCAGCAACGTGTTCTTCCTGGGCCTGACCAGCCTGCTCACCGACATCTCCTCCGAAATGGTGACAGCGACTCTCCCACTTTATTTATTGTTGAGCTTGCGCCTCGCGCCTCTCCAATTCGGTTTGATCGATGGTCTCAATCAGGGCGCCTCCGTTCTCGTACGCATCGCCAGCGGTCTGATCGCTGACCGGTGGCGGCGTACCAAAGAGGTGGCGACCGCGGGCTATGCCTTCTCGGCTGTGTGCCGCATTGGGTTGCTGCTCGTCGGTAGAAACTGGCTGGCGCTTTCAGGGGTGGTCCTGCTGGACCGCATCGGGAAGGGCATCCGGACGGGACCGCGCGATGCAATGATCGCCGCCAGCGTCCCCTCTGAAAAATTGGCGACGGCCTTTGGCGTGCACAGAGCCATGGACACGGCCGGAGCCATGCTGGGTCCGCTGCTGGCAACCGGGTTGTTGGCTTTCGCCCCGGGGGCATACGATGCAGTATTCATCGTCAGTTTTTGTTTCGCGATCGTCGGGGTGGCAGTGATCGCGCTCCTGGTTGAGTCGCGGGCGCCGGCTGCAGACGTATCGGCAACGGATTTACCACCGCTATCATCGCAGATCATCGGTCAGCTGCTTGCCCGTCCAGACTTTCGGGCGCTGGTATTGATCAGCAGTGCGCTGGCGCTTACCACCCTGAGTGACAGCTTTATTTTCCTGACCCTGCAGCGCAAGTTCAGCCTCAATCTGGGCCTGTTCCCATTACTGTATGTGGGGGTCGCATTGATCTACATGGTCTTAGCCATCCCCATGGGCAGGCTGGCCGACCGATGGGGAAGACGCTATGTTTTCCTTGGCGGGTATGGATTGCTGGCGGTCATCTATGGTCTGCTTTTGCTTCCCGGCCTGCCTCAAACTTTGAGTTTGGGGATCCTGCTACTGCAGGGACTCTACTATGCGGCGACCGATGGCGTGCTCGCGGCCCTTGCCAGTGCAGTCTTGCCGGAGCAATGGCGCACGACCGGGCTGGCAATCATGACCACCGGCATCGGCCTGGCGCGTCTGCTGGCGTCGTTGGGTTACGGAGCGCTGTGGACATACCTCGGCTCCAACCAGGCGCTGGGTATATTTCTGATCGGATCAACTATCACTGTGTTACTCGCCTGGATTTTCCTGAACCGGGTGGAAAGGAAGACCGATGGAACAGGTCATTAGTCACCAACGGCGTCAGAAGATCTTCCTATGGATCGTTTTGGGTTGCATTGTCCTGGCTGTTGGTTATACCTACTGGGCGATTCAGCGTGGCAATGCCACTGCCGCTCTGATCCCGGAGGAACCGCAGGGGGCTGCGCTGCCAATCGCAGGACCGAACGAACTGGCGGCGATCCAAAACGAACATCATCTGGTCTTCATCAATGAGAAGGAACCCTATATCGGGAAAGTGAAATTAGTGGAACTTGACTCCGGATCACCCCGCAGGGCGCAGACCGATCTTTTGTGCGGCCGTGTTCACTTTGCCGCAGGCAATGGTCTTTGTCTGGCGTACGATTCATCCAGTGATTTCGTTTGGGTGACGGTGTTCGGCGCAGACTTCCAGCCGCGGCACCAGTTCACGACCCAGGGCATTATCAGCCGGGCGCGCGTCTCGCCTGATGGAAGATATGCAGCCTACACAGTATTTGTCAGCGGTCACTCCTACAATGATGCAAATATGTCCACCGCGACGATCCTGGTCGATATGGCTACCGGCGCAAGCCTGGGCAATCTGGAAGAATTCGAGACCTGGAAAGACGGACAGCGATACCAGGCTCTCGAGTTCAACTTTTGGGGGGTGACGTTTGCTCAGGATAGCAATCGCTTCTACGCCACGCTTCGAAACGGTGACAAAACCTATCTTGTGCAGGGCGATGTCGCCGCCCGCACACTGACCGTCCTGCACGAAAATGTAGAATGTCCCTCGCTCTCGCCCGATGGAACACGTATTGCCTACAAGAAGCTCCTGTCCGGTATGTGGCAATTAACGGTTTTGGATCTGGCGACGATGAAGGAAACACCGCTGGCCGAAAAAGAAAGCATAGACGATCAAGTGGAATGGCTGGACAATCAGCGCATCCTGTATCAAAAAGTTGATTATGATCCTCCCCAGTGGGTCAGCGTATTTGTATTGGCGGCGGATGGCAGCGGCAAGCCCGAGGTCTTCGTTCCCAACGCGACCTCCGCTGTCGTCGTCCGCTAACCAGACTTTCACAAGCTTTCATCCTTCGCACGCAATTACGCGGACTCCAGCAAGGTGCAAGGCGATCAGCCTCCGGGAGCATGAAAATAGGCAGTGGAGACCAATTGGTCTCCACTGTTGGTTAATTCGAATGGGCAATCTACGGAATTGCCTGATTCCACAAAGTTTCAAGAGATCGCCAGGTCTGGTGATCGAGTTTCCACTCGATGACGGTCTGTGCTTCATCTGCCGGTGTGGTCTCAAACAGGATTGGCCGTCCACCATCAGGGAGTGGAAAGGGGTGTCTGGAATAACTAATGATGCTGCGTGTGTTTCCAGAGTCGGGGATGGGAGGGTATTCAAAATGACAAGCTTTACATATCTGTGGAATTGTTGCCTTGAGTTCAAGGCTGTCAGGATCTTCGAACACATCCCCATGGCTCATAAATAACAGAAATAAGTCGGTTTTCAATTCAAGTCCGCCCGCCAACCCATCGAAGAGGCGCGCCCGTTTCAACTCGAATTCGTGAAAGACCTGCGCAGGGCTGAAATGTCGTATCTGCATTGATTCGACAAGCGGCGACAACGTTAAATCGCCCTGATCATCAATCAACAGCATTCGCCGAACCAATGCCACATCCGAACCAATGGCTATAACAGGATTCGGCTCGCGATTCAGAGACTCAATAAAATCAAGCGTCTCCGCTCGTCCTTCAGGAGAGCGAACAAAGACCAGAAATACAGAATGTCCGAAGAACGGAAACGAATTCGTGTGGGTCATCGCAACGGGTCCGCCCACACGTCCCATGGGAACCCAGGCGCTGTCCGGTTGAAACAGGTCAGAAGGAAGAAATGCCTCTTCCGGATGATCCGCCTGGACCTGTGCTGGAAAGGCGAGAGATTTAACTGCAAGTGCATAGTTATCAGGCAGTAATAATATTTCCTCTTTCGTTAAAGCAACTCTTTTTATGACCTGAGTAAGACGCGTTGCAAGCGCCTGACGCTGTTCGGAATAAGGCTCTGTCTGCGAAGCCAGCCAATCGAAGACTGCCCACATGTCGCGCTGGAACATGGCGCGCTTGAGAGAATCACGAATCAGGTCTTCTGCGTGAGTTGTTAAAAACTCATCCAATACTTGCATTGCCTGTTGATGTGAAGTCCCATGGAGCAGATACGTGGTATCAAGCCATAAAAGAGGATCCAACTCAGCGGAGCCATACTCTTTTCCGTCCACGGTGGTTCGCCGGTACAGTTGACGGAAGACGCGATTCCAGGGATGTTCCGGATTTGGGTCATAAACAGCCCAAATAGCCTCCTCTTCCGTTGGGTGCGAATCATCGATTTGTTCAGTTGCTGTAATGGAAGGAGAGCTCGGCGCCAGCTCACTTGTACAGCCGACCAGCAGGCTGGTCATGAATAGGAGAATAAGATTTCTTTGCATCGGTTGGGATACCAATAATGAGGAGTGGCTAATTGAGTGTGTTAAGCCACAGAGTCCACAGAGATTTAAGAGATTTTTTCTCAATGGGCTCGGTGTTCTCTGTGGCTAGAAGGTTTTTTGCTCACCCTTTTCGCCACTCCCAATAATGAGAAAAGTATAGTTACAGGAACTCTTATGTACAATCCAGCGTCACTTTTTCAGGATGAAGCCTCGAACCCAATTTTACATAATAATTTGTCTGTTGATCCTTGGCTTTGGTATGGCCTGGTTTGTGTTCTCAACGCAGGCAGATGGGCGCGCGCCAAGCTTTCCTGCTACCGCTAACCGGGACTGTGCCCCATGGGATGGGTCCGCATTCACGGTATCCATCCCCATGCGCGCTGGTTCGATCCTGTCCATTTCGATTTATCGGTCGCCCGATATCAAGCTCCCAGCCAGCTTTTCGTTCCCGGATGAAACAGGAGGGGTTGGCAGCGCTTCGCTTCTTCTGCCAGCTGGCACGCCCGAGCAATTGACCGGGAAGGTAACGTTCCAGCGCGTCGAACAAGGCGTGCCGATTGAAGGTGAGTTTGAGCTTCTCTCAGAAACGGGCGGTCAATTCAAAGGGAGATTCAAGGCAGAGTGGGAAAATCAACAGGTTTATTGTGGATAAAACACTGGAGACCAAATAGTCTCCGGTGTTTTCGTTAATCTGCAGCAGGCATGGACCCAGGCGAGCCGCGTCCACTCCATTTGCCGGGCCAGCCGGGCAGGAGCGCTCCCAGGATCAAGGCTCCGATGGCAGCAAAGAAGGTGATGCGATAGGCATTCTCGAAGCCGCGAATGCTTTGGGCGCAGGCCGTCTGGAGGGTGGACAAAATTCTGGTTTTCGCGGCAGCGGCGGCCGTCGGCCCGGAAAGAGAGGTGAGCGAAGCCTCCGCACCGGGAGGCAGGTTGTCCTCCGTACGCACGCCGGGAGTCTCGCAGATCCCAAAGCGTACAGACGCGGAAGCAGCCGTCTGCGACTCCTGCAACTGGTCCTGCTGCGCCCGGATATCCGCCGAGACGGCTGAGCTTAAGATGGTTGCCATTGCCGCCACAGAGACAGCCTGAACCACGAAGCGTGTGCTGTTCACCAACGAGGAGCCGCGCGGCAGGTTGCTCAAGGGGATGCTGCTCAAGGCCGCCACGAAAGAGGTCTGCAGGGTCAGGCCGAAGGCGAGTCCGCGCAGGGCGAGCAGGAAGATAATGTACGAAATGGGCGTGGTGGCTTCGATCAGCGAGAGCTGCCAGGTGTTGATGCACAAAATGCCGAAGCCTACGATCAGGTTCAGGCGCGGACCGATCTTGTCATAGAGCCGGCCGGCAATCGGGGTCGCGATCCCGGATGGGATGGCAATCGCCAGCAGGATATAACCGGTTTCCAACGCGGTCCGGCCGCGGAAGGCTTGCAAATAGACCGGCATCAGGAATTCCGCACCGAACATCGCAATCGTGGCGACATAGCCGACCAGGGCCGCGTTGAGAAAAACGGGGTTGCCGAAAAGGCGCAGACTCGTCATCGGCTCTTTCACGCGCAGTTCGACGATGACATGTGCGATCAGGGCGAGAATGCCGATCCCAAAAGCCAGCAGGGTGGTGGGACCCGTCCAACCGTTGCTCTCGGCAATGCTGGCGGCATACAGCACGGAGCCAAAGCCGATCACGGCGGTGACCAGGCCCAACGGATCGAAAGCCGGCTTGCGTTCCACCTGGTAGTCGAGCAGAGAGCGCGAGCCCAGGATCACGCCCAGGATGCCGACCGGGATGTTGATAAAGAAGATCAGCCGCCAGAGATTAGCATCCACCAGCCAGCCGCCCAGGATCGGACCGAGAGCCGGTGCGAACACCAGGACAATCCCGAAATACCCGAGCGCGGTACCCTGTTCCTTTGGCGGGAACGCCCGGTAGAGCTGCGCCGGTCCCAGAGGCTGCGCCATGCCGCCCCCAAAGCCCTGCAGGGCACGCGCGGCGATCAGCCACCCCAGCGAGGGAGCGAGTCCGCACAGCACGGAACCAATCACAAAGATCGCCAGCCCGATGAGATAGACACGTTTGATCCCAAAGCGGTCCGCCAGAAAGCCGGAGACGGGCGTAGTCACGCCCAGTGACAGGACATAGATGCTGAGCACCCACTGTGTATCTGCGAGGGTGGCACCAAACTCACGGCGCAGCGTAGGGAAGGCAACATTCACCACGGTCGAATCCAGGATGATCATGAAGATACCAAACATGACCGAGATCAGGATTTTCCACTTTTGTTCCAGCCCGCGAGGCTGGTTACCAGGTACCGATTCAATACTCATACGCAGCTAAGACCTTTCAGCAAGTTTATGTATTTTATACACGCATAGAAGCGAATTTATCGGTCTTCCCCCGGCGACAAAGAATAGACTCCCAAATTCCCAAAAGTCTTACTTCGCAGGATGACTCAGGCGAGAGAAAGATTGCGGTTTAATACCAGTGTGGTTTCTGATACTTTATATAAAATAAAATATTGAAGCAACTTATCGGATCTGTCCTGAGTTTTTGGATATAGACAAGCGCCCGGAGCTTCCATGACCGACGAAAAGAATTTTTATAAGGATATTATCGACAACCTGTATGACGGCGTCTATTTCGTAGACCGTGACCGTGTGATCAATTACTGGAACAAGGGAGCGGAACGCATCACCGGTTACGCCGCCGCGCAAGCTGTTGGCCGTTCCTGCCGCGATAACCTGCTCAACCATGTCACCGCCAGCGGGGTTCAACTCTGTCAAAATCACTGTCCTCTTGCAGGGGTCATGGAAGATGGAAGGGAACGCGAGGTGGAGGTGTTCCTGCACCACGCCGATGGCCACCGCCTGCCGGTGGTCGTCCGGGCCGTGGCATTACGTGATGAGACTGGCAAGATCATCGGTGCGATCGAGACATTCAGCAACAATACCAGTGCGATCAATACACGCCGCGAACTGCGGGAAATGTACCAGGTCGCCATGACCGATCCTTTGACGTGCATTGGCAACCGCAGGCATCTCGAGGGCCGCTTAAGAGCGGTGATCGCCGAGTTTCAGAACAGTGTCAGCCTTGCCGGCCTACTCTCGATGGATGTGGATCACTTCAAGCAGTTCAACGATACCTACGGACACAATACAGGCGATCATGTGTTGCGCATGGTTGCCCAGACGATGCGGCATGCCTTACGCGCCACCGACACCGCCGGCCGTTGGGGCGGCGAGGAATTTATTGCCATTTTGCATGATGTACAGGATGAAGCAGACCTGCGGTCGGCTGCTGAAAAAGTGCGAGCTCTTGTGGAACAATCGCGGCTCGACATCGATGGACAGGGGCTGACGGTCACAATATCCATCGGGGGGACTTTGCTGCGCGCGGAGGATACGGCCGAGTCCCTGGTCGACCGCGCAGATCGACTCATGTACCGCAGCAAAGAGGCGGGCCGTAATCGCGTCACGATTGGATGATAAATTCACTGGACTTCTTGTGGGAGCCGGGGAATCAATCTATCCGCTAATACCCTGCGGGTACGATGTCTACGCTAATCTTCGCAAATCGGCTCTTAAATTCGCGAAGATTAGCGAAAATTCGTGGATTATTTGACCCAGCGCAACGAGGGATGGCGCGTTAGCGCTATAATCCCGCGTGTGAAGATCCAAATACGCTTTATCCCCATCCTTGCACTTGCCATCCTCGCTCTGCTTTTTGCCCTGTGGGCCGGGCTGCTGCGCATCGGCTGGGTGCTCCCCTCTTTCCCCAATCTTTCCGTCGCGCACGGACCGCTGATGGTCTCCGGCTTTCTCGGGGTGCTGATCCCGCTCGAACGCGCGGTCGCCATCCACCAGAAGTGGATGTTCGCAGTGCCGATCGCCGCGGGCCTCGGTTGGATCGCGCTGCTCTTCGTGCCGTTCCTCGGCGGGGTCCTGCTGACCCTCGCCAGCCTCGGCACGCTCATGATCCTGGGGGTGATGGTCCGCCGCGAACCGCATCTGCACACGATCACCATGTTTGCGGGCGTGCTGGCATGGGTGGTGGGGAATTTATTGTGGATGTTTGGATTCCCCGTATTCCAGGTTGTCTATTTGTGGATCGCTTTCCTGGTGTTGACCATCGGCGGCGAACGGATCGAACTCAGCCGGGTCCTGCGTCCCAGGCCCGGGCAGCTCCACCTCTTCCGCGTGAGCGCCGCGGCGCTTTTGGCGGGATCCCTTCTTTCATTCTTCGACCTCCACCTGGGCGCGCGTCTGAGCGGACTCTCCCTGCTGGTGCTCTCGCTTTGGTTCCTCAGGAATGACCTTGCCACGCACAACATCCGTCACACCAATCCGCTGACGCGTTATATTGCATCCTGTCTTTTTGCGGGGTTCCTCTGGCTCGCGCCTGGAGGCGCGCTGCTGCTATATTTTGGCGGGCTGTACGCGGGACCATTTTACGACGCCGCTTTACATGCGGTCTTCGTGGGCTTTGTCATGTCCATGATCTTCGGGCATGCGCCGATCATCTTCCCTGCCATCCTGGGTGTCCCGATCCATTATCGCCCCACCTTTTATGCGCACCTGATCCTTTTGCATCTCTCGCTCATCATCCGCGTGCTTGGAGACCTGACGGAGCAGTTCGATATTCGCAGGTGGGGTGGGCTCCTGAATGAAATCGCCATCCTGTTATTTTTGGGGATGACAATTTATTCGGTGGTACAAGCGAAAAATCCAATGTTAAAGAACGGTTCCATGTAATCATCGCTTTGGGAATCTGTGGTTTTTCACTAAGGTTCAGCCCGTATTTTCTACGGGCTGTTTTTTTCTCTTTGTGGGGAGATACCGATTACAAGTTACTCGCTTTCCCATATAGTAGCGTCAAAAGCTATCGAATCTTAGAAAGGTCCCTTTTATGAAAAAGTATTTGGTTCTTCTCATTGCACTTAGTTTTGTGCTTTCTGCCTGCGCTTCTTCCGCCAAACAAGCCAGTTCCATCGAGGTCAGCAATGCCTGGGTGCGGACGGTCGGCGGAATGCAGTCCAAGGAAGCTTCCACCTCCGCCACCGGAATGCAGCCCAAGGAAGGCGCCGGTCCCGCCACCGGAGCATTTATGGTCATAAAAAACAACAGCGACGCGACCGATAAACTGATCAAAGCGGAAAGCGACGTGGCAAAAATGGTCCAGATCCACCTCAGCGAGGTGGATGCGAATGGCGTCTCGTCCATGCATGAAGTGGATGGCGTCGACATTCCCGCGGGCGGTTCCGCCGAACTGAAACCCGGCAGTTATCATGTCATGCTGATCGGGTTGCAGCAGGATATCAAGGAAGGCGATACGGTCAGCATCACCCTTACCTTCCAAAACGCGGGCAAAGTCACCGTCGAAGCGCCTGTCAAAACCCCGTAGATCATGTCCAGTAAAATGCTGTTGATTGCCGGGGTCCTGATCCTCCTGCTGCTGGGCGGGCTGGCATGGAGCGGATTCATGCAGCCGTATGAATTCCACGGCTCTATTTTGCAGGTCCCCAAACTCGAGGGCAATATCGTCCTGCGTTCGGCAGCCCGTCCGGTGCAGCTCAGCGACCACCTCGGGAAAGTGGTGCTGATGTATTTCGGCTATACCTCCTGCCCCGATGTTTGCCCCACGTCACTGGCGAAGTTGAAGGCAGCGTTGAGCCAGCTTTCGCCGGAGGAGCGGGCACAGGTGCAGGTGATCTTCGTCTCTGTGGATCCGGCGCGCGATACGCCCGAAAGGCTGGAGCAGTATGCTCATGTTTTCGGCAGCGACTTTATCGGCGCGAGCGGGACCCAGGGCGAGATCGACCTCGTTACTGAATCGTTCGGGGTTTATTACAAGATCAACACGCCGGATGCCGATGGGAACTACACGGTGGATCACTCATCCTTTATCTATGTGATCGACCGCCAGGGGTACCTGGTGATGAACTGGACCCATGACGCTCAGCCGGATGAGATCAGCGCCGACTTAAGTTACCTGCTCGAGCACGACATTCCGATCAGTGCACAGCTTCTCGCCGGACCGACACAAACGCCTGTCGTCTGCAGCCTTACGCTGGTGCCTGAACACGTCCGGTCCGGAGAATGGCTCTATGAACGCAACTGCACCCAATGTCACGGGTCGGAGCTGGCTGGCAACCCCGCCTGGCAAATGGAGCTGGAGGACGGTTCCCACCTGCCGCCGCCGCTGAACAGCACCGGGGGCGCCTGGAAGTACTCCGAGCAGGAACTGACAGAGATCATCAAGGAAGGCCGCAACCTGGATAACCCCATCCACATGCCTGCTTTCAAGGAAAAGCTGTCAGACTGGGAGATCCATTACATCCTGGAGTATGTCGCCAGCAGTTGGGACGTGAGCCAGCAAAACTATCACGCCGGATTCCTGACCACCACGCCTCAACCCACCTGGGGTCCGATCCCCATGGAGACCGGCACACCAATGCCGTAATCAAAAGCAAAAGAATGAGTTAAACAACTTCTCACCACGGAGAACACTGAGTCCACAGAGAAAAATAAAAAACTCTGTGCTCTCCGTGCTCTCCGTGGTGAATTTGTTTGGCACGTCCTCCTATTTATCCATTCTCGCTCAACCTGTCAGGTTTTTAGCTCATTCGAGTAAAATCTCTCCTTATGGACAAGGAGAATATTGACGCGCTGAAGAAGAATCCAGCCGCAAATGCGCGCCTGCGCTACAAGCTGAAGAACGCCAACGTGTACGTCTCGACCGGGGGCTATCACTTCACAGATACTCTCGATCCTGTGGAGGGGATCCGCCCCGAAATCGATGGGTCGCAGTTGACGGACGAAGAAGCGGCGTACATCGAAACGCAGCTGCAGGCGAACTCACAGAAATTCAAGCATCAGGTAGAAATTCTCAAGAAAGATCTTCCCAGCAAGAACGCGAAAGTGCTGGATATCGGCTGTGGCGGCGGGCTGTTCCTGTCCCTGCTCAAGCGGGAGGGGGCGAATGTGATGGGCATCGAGTTAAGTGACAGCCGTGCCCAGTATGCAACGAAGCAACATGGTCTTGAGATTTATAAACATCCGATCGAAAGCGACTTCTGGCAGCGGGGGTATGAAAATTATTTCGACGCGGTGACGTTGTGGGACGTGATCGAGCACGTCAACTATCCAGTCAAAACATTGCAGTCCGCGGCGAAGGTCTTGGAACCGGGCGGGCTGCTTTTGATCGACACCCCCTCCAGGGATAGTTTTTACCACCAGGTTGGCGAAATCACCTATCGCCTGTCGGGCGGGAAGTTCCCGACGTTCCTAAATGCGATGTATTCGTCGCATTTGTTCGGCCACAAACAGATCTTCTCCACCCGCGAAATGAAAGATATTTTCGCGTCGAGTGGTCTAGAGGTTGTCCAACTGCAAAAGTTCCATGAATTGTCATTTCCGTATGAGTTCTATTTAAAAAAACTGCTTCCCGAAGCACTTGTCAGATTATCCCTGCCCGCGGTGAGAACGTTCTTCCGGCTGTTCAAGATCCGCAACAAGATGCTGGTGATTGGTAGAAAAAGGTAATATCTCGTGATTGCGAGGAGGTTTGAGGCGCACAGCGCCGAAATCCCGACGAAGCAATCTCAATTATCGTATAAGAGATTGCTTCGC
>Ga0105104_10002238_pt1 | contig 14232 bp, 8 predicted proteins | sample PPLLaktember2015_3_FD_87034 | JGI IMG/M metagenome (GOLD analysis project Ga0105104, IMG submission 87034) | Freshwater sediment microbial communities from Prairie Pothole Lake near Jamestown, North Dakota, USA - PPLs Lake P7 Core (6) Depth... | ecosystem: Environmental > Aquatic > Freshwater >... | reverse complement strand
GTTCCTACCAGTCCCTGTCTCTTGATCTTTACCTGTGCCGAAGTAATAATGGCATTATCCGGCAGGGCGTCGGTATTGAATGAGATGATCGAACGATATTGCTTATCTTTTAGGTCATCTCCCACATTGAACGTGGTAGCCGTTTTATCGAGCAGGCCGCCCACGTTGCTGAATTCCCCGGATTCAAGGATCCAGCCATCGTGAGGAGCCCTGGATTTGAAGGTTGTGGTTGTCGCCGGAGGGGGAGTCCCGCCATAGCGTGCAAGGATTGCATCCCCATCTTTTGTCCCGCCTACCAGAATTTTGCCGTCGGGCTGGATGGCTATTCCCATCGCGGCAGCGGAATTACTGCCAAAATTGTTGATTACTTTGCCGGCATCCCCAAAGGTGGTATCGAGCGACCCGTCGCTGTTGTAGCGCACAAGCAGGAAATTGGATGAGGTCTTCCCAGCTACGAGAATTTTGCCGTCTCTTTGAACCTCAACATCGTTTCCAGCATCATCCGGACCAAAATCGGTGAGGACAATCCCACTTCCGGCGAACGTGGTATCCGGGGTGCCGTTGCTGTTGTAGCGGGCGATAACCAGATCGCCTGTATCAGCACTATAGTCGTATAGTGTTCCGGCGATCACGATCTTGCCGTCCGTCTGAATGGCGAGTGCACCTTGTCCATGCTCAAAACCGTCCAGTGGAGTGACAACGGTTCCATTGGTGCCAAATGTGGGATCAAACCAGGGGTCGGGTCCGGTCGTAAAACGGCCAAGAGCGATCGTGCCGTCTCCCTCGTCTTCCGTTAACATACTTCCCGACATGATGATCTTTCCATCCGATTGAAGAGCAACTCCCCTGAAATAGTGTTGTAGACCATTCGGGAACTCGGGGGTCTTTAGTCCAAAACTTTCATCCAGTGTCCCATTTTCATTAAAACGGACGATCACACCGGGGTAGTGATTGCCATATGTTTCCCAGGTGCCAGCAGCTACAATTTTTCCATCCGGCTGAATAACAAGATCGCCCAACAAGCGGCTGCCATTCTCCGTCTGCCCGGCAATTGTGACTCCATTTGTGCCAAAAGTGGCATCCAATGTACCGTTGCTGGTATATCGGGCGAGTGCCAAACCACCGCTCATGGAACCGCCGACGACCAGCTTTCCATTGCTTTGAAGAGCAACTTTGACGGCGCGGAATCTATCAATGCTGATGATCAGCTTTCCGCCTGTACCAAAGGTGTTATCCAGCGTGCCATCAGGGTTGTAACGCAGGACAATGGGCGTTCTGTAATAGGGATCGCTGCTGTCCAGTTGTGCAGACCCCAGCATGATGATCTTGCCGTCTGACTGCAGAGCGATGTTAATGCCGGTATCAGAAGAACTGCCCAGGTCTGTAACGACAACTCCATTTGTGCCGAATGTTGGGTCGAGGACTCCACCTTCTGCCAACGCGCTGGTGCTGACCAGCAATGTGGCAATTAAGATCAATACGAACGCTGCATACTGTATCTTGTTCAAGAGGAAATATTTTGCTTTCATACCTGTCTCCCTTCACTGATAGTTTGAATGCGTCATTTACAGTGTATGACTTTGGCGGGCATGTTGTGCGTTGCATTTTCCTTACTGCTTTGGCATATAATCGATAGACTTCTATGGTCAGCCAATTGCACTACCTGCGCACCTCCCAGCTGGCGAAAGCAGCCAAAGTTCATCCCAACACTGTACGGTTGTACGAGCAGTGGGGCTTGCTGCCGCCGGCTGAGCGCAATCCATTCAACAACTATCGCCGGTTTACCCAAAAGCATCTCGACCAGCTCCTGCTCGTGCGGCAGGCTTTGCGATTTAACTGGCTGAGCAGGGAAGCGCGTGTGACGGTTTATGACATCATTGCACAAGGCGTCCAGGAAAACCTGGGCGGAGCCCTGGAACTGGCTTACAAGCTTCTCTCCCAGGTCCAGGCGGAACGCGCCCAGGCGGAAGCTGCCGTGCGTTACTTGGAGCGTTGGGTGGAGGGGGTGCCTCCGGATGCAACTACACGTCCATTACGCATTGGCGAAGTAGCACGCTTGCTGGACGTCAGCATCGACCAGTTGCGTAACTGGGAGCGGAACAACCTGCTGGAGACGCCGCGCGACCCGACGAATGGGTACCGGCTCTACGGTCCGGACGAGATCGGGCGCCTGCGCGTCATCCGCATGTTGATCCGTTCGCGCTACAGTACCATGTCCATTCTGCGAATGTTGAACAAACTCGACCGGGGGGAAACGGACCAGCTGCGCCAGGCGCTCGACACTCCGGGAGCGGAGGAAGACGCCTTGTTCGTGACCGACCACTGGCTAACGACGCTGGGCGAACTGGAAAAGGCGGCGCACGAGCTGATCGAGCAGATCGAAGCGACATTGACCCGGCGACAATCTCAAGAATCAGACTAACCCTCCATTTGCATACCAGGGTTATGTCCATTGACCCCTGCCAACCTCCCCAAATCCGATAATTTAATTGTTGAATAAGCATCCCAAAGCGTCATCATCGTATTTTGGAGAGGTGTTCGAAGGGCAATGAGGGACAAACCCTCCATTTGCACACCAGGGTTGTAAAATGAGAATAAACTCAATCTTGTGTCGGAGGAAAATTTGTCAAACACGATTTATCACCTGCAAACCCTGATCGGATTGGGCCCCCGCCCGATCGCTTCACCCGCCAATCAGGCAGCCGCGGACTATATCCGCGAGAGTTTCTGCGCCGCCGGGCTGGAAGTCGAAGAGCAGCCCTATGCCGCGACTGCCTGGGAGCATCGTTCCACGCTTCTGGAGCAAAATGGAAAAAGGCTGGAATGCACCGCCAACGCCTTTTCCCTGCCCTGTGACGTGACCGCTCCCATTGTCCCTGCTGCTTCTCTCGCCGAACTCGAAGCTGTTGCTGCCAAAGGAAAGATCCTCTTCCTCTATGGCGACCTGGTGCGTGCCCCGCTCGCTGCCAAATCCTGGTTCCTGAGGGACGAGCGCGACACCCGCTTTTTCGAATTGCTCGAGGCGAAACAGCCAGCGGCGGTCCTGGCTTTGCCCACCTCGGCGGGCTATTTCTGTCAGCTGACGGAGGACTGGGAACTTGACCTTCCTGCCGCCACCGTTCCGGTGGACGTGGCTCTGTATCTGCTGTGCGAGCCGCAGATCCCAATCCATTTGTTCATTGACGCCCGGCGCGTTCCAGCTACCGCACGCAACGTCGTGGCACGCACGCCACACATGCCGAAACAACGCCTGGTGCTGTGCGCCCATTTCGACACCAAGATCAACACCCCCGGCGCGACAGATAACTCCGGTGGTGTGGCAGCGTTGCTTTCTCTGGCAGAGACGCTGCCCCGTGATCGGCCGTTTGGGCTGGAGTTCATTGCCTTCAATGGCGAGGAATATCTGCCGATCGGTGACGATGAATATCTCCGGCGGGGTGAGGGATATTTCGGTGATATCCTGGCTTGCATCAACATGGATGGAGCCGGCGCGGCGCTCGGCACGAACAATGTGACTGCCATTTCCTGCCCGCCGGAACTGGAAGCGAAGATCAAGTCTGTGGCTGAGAAATTTCCCGGTGTGGTCTGGGTCGACCCATGGCCAGAAAGCAACCACTCCACGTTCTCGTTCCGTGGCATCCCGGCGATCCCGCTCGGCTCGACCGGCATGCGCGGGCTGGCACATTCTGTGGACGACACTCTCGAGCAAGTCAGTCCCGCCAAGCTGGACGAGGTTACTGCATTGGTGAAGGAATTGGTTGAGAGCTTCAAGTAAGAAGCAATCCTAATATAATCTTGATATGTCATTCCCCCGGCGTTCCTTCGGGAGAATGACATAAGGAAGTAACATAGTATGTATACCCATATAACAATCAACAACGCCCGTCTTCACAATCTGAAGAATATTTCACTCAGCATTCCCAAGAACAAGCTGGTTGTTTTTACCGGTTTATCCGGTTCGGGCAAATCTACCCTGGCGTTCGACACCCTGCATCAGGAAGGTCAGCGTCAGTACATGGAGTCCCTGGGATTGGTGAGTTACGCAGTCAGCAAACCGGCTGTCGATTCCATCACCGGGCTTTCTCCGTCCATCAGCGTCGACCAGAACCTGACGAACCACAGCCCGCGCTCTACGGTGGGCACGGTCACCGATGTCTTCACGTATTTGCGCGTGTTGTTCGCCCGGTTGGGGCATCGTCCCTGCCCGAAATGCGGAGCGGATGTGCCGCCCTCCCACGATGTGAGCGGCGACGTCAGCCTGGACGATGAGTCGCCCGAAGAAGGTGCAACCATTCCCTGTCCCTCCTGTGGTGAAAAACTTCCGGAAATGAGCATGGCAAGCTTCTCCTTTAACAAACCGGACGGAGCCTGCCCGACCTGCACTGGCTTGGGGACCGTGCACGAACCCATCCTGGCGCGCGTGATCGACGAGTCGAAAAGCATCCGGGAGGAGGCGATCACCAGCTGGGAGGAGTTCCATGTTAACTATTATGGCAATATCCTCAAAACGGCGGCAAAGTACTACGGTTTTCAGTTCGACCCAGCGTTACCCATCCGTGAATACGAACCGGCTGCGCACGACCTCCTGTTTTATGGCGTGGACAGCCCTCAATTCAAACGTCTTTACCCGGACAAACAGCCGCCCAAGACCGTCACCGCGGGTCGCTTCGAGGGGGTGCTCACCAATTTGTTGCGCCGCTACAACGAGCACGCCAACGATGCAGCCTATCGCGAGAAAATGGAGAAGTTACTCCACTTGCAGGTCTGCCCGGACTGCAAAGGCACGCGCTTGAAACGGGAGAGCCGCCTCGTCAACCTGAATGACCGAACGATCATCGATGTGGCGCAGATGCCATTAGCCGACCTGGCTGCCTGGCTGGGGACCCTTCCAACGGTCACTTCCTCCACCGAGATGTCCATTGCCGAACCGGTCTTGAACGATCTGAACGAACGCGTTCGCCGCCTGCTCGACGTGGGCGTGGGTTACCTGACCCTCGAGCGCTCTTCGCCGACCCTTTCCGCCGGAGAAGCCCAGCGCCTGCGCCTGGCAGCGCTGCTCGGCTCGGGCCTGACCGGTGTATTGTATGTGCTGGATGAGCCAACCATCGGCTTGCACGCCCGTGACACCGGCAGGCTGATCAATGTCCTGCGGCAGTTGCGGGACCAGGATAACACGGTGCTCGTGATCGAGCACGATATCGAAATGCTGCGCGCCGCCGATTTCATCGTGGATGTTGGTCCTGGCGCAGGGCGCAACGGAGGCAGGATCGTGGCAGCTGGGAGTCCCGAAACGGTAGCCGCTTCCCCTGAGTCTGTGACGGGCGGATATCTTTCCGGGCGACTCAGCTTCCCAGGTTCTCGTTCTCGCGCGGTGAACGGACGTTCCCTCATCATCGAGGGGGCGCGTGCCCACAACTTGAAAAACATCACCGCCCGCATCCCCCTCGGATGGCTGGTCGCGGTTACCGGCCCCTCCGGGTCGGGCAAATCGTCTCTGCTATTCGACATCCTCGACCGGGCTGCCCGCCAGCGCTATAACAATGCAACTCAGGAACCCGGCGAACACGACGGGATCACCGGCTGGGAACACATCGACCGCATCGTCACGATCGACCAGAGTGCGCTCGGTCGCTCCTCCCGCTCCAACGCCGCCACCTACACGGACAGTTTCACACCCATCCGGGAAGCCTTTGCCTCTTCGGCAGATGCACGGCGCTTGAAGCTGGAACCCCGTCACTTTTCCTTCAATGTGCCCGGTGGTCGTTGTGAACGCTGTCAGGGATCGGGCGTATTGATGGTGGAGATGCACTTTCTGCCCGATGTGGAGGTGCGCTGCCCCGTTTGCCATGGACGACGCTTCAAGCGCGATGTGCTGAACGTGAAATATCAGGGTTATGATATTTCGCAGGTGCTGGACATGACCATCGAAGAGGCTCTGCAGCTTTTTCGGGATGTCCCCAACGCGGCTTCGCGTTTGAGCCTGATGGCTGACGTCGGCTTGGGATATCTTCAGCTTGGACAACCTGCCTCGACATTTTCCGGTGGCGAAGCCCAACGCGTCAAACTGGCGAAGGAGCTTGGGCGGCGCGGCGCAGGCCATACCCTCTATCTGCTCGATGAGCCGACAACCGGACTCCACATTGACGACGCCATCCGGTTACTGGATGTGCTGCAGCGTCTGGTGGATGCCGACAACTCGGTGGTGGTGATCGAGCATAACCTGGACATCATCCGTTCGGCGGATTGGATCATCGATCTTGGTCCGGAGGGCGGCGCGGCGGGAGGTGAGATCGTCGCTGAGGGAACGCCTGAGCAAGTGGCGAAGATGCCGAGGTCAGCCACGGGAGCGTTTCTGGCAAAGTAAAAGCTGTGTGGACGACGACAAAAAGCCTCGTGGACATCTCTCCGCGAGGCTTTTTGTTATCTTTTGAAGCGATCCTCCAGCGTCAAGGTTCTGCCGGGCATTGCTCCATATGCAAATACTGTCTGCACTCCTCGACCGTCAGTGAGCGGGTCAGACGCGATCGCGCAAGTGCTACGAGTTCCTCGATCTTCAAAAGATAGACCCGTACCGTTCCATCCTGACCGGAGGTTGCCAAACGCGTCCCATCCGGGCTGAAACTCAAACTGGTGACCATGCCTTGGTGACCTGCAAGGGTCAGCAATTCCTGAGCCGTTTCTGCATCCCACACTTTTGTTGTGCCATCGAGGCTGGCCGTAGCCACATAATGATCATCCGGACTAAAAGCCACGCTGGTAACTGTGCTGGTGTGGCCGGACAGATCCAGCAACACTTGGCCCGTCGCTGCATCTCTGATCTTCACGATGCCGCCGAAACCCGCGGTGGCGAAGCGCGTTCCATCACTATTGAAAGCCAGACCCCAGATCCGGACGGCTTGCTTTGCTGCGAAAATCCGTTGTCCGGTGACGAGATCCCATACCTGTGCCGTGGCGTCGTCACCCGTGACGACGGCCTGTCGCTGATCCGTAGCGAGCACCAGCCGCTTTCCGTCCGGACTAAACGTGACATTGGTAATTCCGATCCCGTTATTGGAGAACAGGTCCAGTTGCTCGCCGGTGGCTGCATCCCAAAGAATTGTATTTCCATCTGCGCCGGCCGTAGCCAGTTGCTTTCCATCCGGGCTATAAGCCACAGCCAGGACTCCAGGAAAGAGTCCCCCGACAATGCCTTCGCCATGCCCGGACAGTGTCAGGAGTTCCTTTCCAGTGACGGTATCCCAGACCTTTACCGTATTATCTGCGCTGGAGGTCGCCAGGCGGGACCCGTCCGGGCTGAAGGCAACCGCGTACACCTCGGCGGTGTGGCCGGAAAGCGTGAGCAGTTCGTCACCCCGCGCGGCATCGAATATTTTGGCTGTACCATCGTCACTGGCGGTTGCCAGCCACGTTCCATCCGGGCTGTAAACCACGGCTTCCACTGTGTCTACATGACCTGCGACAGTCAGCCATTCGCGGCTGCCGGCCGGGGAGATATCCCAGACCCGGGCGGTTCCATCCTGACCGGCGGTTGCCAGATGGCTTCCATCTGGACTGAATGCTACGCTAGAAATGCTGCTGGCATGACCGGCAAGCGACAGCAGTTCCACGCCTGTTTCAGCATCCCAGACCTTTGCCACCCCATCCAGACTGGCTGTGGCGAGTCGCTTCCCATCGGCGCTGAAGACAGTCTGTTCGATCAGGTTGGTGTGGTTTAACAGCGTAAGTAATTTTTCGCCCTTGTTCAAATCCCACAACTGCGTCTCGTTGCCGCTGTTGATGGCGAGCTGTGTTCCATCCGGACTGAAAACCGCTTCGACACCTTCGGTGAAACTAGAGAGGGTGAGCAATTCCCCACCAGTCGCCATATCCCAAACTTTTGCCGAATAGTCCCAGCTACCAGTGACCAGCTGTGTTGCATCCGGGCTGAATGCCACGCTGCCAATAATATTGGTATGTCCGGAGAGCGTGAAGAGTTCCTGGCCGGTCGCGGCATCCCAGACCTTTGCCGTTGTATCATCACTGGCTGTGGCAATCTGTTTCCCATCCGGGCTAAAGATGACCTGGTTCACTCCGCCGGTATGCCCGGTCAGAGTCAGCAGTTCGCGTCCCGTCGTCACGTCCCAGAGGGTGGCTGTCTTCGCCTCGTAATTAGCCGTCGCGAGCCGCGTTCCATCCGGATCGAATGCGACAAAAGCGCTTGAACCGGTCTTCAGGGTGAGTAGTCCCTGGCCGGTGGCCACATCCCAGATTTTGGCTGTGCCATCCTTGCTGGCAGTAGCGAGCCGCGTTCCATCGGGGCTGTAGGCGACTGCCTCGACGACATCTGCATGGCGGATCGTCAACTGCAGCCGGGACGCCTGGATTGCCCGGTGCAGCGCATCCTGCGCCTCCTGTGTATCGCTTTGGTCCAGAGCCTGCAGAGCAAGCAGGATACTGCGCTCGGGGTCAACACCAAGGTTATTGACCGCAGCAATGGAAAGCTCACGAGATACGGCGAGGCGCTTCTCGCTTTCGGCACGCTGCCTTTCCGCCAGGGCTGTGGCTTGGGCGTTCATGGCGGCGTCGCGCTGCTGATCTGCACGGTCGCGTTCTGCGACAGCTTGCGTACTGAAAACGAAGGCAATGACGGCGAATATCAGTGCAACGGCGCCCACAGCCGTGATGACATGGTTGCGGATCCGTAAACGATTTGCAGAACGCGCCTGTTCTTCGGCGCGTGCCCGTTCGGTGGCGGCCAGCTTGCGCGTCGCCTCCAATTCACGTTGCTGTTGCGCTTCCCGCTCCTGCTCTTCGCACTGCTCCTGGTCGATGGAAGCCGCTAGGAAGGCATGTTCTCCTTCGTTGAGTACATTCGGATGCAGGGCCACCCATTCACGAGCCTGTGCAAGATGGGCACCGCGATACAACGCGCCCGAGTCACGTTCCAATAACTCCCAGTCGTGGGCAGCTTCAGTGAGGCGCCGGTGCAAACGCAAGCCTTCGCGATCCTGATTGAGCCATTCGCGCAATGTGGGCCATTCGCGGATTAACGCCTCATGTGCGACCTCGGCTGAATCTTCTCCCAGGGTCACGAGCCGCGCCTCGGCAAGTGTGTTCAATACTGCGCGCACAGAGCCCGACTCCTCAGTCTGTGGCATTAACTCATCGAAGGAGGCGCGCCGCCGGGTGTCTTCCGTTCCCTCACCCAGTTCGGTCAGACGCAGGAAGATGTTCTGCGCGATCGTCTGTTCGGCAGGCGAAAGATTCTGATAGACACTTTCGGCCGTGTGTGCAATGGCGCCGTGCACGCCGCCCGCGTCCGCGTAGCCTTTCAGGGTGAGAGTATGCCCGGAGCGGCGCTTCCAGGTCTCGAGGAGCGCGTGCGACAGCAAAGGCAAGGCACCCGGCTCGTCGCCCACATCGCGCAGGATCAAGTCCACCAGCCCCGGTTCGAATTCCCAGTAAGCGCGCTTGGCAGGCTCCTCGATGGCGCGCCGCAAATCCTCGATCGTCATCGGACCGATATACTCCTGCTGATGAGCCACGGCATCCCGCAGATCGGGGTATTGCGCCACATGGGCGTAAAAGTCGGCGCGCAGTGCGATCATGAGCGTGACTTCACTGCCCTGTGCATTGAGCAGATTATCGATAAATGCTTCCCGCTCGAACTCGTCACGGCACAGGGTGAACAACTCTTCGAACTGATCGACCATCAGTAATGTATGGTCTCGGGGATGTCTACGAGAGAGAAATAGAGCCAGGCTGCGCGGCTCGGCCGTCAGGTCATCCATCAGGGTTGCTGTTGCCATGACCGATTCTGAACCGCGCGTGAGTTCCGTCGCCAGCGCTTCCAGCGGATGCGCGGTCGGTGTGAGGACATAGACCTGCCAGTTGGCGCTGCCCTCCGGCGGCTTTGTTCCATCGGGGAGCGGTTCGCCCCTTTTCAGCGCAGGGATCAGCCCGGCGCGCAGGAGCGATGATTTCCCGCTGCCCGAGGCGCCGATAATGACGGAAAGAAATTGTGTGGTGTTTAAGCGATTCACCAGTCTGGCTGTCAGCAGCTCGCGCCCAAAGAATAGGTTCGCATCCTTTTCATCAAAATACTGCAAACCTTTGAACGGGGGCTCTCCGGGGGTGGGTGGTTCCGTGCCGATAAAGCGGGTCTTGAGTGGCGGAAACTCGGCTGGCAGCCCGTCGATCACCAGTTGATAAATGGGGGAGGGATAGTTCATATCCTTGAGGCGGTGCTCGCCCAGGTCACGGATCTCCAGCCCGGGAGGCAGATCTCGAGCGACAAGGTCGCGCGTCGTTTGTGACAACAACACCTGGCCGCCATGCCCGGCATTACCGATGCGAGCCGCGCGATGGACATCCATACCGACATACCCTGTCGAAGAGATCCATGGCTCACCGGTGTGCAAGGCTATCCTCACCCGCACAGGCTCGTCCAGCGGCCATGTGTGTTCGGCAAACGCACGCTGGATCTCCGCAACACACTGCACAGCATCCAGGGCCTCTGCGAAGGTAACAAAAAACGAATCGCCCTGCGTATCCATTTCATGCCCACGCCATTTCTGCAGCGCGGCACGCAGGATCTCATGATGTTCTGCCAGTGCGGTGACATACTGTTCCCCCAGCTTGTCGAGCAAACGCATGGATCCTTCGATATCCGTAAAGAGAAAGGTTACGATTCCCGATGGCTGTACCGCAGCGACACGCCGCGGCACCCGGGCTCCTTTGAGCAATCCATTGTAGAGCGCATGGGTTTCTGCCGAGGGTTCGACGCCAAACTGATTGCGCAGGTCGTCAACGCAGCGTTGATAAGTGAAACTGACTTTCGCCATGTCCCCGCGGGCATTGTAGGACAGCATCAATGCCCGGTAAGCTGGCTCGGGCGTATTGCCAAGCGCGAGCCAGCGTTCAGACTGTTCCTGCACGGCTGTCCAGCGTTCCGCCTCCACCAGCTTTTCAACAAGCTGCTCCATTTTGGCTTCGAAAACGGTCTTGATCCTTTCGCGTTCGAAGATGATCCAGTCATCATAAAAACCGGGCAGGAGTTCACTCTGATAGACCGAAAGGCTGGTGGTCAGGGATTGCAGATCGGTTTCAGCCTTCTCCAGAATGGCGACATCCAGCCAATAATCAGCCTCGCGATTGAAGGTAAGCGTAAATTCATCAGCCAGCAAATAGTCGTTCGCTGGGGTGATGTGCCGGGTAGAGATGGCTTTGCGAATGCGCCACAATTCCTGGCGCAAATTCTTGCGGGCGTTCTCATCCGTAGTCTCGGGCCAAAGGGTCCCTGCCAGTTTTTCGCGGCGGTGGGCGGTCCCGGCCGTGAGTGCCAGATATGCCAGCAGGGATTGACCCACCCGGGATGGGATCACGACGCGCTTTCCATCCAGGCGGACGTCAAATTGTCCTAGGAGTCGAATCTGCAACATTGCTTCTCTTATTTTCTAAAGAAATTAGGTAAAACGATGGTTTTGAGGGGCGATGATGGTGGGGAAAATGCCAGTATAGCACCGATCGTACTGCCCAGAATAAGAATACTTTTCCTGCGTCTTTTTTGCGTCTCAGGGATTCTTCGGGAATTCTCAGATAGTGAAGACGAGGAAGCGACAGCCTCATGTAACAATGCGGACAAATATCGGTTCAAGAGCGTTCCGATCGTGAGATCGGATGCTCGCTACAAAAGGAGATTAACATGAACAACCTTTACCACTGGCATGATGAGCGCATGGTCGATCTGGAAATGAAGGAGATCAATCGCGAGATTGCGAATGCAAACTTGCTCAGAGAGGCCGGACTTTCCGGCACGGACTGGCTGGCGCGTGCCCTGAATGGTTTGCTCGATCTATTGCGAACGAGAGGCAGAAAACCTCAGGATCACCGCTCCATGGAGCGACAATCCTACCCGTCCCGCAGTGAGTAACCTGGAATTGCCCTTCTCCTCACAATGAAGGGATCGGGCAGGGGGCAAATGCCCGACCCTTCTTGAGTTGTACCAAAAGTCCTCGTGGATCGCGATCCACGAGGACTTTGCCTTCCATATTTTATTTGTACGCTATTTAGTGAATTTCGTGCTCATGAGTGACATACTTTTCAGGATCTTTATCAAAAGTTTCCTTACAGTCCATCGAGCAAAAATAATAGATTTGACCCTCATGCTGTGATCTGGCTTGGGCACTTTCGTACGTTACATCCATACCACAGACAGGATCCGTAAGCGTTTCATGCATATCTTTCTCCTTTCGTGTTCTTCTCTGATTAACGTTCCCGCTCTCCAGCTGTTATCCCTTTTGGAAAGATGCCGCGCAGGGATTTTATTCAGAAAACCTTGTGTTTCTGAAGTGTCTCCAGGTAAATTGCCTGTTTTTTGCCCAGGAGACGGCTGAGACGCGGGGCTTCGAAGATGAGTTGCTTGATCTTTCGCAGGGGATAGACCACACATTCGAAACCGGGATTCAGGTCTTCATACACCACCAGGCATACCCACGCCTCAGGCATGGTGAGGATCGGGTCGCGACGTTCGGGCGAATCCTGGAACGTCCAGGAAAGGCCGTAGCGATTTGCAGCCGAGCGCCGCTGAGTCTTGACCGCCACTTCCAGCGCATTGATCTTTAGATCTGCCGCCCACGATTTTTGCCTGCCATCGTAGATCGTGTAGTCGGGACCCTCCACCGCACATTTCCGCGCCCGGAAAACACAACACACGGCTTCTTCGCCTAGTTTGCTGACGAAATGATCATCATGGATCTTTTTCTTCCGCGTCTGGTCGCTGTCGCGATAGTTGACGGTTTCCGTCACCGCCTCGGCGAAGGCCTTCGACCGTTCCACAGCTTCGGGTGGAAGATGGATGATCTGGGGTGTTCGGAACGTGGACATGGGAATCTACTTTTCACGCCTCAGCGTATAAAGATAGATCAGGAATCCTCCGAGCAGCAGCGCTGGCAGGACGATCAGCCCGGATTCAGGCCCGAACGCGCCGCCTGTCCAGAGGTCAGGTCCATGGACGTTGATGCGGGTCAATGCATAAGCGTCTGTGCCTGAGACGGGAAACCCGAACACAACTCCCTGGAAGAAGTTCCAGCCGATGTGTAGCCCGATCGCGAGCCAGAGCCGCTTTGTGCGTATATAAGCGTATGCCAGATAAACCCCGGCAAAGAAAATCCCGGCGGAAATGGCCAGCGCGTTGATCCCGGTCACGTTGGGATTGCGCAGGTGAAGCAGACCAAACACCGCCGAGGAAATGACCACACCCCAGAATAAGTTGGTCCCGCTGGCGATCGTCTGCAAGTGATAGCCGCGCGAGAATAGCTCCTCGCTCCAGCCCACAAGAATGTAGGCGACGAAAAATATTAGTAAGTTGGTGATGATTACACTGGTGGGATCGACTTCCCAGGCAAAGCCCTCAAACGTCAGCCAGCCGAGCCCGAGCATGACGGCGAAGATAAATCCCATTTGTACGAACGTGATGCCGATGCCCGCCAGAATGTCACGCAAAGTATGGCTACCGAGCTCCACGCCAAGGCTCTCGAAGGAGCGCTTGTCCAGCCAGCGGCGGGCGATATAGACAGAGCCTGTGAAAGCAATAAAGACAAGTACTGTATTCCCCAAAATGGAATTAAGTGCCTCCTCCGGGATCTTCAGAAGAGTGACTACAATGCCAGCGACGATTAGAAACAAGAACACTAGAATGGTGTGGATCAAAAGCCGCCAGCCGGCACGCAGGCGCGGCTCATCGGGAGAAATAAAGATGCGTGCGAGAATAGAACGTTTTGGTGCAGGTTGAATTTCAGACATGCTATCCTCCACTTTTGAGATAAATTCCTTTGGGATCGAGCTCTTCGCGCAAAATTCTCAATTCGTTTTCGGTCACAAGCTCAGTGGTTCTCAATTCGGGCGCGACCTTTAGATCCCAGCCGGTGTTTTCCTTTGCCTGTTCGACGGTCTTGCCCGGGTGAAGTGCAGTCAGGATCATTTCTCCGGTTTCATCCGGTTCCATGATGCCAATGTCGGTGACGACAGCCAGCATGCCTCCGCCGCGCAAGCCTGCTTTTGCGCGGTCGCCTTTGCCGCCGATCGCTCCGGCGGAAGTCATGAACTCAACCTTTTCGGGGAAGCGTCGTTTCTGATGCGGTGTCATGATGTAGCAGCGGTTCGCCCAGCCGGCAATCTCCTGCGACCCGCCGGAGCCGGGCAGGCGCACCTTGGGATGATCGTATCCGCCGATCACGGTCGCGTTGATGTTGC
>Ga0105104_10002237_pt1 | contig 14235 bp, 12 predicted proteins | sample PPLLaktember2015_3_FD_87034 | JGI IMG/M metagenome (GOLD analysis project Ga0105104, IMG submission 87034) | Freshwater sediment microbial communities from Prairie Pothole Lake near Jamestown, North Dakota, USA - PPLs Lake P7 Core (6) Depth... | ecosystem: Environmental > Aquatic > Freshwater >... | reverse complement strand
TTCCCGTCGAAGTCTCTCGGCCTCTTCCTTCTGTGCCTTCTTGACGGTGTTCTGCGCCTGGATCGCCTGTCCTACCGGCTGCAACGCAACGATCAGAACGCAGAAAATAAGACTTTTCAACACGTTATAGTGTCCTCCTCAAACTCCGAGGGGGAGGGATCATCGGTTTATCCTCTCGACCATAAACTGATTAAGCCTGGTTCCGTGGACGTTCTTCACGACACGCAAGTTTGAGCCCTCGACCCCGAGTTTGATCGATTTCATGACTCCCGCGTCATCAAAGTCAACCTTCGCCGGGATTAAGTCGAACATTTGGCCAGCCTGGGGACTTCCGCATGCGTGCACAAACGCGGGAGTGGACCACATCCATCGGCCCAGGTGGTAGTAGTCGTATCTGTCCTGACCCTGTTTCTGCTTTTCGTCATTCCGGATGTACCAATACAGGAGCTCGTTCAGCAGGAAGTGCGACAGCTGATTCTTTTCCGGAACGAGCATTTCCGTAGCCGGGAAGTACCACATCGAGGAGTCGACCGGAACCCAGATGACCGGCAGGCTGGAGCGCATGAGCACCACGAAGGCTTTCGGGTCCAGCTCGACGTTATAGTCCTGCTCGGGGCTCTCCGCTGAGCCGGCTACGACGTACACTGCCTCGACTTTCTCCTTAAAAAGGGCAGGATCTCTCAGGTAGGCGACCGCAAAATCGGTCATGCTCCCCACCGCTATCATCCGCACCTTTCGGGGAGATTCCTTCAAGATTTTCAAGATCAGATCGATGGCCTCTTCGCCGTGCACGTAAAGGCCTTTGTCCTCAAAGGAGCGCATTTTGAAAAGCCCCAGCCCCTTGGCAACCGGCACTTGTCGCCCTGTCAAAGACATCAGCTGCGCCAGGACCTTATCGCCGTCGTTCGGGTAGAAGTGATTGTCGAGAATGATGGCTTTGGTATCGAACTCAGGCGATTTCAGCACGACAGCGGCATCGAAGTGGTCGTCAATGTCCTTGATGTTGTAGTACAGATCGGTCGAGTAAATGAGCGGTATCCCCTGGCCCAGCGCTGCCCGGGTGAATAACCCGATCGAGAGTAGCAGCAGAAGCATAGCCAACACGATTTTGCTTTTCATTCAGTTCCCTCTTTCAGCGCAGTCGGCCACGGTTTGATCCGGCTGCCGCACCTCGGCACGGCAGCCGGTAGGGGTTACAAGGTCACCACATGAATTTCAGACCAAACTGAATATCACGCGGCGTTCGGGCGGAAGTGATGCGGCCGAAACCTGCTGCGTTGACTGACGTCCCCAACCCGGCGAACTGCGCGTGGTTGAAGGCATTGAAGAACTCGGCGCGGAACTGCACCTTCTTCTCCTCCGTGATGGGGAAGAAGCGGCTGAGACTCACGTCCCAGTTGTTGGCGCCGGGCATAAGCAGGATTCCGCGGCCACCGTTCCCCATAGTCCCCATGTCCGGAAGTACAAAGTCCTCTGTCCGGAAGTAAGGGGAGAGGTTCGCGGTGTCGCGGATGTTAGAGCGAAGATCCGGGTCGTTCCCTTCGCCCAGACGAATGGCAGGTTGCAGACGCCGCTCTCCGATCTGGGCCCGGTCACCCGACACCGTCACGCTCGTGTAGCGGCCCGACTGCAGGGTGAGGACACCGCTAAGCTCCCAGTCGCGGACGATCGCGCTGACTACTTTGTTGCCCGTGGCCCCCGTATCGTCCTTGCCGAAAGGCAACTGGTAAATCCAGCTCGTCGACAAACGATGGCGGTTATCACTGAATGCTGGTCCGACAGCCTCCTCGATCTTTCCGGTCCGGTCACCGTGCACGTACTCGTCAGGGCCGCCGATGTCGAGCACCTTGCCCAGAGTGTACGCCGTCAACAAGTACAGGTCGTGGCTGAAGGTCTTCTCCACTCTCAGGTTAAAGCCGTTGTAGTTGGACCAGCCGTTGTTTAGCGAACCAAGAACCGTCGTGTACTTCGGGAACGGAACGCGCTCTTGAATCGGTACTCCCGGCTCCGGATACGCCAGGTTGACGTTGACGCGTCGGTTCAGTTTGTGCCCCGTCGAGCCAACATAGCCGGCTTCAACCAGTATTCCCTTGTATTCCCTTTGGATGTTCAGGTTGTACTGATAAACGTAGGGTATACGGTTTTTTGGATCCGTGATGTTCGGAGCACTGGTGGGAGCGAACTGCGGATCCGGGAACATGCCGTCGACCCGGTACTGGGGGACCGGGAAGGTATTGTTGAACGAGGTGACCTGTGAATTCGGAGGCGTCAAAAGCCCCCAGAACTGAGTCTCGTTCGATGCGATCAGGTCGTAATAGACGCCGACGCCGGCGCGAATAGCGGTCTTTTCGGCGGGGCTATAGGCAAATCCGACCCTCGGCGCGAAGTTGTTCCGGTCAGGTTCGAACAGCGGGTTCTGCTGAACGAACTGCAGCGTGTTCAGATCCAGGTAACTGAATTTGCCATTCTCCTCTTCCCTCGGCATGAAGTATTCGTGCCGCAATCCGAAGTAGAGGTTCAACTTCGGCGTAATCTTCCAGTCGTCCTGCAAGTAGAACGCCATGTCAGTGCCATGCAGGTTCGCTGAACTGTCGCCGATGAAGTTCAAGTTGTAGTAGAACAGCCCGAGCAGGAAATCTCCCACGGCGTCCCCTGTATACCGGGAATCGAATTGGAACACCGGGTTGCTCGGGAAGTCACCGCTGAAAGACAGGTGATTCGGCCGCAGCGCGGTTCCCACCTTAAGGGTATGTCGGCCCTTCTTGTACGTGAGATTTTCGTTAACCACATACAGGTTATCGACTGTGAAAAGGGCCGCCGAGGAGCCCTGTCCGATTCCGGTCAAACCCGCCAGGCTGAAACCGGGCAACTTGACGAAATTCGCCGGCTTGTTGGTGACATTTTTCAAGCCGATCTTCGACGTGCCGTCTTCTCCGAAAGCACCTTCGGGCAAGCTGTTGTCGATGCTGCGGTTGTATCCGATCCGGAATTCATTGACCAGGCTTGGACCGAAGACGTGCGTGTCCATCAAGCTTACGTTCGTCGAATTCAGCGGTCGCACCAACCCATACCCTTCAAAAAGACTCGGCTGGAGCAGATCGTCATCGACCCAGGAGAATCGGGCCGACAAATTGTTCTTCTCGCTCAACGTGAAGTCGACCTTCGCGTGGATTTGATCCGAGTCGTTGGCACGACTGAGCTCCCGAATGTAGTTGTAGACCGGATCGCCGGTCAAATTAGGAGCCGGGAAGTAGGTCCGGACCGTCTTGATGATGGGATCAATCCGATTGTCCGGGATCCGATTACCGGGAAACGGCTGACCGGTCAAGGGATCCGTGATCGCCTTACTAAACTGCCCGGACATCGCTTCGGGCGTGGGAACGATACCGCGCGAAGTAGAGCTCAGACGGGAGCGGTAACCTTCGTAGTTGAAGAAGTAAAAAATCTTGTCCTTCTTGATTGGTCCGCCTACCGCAACCCCGAACTGATTCTGCTTGTAGGGCGGCTTCTTCGCCGGGTCAAAGAAATTTCGGGCGTCCATTACCCCGTTGCGGTGATACTCGAAGACGGCACCGTGGAACTTGTTGGTGCCAGACCTCACAACGGTGTTTACGACCGCCGTGCCAAACCCCTGGTCAGCCGTAAACGCATTGCGCTGCACCTTGAACTCGGCAATGGCGTCGACCGACGGCCTGAAGCTCGTGCCGCCCCATCGCGGCTCGCGCGTCTCGATACCGTCGAGCAAGTAGCTGGTATCCGTCTCGCGTAATCCGGAAACGATGATTCCTAAATCGGTGCGCCCCGTCCAGGACGTCAGCGGCGAGGGGTTACTGCCGATCGGGATCACGCCCGGTGACAGGGTCGCCAACTGGATGAAATTGCGCCCGTTCAAGGGCAATTCCTGGATGATCTTATCGTCTAGGACCTGGCCAAGTTCGACTTCATCGGACTGCACAACCTCCGAAGCTGCCGACACTTCGATGGCGTTGGTTATTTCGCCGATTTCAAGTCGTAAATTAATGGTAGTGGTGGTACCCACCTGGACCACGATGCCCTTTGCAACAGAACGACTGAAACCAGTCATACTGGCTTCAACCGTGTAAGTCCCCGGGACCAACTGCGTAAAGCTGAATTCCCCTGTGTCTCCGCTTATCGCAGTTCTTGAAGCGTTCGTGGCCTCATTGCGCGCAATCAGTTCCGCCCCTGGAACAACGTTTCCTGACGGATCACGGGCAGTCCCTACGATTCCTCCTGTAAAAGTCTGAGCATCCAGATAGGGAATCAGGATGGCGGCGGCGAGGAACATCAGGCCAACGAGACAGAGGCTCGATCGAAGTCGCATAATCCTCCTCCTCCTAGAACATAGAGCCCAAAAAGAGCCTGGGTAAGCCAACCAGATGGTAGTATGGTAGGACCACCCAGTCAAGAAGAAAGTCGCCAAAATATCCGAAGTAGACGTTACTGGATAAATGGCTGCAAGATAGCAAGTTAAGTCACATTACGCGGATGGAGCGTGATTCGTTTGAACCGTTTCAAAGTTTTCGAAAGAAGCGGGAGAGAGCCGGGCATACGCCATACTTGATCGCTTTGTTTACGTGGTTGTACCATTGGACCAGCGTCACTTTTTTTGAGCCAACTCCGGCCGGGTGCCGGCCTTAACTCCAATATCGGGGAGGGAAGACCATGATCCCTATTCGCGAGACACAGGTGACTGAACAGGACGTCCAGGAGTACCGGGAGCGAGGCTACTGGCGAACGCCCAAGCTTCTGGACGACTCGGCGATTGCCCAGCTGCGCCGCGCATTCGAGCGCACGTTTACAGAGGATTTTGACCGCGAGCTGTATCCCTTCGACCGGGTTTACCAGTGGGATTTGAGTAGCCCGCAGCTCCAGAAGGTGAACAACAGCTGGTGGCTGAACGATGACATCCGCTCGGTGGTGCTCTCCTCAAAGCTCGGCTACATCGTGGCCCGCCTGATGGGGACTGAGGAAGTCCGGATCTGGCACGATCAGGTCGTGTGGAAGCCCGGTGTCGGACCGGACCGGGCCGATTTTAAAGAAGCCAACATCGGCTGGCACCAGGATTACGCTCACTGGCAGGTGGCGAGCAGTCAGAACATGTGCACAATGTGGATCGCGCTCCAGGATACCGATCTGAACAACGGCGGGATGTCGACCATCGTGGGATCCCACAAGTGGGGATTGGTGCCCGATTCGGACTCCTTCCACGATAAGGACCTCGATACCTTGCGCCAAAAATACTCACGTGAGAGGGAATGGATCGAGGAACCATGCGTGCTCAAAGCCGGGGAGGCAAGCGTGCATCATTGCCTCTGCTTTCACGGTTCGGGGCCAAACCTGACCTGTGAACCACGGCTCAGCCTGATTATTCATTACATGCCCCAAGGCACCCACTACCGCGGCCGGATCAAACCGGTCGGCCCGATTATGCCGGGCCGAAAGGGCAATCGCCACGCCAACGTCCCCTTGCTTGGTCCGAACGCCACACCGGGTACGCCGTTTGAAGGCGAATGCTTTCCGCGCGTGTGGCCGGCTTAAGGGAGTATCGGCCAGGAGGTAATAGGTCGGTCAGGGTCGCTTGGCCGACTCTGCGATCACTGAAACAGCTGGCGGGCAAAGCTCGAGCCAGGCCCGCTAGAAGCACCGAGCAAAAGCTCCTCGATCGTGGAGCCAATATCAGCGAAGCTGCGTCTCACGCCCAATGGTCCGACTTTTATCCCTCGCCCTGCCACTAAGAGCGGAACGTATTCCCTCGAATGGTCGGTGCTGGGGGTCGTGGGATCGCAGCCGTGGTCAGCCGTAATAATCAGGAGATCTTCCCCATTCATAAGCTGGAACAACTCGTCGAGATCGCGATCGACTTCGCTAAGCGCCCTCGCAAACCCCTCGACATCGTTCCGGTGCCCGTACAGGGTGTCGAAATCCACGCAGTTGGCAAAGACCAGGCCGTCAAACCGCGTGCACGCCAACTCTTTGAGCAGGGCCACCGTTTCACGGTTGTTTCCCGTGTGATTCGAGTTGGTCAGCCCTCGTCTGGTAAACAGGTCCTCGATCTTTCCCACTCCCCAAACTCGCATCCCCGATGCCGCCACGCGCTCCAACATAGTCTCACCTGGCGGTTCAAGGCAGAAATCACGCCGCTCAAGTGTCCGTGTAAACGACCCCGGGCGCCCCACAAATGGCCGGGCAATAACCCGCGCGACGCCGTACTGCCCCCTCAGCAGTTTCCGGGCGATCAGGCAATACCGATAAAGCTCCTCCAGTGGCACAACCTCTTTATGGGCGGCAATCTGGAACACCGAGTCTCCGGCGGTGTACACGATGGGCTGGCCTGTCGCAAAGTGTTCCTCGCCTAACTCCTCGATGATGGCGGTCCCGGAGGCCGACTTGTTGCCCAGAGTCCCCTTCCCGATGGATCGCTCCAAGCAGCGGATCATGTGAGCCGGCAAACCCTCGGCAAAAATCGGAAAAGGCTCTCGCACGGCGATCCCGGCAATCTCCCAATGTCCGGCCAGGGTGTCTCTACCAGCTGAAACCTCCTGCATGATCCCGTAGGCGCCTCTTGGGACCGGGACCGGGTCGACGCCGGAAATTGAGGCCAGGTTCCCTAAGCCGAGGCCCTGCAGGAAAGGCAGATTCAGGCCACCGGCCACCCGGGCGGTGTTGACGAGCGTGTTGCTGCCCTCATCGCCGAAGCGGAAGGCGTCCGGGAGTTCCCCCACACCTACACCGTCAAGCACGACCAGAAAAACGCGCATGGTTGCGGTCGAGTATACTCCCGGCCGTATCCTTCTCGAGGACGTTGAACAAATCAGTGGGAACCTTTAACCTGAGGACGAATCGGCAATGGGAAACACGGGAGGGTCTGGAAACACAGGCAAACCGGCGGAAGAGACCAGAATCCTTTTGTTTCTGGCCCAAGGGTTCGAGGACCTTGAGGCGGTTGCGATCCTTGACGTATTCGGCTGGACCGGATACCGCGACGACATGCCCAGGGCCCGCGTCACGACTGCCGGATTCCATCCACTGGTCCGTGGCCGGTTCGGCCTCGAAATCAGGCCGGATCTCCCGGCCTCGGATGTGAATCCTGCAGACTATCACTCGCTGGTGTTGCCCGGCGGCTTTCATAGCTACGGCTACGATGAAGCCTACGACCCGAGAATCCACCAGTTCGCCCGCTCGATCCACTCGGCGGGCGGGTACATTGCCACAATGTGTGTTGGGATCCTGCCGATTGCCGATGCCGGGCTTCTCGTCGGAACAAAGGCGACTACCTACCCGTACAGCAGGAATCGCAATAACTTTGAAAGACTCAAGGCACGGGGTGCCGTCCTGGTTGAAGACGCTGTTGTAATCGACAATCGGATCATTTCATGCAAAGGCCCAGCGGGATCCCTGGACGTCGCCTTCCTGCTTATGCAACACCTCATGGGCATCGAAACCAGCAGGAAGGTTCGTCACTACATGGTCTGCGATGACGCCTTGCAGGGCACTAGGCAAGAGTTTCCATAGCGGGCGAAAACAGAGGAAAACGCAGAAATGAAAAAGGGCCGCAAACCCTTGCGGCCCTTTGCTCCATGCCTGGGGTTTAGGCGCGACAGACCGGTGACGGCCTTGGCCTGCCCGTAATCCCGGCCGGGCCGGCGCCGTGCAGCCGGCCGGGCCAAATCCAACCTGCGGATCGTCCGGACCATAACTTGAGCAAAACCGAGCCTGGGCAACGTGTTATACTCGGAGCACGTTTCACCTTCTTCGAGGAAGGAGGCCCCGCGCTGCCGGCTGGGGCCTAAGGGTTGGGGATGCGGACGAGCGTGTCACACCGATGGGAAAGGACCAGCCGCGAGGCCGAACCCGACCACTGGTCGAAGACTTGTCCTGGACGCTGCGAAACGGAGCAGTGAGCAGACGCAAACCACCATGACAGTTCAAAAAAGTCGGCCTGCAGATTGGGAGGCCTTTCTCTCCGGAGTTTCGCCAGGGAAAACGGCCATAGAGTACGGCGCAAATCGCAAGATCTTCTGGGAAGGAGACCCTGCGGATTCCGTGTTCTTTCTCAGGCAAGGGAAGGTGAAGCTCGGGGTTACCTCCAAACAGGGCAAGGAAGCTATTGTCGCGGTTCTTGACGCGGGTGATTTCTTCGGCGAGGGATGCCTCGCAGGTCAGCCTTTGCGCATGGCGACAGCGACTGCAATCACCGATTGCAGCCTCATTAGGCTGGAGCGACGGCTAATGGTGCGACTTCTCCACGAGCAGCACGAGATCTCGGAAACGTTCGTCACGCATCTGCTGTTGCGCAACATCCGATATGAAGCGGATCTGGTCGATCAGCTCTTCAACTCAAGCGAGAAGCGCCTGGCCCGGATCCTCCTGTTGCTTTCCAATTTCGGCAAGGAGAGCAGAGCCGAACCCGTGCTACCCAGGATCAGCCAAGAGAATCTCGCCGAGATGGTTGGCACAACCCGTTCACGCGTCAGCCACTTCATGAATAAGTTCAGAGAGCTCGGCTTTATTGAGTACGGCGACCAAGGTGGGTTGACGATCAATAGCGGCCTCCTGAGTGTGGTTCTCCACGAGTGAGCGGTCCGGGACTTCGCCATGCAATGTAAGGTCATCGCGTTCGTGCTCGCCGGCGGCATGGGAAGTCGCTTGCTCCCGCTAACCAAGGAGCGCGCCAAACCGGCCCTAGCTTTCGGAGGCGAGTACCGAATCATCGACTTCGTGCTCAGCAACCTGATCAATTCTGGCATCCATTCGATCTATGTTCTGGTTCAGTTCAAGAGCCAATCGTTGTTGCAGCACCTGCGACACGGATGGCAGTTTGCGAACATATTGAGCGATCAATTCATCATTCCTGTCCCCGCTCAGAAGCGCTCGTCCGACGGAACCTGGTACGAGGGCACCGCCGACGCCGTCTATCAGAACCTCAATCTGCTTGATGAGGCCGGCGACCAGATCGTGGCGATTTTTGGCGGTGACCATGTCTACCGGATGGATGTCCACCAAATGCTCGAGTTTCACAAGCAGAAAGGTGCGGAGGTCACGGTAGCAGCCATTCCCATGGAAGCGAACCTGGCTTCGGAGTTTGGCGTAGTTGAGACCGACCCGGACGGCGCGATCGTGGGGTTCCATGAAAAGCAAGCTGACGCTCCGAGGATGCCGGGCGAGCCGCACCGGGTCTATGCGTCAATGGGCAACTACCTTTTCTCTGCGCGGACCCTGCTCCGTGCTCTTCACACCGATTCTGAAAGGGAGCTTAGCACCCGCGATTTTGGCCGAGACATCCTGCCTTCTCTGCTGAAGCGTACGGCGGTGTATGCCTATGACTTCCAGACCAACCGCCTACCAGGCGAACCCGGCGGCGGTGAAGCGTATTGGAGGGATGTAGGCACGCTCCAAGCCTACTACGAAGCCCACATGGACCTGTGCAGTCCACTTCCCGAGCTCAACCTTTACAATCCCCGGTGGCCGATCCGAACCGCCAGCTATGCTGACCCAGGTGCAAAATTCACCTGTGACAACGAGGGTCGGTTCGGTCAGGCCGTGGGTTCACTCATCTCCGGCGGATGTATACTGGCTGGCGGCTCGGTCCGAAACTCAGTAGTGGGAAGGAACGTCCGCATTGGCAGCGGCGCATTGATAGAGGACTCGGTCGTTCTTGGCAGCTGCGTTATCGGATCCAACGCAAGAATCCGCAGGGCCATCCTGGATGAACACGTGAGGGTGCCGGACTCAGCGGTAATTGGTTACAATCTCGACCAAGACCGGCGACTGCACCACGTGACCGAGACCGGCATCGTCGTCGTTGATTCCGCGTTTGACTGACGCGAGCGACCTGAGCAACTTTGACCGACAGGGTGAGCAATACTGAACTGACCCGCCAATCCCTCCTCATATAGCATAAGACTCCTGTATCAAAGCAGCGGACATTCGTACAGGCAAACGTCAGTCAGGAATATCAAAATGATCTGAACAACCGTCACGCTTTGGCTCGCCTGGTTCGAACCCATCGCACCAACTCTGATTGGGATTGTCTGGCTCATTCTTAAGGACGCCACCGGCACAATCCGCCTCAGGCCGTGCAGCTTCTTAAGGAGAACATAAATTGTCGCTACTAGCTTGGATCGTCCTCGGTTTTTTGACTGCCTTTGTCGCAAGTAAGCTCGTCATCAAGAAGAATGACGGCATCACGGTCGATATCCTCGTCGGAGTTGCGGGGGCGATATTCGGAGGATACGCGTTTGCGGCGCTTAGTGCCCGCGGACCTGTGGCTTTCAGTTTCCTCGGCCTCTTTGTCGCAGTGGCCGGCGCGGCCATGTTTTTGGCAATGTACCGGGCCATCTTTCGCCGAGAGTGAATAGACAATCGTTCTGAAGGAGACCTTTATGGTCAGTACTCGTGTGGTCGTGACATTAATGGTCGGGGCTCTACTTTTGGTACCCCTGATCCAGGCCCAGGATTTGTCGGTGTACCGGCAGTTTCAGTTTGGAATGAACCTTGCTGAGGTGGCAAAGCGAGCCGAGGTGAAGCCTTCCGTTGCGAGGGTAATCCATCAGCGTCCGGCTCTCATCGAGGAACTGGAATGGCGGCCGCAGCGCTCTTATGACTCGTCGAAGGAAACGGATCCCGTCAGGGAGGTCCTCTTCAGTTTCTATAACGGCGAGCTTTTCCGAGTGCTGGTCACTTATGATGCCGACAAGACGCGGGGGTTAACCCACCAGGATATGGTCGAAGCTATTTCCACGACCTATGGAACGGCGAGCACTCCCGACGCCCAGATCATCCTGTTTTCTTCGTCGAGTGTTTACAACAACAGTGAAAAGGTGATCGCCCGGTGGGAAGACGCTCAGTACTCGGTCAATCTTTTCCGCGTGTCCTACAATTCTGCCTTTGGAATAGCTGCTTTTTCAAAGCGATTGGATGCCCTTGCCGGGAAGGCAATCATCGAGGCGATCCGCCTGGACGCGAAGGAGGCCCCCGAAAGAGAGATTCAACGTTTAAAAAAGGAGGACGACGCGAACCGACTCGCCCAGGACAAGGCCAGGCCAGGGAACAAAGCGAATTTTCGTCCTTGAAACCGGCTTCGCGGCGAACAATATGGAATTCGACACGGGTTTGGAATCTGCGGTGATCCTAGCCTGGAAAGACCTGACGGCAGGCGACCAGCTATTGTCAGCAACAGTGGAGTATGAATCTAGACGGGGACTGCCCGTGGATTCCGTGACCATATGGGCACTCCGGGCGCGAGGTTACCAGGACCGCGTTTGCGATTACAGCAGGTGCGCATCCCCGGCTCATCCTCTGGGAGTGCGCTTCACTAACGGCTACCACTCGACTGTGCTGGCTCAGGCACTTGGTTTCATTATGAACAACCAGGAGCAGTTCACGCGGCCTGACGATGCCTGGCGTCCCCACCTCGTCTTGATCCAGCCACCCACGCCGGAGCTGGCTGCAGAAGCCGCGGCCTGGATGGCACGAACCGAAGCAACTGCTGCTCCTAACCTCAACGGCGGCTCGAAAGCCAAGGCGGGGTGGCAAATGAACCCTCGATACGTAAGCAACGGGGCCGGATCTAGCGCACGAATGAAACCAGTTACTTCGAATAGTTCGTTCGAATACGTGGACAACCGGTCCGGCTTCCCAAACGGACCTTGGTGTCGCTAACCCCTCCCCGCCAACCTTTTCGCGCCGGTCGGGCTATCAAAGGCAGGTACGGGCATTTATTCAGAAGGTGCCACTGCAAGACGACATGACACTGGTAGTCGCCCGCGTTAATTAGACCGGGGGAGAGACCGGCTGGAATGCCATCAACTGCCCTTAGACAGTTTCGCTCGCCTCGGGGTCATCGTTGCCAGTCCTGGCACCACGGTCGCCTCCGGCAAGTGATCGTTCGGCCAGCTCAAAGCAGCGCAGAATTGCCTCAGTTATGATGCAGCCTCCGCACCGGCCATCTCCAACTCGTCGATCAGCTCCTCAAAAAGCGCCCGGTAGTGAATCATTGCCTGACGCAAGTCTTCAGTGCTGGCCTGCCCCTCGGCATGGCGCAGCGTGATTTCGTGGGCGGCTCTGTAATTTTCCAAAACCAGTGGATGGTCCACGGAGATATCTGCCGAACGCGCCTCAAAGTCACTTACCGGATAGCCGCGCCTGGACATCACATCACCCACCAGTTGGTCGACTTTCGTTACCGCACCTGTTGGGTCGTCAACGAAGCGCGCCTGCAGCCTGCTCCAGGATTGTGCGAAGCGGAAACGATCACTTGGCCCGAGTGGTCGGATATGGAAACGCTCGACTCGTTTCTGGCGCTCTTCGAGACTGGCCTCCGCAAGCCCCTGGTCCCCGCTTTCCTGCAGGGTACGCGCATATTCCGGGCCGTACCGAGCGCGCCATCCTTCAGTCCGGCACTTTTTGAGAACGATCAACGCGGCGATACCGACAACCACAATCCCTATTATCAGAACACCGATTAAAATCAACGTGTTCATAACCTGCCTCCAGTTTTCTTCCCAATCAAAGTAATCGGCTTCATGTCTTTGGTCTCCGCTAAAGGGCATAATCTTTATACCCTTAGGGAATTCGAGTGTCAGTTCAGTCCGGCTCACACGTCTGATCAAGATTGCTCAGCGAAAAAAAACCTTGTGTAATTTCATTCATCAGGGAGGATGAGATGAGAAAGTGGGAAAAACTGGGTCGTGGGAAAAACTGGGTCGGGAAAAACTGGGTCGGACCGAGATTATTTTCGGGAAAAACTGGGTCGGACCGAGATTATTCGTGTAAAGAAAAGAGTTAGGTCAAATCGGAGGGCCTAAAAAGGGCCTTGCAGGGCAAAATTCGGGCCGATTTTCGTTTCTAAGAGGACAAAGGCGCGGCTAAGATGGAGCATGCCGCGCGCCAACAGGTTCATCCTCGCCGGATATCTGTACCACGTGACTCACCGCTGCCACGATCGGAAGTTTTTGTTCAATGCCGCTGTGGACCGGACCGAGTACCGGCGTCGGCTGGGTGAGGCCCTCCGGCGCTTCGACGTTTCGTCGCTCTCTTACGCTATAACCTCCAACCACACCCACCTGATCCTTACCAGTCAGAAGCCTACCCAAATCAGCCGAATGATGCAGTTCCTGGAGGGCAAATTCGCCGAGTACTACAACGGCCGCAAACGACGGAGCGGCGCCTTCTGGGAAGATCGCTTCCATTGCACGATGATCGAGGACGGCGCCCATCTGTTCAGTTGCATGGTCTACATCGATCTGAACATGGTTCGAGCCGGAGTGGTCAAGCATCCGGAAGAATGGGAGTGGTGCGGGTACCAGGAACTGACAGGTCAGCGAAAGCGCTTCCGGGTCATGGACCACGATCTCCTCCGGCAAGTGCTCGGCCCGCTGGCTGCAGATTTCGTCCAGCGCTACACGAGCGAGATCGCAAGCGCGATCGCAGGAGGAAGACTGAATCGGCAGAGTTGGTGGACCGAGAGCATTGCGGTGGGCAGTCAGAAATACGTGCAGGAAATCGAGGCCCGGACCCGGAACGTCAGGAAGAGGATTCGCAGTGAAGAGGTGGTGGACGGGCACTGGTGCGTGCTGGAGGAAGGGGTGCCTTACGGCCTGAGCCCGGAAGGCATTGTGTCGTCTTGCAGGCCAAAATAGCCGGGCTGATTTTGCCTGCAAGCGCCTTTGTTGGGCCCCTAAAATGGAGCTATCCTTTGTTTCCCCAACAATTTATTCCGGTCCGACCCAATGCTGGGGACAGCTCCAGTCGGACGGCGAGTCACACAACCGCCGCTGAGAACGAGCCAACCTCACGATGGTTTTTCGGCAACAGACATTAGTCGTGCAAAACCACGCTGAGCAGACCGCTGTGGACCGTCAATCCCCCGTCGTCATCGCCGTAGTGGATGAAGCCCAGCTTCCTGAACTTGTTCATGAAATGACTGACTCGTGACCGGGTGGTGCCGACCATTTGCGCCAGGCTATCTTGGCTGATTTGGGGAAGGACAGGTTCAGCTCTGCTCTCCTTGCCAAAATGAGCGAGCAGCAAGAGGATCCGCGCCAGCCGTTTTTCGCTCGAGTTGAAAAGCTGGTCCACCAGATCCGCTTCGTATCGGATATTGCGCGAAAGCAAATGCGCGACGAACAATTCCGAGATCTCGTGCTTCTCGTGAAGCATGCGCTGCATCAGAGACTTCTCGATCCGGAAGACATTGCAGTCTGTCACCGTTGT
>Ga0105104_10002235_pt1 | contig 14236 bp, 25 predicted proteins | sample PPLLaktember2015_3_FD_87034 | JGI IMG/M metagenome (GOLD analysis project Ga0105104, IMG submission 87034) | Freshwater sediment microbial communities from Prairie Pothole Lake near Jamestown, North Dakota, USA - PPLs Lake P7 Core (6) Depth... | ecosystem: Environmental > Aquatic > Freshwater >... | reverse complement strand
TCTGCTCCAGCGCGCCACCGAACAGCTCGTCGCGCACCGCGTTGAAGTAGGCGTTTCGATCAAACATCGCCCTCGTCCGGCTGGTCTGGCGTATCGTCCAGCGCGTCGGCCGCCTCGATCAGCGACGCCCTGATGTCGTCCCGATCCAGGCCCTGCTCGATAAAGCGCCGGATCACCGCTTCAAGCTCAAGCTCGAACTCGTCCATCGGACGTCCCTCCATTGTGTGGCAAGCACCAGCATATAGCACAACATCTGGCGCCTCGTCGCTGGTCCAGTCCTCGAACCGGACGTGGTAGCCCTCAGCGTCGACGATGCGCACCAGTACCCTGACCGGACCCCTGCCAGGCCCATGCTCCATCAGGTCGGCGTAGCGGGTCACTCCGACTCCCGTGCTGACGCGGTGAGTGCTTCGCGGGCAATCTCGGTGGCCATATCTAGCGCGTCACCCTCCACGCCTTCGCTGTAGGTCAACGCTTCGATCCGCCGCAGCGCCGCATCCTTGGCCGCGATCTGCGCCCGCAGATGCTCAATCTCATCGGCTGCAAGATCGTTGATATGGAACGCACTGCGTTCGTCATGTCGCCCGTACATGCGTAAGCGTTCTACGATGTCCATCACTTCGCCTCCAGTGCCGCACGGGCAAGATGGCGAACCTCTGCCGGTGTTGTTTCCCACTTGTCAGGAGCGCCCCATGCCGGTGCGTCTGCGATCTTCCGCAGCGCAGCATCCTTGGCCGCGATCTGCGCCCGCGCCTCTTCAAGTTCAGTCTCCAGCTTCAGAAGCAGCATGTCGCTGGGGAAGGAATACTTCATCGGTCCGTCTCCCATGCTGGCGTGGCGAGTGCTGCACGGATGCGGCACCGCAAAAGATCGCGGAATATGCGGGCAGCGTCATCGGCCTCAAGGCGATCTTGCCAAATGTGTTCCGTTGCCACGGCACCGGCAAAAACTGGGTCGCTCGCAATACTCCCCTCGGCGTGGTGCCGCTTCTGAAACTGGATCGCTTTGAGGCTATCCGTGGTCCAGCCATTCTCGCTAACAGACCACCATTTTGGGGGACTTCCCGGCAACTCGATTAACCAAGCTTTGGTGTCCATGTCATTCCCCCAAGGCGGTGTTGGCAATTTCGTGGATAGAGCGTCGGCGTGGCATTCCACGTATCTGCGGGCTGTCAAGGTAGGCAATCTCCCGCAGCGCCGCATCCTTGGCCGCGATCTGCGCCCGCGCCTCGGCCAGCTCGGCTTCAAGCCTGTCATGCGCAGCCAGAACTTCGATGTAGGTGGACATCACTTCGTCTCCCGTGCTGTCGCGGCGAGGGCAGCGCGGGCAAATCTTGCGGATTGGCTACATGTGGAGCAATGCCCTTGGCCCTCGTTCGCTTCGGCGATCCGTGTCAGCGCCGCATCCTTGGCCGCGATCTGCGCTCTCGCAAACTCGGCAAACCCCCGTGCCTCGTCTGCCTCACGCTCAAGCGTCTTGATGCGCTCGAAATAAACTGCTGCCAAATCCTCTTGTGGTCCTTCGTCGCTGAGGTACTCGTCCAGCATCCGGGTGCAATCGAACGTCTCCATCGGATCGGCCTCACCGCATTTCTCGCATTGGTGAACTGCCGTGTGAAACTCCTGATGCAAGTCCCACAGCATTTGCCGATCCGCATCCTTGGCCGCGATCTGCGCCCGCGCCTCGGCGAGTTCAGCAAGGCGGGCAGCGCCTTCGACCAGCGCTTTCTCATGACGTGCAGCTAGTGCCGCGATCTGCGCCCGCAGTTCGGTTCGCAGGTTTGCGGCTTCCACCAGCGCGTCATTCTGGTCCGCGATCTGCGCCCGCGCCTCGGCGAGTTCGTCGGGAGCCTGTTGGGCGTCTGGCTTGGCGGAGAAGGCTTTGAGCAAATCTTCGTCTCTTCCGGAAATCCACCTGTCGTCTGTCTCGTAACCGCCCGGATACTCCCCGTTCCATCCTTCCGCGCTGTTCTCAAAGCCAAGAGCATAAGCCTTGCGCAGATCATCTAGCGCCGCGTCTTTCTGCGCCCGCGCCTCGTTAGCCTCATCATGTTTCCGGCCAACTGCTGCACGGAGTTCCGCGTTCCGTGCTGATATCTTTTCCGTTGCCTTGACAGCACGGTCGCGCTCGGCTTCGACTACCCGCAGGAGCGCATCCTTGGCCGCGATCTGCGCCCGCAAGTCCCGCTCATCGGCCCCTGCGCGTTCGACATATTCCGCGATCTGCTCAATCTCCGCATCCTTGGCCTCGATCTGCGCCCGCATCCCGATCAGTTCGTTCTGCGCCCATTTGGGTAGAGCATCGAACTGCATGCCCTTCATATGAGCGATGTCCTCTGCGGTGTAGCGCCCGGTCGTCGGGTCTGTGTCACCTTCTTTTGCTGCTCGTTCGTAGGCCGCGATCTGCGCCCGCGCCTCGGCGAGTTCGATCCTGACATCAGCATGGGCGAGATCAGCGATCCGCAGTTCCGCCCGCGCCTCGGCGAGTTCGGCCTTGAGCCGGACAATCTCCGTCCTGTGCAGCGCAAACAGATCGTCCAGTTCGTCGCTCGCGACCTCGGCGGCCTCAAGCTTCGCGATGCGTGGTGCAGTCGGTGGTGCCGGTCTGCTGACAAACCGTTCACCCGGATTATTGTTGACGCCACCTTTGTTGGGGTCAGCCATCACTTCCCCCGCATTGCCGTCAGCTTATCGAGTATCTCGCGCGCCTCGACGGCCTTCAGCCGATATGCCTCGTCGAACGCCCGCACCGCCTCGCTGGCCTCATGCACCAGGTTCTCGATGCGCACCCGGTAATCGTCGAGCAGCCGCACGCGATCGACCTTGTTGCGGCTTTCCATGGTCAGCACCTTGTGTCGCTGCTGTTCACGCAGCCGCTCGGCCGAATCCATGAACCGCTCCAGCTCGGACTGGTCGGTCGTGCTAACGGCTTTGAGCGGTGCATGCTTCAGCGGCACCCTGGCGTGCGCGAAATCCTTGTCCAGCGCTTCGTTGATCTGCTTGGCGACTTCTTCCATCGTCGGGTTCCTTTCGGTTGTGGTTGCAACTGCTTCGGTCATGCGTCGGCTTCTCGTCTGCGGCGCGCCAATCGGCTCATGAGGCTGGCGGTGACATCGCCAATGTGCTGCCAGGTATCCGGGTTTTGGTTTGCCGCGCTGGCGTGCCCCACTGACCTCGCCGGACTTGGGTTTTCCGGACTGCACCGGGTGCCCGACCCCCTACCTACTACGTAGGGGGGTCCGGCACCCTCACTCCGGCATGCTATCTGAGGGGGGACTGTGCCGGACCTGTGCCGGACCTGTGTCATGGCTTTGCCCCGTTGTCTGGACGGTCGGAATAGAACTGCGCCGGCTCTCGTTTGGCGGTCATTGAGGTGACCACATGGATCGATCCGGCCCGCAACCATCCCGCGAGATAAGTGCGGATGTCGGCGCGGTTCTTGTTCTGCTCCTTGGTGCGTTCCTTGGCCCCGACGCCACGGCCAACGTCCATGTCGAGCAGCTCGGCGACGGCAAATCCGCCCCACTCGCCACTCTGTTCGTTGACCCTATGATAGCCGCCACGAAAGACCGCCCTGACGCGATCGATATCCTCGACGGTGAGCCGGTCCCAGGCATTGCGCAGGTTTGCCCGTACGAAGCGCCCATCATGCCAGTTCAGGTCGAAGCGCTTGCCGGCCAGCGTATAGTTCGACTTCTTGACCTCCAGCACGCGCGCATTTTCGTCGGTGGAGTCACCATCAGCGCCGGCCGGCTTGGTCAGATACAGCCTGGACCGCACCGAGTTAGACCATGCCGTGGAACCGCTCATGCCGCTGCCCGAAGCCAGCCCGCTTAGCGACGGATGGCCGAGCAGCAGCACCACGCAATCGTGGCGGATCGCCAGCTGCCTCAAAATGCCAATGAAGAACTTGACCTGGCTTCGGTTGTTTTCGTTGCCGCCATAGATGTCCGCAACGTTGTCCAGGACCAGCAGGACCGGCGCGACGTCCTGCAAGGCGCGGTCGAGGTGGCCGAACAGCTTGGTCTTGACCAGTGTGACATTGCCCTTCTGCTCCATGGCCAGTGTCGCATCGAGGCCCGCCAGCGGCATGAAGTAGAGCATGCCACGGCCGCTCTCCATGTCGCCGCTCTCGGCGTCGACGATCTCGTTAATGCGCTTGTGGAGTTCGTCACGGTCGTCCTCGGCGCTGAGATACAGCACCGGCCCATGATCGACATCGATGCCGATCCATTGCTGCAGTACGGTCGTGCACGCCAGGGCCAGCTGCAGCGCCAGAAGTGACTTGCCCGTCCCACCATCGCCGCCGAGCAGCACCACGTTGCGCATCGGCAGGAGCCGGTCGCGGTCAAGGAACAGCCGATCGGGCGGTGCATGGCCAATGAAATCGCCGATCTCGATCAGTCCGGGAAAGGGGGCTGATCCCGACGGCCGTTGGAATGGCACTACGTTATCCTCCGCCATCATCTTTCCACACCGCGCCTCGCCGCGTCTTTGCGGCAACCCCCACCTCATTGCCCGTCGGCGCCAGCGGCCACCAGGCAAAGACGTCCTCGTGAACGGGAAACCGGCGATCCGCCTCGCCGCCCTTGGCCCAATACCGTCGCGAGGCTGCCTGCGCCTCTTCGGCTGCCTTTTCCAGGAAGGTGTAGGCTGGCCAGTCGCTCATGCCGACACCTTGAGCCTGAGCGCGTCCCACCCGTTCAGCACGTCGATGGCGCCCTGGTAGGACCGCGCCACCTCGCACGGCACGCCGCGCGCCTGCATGGCTAAGGAAAACGCCGCCTGCTCATCGGTCAGCGGCGCCCGGCCGCGCTTCAGTTCGAGCCACCTATGCACGCCGTTAGGGTCGATCAGTAGCAGGTCAAAAAAACCAGGGTTTAAGCCCATGCGCTTGACGCGGGCAGCGGTCTCCTTGGTGCGCAGCTCGCCGGCCGGAAAGGCGGTCCACAGCCAGCCCGGCTTGACGCCGCGGCGCAAGGAGTCGGCGACCATGCACTGTGTTTCGAACTCCAGCGCGGTCGGAAACGCCTCGCCCTTCTGGCGCGGTCCTTTCAGCAGGGACAGCTGGCGGGCGGTCATGTCAGCGCCACCCACAGCGCGTAGAGCAGCACGATGTCGAGCAGCGCCATGGCGATCAGAACGTAGGCGAGCGGCGTCATTCCCTCTCCCGTTTGACAACCGCCCTGGGCGCTTACGCGATGGCCCAGGGCGGTGCTTCTCCGTCGCTGCATTGGGGGCGGGTTGAACAGGTGGGGTTGGCACCTGCGCGGACCACGACGGAAAACCCGAAAAATTCAGTCCGTCCGGCCGTGGTGCAGCCGGTTAGGTAGGTCGATCTCAGTCGCCGGGTGTCAGTCCCCGTCCGCCAACTCTGGTGCGATCCAGAGCGCGGTGGAACGCGCGGAACGCATCAACAAACGGGCGATATAAATCCGCATCCGGGCCGACAAGGAGCGCGTCGGCGCGGGCAATGTACTTGTCGATTTCCCGGAGTTCATCTCGGGCATAGCGCAACCCCGTAAGCTGTTCGATGTCCCGCACTTCATCCGCGCTCATCGAGATGCGCGGGTCCGCATACCATGCGTCCTTTACCCGGTTCGATGACCATTTCAGTCGTCGCGCGGCAATGCCAAGGCGCGCTTTCACCGACCCCACGCTTGGTGGAGCCACATGGTCGCGCAGCGCGCGCTGACAAAACTCGACGCTAGACATTTCGGATTTTTCCGACGCCTTTTCGGCCATTTCCAAACTCCCCACGGTTACGAGTTGAACCGTGGTGGAGATGGAGTTGAACGAACGCATACTGACGATCGGCAAAGCGCGCTGACGCTGCCAGGCGGACAAGCGCGCTCATGCCGCAGTTTCCGTTTCATCGAAAATATCAGGGCGGAGATCGCGGCGAGAAATGCCGGTTACTCGCTCAATTTCGATGAGCCTATCGACAGGTATCCTCCGCTGAGACCAACGACTGATCGTCGACTTCTGGACGCCAAGGGCGCGCGCCAAGTCGACCATTTTCATGTCGCGAGTGCGAAGCAGGTTTATGAGGACAGTTTCGGACATAGTGGGGATTAAGGTTGCGCAACTAGCAACCGAAGTCAAGCCATCTAGATGCACGACGTGCTAACGACAATAGAGCATGCACCGCATACGAGTTGCGGTATGAGCAACCCCGACCCCGTTCATAAGAGCAAGCAGCCTCGGCGCCCACATTTCATTACAGAATGGGCGGAACGAAGAAACCTTAGCCAGGCTGATCTGGCGCGCGAGTTGGACGCCGACAAGAGCATCGTGTCGCGCTGGTTCAGCGGGTCGACGCCGGGTATCGACTATCAGGCACGCTTAGCCGCGCTTTTTAATTGCGAGCCGGAAGCTCTCTTTCGGCACCCTGACGACGATTGGCTCTCCCGTTTTTTTGCCAATCGCTCGCAGGACGAAGTCGAAAGAATGAAGCAGCTCTTAGAGTTGGCATTCCCAAAACGGACAGGAACGGACGGATAGTCAATGCGACCAGATGAGATCACCCCCAAGCTTTTGACCCTAGGCCTTGTCGCATTGACCCTGAGCGGCTGCCTCACGGCGGAACAGAAGACCAAGTTCTATTCATCGCAACGGCCCGCAACGGCAGCCGAGCGCCGCATTATCGCCGGCTATGTCCGGGACACGTTCTTCGATCCCTACTCCATTCGCGACGCGTCGATCTCCGGCGTTTTCAACAGCGTCATGCAGGCTGGCGCTCGATCGGTTTGTATCTATGTCAACGCGAAAAACCGCATGGGCGCGTACACCGGGCGAACCTACACCTCTATCCGTTTCAACAATTCCGGCGTGATCATAAGCGACACCAGCGAAGCCACCAATGCGCTCTGCTCCGATCCGCAGGTCCGCTACGTCACGTTCCACGAAGTGAATGCGTGAGAGCGGCACCCATCCAGCGGCTCCACACTTCTGTTGACTTCCACACTTCTGTGGAATATGCTATACTGCATGAATGCGAAACAGCTCAAACGCGAGCTCACCAAGCTCGGCTGCACCTTCGAAAACCATCGCGGCGGCAGTGGTCATCTGACGATCTATTATCGCGGCAAAAAATCACAAATCTCGATGCATGGCGGCAACAAAGAGCTTGGCACAAACCTGGTTGAGCGAATCAAGAAGCAGCTTGGCCTGAAGTAGGGAGAAATCATGGCATGGTATGAAGTCCGGATACAGCCGGACGGTGACACTTGGCTCGTCACGGCACCGGCCTTCGACGAGGTCGTTACCTATGGCGCAACGCAGGAAGAGGCCTGCCGGCAGGGTCGCAACGCCATCGAGGAAGCGATCGCAGCCCGTATCGCCGATGGGGAGGATATTCCGTTTCCCCTGAAGGAAACCACCGGCAAGGGACGTTTCATCGAGGTTCCCGCCATAGTGTTTCTGAAGTCTGCGCTTCACATGGTCCTGAAGGAGAAGGGCAAAACGCGGGCTGATCTCATGCGTGCGCTCGGCTGCCAGCGGGAACACGTCGACCGGCTGTTTCGCCTCGATCACAATTCGCGGTTGGATTCAATGGAAGCCGCCTTCAAGGCGCTAGGCGTTCCGCTGCGGTTCGATATGGATTTTGCCACAGCGGCTTAATGAGTGAGGCGCTTAAGCGCTGACAAATCTGCTTGCTAAAATAGTTGCGTGTTGCGCAATTGTCCTATTGCCATGCTGTTGCCAATTGTGCAACCTTGCAACAGCGGTGCAAGCAGGGACCAAACTCACATGCAACTCGTCGGGACTGATAAGCACCCTTCTCGTCTTGCGGCCCGCCTAGCCTGGCTCGAACGTGTCCTGAAGTTTGATCCCGACCGCGCCGCCCGCGACACCGCCAAGGCCGAGTATATTGCCCTCACCGATCCTGCCCGGCCATGAACGCGCATCCCCGCTTCGAAAAGACAGATTGGTCCCGCGTGCCGTCGCATCTGCGCGTCGAGCTGGAGCGGTGGGTTATCAACGGCACGCCGCCGCAGCGCTCCCGCTTCCTGCGCTCCGTGCTGGTCAATGACCTCACCGGCGCCGTGCGCACCTGCGTTGGGATTGAATGCCTCAACCTGGTTCACCTCACCCAGTTTCTCATCGACGAGTGCCCGGCCGACAGCTTCGGCTCGCTGAACAACGTGCACTACTGGGGCGAGATGGGTGGCCTGACCGGCGTGGTCCGCATCACCGAGCGCAAAGGCGTGATCTATGGCCGGTGAGGTGTCGATCAGTGAACTGCGCGAGCGGCTGGAACATTTCCATCACGCCTACAAGTTGTGCGTCCAGATTGATCACTGGCCCGACGTCATCGAATGCCAGCAGCGCAACAGGGCGCACATTGATCGGATCAAGGAAGAGATCACCAAGCGGGAGGCGCGCGGTGAAATGTAACCGTAGCCAGGCATGGCGAGGCGATGCTGGGTCAGGCTCGGCGTGGCAAGGCAGGGATACTAACAACAAAACGGGAGAACGCAGATCATGACCGTCACTGTTTATGAATACTTCATCGAGGGAACATCACCTCTGTTGATGCACAATCCGGCCGGCATGCTAGTGCCGAAGGACAACAAGCCGACGACGAAGGCCAAATCTATTCCGGCGCCTGCGGATGAGGCGGAAGCCGGCACCTATCGCGCCGAAGACGGCCGCCTGTATTTCCCCATGATCGGCGCCAAGCGTGGCGTCCTGCTGGCCTCTACCGGCAAGAAGATAGGTAAGAATGCGGCGCCAAAGATGGTGCGCGCCGGGCTGTTCGAGGCCGATGAGCGGATGTTTTTCTATCACCCGGAAACCAAGGAGCCGCTGTTCGACTACGAGATTTTTTCGGCCTCGGTGGTGATCATGCGATCGCGCGTCGTTCATCACCGGCCGAAGGTCTGGCCGTGGGCAGCGACCGTGCTGTTTGAAGTGAACGACGACTATCTAGCGCCGCAGCACGTCAATGACTTGCTTGAGGAAGCCGGAAAACTGGCCGGGCTGGGCGATTGGCGACCGGAAAAGAGCGGTCGTTATGGCCGCTATCGCGTCACCGGATATCAGGCGATTGAGACAGCCGTGCGCGAGGCGGCGGAATGAATAGGCATGGCCCGGTTTGGCTGGGCATGGCCCGGTTTGGCTGGGCATGGCCCGGTTGGGCGTGGCTAGGCGCGGCGTGGCAAGGCAGGGATACTTTGGCGATTTGCAACTTCAGGCGTGGCAAGGAGAGGCCTGGTCTGGCGGGGCCGGGCAATGCTTGGCACGGCGAGGTAGGGCGAGGCCGGGCAAGGCAGGGATTTCAACCAAGGGAGAAAAATCATGGAACAGGTTGCGCTTGCAGAACTGATACTGGACTTTGAAAACCTCTATCCGCGCGCCAGTGTCGACAGCACGCACGTGTCGCACATGATCGATGCGATGGTGGCCGGCCTTACGCTGCCGCCGATCGTGATCGACAAGAAAACCAGGAAAGTCATCGACGGCTTCCACCGCTACAGCGCGGCAAAGCGGCTGAAGGCCAAGACCATCTCGGCGGAAGTGCGCGACTATGACACGCCGGCGGCGATGTTTATGGACGCCATGCATCTGAACTCCGGGCATGGCCGGGCGATGTCGAACTTCGACCGCGCACACTGCGTCATCATGGCGGCGCGGCTGAAGCTGGAGCCAGAGCAGATTGCCACGGCGCTGGCGATCACCGTCGAGAAGGTTGGCGAACTGCGCGTCGACCGCATTGGCCGGATGCGTAATGGGACGGCAGGCCAGGCGGTGCCGCTCAAGCGGACCATCCACCACATGGCCGGCCAGTCGCTGTCCAAGTCACAGGTCGAGGCTCAGGTAAAGCTCGGCGGCATGGACCAGGCGTTCTATGTCAACCAGGTGATCGTGCTGATCGAAAACAATCTGCTCGACACCGGCAACGACAAGTTGATGGCCATGCTTCATCGGCTGGCCGATCTGTTGAATGCGCTGCCCGATAGCAAGGCGGCGTGAGGAATTGCGGCTCGGCGCGGCTAGGCCAGGTGCGGCCGGGCGTGGCAAAGCTGGGTTTGGCAAGGCAAGGCAGGGATAAATATTAGACGATGAGCGACCGCCGCCCGACACCCGACCGCAAGACCTGGCTGGCGCTGCGCCGCCGCTACCTGACCGCCAGCGATATCGGCGCCGCCGCCGGCATCGACGAATACAAGTCGCCATTGCGGCTGTTTGCTGAGAAGCGCGGCACCGTGCCGGACGTCGAGGAAACCGCGATCATGACGCGCGGCACGCTGTTTGAGCCGGCGGCGATCGGCTATCTGCAGCGCCGGATGCCCGATTGGTCGATTCTGCAGCCCGGCCTTTTCTACACTGACGAGGCAACGCGGCTGGGCGCCACACCGGATGCTTTTGCCAGGTCCGGCGACGAACTTGTCAACGTCCAGATAAAAACCGTGGCGCGGCCGTCCTTCGAACGCTGGAACGGCGTGCCGCCCTTGAAATACCAGCTGCAGGTGGCTTGCGAAAACATGCTGGTCGGCGCCACCCGCGGCATTCTGGCGGTGCTGGTGGTCAGCGCCTATGACGCCTTCCTGGAAACCTTCGACGTGCCGCGCCACCTGGCGGCCGAGCTGCGCATCACCAATATTGCCAGCGAGTTCTGGCGCCAGGTCGAGTCCGGCATTCCGCCGCAGCCCGACTATGCCAGGGATGCCGCGACGATTGCCGCGCTGTTTCCGCCCTCGCCCGACGTGCCGGTGCCGCTCGACCTCAGTACGGACAACCGGATCGGCCCGCTGCTGGAGCGGCGCGAACTGTTCAAGGCGGTGGAAAAGCGGGCGAAGGAACGCGCGGCTGCGCTGGAGGCCGAGCTGGTGGCCAAGATGGCCGGCGCCGAACTGGCCATGACGCCCGAGTGGAAGATAAGCAGGAAGATGCAGCACCGCGCCGAAAAGCTTGTAAAGGCTAGCGATTTCCCGGTGCTGCGGATAACCCGATTGAAGGAGGAAGTAGCATGAGCGGCACCAGCCTGATCGCCACGATGGCGGCAAAGCAGAACATGGACCCGGCGCAGTTCGCCAGGACGATCCGATCGACCGTCATGCCGAGCGAACACACCGAAGAGCAGTTCGCGGCGTTCATGATGGTGGCGCACCAGCACGGGCTGAACCCGATCCTGCGCGAGATTTACGCCTATCCGGCGCGCGGCAAGGGCGGCGGCATCACTCCGGTCGTGTCGATCGACGGCTGGATCAACCTGGTGAACAGCCATCCGCAGAGCGACGGCTTTGACATCACCTACACCGAAGACGACGCCGGCAAGCTGCTGTCGGCGACGTGCAAAATGTGGCGCAAGGATCGCAGCCACCCGGTGGTCGTCACCGAGTCCTACGCCGAGTGCTATCGCAACACCGATCCGTGGAACCAGATGCCGCGGCGAATGCTGCGCCACAAAGCGTTCAAGGAATGTGCCAGGCTCGCTTATGGATTCGCCGGGCTGCACGATGAGGACGAGGCGCGCGACATCAGCCGAGCTGTCGACCGGATCGAAAAGCCGATAGCAAGCCCACAGACGCGCATCATCGACTCGCTGGATACATTTGCCGCCGAAACGCAGGATCGCGCTGTGGGCCCGGTTTCTGTGGCGGTGGATGCCGAGCCGGAAGAAACACCGCATGACGGCGTGGTTGCCATGGGCGAAACGGTTGATCAGGAAACCGGCGAGGTAGTAACCGACGTGTGGACGGATGCGGTCCAGCGCATCATGACCATGGCGACCGACAAGCAGGTGGACCAGCAGGGCCGGCTGGAAAACCTCGACCAGATGCGCCCGATCTACCTGGACGCGCTGCCGGCCGAGAAGGCGAAGGCGCTGTTTGAGACGGCACGCAAGGTGGTCGAAGGCGAACTGCCGGTGGCCTCGGCGAAGCGATATCTGGAGAGCATCCAGGAGAGATGAGCCGCGCGCTTTCCCTCACGCAACGTCAGGTCGCGGCTCTCGCCAAGGGCGCCGCGAAGGCCGGATGCATTGCCGAGGTCAAGATAGGCGACGTGGTTGTCCGGCTTATCCCCGATAATCTCACACAGGAAAAGCCGGAAGTTGACGACAGGGAAAAGGGCTACTTCTGATGCCCGACATGCCCCGCCCCCGCCGACTGCACATCCACAAGGAAACCACCCGCCACGGGCGTATCGTCTGGTACTTCAGGCAAGGCAAAGAGAAGCGCATTCGTCTTCCGGGCGCCTACGGCTCCAGGGAATTCTTTGAAGCCTACGATAGGGCTGCGGCAGGCAAGGAACCTGAAACCATCCAGGCCGCGCCGCGGGAGACGTTCAGATGGCTGGTGGACCGCTACTATGAGAGCGGTCGCTTTTCGAAGCTCAAGCCCAACACCCAGCGCAATCATCGGCTGATGCTGGCCCAGCTTTGCAAGACAGGCGGGAGCCGCAGCTACTCGCTGGTCTCAGGGGCCGATATCAAGTCGGGGATCGTTCGCAGGGAAGGCACGCCTCACATGGCAGCGTCCTTCGTCAGCGTCATGCGGGCGCTGTTCGACTTTGCCAAGGCGAGCGGATATGTCGACGCTAACCCGGTTGGAGACATCAATTTCACGCCGGGGAAGACGGACGGCTATCACGTCTGGACGTTGGACGAGGTGGCCGCATACGAGGCCAGGCACGCAGTAGGAACGCAGGCGAGGCTTGCGATGGACATCTTCCTCTATACCGGGCTTCGACGCTCTGACGCGGTCCGCCTTGGCCGGCAGCACATCAGGGAAGGCGTCATCAGCATCAAGGCGGGGAAGAACTGCGCCGATATCATCATCCCGCTTCTACCGCCGCTTGCCGCATCGATCGCAGCGACGGAGGTGGGCGACCTGGTGTTCCTCAAGAACAGGCACGGAAGGCCATGGGCGACCAACAGCTTTGGCTACTGGTTCGCAGATTGCTGCGTCGAGGCGGGTATCATGGAGGGCAGAGCACATGGCTTGCGCAAGGCTGGTGCGACCATCGCCGCGAACAACGGCGCGACACCTTTCGAGCTGACCGCCATGTACGGCTGGTCATCGACAAAGATGGCTGAGGTCTACACCCGCAAGGCCGATAAAGTGCGCCTGGCGGGACGTGCAGCGAACAAGCTATTCCCGCACCTTAATTTGGGTGCGGGGGAAGACGGTCGAAAGGCGCATGGAATCAAGAGGGTGGCAAAGAGCGATTAACCCTGATGGAGGGTTAATTTGGGTCCATCTTAGGCGTTGTTTTTATTAAGGAAATGTCAATCTATTCCCGCACCGGACACTAAATCAGGGCCGTTGATTCCGTTGAATAATCCCGAACGGCCCCCGCACCCTTTGGCAGCACATAGCAAGAGATTGGCAGCCGTGAGCAAGCGCCTGCCGCAACTTAAACCTACATAACAAAACTAACACGGCCCGCCCGGCGGTCAGACCGGACGAGCCGCTAAACACTCAAACGGGAAGGACCGTTCGAAATGTCTAAACTGTATTCTATCACATTGGGCGTCGCTCTGTTGGCGCTGTCCGGCTGCATGACTGGGCAAGCCGAATACGAATCCCTATCCGGCGGCCAAGTTCAGTCAATGAAGCTGAAGCAGGCACAGGCAACTTGCCGTATGCATGCACGCCAGGCCATCGCCACTGGCGCTGTCACCACGCCCGACGAACTCATTGCAGACTCCAAAGATTGCCTCTTTCTCCAGGGCGTCCTCATCAAGGGATTCCGTCAGAAGGATGGGACTCTGACAAAGGATATCTACGCCGGCAGTAAAAAGCTCTAGCGCAGCCTTGGCAGGCCGACGCCTGAACCGGCCCCCGTTGCCAGGAGCCGGCCCGTTGCCTGATACCTTAAACGACGATGAAGTCGTTAGCCGTCAGGTTCAGGTTAGGCGTCAGGTGAGCAAACACCGTCGCACCGCCGGAGGCCGAACCGTTGGAGTCGTAGGTCAGGCTGCCGGTGTCCTCGTTGTAGATGATGCGCTGCGACGTGGTCAGCGCGACATCGTTCACCACGAACCTAAAGCCGGCCAGCGGCCCGTCGAACGGCAGCGCCGTGAACACGTCGTTGTCCAGCAGGATGCGGTCGTTGAAGGTCGAGAAATCGTAGATGGTATCGACGTTGGTGCCGCCGAGCGCCGAGTTGAAAACAATCTTGTCGTGGCCGGTGCCGGTGAAGATGGTGTCGCGTTCGGCGCCGCCGTTCAGCCGGTCGTCGCCGCTGCCACCAGACAGGGTATCGCGGCCAACGCCGCCGCTGAG
>Ga0105104_10002234_pt1 | contig 14239 bp, 10 predicted proteins | sample PPLLaktember2015_3_FD_87034 | JGI IMG/M metagenome (GOLD analysis project Ga0105104, IMG submission 87034) | Freshwater sediment microbial communities from Prairie Pothole Lake near Jamestown, North Dakota, USA - PPLs Lake P7 Core (6) Depth... | ecosystem: Environmental > Aquatic > Freshwater >... | reverse complement strand
TAATTTCAATTTGGGAACGGTCCTATTCGAAGTCCCGATATGTCGAACCAGACCCAGCTCCACCAGCTTTTCCATTTGCCGCCAGGTTTTCATATAATTCTCGTGAACGTAGGGCACTGCATGAGGGTCACGGGAATCTACATCTACACCGGGAGCATGGTGATTCGGAAAGGGCCAATGGATCAAATAAAGATCAAGATATTCCAACTGCAAATCCTTGAGCGTTTGCCGGCAGGCCGGGATGACATCCTCTTCCGCATGTTTATCATTCCAAAGCTTGGAGGTGATCCACAGTTCTTCACGTCGGATGCCGGTACTCATGATCTTTTGAAGGGATGCGCCGATTTCCTTTTCATTTCCATACACGGCTGCACAATCAAAATGACGATACCCAATGGCAGCCGCGCCTAAAACCGCCTCCGCGATTTCACTGGCGGTAAAACGATCCGAGCCAAACGTTCCCAACCCTATAGTGGGGATCTTTGCACCGGTATGAAGGGTTCTGCAGGGTATCAAAGCAGGATCTATCCTTTCAAGTGATCTGTTCATGAACATTCTCCTATTGTCAAAGGTTCTATTTCCCGGTCGCTGGAGTCACACCCTTTTTCAGGATGATATTGCCATATTTCGCCATCTCGCCAGTCATGAGGACGGCAAAAGCTTGTTTCGTCCTGTCATAAAAATCGAAACGATCGATTCGTTGGATCGGCGGAGTCGCGGGCCAATGTTTGTCAATTGCTTCTCGATAGGAGGTTTCCACCGCCGGATCGAGTTGATCGCCTGGGACAGCGCACATCATGATCAATGGACTTTCAACGTAGGTATCCAAAGCAAAGAGGGGTAGGATGGCATCCAATAGATTGGGGATCTTTAAGCCATCTGCGCGCAATACGCGTTTTCCGTAGGTTTCACCGGGAAAGTGCGCATCGGCGAGCACAATCTCATCACCATGTCCCATGCGATGCAGGACCGCCAGTAAATCGGGAGAAATTAAAGGGGATATTCCTATCAACATGACTAATTATTCCTTTCCTGAACCAGGCCGACTGCACCGCGCAATGTGTCTGCTTCGGTTGGGCCACAGCTTTGTAACTTTCTACATATATGTACTCGACGGTTGAGTTACTAACAGGGTATGGACGGCCCGCGCATGGGAAGCACAGACCGTCCATGTTAAGCATCTCGCTGGAGAGACTAGTAGAGCACGTTCTTCGCTTCTTCAGAATCAATATTGTCCAGGGTCACGATGAGGAATCCAGTATCAACATAAGCTTCAACTGTCTTCCCACCGAAGGCGACGTCATAAGCGGTCTTGACGCCCAGGTACCCCATGTTGTAGGAGCTTTGAACAATAATGGCATTGAGGGTACCGTCTTTGACGAAACCCGCCAGGGCGCTATTACCATCGAAACCAATCGCCACGATATTGCCTGAGAGTCCGGCCTCCGAGATCGCGCGGGCCATGCCGATAGCAGTCGGTTCATTGGCGCCGAAAATGCCCACCAGATCCGGGTTGGCTTGAAGCACGTTTGTGGTCTGATTAAGGGCGGTAGGCATGTCAGCGTTGGAATATTGCGTCTCCAGAAGGGTGAACTTCGAATTCGCCTTAATGTAGTCGTTGAAGCCACCGACACGCCCGATCTCGGAACCAACACCAGCTACATACGACATGACCTGAATTTTGCCTTCAGTTTTACCGGCTTTGGCAAGCAGGTCGATCATCTGCTTAGCAGCGGCCTCACCTGCTGCCTTGTTGTCGGTTGCCAGGAAAGACACATACTGGGACGGATCGCCGTCGAGCTTGGAGTCGATGATGATGACGGGAATACCAGCGTCCTTGGCCTTTTTGACTGCCGGCTGGAGGGCGGTCACATCGGAGGGAGCCAGGACAATCGCCTTGACGCCACGATCGATCGCGCTCTCGACGATGTTGATCTCTTCGTTCACATTGCTCTCGGACTGAGCGCCGAGGAAGGTGACGGAGAGCTTCGGAGTCTGTGCCTTTAGCTCATCCTGGGCAGCCATGGCACCCGTCTGCACATTCTGCCAGAAACTGGAGTTACCAGTCTTGACGATGACCGCAATCTCCCCACCTTCTGATGTCGCGGGCGGGACGGCGGTAACTTCAACGATCTGTGTTTGCACAACGGTCTTTTCGACGACCTGAGGTGTTGCCGGAGCGCCGCATCCTGCTAAAACCAGGGAAATGACCATGAAAAGGCTTGCCAAAGTGAACAGTTTCTTTTTCATTTTTTCTTCTCCTTGAAATTCGTTAGTTGATTGACAGATCATAGCAACGTGGACGATGTCTTATTGTGTGAGACAAGCACCTCCTCTCCCAACTGGATCAAATCAAAATGGGGATCGCCATATCTCGATCTTTCAGTTCTCATTTTCGGCGGAGCTTGAGTTGGTCGATCGTCACGGCACCAATGACGACGAGCCCGATAACAATCTTCTGTAAGAAGTAATTCGCACCTGCCATTGTGAGTCCCACACTGAGTATGCCGATAATAAAGGATCCGATCACTGTTCCTGCCACCGTGCCAACACCCCCCATCAGGCTTGTGCCACCAATGACGGCAGAGGCAATCGCGTTCAACTCGTAGCCATCTGCGCTGTTGGGCTGGGAGGTGACCATCCGTGAGGCGAGGATGATGCCGACCAGGCCTGCAAGCAAGCCGGAAATGATGTAGGCGACGATTTTGACCCGATCGACCTTGATCCCGGAAAGCCGCGCTGCTTCTTCATTCGAACCCACGGCATAGGTATATCTGCCGATCCGCGTTTTCGTGAGGAGGAAGGAAAAGATGATTGCCACCGCAATCATGAGGAGCACCGGGTAGGCGATGCCGGGAAATTGTGGTCCCGTCCCAAAGATCGTGCCATTGCCCAATTCGCCGAAACCTTCCGGTGCAGGCCAGGCGTTGGCGTTCGTAATAGTGAGTGCGACCCCGCGGGCAACCATCATCATGCCGAGCGTCGCGATGAACGGAGGCAGTTTCAATCTGGTGATCATCAGTCCATTAAGGAAACCGCAGACAACTCCGACGAGCAATCCGATGATCATGCTGAGCCAGATCGGGACTCCGGCAATCGCGACCATCACAGCAACCGTACCGGAAAGGGCGATGACCGATCCAATGGAGAGATCGATACCGCCTGTGATAATGGTGAAGGTTACACCGATGCCCATGATGGTTACCGCGCTTGTCTGCAGGAGCAAGCTGAGGACGCTGCGCGCGGTAAAAAAATTCTTCGCTACGATCGAGAAAAAGATGAATAGCACGATCACCGCGGCGAAGGTGATGAACTTGTCCCAAGCCACCTCGAATCGCTTTGGTGTTTCCTGGATCGCATGAATTCCTTCAACTTGTTTTGCTTTAATCTCGCTCATGGTTTCTTTCTCCATTGGGTCTATTTTGGTCAGGCACGTGCGCTTCCTTCGATGGCTGTCGCAATACCGGCCGCGTAACTAAGAATCTCCTCCTGTGTCGTATCCGCGGTGGGAAGCGTTGCCGCGAGGCTCCCCTCATGGAGCACCAGGAGACGATCCGTTAAGCCAAGGATCTCGGGCAGTTCAGAGGAGATCACGATGATTCCCCTTCCCTCTCGCGCGAGTGCTCCAATAAGCTCATAGATCGCATATTTGGTGCCCACATCGATTCCACGTGTTGGCTCGTCGAAGATCAGGATCTTCGAATCACAGAACAACCACTTGGCAACCACTACCTTCTGCTGGTTGCCTCCAGACAAATTATTCACGATCTGGAAGAGGCTGGGGGTTTTGATGAGGAGTTCCCCGACGTACCGCTGTGCGGCTTCCATCTCCTGACTGCGAGAAAGCACACCGAAGCGCCGGGAGATCTCCTGAACGTTCGCCATTGTGACGTTCTCAGCAAGCTGCATTTTCACTGCCAGCCCATCCTCCTTACGGTTCTCCGAGAGATAAGCAATACCCGCTTTGATCGCATCCGCAGGAGAATGCAACGAAAGCCTGCGGTCATTCATCATCACTTCCCCCGAATCGATCGGGTCTGCCCCGAAGATCGCTCTCCCCAACTCCGACCGCCCTGCGCCCATAAGTCCCGCAATACCGAGGATTTCCCCTCGATAGAGGTCGAAGGAGATATCACGAAGGATTCCCGCCCGCACAATATTATGAACTTCAAGTAACTTCTCTTTGGTTGGAACATTGACCTTCGGCGGGAATTTGTTCTCAAGCTTTCGGCCCACCATTCGATTCACAATTTCACCCATCCCAATCGCGGCATAATCGTCGGTACTGACCGAGTGTCCGTCACGGAAGATGGAGATGCGATCCACGATGTGCTTGAGTTCATCGAGGCGATGAGAAATGTAGATGATCGCGACGCCGCGGTCGCGTAGAGTATGGATGACCGCGAAAAGCTCGTCGATCTCGGATTCTGTCAATGCACTTGTCGGCTCATCCATGATGAGCACTTCCGACTCGGAAGAGAGCGCCTTGGCGATCTCCACCATCTGTTGCTTGGAGACTGGCAATTTATTCAGTTGGATCGTTGGGTCCAGGTGGATGTTGAGACGACCAAGGATGGCACCTGCTTCAGCATTCATCTTCTTCTCATCGAGTGTTCCAAACCGAGTAAGTGGTTCCCGGCCGATGAAGATATTAGCCGCCACCGATAAATGGGGAATGAGGTTTAACTCCTGATAAATAATTCTGATGCCGGCATCATGGGCCTGGTTTACATCATGGAAGCTCACTACTTTTCCCTTGTAGCGAATCACTCCCTCGTCAGCTTGGTAAACTCCGCTAAGGATCTTCATGAGTGTTGACTTGCCTGCCCCATTCTCGCCGACTATGGCATGCACCTCACCCTTGCGAAGATTGAATGAGACGCTGTCAAGCGCCTGCACGCCCGGAAAGCTCTTGGAAACGTTCTCCACCTCGAGGATTATCTCCCGTGTGGGGGATGAGCTTTTTATGTCCATTTGTACAAACTCCGACATAGTCATATTGGAATTGCTCCTGAGCTTTTAAATCATTTGAGATTAAGTGGAACGAAGAGCGAGACAATGTGGTAACGTTACCATAGGCAGATAAAAAATTTCATTCCTATTGGTTGTTCTCCAGGTGAACAACATATCCGTCGAATTCCCTGACAGGCTGAATTCTTAGCGTATTGCCAATCATCTGTACATCCATACTCGTACCCGGGAGAACACTAGCGATCCGCCAATTCCCTTGAGGAAGGTCTACGATCATTTCGGCTGGCAGCGGTTTGGCAAATGTGTGTACCACCAGCAAAGCCTGACGATTATCTTTGGCGGTGCGCAAAACCGCCTGGGCTCCTTGCGGGTGTTGCCACGATGATCCAATGTACTGGTAAAGTTTGCTCCTGCCATTTTTGATGATCGGTGCAACCTGATAGTAGAAACGGATAACTTCCTGTACGAGCGCCCATTGCTTCTCATCAAGTTCATCGATCTCACCGGAGAGGCACAATCTTCCCAGGAATCCGGAGGCTAAGGAATATGTCAAACGCTGAGGCGAATCAGATGCATGGAGAACAGCCCAAATCTGTGACTGTCTCGGTAGAATAAGTCTGTGCAGGTTGGCTGCAATAATTGGGATTTCCTGTGATTCGTGAGCGTCTGAAAAGGAAGCCATACTGGCGAGTGCCAGCATCGCAGGCTCCAGCCGGTGTCCGCCCGACGCACAGACTTCGATCACCAGGTCCGGGAGTTCCTTTCGCATCGCACGGAAAAAATCCTGCACACATACGATATGCTGCCGCAGCCCTTCCCCCAGGGACTCGGCACCATCGACCCCAATACCAAGCGTTTCGTTGTAATCTACTTTGATGTAACCAAATCCTGTTTCACGCAGAAAACGGATGACCTTCTCGTATAAATAATCGCGTACCCACGGATCCCGGAAATCCCAAAAGCGACGCTGCCCCGCTAAAACAGGTATTCCATCCCGCTTGAGAAAATGATCGGCGTGGTCGAACAATTTCGATTGGCTGCCAACCACTTCGAATTCAAACCATAGCCCGGGGACCAATCCCTGCTCGCGGATGAATTTCGCCGTGGCGGCGATCCCGGCGGGGAATAATTGCGGGCTCGGCGTCCATTCTCCCTGGTTCAAATCCCAGTTGCCATTTTCTCCACGATACCAGCCAGCATCGATAACAAAATATTTTGCGCCGGAACCTTTCAGTCGTGTCGCTAAGGCACAAACACTTTCATGCGTCGGATTCCCCCAGGTCGTGCAGAATTCATTGATCAGGACCGGCAAAGCCTGCTCACTATCCGGTGCCTGTTCAACAGCCTTCGACTGCATCGCTGTCAGGCGCTGGCACAGATCATCGAAATCTCCCTTGGCAGTTGTGACATAAGCCTGAGGACTGGTGAAAGTCTCGCCCGGAGCTACGTTTTTAAACCAATGACCAAGCTCACGGTCAGCCAGTCCACCTGAAAGACTTAACTGGTCGTCCCGGCGATAGAGCTCCATTTGCCATGATCCTGACCAGGCTAAGGTCGCGCCCCAGAAAACGCCTACGCCGCGGTCTTCGATAGCCGCAAACGGATGATACCCATGAACAGGCATCGAGCCGACCTGTCCAAATCGCTCGGCTCGAACGCCATGCCCGGACCAGGATCGCTCCAGGTGGAGTTCCTCGATTGGCTGGCTGATGTGGCGTCCCTCGGCTGACCAAAAACTGCGAAACCGGTGAAAATGGAGTCGGTCAGGGGCATCATCGGATGCAAATGGGGTAATTCCCCCTAACGAAAAACTGGATAGCATTTCCAGGCTAAATTCTTCCGATCCGTCATTTCGAATTGTCGTAAAAAAGGTGAGAGCTTCATCACCCTGACAATAGCGCAGATGATGCTCACAAGAATAACCACGGGTAGAATTCAGGTAGGTTACTACCTCTGTTTCATCACCTTGCTGAATTTTCTCCTGCCTGGAATATCGCAGGCTGGATAAAGTATTACTATTGTGCATCGTGATACCCTGGCTGAAACCATTTAATGGATCCCCAAGAAGCTTGAATTGAACGAGGGACTCAAGTTCTTGTGCAATCATATCGGGAAATTTCTGGGGTTTCCAGGAAAGGTGTTTGCGACGCGTTACCAGTTTATCTGCCATGCTGTGTGGGTAAAGAAAAAGACCAACGGTCTGGCACTCTGGCTCCTCCACATAGTCGACCCGCATATCGCCAAAATGATATGTGGATAGAGGCGCATAAGACTTAATGGACAATTTCTGCCTTTCCTGTTTAGATGCCTTAACCTTTAACAGATCCAGTAAAGGCACCCCCAATAACATAGCGTTGAGCGATCAGAAATACAATCGCCACAGGCACTACCATGATTAGCCCGAACAAGGCAGCTTCGGCTTGTTGATAGCCGACCATGACGCCGGGGCTGGGGTTGAATCCGGGACGGAGGGCGGAGGTAGCCAGGACAAATTGCTGAATCCCGACAGGCAGGTTGAAAAGCGTATCGTCATTCAACAAGACATAGGGGCCGAAGAAATTGTTCCAATTCGTGTTGAAATTGATGAACGCCAGCAAACCCAGCAATGGGGTGGCAAGCGGCAAGGCAATATGCCAGAACAATTCCGCTTCAGAACAACCGTCTACCCGCGCCGCGTCGAGCAGGTCTGGCGGCAGGCTGGAGGCGTAATAGATATAGGTCAGGTATGTGCCGAAGGGAAAAAAGGCTGATGGCAAAATGACGGCCCATTGGGTGTTGATCAAGTGGAAGAGATTCAGCTCCATAAACATGGGCAATACCAGAGCCGAGGGCGGCAGCAACATGGTAATCAATGTCAACCAAAGCAATAGGCGACGGCCTGGAAACCGCGCAACGGCCAGAATGTAGCCTGCGGGAATGCTAATGGCCAGGGATAAGGTCAGCGCCCATATCGCGTAGCGGATAGAATTGGACGCCCATAGCAGCACTTCGCCATCCTGATACTCAATAATTCTCTGCCATGCTTCCTGAATACGCTGGAATGAGCCAAAGGCCAGAGGTTTCAGTTCAAGAAGCTGCGGCGCGCTTTTGGAAGTCGCCAACACGAGCCAGAGCAGGGGGACAAAGAAATATGCAGCGAACAGCAACAGCACCCCCCAGCGCAGGCCAAAACCCAAAATTCCTATATCGCCGGCTGTTCTCATCCGAAAATGCTTCCATCTTAGCAGGAGAGACGGGCGGGAATCTGGGCGCAGGGTATCAATTTTAGACATGCGTACTCTCCTTAGTTCTCAATATTGAAAAAACCGGTCCAGCGGATGATCAGGTAGGCGGCTCCCAACCCAGTCGCCAGCAATATCAGCGAAAGTGCAGAAGCGGCGCCAAAGTTTCCCATCTCAAAGGCGAAGTTGTATGCCAATTGGTTTGGCGACCAGACCGTTGGTACATTGCCGCCAACGCCGAGGTTGTTGCCGCCGCCCAAAATCTGTGGTTCCACGAATAATTGCACATTCCCGGCGAAAATCAGAATAAATTGATAAATGACATAGGGACGGATGAGTGGAAATTTGATGAACAGCGCTTTTTGCCAGGCATTGGCGCCGTCAATGGTGGCTGCCTCTAACACTTCCGTCGGAATGGCTTCCAGCGCGCCATATTGGATTGCAATCCACATGCCTGCGCCAGAAAAAAAGCCAAGGAGAGTGAAGATTACAGGCAAACTACCGGAATAGATCACATCATTGGTCAATTGGAAGCCCATACCCTTCAGAAGAGCCTGAAAGGGGCTGATACTGGGATCCAGCATGAAAATGGCAATCAACACCAACACGGGTCCCGTCACTGCGCCAGATATGAAATAGAGGGTCCGTAATGCCGTTGACAACGGCCCGGGGCGCATTTGCAACAATATTGCCAATATAATTACCATGGCGATCCCGAGTGGCACTGAGATCACCAGGAACTTACCGATATTGACAAAAGTAAAGCTGAAGCGAAACTCGTTGAAAACGGCCAGATAGTTGCCAAACCCTGCTGCAAAATATTTCGGCAGACCCGTACTGAAATCGGCGAAACTGAGCACCAGGGCGTAGAGACCTGGACCCAGGCCAAAAGCCAGCATGACCAGGAAATATGGCAACACGAACAGATAGGCAATCAAATGCCGCCAGCGGGAAAAACTTGCTAAACGCGGCTTGTTCGCCAAAGGCAGAAGAGGGAGGGACTCCGTTTGATTAGTCAAGGAAAACTCCTGTGGACAGCATCTAAAGAAGATGGAGGGCAGGGCGTATTTCTATAAACCTTACTTACCCGAAACGCGCCCCGCCTTCACCTGTGTGAGAGAGTCTGGCGACTATCCCACTTTTGCTACTATCCTACTACTTCTTTACTTCGACTTGGTACCCCTGCGCTTCCGCCAGCGGGGCGAGCTTGTCCGCCACATCAAGCAGAATCGATTCGACCGACCTATCTTCCTGCAATCCCGTCTTGACAGCCTCACTCAATGGCGCGATGAGGTCGAACCGCGGCCACTTGTCCAACGGACCAATATCGGTGGCAGCCTGCTGGTAGACCGGGAAGGGATCGTTGGCGAAGAGCTCGTTGGTCTTCATTGAATCCTGGAACAAATTCTGGATGGGTTTGTACGCCGGGAAATTGGTGGTTCCCGCCCAGAAACCTGGGTCGGTGGTGACCCACTGGATAAAGTCGACAGCCAGCTTGGGATTCTTCGTATGGCTGGAGACAGTCCAAGCCGCACCACCCATGGCCGGAGTTATGGCCTTATCATCATCTTTCCACTTCAGTGGATTGGCAACTCCGAGTTGCTTGTCAGAAGTCTTATACCAGGAGCTGTTTTCGTTACCGCCGAAGACACCGAACATCCAGGCTGGTCCCGGCATTGCCAACAGTTTGTTATCCGAGACGACTGCGGCGAATTCAGCGCTAAAATAATCTGTGTTGAACATCGTGCCGTTGTCCAGCATGTGATCGACCAACTTCGCGGCGCGTACGCAGCGCGGGTCTGTCATATCGATCTTGAGAGTGGCGTCATCCACCAACTCGTGTGAAGGGCAGCCGCTGGCGTCAAAATAGCTGATGAATGTCCAGCCATCGCCCCAGGTTCCCAAATAATAGCCAGGATGTTCCGCGGCTACCTTGTCGCTGAGGTCCTGATATTCCTCCCACGTGGTGGGCACGGTGTAGCCGAATTCATCCATGAGTGGTTTGTTATAGTACGTCACAAACATGGCCAGGTCATAGCGCAGGCAGAAGACCTTGTCGCCAAACGTGCAGCCATCCATCCCGGCATAATTGCCGAGTACGTCTGCGGGTACCCATGGCTTCAGGTCGAGCGGGAAGTGGTGCGCGTCGTCGGCCACGCGACCAACAAGCCTGGGTTCCGCAAAGACCACATCCGGCCAGCCCTGGCTGGTATTGTTGAACAGCAGGACTTTCGCCGGGAACTGCTCACGGTCCACAGTCACTGCCTTGAGAAGCTTGGCTTTATCTGGATGCGCCGCAACATAAGCGTCAAAGGCGGGCTGGCGGTCCGCATCGATCCAGACTGTGATGGGAGCGTTATCATCGTAAGGGTTCTCGGTGGGCGCAGGTGTGGTAGTCACCACGACTGATTCCCCGTTAACAATTTTGGTGACTTCAATCACTTGCGGCGTTTGCTGTGAGGCACAGGCAGCCAGAACCATTGAGATCACCGCCACCAGCCACACAGATTTCCAGATTCGTTTGGACATTGTTCCTCCTAGAATGAAATTCGATAGATAGTTCGAGCAGACGACGATAGGGGATGTAAGTTAGTTAGTTTGTTATCCGGCGTTCTCCTTTTTGGCTCTCCCGTTTTTAGCGGGTAACCGGGTCAAAAGTGACCAAAATATGCAGGCAAAAGGAATTGAATTTGTGATAACCATGACCGCGTCACTTAAGCATTGTGATTTTCAAGACGGTTAATTTGAGCTGTCATCTGGTTTCATCCTTTTTGTGAGATTGATCCCGACAAAAAACTCGAACATATGGTAACGTTACCATATACAGGTAAAAAAATGCATTGCCTATTTCAATCACTGTTATTTCGGTTTGGACCGGTAGATCCGCGTTCTATAATTTCGGTAGGCAAAACAAGCTTTTGATATCCATCAGATAGTTCGCCTGAAATGCGCTTAAGTAGTAACTCCGTTGCCATTCGACCCATTTCATAGGCTGGCTGTGCAGCAACAGTCAAAAAAGGCGCCAGAAGCATCGATTCAGGGAGATCATCAAATCCGACAACGGAAACATCGCCGGGTACATCCATTTTCAGGTCGTGCAAAGCTTTTATGATCCCAATCGCAATGAAGTTATTGACACCAAACAGGGCCGTTGGCTTAGGTGAGTGCAGCATGGCTTGCTGAGTGAACTCATAACCACTCTGCTGATTAAACTCTCCATAATAAACGAGTTCATTTTCGATCAGTCCAGCTTCCGTTAATGCCCGCCGATACCCAGCCACACGATCCACTGAAGTGGAAACATCTTTGGAACCGGTAATGACCGCAATCCGTTTGTGGCCCAACCCGATCAGTAACTTTACCAGGCGATAGGCACCATCTTCTGAGTCAGATCGAACAGAGTCGATCTCTACTTCTGAGACGCGGCGATCGAGCGCCATAACATTAATATCGTTGGATAACAGGAACTTAATGGTCTTTACATTTCCACACGCAGGAACCAAAAGCACGCCATCGACCTGGCGCTGCGCCAGGAGATTGGCATATTTTTCTTCTTTGGCTTCCGACTCGTCGGTATTGCAGTAAACAACCGAATAATTGGCATCGCCGGCAACATCCTCTACCCCTCTTGCCATTAATGTAAAGTACGGATTTGTAATATCCGTCACGACCAGCGCCAGTGTTTTCGTCCTTTTGGAGCGCAAGCCGCGAGCTAACGTGTTTGGCACATACCCTAATTCTTTAACCGCTGCTTCGACACGCTCACGGGTGCTCTGGCTAATGTAACCCGAGTTATTGATCACCCGGGAAACGGTGATCGGTGCAACACCTGCTCGCTTGGCTACATCAAGGACTGTTGGCATTGGATCAACTCATCAAAAGCGAAACGTCCACAGAATATGACAACGTTATCAGGTAACGTTACCATATTCTTGCACTTTTTTTCACATTTGTCAAGAGGGAATCTCTAACGATTTGGTCTGCATATCCCACTATTGCGGCCGCTGTAACTCAAATGGACTGTTGGAAACGGAATACGAACCTGAAGCAAAATCAACTTCTAACATCGCCCAGGCATCGCCATTGTCCCAACGCAAGGTAATTTCAGATTCTCCAGTTTCAGGCAGACTGACTGTGCCATCAAAAGCTGGATGTCGATTCCGAAAGCGGATCAATTCGAATAGCGATTGAACAACCGGACGTTGAATGGCTTGATCGATCTCTTTGGCGGTGTAGCAATGCCGATTGATATCGCGCCCAACACCGCTTTTCGCTAGCAAGGTCATATCGTTCTCACCTGCCAATAAGCCCACATAATATACCTGTGGTACGCCAGGAGCAAAGAATTGCATTGCACGTGCCAGCAAATAGTCACGATCGTTACGTCCAAGGGCATCATAGAATGTACAATTCACCTGGTACAGATCGAGATTGGAGGCCGCCACGCCAGTCGCCATGCGACTCTGTCCGTTACTGTTCGTGTGGATTTTTTCAACCAAAGCCTCCAGCTCTTCGGGGGGGATTATGCCAGGCCGATTTTGCGGATCGGTGCTATCAGCTCCGATATCTATTACGCCGATGCCATCGTGCGTGTCCAGCACAGTGATGGCATTGCGCGGGCTGATTTCCAGCCACTGTTTCAGGTAACGAGCGGTACGGTTGAATATGGCATGTAATACCAGGGGAGGCAACGCGAAATCATAGACGCGATCCACTTGGCGGGCAATTTCGATCTGCCTGCGGAAGTGGGAATGAATTTCGACGAGTACTTCGATATCCAAAGCTACCGCCTGGTTGGCAAGGTACTCAATAAAAGCAAAGGTTTCGGGGATCATGAAACAACTGGTTCCTGGTTTTTTGACGGCATATCCAATGGCATCCAGCCGCACCATACGAATATTATTCTCATGCAGTGTTTGCAGCACTGATTGCAAATAAGCCTGACCCTGCGGATGGTGTACATTGATATCGATCTGCTGCCTGGTAAAGGTTGTCCATAGCAGGCGTTTTTTGGCGTTTTTCAATGTAACATAGGAAAGAGGCAAACCTGGTCGGGGACGGTAGATGGCCAACAAGTCAGCTTCGGTAGCGCCATTGGGAAAGATACTATCCATGGTCAGGAACATGCCGTTATAGATGGAAGCATCGCCCTTTTCAGAATAATCCATGAATTGCGGGGAGGCTGAGGATACATGATTGACGATTAAGTCTGCCATCAGATCCAGATCCTGCCCGAGTTCTTTGATATCTGCCCAACTTCCCAGGCAAGGATCGATCTGGGTGTGATCGATAGGATCAAAGCCAGCATCGGTGCCATGGATGGGATAATAAAAGGGGAGGAGGTGAACACCACCAAACAGCCCGGCTAGTGGTCCTTTTAACAATTGATGTAACCTCTTTATATCGCCTCCACCCAGGCGATCTGCATACGCAATTAGTTGTACTTTATTTTTCATGATAGTGATCTTTGTTGGAATGTTGTATTTGGGCGGCGTGAAGTGGTAGCGTGAAGCATGCAGGAAAATTTCTATGCAAGCGCGCGGAGAATTGCATCCAGCTAAAATATTTTTTCGATTCCTGAGTTATGAAATCTATGAGAGGCAAGGACCGCTGTTCAGCCCTTGACCGAGCCCTGGAGCAGCGCCGTGATGATCTGGCGCTGGAACAGCACGAAGACGACGAGGGTAGGAACCAGGATCAGGATCGTGCCGGCACACAGTAGTGGAACATCGGTCGCCCATTGGCCCTGGAACGCCCCCAGCGCGCCGGCCATCGTTCGCTGCGTCGGGTCCTCGACGAGCACCAGCGCAAGGAGAAACTGGTTCCACGTCCAGATGGACATGAGGATCCCGAGCGACGCGATCGGTGCCCGCGCGAGCGGGACGTGGATCTGCCAGAACAGGTCCCATGCCGTCGCGCCATCGACGCGGGCCGCCTCCGAAATCTCGGTCGGCATGTTGACGAAGTGGGCGCGCATCCAGAAGACGGCAAAGGGCATGTACAAGGCGATCAGCGGCAGCACGATCGCGAACCGGGTGTTGTAGAGC
>Ga0105104_10002233_pt1 | contig 14248 bp, 14 predicted proteins | sample PPLLaktember2015_3_FD_87034 | JGI IMG/M metagenome (GOLD analysis project Ga0105104, IMG submission 87034) | Freshwater sediment microbial communities from Prairie Pothole Lake near Jamestown, North Dakota, USA - PPLs Lake P7 Core (6) Depth... | ecosystem: Environmental > Aquatic > Freshwater >... | reverse complement strand
TAAGATCCATGTGCCGATTCACCACGTCATGATGGTGGGGTACGATGATGAACAGGAAGCCGCGCTCGTGCTCGATTGCGACCGGCCGGACGTGCAGCGGATTACCTATCCGGACCTGCAGGCGGCCTGGAATGTCGACAATCCCGGCCTGGGGAAGAAGAACACGTTCTACACCTTTTCATTCGGGAAAACGGTTTCCGATGTGGAAAAGATTGCCCGCACGGGGCTGGCCAAACGGGCGGCGGCCATGCTCGAGGCGCCGGTAAGCATGCTGGGGATCAAGGGGATGCGCAAACTGGCCAACGATCTTCCGCGCTGGCCGGCTGAACTCGGAGCAAAGGGGTTGAACGCCTCGCTCCGCCACCTGGCTGAGTTCACGGGTTTTCCACCCGTCCCGCCGAACCGGCTCACGGGGTATGCCGCGCCGGATAATCATCGCGGCGGGCGGGATGTGTTCGCCGGATTGTTGCGGCGGCTGGCACAAGACTACGCCGAACCCGCCTGGGCGAAGGCGGCCGGCCTGTTCGACCGGTCGGCGCAGGAATTGGAGATGGCGACCGACGCCGTCGTGGATTTCCTATTGAGAAAAAGCGGCACTTTGGACGGCGCCGCTTCGGTTATCGGAAAAATCGCCGATATCGAGGAGGAGGGATTTCGGATCATTCGCGGGGGATAAGGAATAGGTGGTCGAGTAGCGATCTTTGCGTATCGAGACCACCGTTTCGATATGACCGGTCTGGTCCCGATACGGGGGGTGTCCAAAAAGTGGAAGAAAGGTTTTCTTGGGTGATACCTTGCCAAGTTTGGTCGTCATTCCCGCGCCTGCCCTCGCGGAACATCACGGCTCGCTTTTGTTTTATGAGCCGTGATGAATGCGAAGCGAGGGTGTTCTTAGCGGGAATCCAGGGTGTTTCGGACTGGATGCCCGCCAAGTACACCCCGCTTCGTATTCGCGCAGGGTCCAAAACCAACCCAATCCTGCGCACTCTGCGGGGCAGGCACGGGCATGACGATCGGTTGATGTCCCGGTGATTCTTTTTAGGCAACCCCCTACTTGACCCTCTTATCTCAGGATAGGCTGATTAATGTCAGATTCCGGCGCACCAGGCAATCCCTATTGTCCCCGGCCCGACATGCGCGCCGATCGCCGGGCTGACTTCGCTGAGGATGCACTCGTCCGGGTGGAACTTTTCCTGCGCGGCTTTCATCAGCGCCCGCGCTTCCGCCGGGGAACCGGCATGCAGCGGGCTGAGCCGCAACGGGCGCCGGTTGCCAATCCTCTGTTCGACCAGATCCAGCATTCGTTCCGTGGCTTTGGCTTTCGTCCGCACGCTCTCCAGCGCGTCGATCTTGCCGTCGATCACCGTCAGCAGCGGCTTCAGGTTGAGGGCTGTGCCGAGGAACCGTTTCGCGCCGCCGATCCGTCCGCCGCGGTGCAGGAATTCAAGCGTATCCACGACAAAGATCAGGTTTGAAAGTTCCGCGGCACGCCGGGCGACCTCGGCCGCCTCCGCCATGCTGGCGCCGGATTTGATAGCGCGGGCCGCAGCTAGTGCCACAAACCCGAGCGCCATCGCCGAACTACGAGAATCCACAATCTCGATCGGGGCGGTGGGCATGGCCTTTTTCACCTGCATGGCGGAGTCGATCGTTCCGGAAAGCGTACTGGAAATAAAAACTCCCAGGATGGATTTCCCCTCCGCCAGGATGGGGGAGAAAATATTCCTGAACTCCTCAGGGGTTGTCTGGGAGGTGGTGGGCAATGATTTTGAATTCTTCAGCCGGGCGTAGAACTCCGACGGGGTGATGTCCACATCGTCGTGCAGGGTTTTCCCGTCCCAGATCACAGCCAGCGGCGCGACCCGCATGCCGTATTCCTTTATAAGCTCGGGCGGGATATAGGCGGTGCTGTCCGTGACGACCACGACCTTTTCCATGATGACCTCCTGGGAGCGGGGATGGACGTTACGAAAATTATACCGGACGGCCGGGCATCCGGGGTGGGGAATGACCCGTGGGCATGCCGATCCCCCGGATAAACACGGATTGCCGCAGATATCGCTTGACAGCCTCACCCGGAAAACTGCTGTTGACGGTTCTCCGCCCGCTTCATTACAATGCTGCGCATGGATGCCCAACCGCCCAAAACCACCCTCATTCACCGCGGAAAGCGGATTGACGTCCGCAGCGGCAGCACGCTGCGCGATGCGATCCGCAAGGCCGGGTTTTCCCCCGAGGCGGTTCTGGCCGCCAAAGACGGCGAGCTGATCACCGACGACCGGATCCTGCTCCCGGGCGAGGAAATTCACCTCGTCGCGGTCATTTCCGGAGGGTAGGCGTGAGATGCCGCACCTGCGGAGCCCCGGCCGCGATCAACATGCGCCAGCACAAGCTGGCGCTGTGCCGCGCCCATTTCGTGGATTGGATCCCGGAGCAGACCGAACGGGCGATCGATCATTACCGGATGCTGGCGCGCGATGAAAAGCTGCTCGTCGCGGTGAGCGGCGGCAAGGATTCGCTCACCCTGTGGGACGTGCTGCACCGGCTGGGCTACGCGGCCGACGGGGTTTACATCGACCTGGGGATCGACGAGGGGATCGGCTACTCGGCGAAATCGCGCGCGCTGTGCGAAAGCTTCGCCGCCGCGCGCGGGCTTGCGCTTCAGGTGGTCAGCGTCCCCGGCGTCTACGGCGCTTCGATCCCGGATGTGGCCAAAAAAACTCTACGCGGCAGGCGCAAGCCCTGTTCAGTCTGCGGGCTGGTCAAGCGGCACATCATGAACCGGATCTGCCGCGAGCAGGGGTACGCCGCCCTGGCAACCGGGCACAACCTCGACGATGAAGCCGCGGTCCTTTTGCACAACGCCATGACTTGGGCCGGCGGATACCTCGTCCGGCAGGCGCCCGTCCTGGCCGCGACGCGGCCGGGGCTGGCGCGCAAGATCAAACCATTTTGCCGGATCTACGAGCGCGAGACGGCCGCATACGCCCTGATGCAGAAGATCGAATATATATACGAGGAATGCCCGTATGCCACAGGGTCTTCGACGCTTTATTACAAGGACGTCCTCAACCGGATGGAGGAAGACCGCCCGGGCGCCAAGCTGCAGTTTTACCTTGCCTTCCTGCAGGCCAAGGACCAGGGGCTGTTCGCGCCCGGTTTTTCAGGCGAAGCTGAACTGCACGAGTGTTTGCAGTGCGGCCAGCCCACGTCCGCTCCGGGCAAATGCGCGTTCTGCCGGCTATGGGATAACCCTTCGCTTCCTCCCCCCATCGCCCGGCGCCAGCCGGGAGAGGGGGATGGGGGGTGAGGACGGAAACCATGAAATCCCACCGTTTTTTCCCGCTTGTCACCGCGGTCTTCGTCACCGCGCTGATCGTTTCCAACATCATCGCGGTCAAGCAGATTCAGATCGGGCCGTTCAAGCTCACGGCGGCGCTGCTGATCTTTTCGATATCGTACATTTTCGGCGACGTGCTGACCGAAGTGTACGGGTATGCCAGGGCGCGCCAGGTGATCTGGATCGGGTTCGGCTGCAACCTGCTGGCGGTAATCGCCTTTGTCACCGCCGGGATGCTTCCGGCTTCCTCCACCTGGGCGCTGCCGGGATTCCTTTCGGCCCAGGCCTCGCAATCCGCGTACGACGCCATCCTCGGGTACACGCCGCTCATACTCGCGGCTTCGTTTGCCGCCTACCTGGCCGGGGAATTCCTGAATTCCTACGTGCTTGCCAAAATGAAGGTCTGGACCGGCGGGCGCCGCCTTTGGATGCGGACGATCGGCTCCACATTTGTGGCGCAATCGGCCGATACGGGGATCTTCGTCGGCATCCTCACCTTCGGCGGGCTGGTCGCGCCCGGCGATGTGGGCGCGATCATCCTCGGCGAATGGCTCTCGAAAGTTTTGTATGAGGTGTTGGCGACGCCGGTTACGTACCAGGTGGTGAATTGGCTGAAGCGCAAAGAGGATGAGGATTATTTCGATCGCGAAACGAATTTCACGCCGTTTAAATTCTGACGGTGGACCATGGACGATGGATCATTTAACCCCGACCATCGACGATCGACCATGGACCGTCGACAATTCGATTTTTTTCGTCACCCCGGCGTGTTTTTAGCCGGGGTTCAGGGAAAAATCGGCCATCGACCATGCTAAAAATTATTCCCCGGATATTTTTGGCGGTTTTATTCGGATGGCTGCTTGCGGGATGCGGTGGTTCGACCGGTTTAAAATCGGTAATGGATACGTCCTCTCCAGCCGCGATAAATTCCCCGGTGCCAACCGAAACCCTTGTAATAACCCAAACCTCCGAGTCCCCTCCTTCGCCGGTATCTGTGGATTCGGGCTGGAAAATTCTAAAGGGGGGATTAGAGCGGCGACACATCGCCTTGCGGGAGGGCGCAGAAGAACCGGTTGAAGACATCACCATCCTGCGGATCGATCCGCGGAATTTCACCTTCGACGTCGCGTACGATCCCATGGGTAAGGAACTGGAAGACTGGCGCACCGCCACCGGGGCGGAGCTGATCGTCAACGGCGGGTATTTCCGGCGGGAGCAGGGGCAATTCATTCCGGATGGCCTGATCATCAGCAGCGGCAAGGCGATGGGGGAGAGCTACGGGGATTACGCAGGAATGTTCGCGGTCGGGGATGCCGGCCCCGAATTGCGATGGTTGAAAACGCAGCCTTACGATCCGGCGGAGCCGCTGCGCGCGGCGCTGCAATGCTTCCCGATGCTGATCAAACCCGGCGGGCGGATCGGATACCCCGCGGAAAGCGAGGACGGAATCCGCGCCCGGCGGACGGTGATCGGGCAGGATCGCGGCGGGAAGATTCTATTGCTGATCGCGTCGCGGGGTCATTTCACACTGCGCGGGCTCAGCGTTTATTTGCACGATTCCGATTTTGGGCTGGACGTGGCGATGAATTTGGACGGCGGTCCCTCTAGCGGTATGGCAATCGCTGATCCTGCTGAGAGTATCCCGGCCGAGTACGCATTGCCGATCGTCCTCGTCATCCGGGCTCGATGACGGCAACCTGGTTCCGGTGCGAAAGATATCCCTCCACGGCGAATAAAATCAAGGCAATCCAGATTATCGCGAATCCGGTCAGGCGTTCGGCGGTCAGCGGTTCCCCATAGACCAGAACGCCGATCAGGAAGTACATCGTGGGGGCGATATATTGCAGGACGCCGATCAGGAAGAGCGAGATCCGCTGGGTCGCCGCGGCGAACATGAGCAGCGGAATCGCCGTCACCACCCCGGCACCGATCATCAACAGGTCGGGTAGAACCCCGGTGTGAAGGAACACACCCTCTCCGGCCGAACCGGCATATAAAAGGTAAAGCATGGCCGGAATAAACAGAAGCATGGTTTCCAGCGTCACTCCGTGCAGTGATCCAAGCGGGGCAACCTTTTTTATGAATCCGTAAATCCCGAACGACAGCGCCAGGGTTAATCCGATCCAGGGAAAATTGCCGTAGGCAAACGTCAGGTAAAGCACGCCGGCCGCGGCCAACCCGACCGGGATCCATTGGAACGTCCGCAGCCGCTCGTGGAGGATCACCACTCCGAGCAGCATGGAGAGCAGCGGATTGATGAAATAGCCCAGGCTGGTTTCGACGATGTACCCGGCATTGACGGCCCACACGTACGTCAGCCAGTTGATCGCCAGAAAGACGGCCGCGACTCCGTAGAGGAGCAGGATACGCGGCGAGGCGATCTCGGCGCGGAAGCTTTTTCCCTGGCGGAGGAGTATCACCAGGATGATCAGGAAAAGAAACGACCAAACGATGCGGTGGCCGAGCAGTTGCAGCGCCGGAACATGCTGCAGCGCCTTCCAATACATCGGGAAGAGCCCCCAGGTGAAGTAGGCGCCGACCGCGTACCAGAACCCCTTATTCATGGATCCCGCTTCCGGTTTTCAGATGTTTTTCCACGCTGGCAATTTTCTCCTCCATCGTCTGATCGCGGTCCACCCGGGTGCCGATCTTGAGGGTGGTGAAGATGCGCGGGGCGCCCATTTGATGGACGGTTTCGTGGCAGCGTTTGACCGCGGCGAAGACGGCGTCCCACTCGCCCTCGAGGTTGGTGCCATTGGCATGCAGCTGGACCTTTAATCCGGCGCTGCGAATTACCTTTTCGCACGCAGCGACGTAGGGCGAGAGCGACACGCCCGTGCCGATCGGGACGAGCGTGAAATCGGCGATCACTTTCATGCGAGCCTCCTTAAAACCTTTTTACCGCAAAGACGCAAAGGGCGCAAAGAAATTCTATGGGATTATAAATTATTAACCATCCTGTGAATACCATCCTTTATCAACCGGACATTCCAATTGATGAGATAGCCCAATCGAAAATCCCTAAGCCGTAGATATGTTAATAGTTGAGCTTGATGAACCGGCAACAACTGCTCAATCGATTTATTCTCGATGATGATGGAGTTTTCTACAACCATATCCAGCCTATACGCGGCATCGATTTGCAATCCCCCATATTTTATCGGTTGATCTACTTGAAGGTCTACCTGCAATCCCCGTTTGCGTAATTCAAATGCCAGACATGCTTGGTACGCGGATTCCAGTAATCCCGGCCCCAGTGCCCGATGAACTTTTAATGAGGCATCGACTATCTGTTTTCCAATCTCCTCGATTTCCATTTTCTCCCCCTTTTTTATTATTTTATTATAAACCTTCGCGATCTTTGCGTCTTTGCGGTGAAAAGGTTTACCCCAACGCGACATCCAGGACCATCATCAGCACAAAACCCAGCATCGCGCCGATCGTCGCCGGATCGGTGTTCTTATCCGATTGCGATTCCGGGATCAGTTCCTCGACCACGACGTAGATCATCGCGCCGGCGGCGAAGGCGAGCGCATACGGCAGCAGCGGCCGGACGAGCAGGACGGTGGCCGCGCCGATCACCGCGGCGACCGGCTCGACCACGCCGGAAAGCTGCCCGTACCAGAAGGCGCGCCGCCGTGAAAAACCTTCCCGGCGCAGCGGAATGGAGACGGCCGCGCCTTCCGGAAAATTCTGCAGCCCGATCCCGATCGCGAGCGCGACCGCGCCGGCGAGCGAAGCGGCGGGCAATCCCGCGCCCACCGCGCCGAAAGCGACCCCCACCGCAAGCCCCTCGGGGATGTTGTGCATCGTGATCGCCAGCACCAGCAGGATCGAACGCTGCCAGCCGGTGCGGATGCCCTCGGCTTCTTCGATCGGCAGGCCGAGGTGCAGGTGCGGCAGAATCCGATCCACAACCCACAGAAAGGCGCCGCCCAGAAGAAAGCCGACGGCGGCGGGAATCCATTCCGGCAGCGGCCCCTCGGCGGCCATCTCGAGCGCCGGGGCGAGCAGCGACCAGAAGGAGGCGGCGATCATCACCCCGGCGGCGAACCCCAGCATGGAATTCAGCAGGCGCCGGTTCACCGTCCGGAAGAGAAAGACCATCGCGGCGCCGAGGGCGGTGACGAACCAGGTGAACAGCGTCCCGAGCAGGGCTTGCAGGATGGGAGAAAGAGAAGAAAACCATTCCATGAGTTCCTCCAAAAACCCTTTTACCGCCAAGTCGCAAAGCACGCCAAGATATTAAAAAATAATTTAAAAATCTTTGCGCCCTTTGCGCCTTTGCGGTGAAAAGGTTTTAGCAGATTCGCGGAAGCATTTCCCCCGGGAGCATATCCAATATCCGCGTGCCGCCGATCGCCGTATGCAGATGGACCCGGTGGCGCGGATCCTCCCGGACCCGGCCGATGATCGCGGCCTCGGCTCCATAAAGATGCTTGCGCATCGCTGCGAGAATATTTTGAGCATCCTTCTCCGTGACGAAGGCGACCAGTTTTCCCTCATTGGCCACGTAGAGCGGGTCGAAGCCGAGCATCTCGCACGCCGCGCGCACGGGCCCGTGGAGCGGGATCGCCGTTTCCTCGAGGTCGATCCCGGCGCCGGACTGCGCGGCGATCTCGACCAGGGATGTGGCCAGCCCGCCGCGGGTCGGGTCGCGCAGGACGTGGACTTCACCCGCGGCCAGCATCGCGGCGACCAGGCCCGAGAGCGGCGCCACATCGCTTTTCAACTCCGTCTCGAATCCGAGCCCCTCGCGCGCCGACATGACCGCGATGCCGTGGTCGCCGACCGCGCCGGAAACGATGACCGCATCGCCGGGCCTGGCGCCGGAGCCGCTGATCGGTTTCCCTTCCGGCAGGCGGCCGATGCCGGAGGTATTAATGAAGAGGCCGTCCGCTTTGCCGCGTTCCACAACCTTGGTATCCCCCGCCGCCAGGTAGACGCCCGCCTCGCAGGCCGCTTCCCGCGCGGAACCCAGAATCCGGGAAAGCGTTTCAAGCGGTAATCCCTCTTCGATAATGCAGCCGAAGCTGAGCGCGACGGGCGCCGCGCCGATCATCGCCAGGTCGTTGACGGTGCCGCACACCGCCAGGCGGCCGATATCCCCGCCGGGAAACTCGAGCGGCCGGACGACATAGCTGTCGGTGGTGAAGGCCGCGCGTCCGCCGGCCAGCTCTACGATTGCCGCATCGTCGAGCGACCGCGGGGCGGCTTCCCCCAGCGCGGGCAGGATCACCCGTTCGAGCAGGTCGCGGCTGAGCCGCCCGCCCGACCCATGGCCAAGCACTATCCGGTCGCCGGGCTGGAGGGGGGTGGGACAGGAAAAAGATTCCAGGTTGGGTTGATTGGGCATTTTGATCCCTGCTGACCTAACCCACAACCCCCTGTAGGGGCGCACGGCCGTGCGCCCCTACAGGGGGGGGTTGTGGGTTAGGTCCGATATTGAAAATATGCCGCGCAGGCGCCTTCGGCGCTGACCATCGGCGCGCCCAGGGGGCACTGCGGCGTGCATTGCTTGCCGAACGCCGGGCACTCGGGCGGTTTCTTCACGCCCTGCAACACTTCGCCCGCGATGCACAGGGGCGATTCCTTCGGCGCGATCCGGCCGACGTCGAACCGTTTTTCGGCGTCAAAAGATGCGAACCCATCGCGCAGTTTCCAGCCGCTGGAGGGAATTACACCGATTCCGCGCCAGGCGCGGTCGCAAACGGTAAAGGCGCGCCCGATCGCATCCTGCGCCGCGCGATTCCCCTCGCGGGAAACGAGCCGCGCATAAGCGTTTTCCACCTCATGGCGGCCGGTTTCGAGCTGCCGCACCGCGGCGAGCAGCCCGCGCAGCAGGTCCACCGGTTCGAAGCCGGTGACGACGATCGGCGCGCGGAATTTCGCCGCCAGCGGCTCGTATTCCCAGTACCCCATCACCGTGCACACGTGCCCGGCGGCCAGGAAGGCCTGCACCCGGTTGGCCGGCGCGGAGAGGATCGCTTCGATCGCGGGCGGCACGCGCACGTGGGAAACCAGCACCGAAAAATTTTTCAATCCGCGTTCGCGGGCCTGCAGGACCGCCATCGCATTCGGCGGCGCGGTGGTTTCGAATCCGATCGCGAAAAAAACCACCTGCTTCTCCGGATTGGCCTCGGCGATCGCGAGCGCATCCAGCGGGGAATAGACCACGCGCACATCGCCGCCTTTGGCGCGCACGCCGAACAGGTCCTGTTCCGAGCCCGGGACGCGCAGCATGTCGCCGAAGGAGGTGAAGATCACGTCCGGCCGCGAGGCGATCGCCACCGCGCGGTCGATCTGCTCGAGCGGGGTGACGCACACCGGGCAGCCCGGCCCGTGGACGAGTTCGATCCCGGCCGGCAGCATGGCGTCCAGGCCGTGGCGCAGGAAGGAATGGGTCTGGCCGCCGCAGATCTCCATGACCGTCCACGGTTTGGTCACCGCGCGGCGGATTTCCGCGAGCAGGCGGACGGTGGTTTTCGGATCGCGATATTCGTCGAGGTATTTCATGCTTATCTCTGTCCTAACCCCCGCTCCCCCGGCCCCTCTCCCCCGTCCCCGTAAGGGGAAGGGGGAGAGGGGTGCCAGAGCCCGAGTGGTTCTCTCGGGCGATGGCGGGGTGAGGGGGTTAGGACTGTTCGCCCAATTCGCGGAACAGCTTCAGCGTTTCCTCGGCTTCGTCGGGGGAGAGCACGTTGAGCGCGAAGCCGGCGTGGACAATCACGTAATCGCCGGGTTTGGCATCCGGGACGTAGGCCAGGCAGGCCTCCTTCACCACGCCGCCGTAATCGATCCGGCCCATCCGCAGCGAGCCGTTTTCATGCGTATCCAGAATTTTCCCAGGGATTCCCAGACACATTCAAGCCTCCATTGCGGCGGCAACGGCCGCCTGCCCAAGCGCCAGTCCGCCGTCGTTGGCGGGCACGCGCCGGTGAGTGTAAACCTCGAACCCGGCATCCTGCAAGGTGTCGGCCGTCCGTTCCAAGAGCAGGGCATTTTGCCAGACGCCGCCGGATAATACGACTTCGCGGATGCCGCGGGCGGCGTGCACCGCTTGCGCGGATTTCACGGCGATCGAGCACACGGTGTTGTGGAACCGGGCGCCGATGCAGCCGGAGGGTTCTCCCGCACGGACATCGCGGATCACCGCCGCCAACAGATCCCGGACGCGGATGTTTTCCCCGTCGATCGCAAAGGGATATTCGCCCTCCGCGTCGATCCGGCCGCGGGCGAGCTCCTCGAGCTCGATCGCGCCCTGCGCTTCGTAATCGATCTCGGGACAGATTCCGGCGAGCGCGGCGACCGCGTCGAACAGCCGGCCCATGCTCGATACCGGCGGCGCATTGATGCCGCGGGCTGCCTGCGCGCGCACCGTCTCCACTTCCCGCGCGTCCAGGCGCTTCAAAAACGGCAGGCCGTCGACGGAGAGCTCGAGCGCGGCGGCGAATCCGACCGCGATCCGCCATGGCCGGCGAATTGCGGCGTCGCCGCCCGGGAGCGGCAAATATTCCAGATGGATCACGCGATCAAAGCTGCGATAATCCGCAACCAGGATTTCCGCGCCCCAGATCGCGCTATCGGCGCCGAAGCCGGTCCCGTCGAACGCAAGCGCGATCACCGGGTCTTTTCCAGAGAGTTCGTTGTCCGCCATGCAGGCGGCCGCATGCGCGTGATGGTGCTGCACCGCAACGAGCTTCCGCCCTGCGGCGTGATCGCATGCCCAGCGCGTGCCGAGGTAGCCGGGATGCAGGTCGTGGGCGATGATTTGCGGCTCGGTGTGGAACAGCCGCTGGTAGCGTTCGACTGACTCTTCGAAGGCGGCGAGCGTTTCCGCGTTTTCCATGTCGCCGATATGCGGGCTGAGGAAGGCGTACCGGCCGCGCGCCAGGCAGAATGTGTTTTTCAATTCGCCCCCGACCGCCAGGATCGGCGGGACGTCGAACGGCAATTGAACCGGCGCAGGCGCATACCCGCGCGACCGGCGCAAAGGCACGGCATGCTGTACCCGTAAGGGTGCAGCGCCGCGCGCCCGTACTGGCGCAGCGCGCTGCGCTTGAACGGGCACGGCGCGCCGTGCCCCAACCCCAAAGACCCGCACAACCGAATCATCGCAGCGTTGAATAATTTCCCGGTCGTGCAGAAGAAACGCGTCCGTCAGCGGCCCGAGCCGCGCAAGCGCTTCGTCGTTGCCGATCGCAATCGGTTCCTCGCTCAAATTGCCGCTGGTCATCACCAGCGCCGCGGGGGCCGGCTCCGCGTCCAGGACCGGATCGCCTGTGCGCATGAGGAGCATGTGCAGCGGCGAGTAGGGCAGCATCACCCCGAGCGTCCCGTTCCCGGGTGCCACGGCTTCGGCAATCGGGCAGGCGGCTTTCCGGCGCAGGATGACGATCGGTTTTTCACGGCCGGCAAGCAGCGTGCGTTCGACGCCGCCGATATTACAGCACTCCTCCGCCATGGTCAGATCGCGGACCATCACGGCGAATGGCTTGCCGCTGCGGTGCTTGCGCCGCCGCAGTTCGAGCACCGCATCCGCGTTTGTGGCATCGCAGGCGAGGTGGAACCCGCCCATTCCGCGGATGGCTAAAATCCGGCCTTCGCGCAACAGCCGGCGCGCGGCTTGTAGGGGCACAGCCTGCTGTGCCCTCACCGACAAGGGCACAGCAGGCTGTGCCCCTGCCATCCACACACGCGGTCCGCAATCCGGGCAGGCCACCGGCTGGGCGTGATACCGGCGGTCGATCGGGGTTTCGTATTCCGCCCGGCAGCGCGGGCACATTTCGAACGGCGCCATGCTTGTGAGCGGGCGGTCGTAGGGAATGTCACGGATGATGGTAAGGCGCGGTCCGCAATTTGTGCAATTGATGAACGGGTAGAGGTAGCGCCGGTCGTTCGGGTCGAAAAGTTCGCGTTCGCAATCGGGGCAGAGTGCTATGTCCGGCGCAACCGGCTGGAAGGCGCCCGGCTGGGAGACCGAGGCGCGGATCTCGAACGCGGCGTACCCTGCCGCCGGAATGGTTTCATAATCCAGCGAATCGATCTGCGCCAGCGGCGGCGCTTCGGTACGCAGCGCGGCGGTGAAGGATGCGAGCGCGGGAGCACCCCCCTCGGCCACGATCTCGACCGATCCGGAGGTGTTGCACACCCAGCCGGCAAGCCCGTGACGCGCGGCCAGGTTATGGACGAACGGACGGAAGCCGACGCCCTGAACGGTTCCGCTAATCCGGATTTTTATGGCGTCCATGCTGCACTTGTGCCACGATCCAATCCGCGAAGGCGGGGAGTCCTTCGCCGGTCCGGCAGGAAAGCGGGAACGTGACCACTCCCGGATTGAGCGCCTCCACGCCGCGGCGGAAATAATCCATATTAAATGGAACGTACGGGAGCAGGTCGATCTTGTTGATCACGAGGGCCTGCACGCCGCGGTACATGCCGGGATATTTATAAGGCTTGTCGTCGCCCTCGGGGATCGAGGCGGTAAGCAGGTTGATGCGCGTGCCGAGCGCAAAAGCCGCCGGGCAGACCAGGTTGCCGACATTCTCGACGATCAGCAGGTCGATCCGGTCGAGCGGGAGCGAATCCAGCGCGCCGCGAACCATCACCGCGTCCAGGTGGCATTCGCCGCCGGTGTTGATCTGCACGGCGGGAATCCCGGCCGCGGCGGCCTTGTCGGCGTCGATCGAACCGGCCAAGTCGCCCTCGATCACACCCAGGCGCAGCCGGCCCTCGAGTGCCGCGAGCGTCGCCAGGATCAGGCTGGTTTTCCCGGCGCCGGGGGAAGCCATCAGGTTGACGGCGAATACGCCGGCCGCTTCCAGGCGGGCGCGGTTCTCCGCGGCGACCTTGTCGTTGGCGGAAAGAATATTTTCGACGATCGGAATGGTTTGTTTCATAACGATCCTTCTCTGTCATAACCCCCGCTCCCCGCCTTCGCCCGTTTTATTTTTCCGGGTGAAGGCGGGGTGAGGGGGTTAGGGTGCCTCCACCTCTATGCTCTCCACTGTCATCTCTTCCCCTGCCGTGATCTTGAACCGCTCGGATTTGCAGGACGGGCAGGTGAAGGAATCCTTCGCCAGCGCGAACTCGGCCGCGCAATCCAGGCACAACGCGCGCGCCGGGACGCGTTCGAAACGCAGCTCGGCCTTCTCGGCGATCGTATCCGCGGCGATCAGTTCCCAGTAGAAGCGGATCGAATCGTCGACCAGGCTCGAAAGCTGCCCGAGCTTGATCGAGATCGCGCACACCCGGACCGCCTTGGCGCGCGCGGCGTGATCGAGTGTGATCCGCAGGATGCTTTCGGTCACCACCATCTCATGCATAGCAATTCGGACAAATTATATCAGATAATTTCGCTGTAATTGGAATTGGATAGATAACAAGAGATCGGGGACTGGGCACCCCTGTAGCAAAGCGTCAGTGGTTATTCTTACGCATATCCGAAAGGGAATCTCCGCCCGGGAAATGGGGAATGCCCTCTTCGGCTGTTCCGCTTTCACTCTCAAACCCTCGGCGGGCACTTGGCCGAGGGAAGGGCAATCCGATGACGAGTGCTTGCGCCGGATACGGGACAACCCTATAATAGTTCGATCCGGCCTTTGTGCCGGACATCGATCCTGCCGATCGGCATCCCGGGTGCCTGTTCCCTAGAACGGATCCGGCAAACTCAAATCAAAAAAGGAGGATTTGCATGAAGAAGCCGAGCTTGCTCATTGTATCGGTCGTTCTGTTATTCATCGCAATGGCTTGCAGCATCGGCGGGGTGGCCGGCACCGCCACGCCGGAACCCACGCAGACGCCAATGCCCACCGACACGGCGGTCCCGCCGACTCCCACTCACAAGCCGACCCATACCCGGAGGCCAACCGACGTGCCGAAAACGACCTTGCGCAATTCAGAGAATCC
>Ga0105104_10002232_pt1 | contig 14249 bp, 14 predicted proteins | sample PPLLaktember2015_3_FD_87034 | JGI IMG/M metagenome (GOLD analysis project Ga0105104, IMG submission 87034) | Freshwater sediment microbial communities from Prairie Pothole Lake near Jamestown, North Dakota, USA - PPLs Lake P7 Core (6) Depth... | ecosystem: Environmental > Aquatic > Freshwater >... | reverse complement strand
CAAAGCTCAACACCAGACTCGCCATAATCCACAAGCATGGTTTTTCCATCCACACTGAGCGTAAAGAAAAGCACATCACGTGGCATCTCAAAAGAACGGATCATGTTTCGGTCCTGTAGATCCCATTCTTGAACCACGGCTTTGTACTGTTCGATCACAATCAAGGTATTGTTGTTGGTGAATGCCAGGTTTGAAGCAAATCCATCGATTGGAAACTTTGCAATAACGTTTCCGTCAGGAAGTTTCCAGACGCGAAACTGTTTTTGTTCTCCTGTGACCAGCCATTTCCCATCCGGGCTAATTGAAACGCTTTGAAACTGGATTGGGTCAGTGGTTCCCTCTTGAAAGAGCAGACTGTAATCTTTCAAATCCCAAACATGCACGCTCCTTCCATTGACCGCTGCCATGTGTTCATCAGCAAAAGCGACATTTGAACCGCCCAGGACTGTAAAAGCCGCCATTTGCTTGCGTGTACTGGTATCGTAGACATATAAACCAGTATTTGTTGTAACAGAAAGCAATGTATCATCAGGGGACCAGGTCAGAGAATAACCAAAATCCTGGTATTCGATTTGCGTTGGAGGCACATTCGAAAGCGAAGGTGCACAGGCAGAAATGAATAGAACAAGGACGGAGATTCGGATGAAAGGCTTCATGGACATTCCTCCTGGAAAATTCTAAATCCATGCCACCAGAATTGCTTGACGCTTCCCCTACAAAAGGGCTACTTTATCCTCATTTCAATGATCTTTCTTAATTCCTGCTGCACTTTATCCCACTTCTGACCCGCGTCGATCACCACCCAGCGATCCAGCTCCGCTTTCACCATTTCCAAATACCCCGCCCTGACACGTTGATGGAACTCGACGGTATAAGCATCCAGTCGATTCCATTCGTTCTCTTTCTTCTTTCTTCTTAGTCCTTCCTCCACATCCACATCCAGCAAAACCGTCAGGTCAGGCACTAATCCCCCGGTTGCATACTTCACCAGTGCACGCACCTGTTCCAGGTCCTGCTGATGCCCATAGCCTTGATAGGCGATCGTCGAGTCGTAGTAACGGTCTGAAATGACGATCTCGCCAGCCGTCAAACGCGGTTTGATGACCTGCTCCACGATCTGGGCGCGCGCAGCTTGATAAAGCAGCGTCTCCGTGCGCGGGTGCATTTCCACATTCTTCAGGTCATGGATCACTTCGCGGATCTGCTCCCCAATGGATGTCCCGCCCGGTTCGCGCGTGGGGAAAACGGTATAGCCCTTCTCGTGTAAATACTCCCGAAGATAGGGAATATGGGAGGTCTTTCCGGAACCTTCAGGACCTTCAAGAGTGATAAACATAAGCATTACCGATGTGGGTTAGAAAATATTCATGGAGGAGATCTTTGAACCCATAACCAATTTTCAAATACTCGATCTCGCAGGGTTTGAAAAACTGAGTGTCGCGGCCCAGAACGAGCAGTCCGCGCGAAGCATCGACTTTGCCCGTATAAATATACTGGTCGATCATAAAGAGTGGATGCTCCCGGTCGTATCGCTTCCAAAACGATAAACCTGTTTTCAGGCCGGTCTCTGCTTCCAGTTCCCGGCAGGCCGCCATCTCAGGCGTTTCACCGGCTTCCACTTTCCCGCCGACGAGCGTCCAATGATTTGGACAGGTGATCGTCGACTTGTTATCGCGCAACAACAACAAAACTTTGCCTTCCGTGTTTTCAAGGATGATGGCTACAAAGGGAACACGTTTCATAATGCTTTGCCTACGCCTTCGATGATGATGGACAGGGTGAATATTCCTGTGCCACTTATTATATATTTATATTTAGCACAAATTAAGGATATTTCCTTAATTCCCCTGTCATAATCGTATACTGGAATTTTGACCAAAAAACAGTCAGATGACTTTAATATTGAAGAGATGCAGGTCCCAGTCACGCTGGGTAAAGCGCAACATAGTTAATTCGAGATATCAAACATAAAAGGACAGGGTTTAGACCTGTCCTTTTGTAGTTTATTCTCTGAATATCCTCACGTGGCGTCTCGGTTCTTTGCCATACGAGTGGCTCACCAGCTCCGCATTGCGCGCCATCTCATGCTGCAAACGCCGCACCAGCGAGGGACCCGGAGGCAGATCCACCCAGCGCTCGCCGTTAAGCACGGCGGCAATTGCCTGCTGGGTTTGCGTTTTTACATCGCTCATCTCGGACGATGCAACTTGCTCCTGCGAGGTCAGGTTAAACAGGTCACTGAGAAACTGTTCCATCTGCGCCACCGTGTTGGCACGCAGGACATAAATAGGCATGCCGCGATGTTCGGCGTCCACGATCGTCTGCTGGCGATCACGGTAATAGGTCTTCAACGTGACCAGGGCATTGGCATCCGCTGCATCCTTGACGACTACGACGGGCACACCCAGTCTCTTTGCAGCTTGTGCCAGGCGGTTACGCGCCACGCCATGTGGATAGACCTTGACGGTTTGCAAGGGTCCGCGGGCCGGCTCCAACCGCGTCGCATTGGCTTGCTCCAGACGCGCGGAGACGGGAGTCGGCTCTTCGTAAGCCGCAGCCGGCGGACGTCCGCGCCGAGGTGCCTTTGGCTCCTTCGCATCCAACCGGGATGTTGAAGCCAGTGCAGATTTCTCGATCTGGATATTGCCCTTGTCATCGCGCGTCCGGATCTGAGGCGGGAGAGGGAAGCCGCGCAGGAGCGCATCAATGGAAGTCATGATATCGAGATGGACCGCAAAACGATCGCGAGTGACTATCTCGATCAGAACGTCGAATGTGGGCGGCGCGCGTCGTTCGAGGACCGTTTTCTGAGTGCCGCGCCGCCGCGCTTCCTCATCGGAAAGCGTGACCGCTTCGATCCCGCCGACGAGATCGCTCAAGGTGGGATTCAGAAGCAGGTTGTCAAGCGTTTGCCCGTGCGCCGTACCAATCAACTGCACTCCACGTTCGGCAATGGTACGAGCAGCTGCAGCTTCAGCTTCGCGCCCGATTTCGTCGATGACGATCACTTCGGGGTTATGGTTCTCGACCGCCTCGATCATCACCTCATGCTGGAGCATCGGCTCACGGACCTGCATCCGGCGCGCTTTGCCTACCGCCGGATGAGGCACGTCACCATCGCCACCGATCTCATTCGAGGTATCGACGACGACAACACGCTTGCTTTCTGCGAGGATGCGCGCTGCCTCACGCAACAGGGTGGTCTTGCCTACACCCGGGCGTCCGAGAATCAGAACCGACTTGCCCGATTCGACAATGTCCTGCATGATGTCTACTGTGCCATAGACGGCACGCCCCACGCGCAGGGTCAGGCCCACCACGGCGGTGCGCCGGTTACGAATGGCAGAAATACGATGTAATGTGCGCTCGATGCCAGCACGGTTATCCGCGTCGAATTCACCTGTGCGTTCGTCCACGTAATCGATCTCGGCACGGGTCACTTCGGTCTCACGCAGGTTGATCTCATGGTCCACAAAACGGGCAGTGGGGACACGACCTAAATCCAGAATGATCTCGAGCAGGTTTTCGGTGTCATTGGCTTTTTCCACGGCATGGCGGATATCAAGCGGAAGGACATCGAGAAGAGCATCGATATCATCGGTAATTTTTAATTGAGTCATAGTTAATTATGAGTAACAATTGAATAATTCGTAAGTAGGGAAAGCGAGAAGGGGGCAACCCTTAGCTACTTGCGCCGCCATATCCCTCATCCGCGCGGCATACAAGGTTTAGATGTGTATCACCATGGAAACGTTACCTGCCTGTTCATTGATCTGGGCTTATTATACGGGAAACCCGGGAATCCTTGCGTTGGAAAAGTGTTATAAAAATAAGGCTGCCTTCAAATGCATTCATTTGAGATTATACAGAACCCACGCTACCTTGACGTCATCTCTTTGTACTATGTTCCAAAATCCCAAATAACCTGTCATTGCGAGGAGGGTTGAGACGCGTCGCGTGCCTGTGGCAAGCAATCTCATATTCTATAAGTGAGATTGCTTCGCCCACTCGCCGTTTGAGGCGCGGGGCTCGCAACCCCGGCTACTTTCGCCGGGGCAATGACGGAAGTGGTAAGATTTTCGCACAATTGTCAGCATCCTCGGGAGGTGTTTTCACGTGGAAAAGAAATTAACCGGATGTGTCTACGCAAATGCCATTCTGTTGGTCATATTGGCGCTTTATTTCTTCTTTACCAGCTTCGCATAGATCGGCTGTGACCTGGCTGCCTGGCGTGCATATGCGACCGCCCACCGGAAGCGGCTCTGGTGGTCCTTCTGTCCCTGGCTGAACTCGCGCCTGCTGAAATCCTGCTTGCCGCTGACGCAGGTGCTGCCATCCGGCATCTGGCGGAATACCATGTTCCCGATCCCGCCCCTGATTCCCGGTATCACGGGATTGTGCTGTACCTTTGCCATCCAACCCTCCTCTCATGTTCGTACCATGTTCCTACACACATCCTAGCAACATCCTATATGCATGATCCACGTGATCCATAGGATGTCTATAAGGTGTCTATATGGTTTCTATAAGCTTTCTCTATGCCTGATCCATTTGAGCTACCACGGATTTTTACCATACTCCATTTCCTCCACTATCTATGTTCCTGAGTTGTCCTTGCCGCAGGCGTGACCTGTATCCATTAAACGTCCTGCCCGGGCAATATGTTCGCTGCGATCCGATATCAAAATCCCGGGGTCAATGCTATCCGGTGGATATCCTGCCGGCCATCGCTGCCATCCATCGCGCCGACGAAGTCCTCGGCACGGATCATTCCCAGTTTGTCGAACGCGCTGTGCGCGCCTTCCAGGACGACGCCGTGGACGAGCTGACCGGCCTGCCTACCTACATCGCCGACTCACACACGGGCCAGGGATATGGTCCCGCGCGCGGCGTGGGCATCGCCTTCATGTTGATCTGGGCGCCGCAGCTTTGGGATGACACCGCCCAGGACTGGTACGCGAGCTACGATCATCACTTCTGGCAAAGGGAATGGGCGACAGCTGGTTTTCGGGAATTTTCAAAAGAACTTTCGTATGGAAAATGGTACGTGGATGTGGATGCCGGTCCGGTCATGAACGGTTATGGCACGGCTGCCAGCGCCTTTGGCATCGGCACTGCCCGGACGTATGGGCGCTTCGACCACGCATATCCGTTGAGCGCAGAAGCGCTGGCGGCCTCCTGGCCCCTGCCGGATGGGACACGGCTCGGTCCGCGCATGTTTTCCAACCTGTCCGATGCGCCGTACGTCGGAGAGACCGCGCTCCTCTTTAGTCTGACGCGAGCACCGCTTTTCGAAAATGGCGCGCCCGCAGATAGGTATGTCCCTGCCTCAGTGTATTTTGGAATTCTGTTTTATCTGGTTTGTGGAGGGTTACTAGTCTGGCGCGCGCTCTTCCTGCTCAAACGCTGGGAAAGAGCATCAGATAATCCCATCCCTCAGCCGAAACTGCAGTTGGTCCTATGGATCGCTCTGCTTGTCTCGGGAGTAATTATGCTGATCTTCTTCAACAAGCTCATTGGCGTCGTGCTCATTTTTTTGATGCAAACACTTCCGACGCGCGGCAGGATCTGGTCATGGCTGATTGACTATGAAGCATTGAGACAAAACAACAGCTAGCTTGAAATCGCTTTTTTATGCCATCTCTTAAGAATTTGATACGTGAGTGGAGCCCCCTGTTTGAATGTAGGCAGCTTGATTTTCCTCCCTGATGTCAGATTTATCTGGGCGAAGTAGATATATCCATTTTTCGTGTTTCGCTTCTCCAGAGAGATTGAATTTATGTCATCAGCAGAATGAGACACTTCTTTAAAGAAGTATCCAACAATTAGGTTTTTACTTTCCAGAGCAAGACTTTTAGGAGATAAAAGCCAGACTACGATAACAATCATACCTACTGCAAAAAAGAATAAAGAGAAAATGCTGTCAACCTCTTCAATTACAAAAAACAAAAAAACGGGAATCGCTATCATGAATAAGCCCAATCCCAATGTAAATATGCTCACCAGCCCACTGATTGACATTGCATTATCATCACTCTTATCAAGCAAATCCGGTCGTCTGTTGAAGATAATATCCAATATTTCGACATAACCATCCAATTGTGAGTCAATGGACAGGATCAAATCTTCATCTTGATTATGCAACCGAAGTGCCTGACCGCGCGTGGAAGTACGCCCGAGCTCTGACCACCTGAGTGACTTTGAGCCCAGCAACCGGGTTGTCGTGATTTCATCATTTGAAATTTTTACACTACTCGTGGCATAGAACAGGCCAACAACCAACCCAATTGCCGTAATACTAATCAAAAAGTAATCTGTTTGACCGGTCGAAAAAGCAAAAAACCCTAAAAACAAAACGCCCAAAAACATTAAAGCAACTTTACCAAAAGAATGACGGAAAGTTTGTATGTTGGTTTCCATGACCAGACCCCAAAATTGAAAATTTACTTCTTTCCCTCGGCCCTGCTTACCCGCGACGGCTGGACACTTACGCCTGAAGGCACCTTAGAAGCGGTTTGTTCCTCCTTCACCAGACGTGCCAGATGTTTGACCATCACCGCCTGACGGTCGGCGCCGCGCGCGCCCAGGTCAGCGAGGACAGGTTCCAGCCAGGCCTGGTACGAACGTACGCACAGATACACAGGCCGGTTGCGCCGGTCCGGTAAATTTCCGATCAACGAGGCCAGCTTCGTACTGACATCCGTCGCTTCCGGATGGATCAGCGGTGCAAGCACGATCCCGTACACGCCCTGTGTCGCGCTGATGTAACACTTAACCCCTTCATTACACATCCAGCCTGAGGCGTTCTTCGGCTGTGGCTCCACCGGTTGCAACAACGGCGGGACAATTTGATAATAGAGATTCTGTACCGATGGCACGTGCACAGATTTGACACGCGTCCAGGCAAACGATGGGCCTGCTTCCGTGATATCGGAGACGTCCCACATCCTCTGCCAGGCATAGACAGAGAAGCCTGCCTTGCGCAAGGCAATGAATGCCTCGCTTCTTTCATCCACTTCCGCAATCACGTGGAACGCACCCCAGGCTCCCGCTTGGGCAGATAAATTCTCGATCAATTCGGGCAGATCAGGGTGGTCAAGCTGGGAGGACGGAGCAAGGTAAAGCAACTTTGCAAACATCTCATCGCGTGAATGGATGATACCTCCCAGAACGGATTCTTCCTCCCCATTCACGATCGCAGAGTAAATGTGCCGCGCAGGGTTGACGTAGGAAAACAATCCCACTGCGCCGAGCGGATTGCCGCGGGTCAATGTGCGCGCCGTATCCAATCCAACCGCTTGCTCGCGGAAACTGTGCAAATATGGCAGATCGAAAAGTGCCAGGGGGCGAATAGACATACTTAAATTATATGTCATTGCGAGGCGAAAAGGCATTTCAATCTAAAAGTCTAATGAAATTCCTACTTCTCGCAATGACATGGAATTAATCAGCCAGAGATAAAAAATACTCATGGAAGCGCGTATCGTTCGTCAATTCGGGATGAAACGATGTAGCAAGGAAATGCCCCTGTTGCGCGGCGACGATCCTCCCGTCCGGAACGGAAGCGAGCACCCTGGCATCGCCTTGCACCACCTCGATGATCGGCGCGCGGATAAAGACCGCATGATAATCATCCTTCGTCCCCGTGGCTTGCTTGACCTCCGGCACATCGAGGTCCGCCTCAAAGGAATCGACCTGGCGGCCAAAGGCATTGCGCTCGACCTTGATATCCATGAGTCCAAGCAGAGGCTGGTCGCGGCTGATGTCTTTGGAAAGGAAGATCGCGCCCGCGCAGGTTCCCCAAATGGCATGACGTTGTCCGAACTGTTTCAAGGGTTCCATCAAGGCGTAAGCGACCGCCAGCTTGCCAATGGTGGTCGATTCTCCGCCAGGGATGATCAAACCGTCCAAGCCTTTAAGATGCTCAGGCAAACGCACTTCAGCCGTTTCCACGCCGAGACGCTTTAGCATGGCGATATGTTCAGCAAAGTCGCCCTGGAGGGCAAGTACACCAATTTTCATAATTTAGTTATTAGCTATTAGCGGTTAGCAGTTAGCGCTAAAAGCCAACCGCTAACTGCTAACCGCTAACACTTACCAGCCCCGTCCCGCGATCTTTTCGGCTTCGGGCATCTGTGAGATGTTGCGGCCCACCATTGGCTCACCCAGATCCTTGCTGACTTCTGCGAGGATGTTCGCATCCTGGTAGTGCGTCACAGCTTTGACGATCGCCGCCGCGCGCCGCGCCGGATCACCGCTCTTGAAGATACCAGACCCGACGAACACGCCATCCACACCAAGCTGCATCATCAACGCCGCGTCCGCAGGAGTCGCGACTCCGCCGGCCGCGAAATTAACGACAGGCATGCGCCCAAGTTCCTTCGTCTCTTTGACGATTTCGTACGGCGCGCCGATTTCTTTGGCATAACTCATCAGTTCCTCGTCTGCCATCGTAGTCAGACGGCGGATCTCGCCCAGGACGGTGCGCGCGTGCCGTACCGCTTCCACCACATCGCCGGTCCCGGCCTCGCCCTTCGTGCGGATCATCGCGGCGCCTTCGCCGACGCGGCGCAACGCTTCGCCGAGATTTCGGCAACCGCATACAAACGGCACCGTGAAGTTATGCTTCAAAATATGGTTGGCTTCATCAGCCGGCGTGAGGACTTCCGATTCATCTATGTAATCCACGCCAATCGCTTCGAGGATCTGCGCTTCAACGAAATGTCCGATACGGCACTTTGCCATTACCGGGATCGTAACCGAGTCCATGATCTTCATAATGAGACCCGGATCAGACATGCGCGCTACGCCGCCATCCGCACGGATATCCGCGGGGACGCGCTCGAGCGCCATCACCGCGCAGGCACCCGCGTCTTCCGCGATCTTGGCATGCTCCGGTGTGACCACATCCATGATAACGCCACCTTTAAGCATTTGTGCCAGTCCTGTTTTGACTGCAAAAGTACCAGTTTGTTGTTCCATATGATTTCTCCTGATCGTAATTGGGTGAAGATTCTACCACGCTGCAACATGGTAGATTGTATTGTTATCGTGCACTTTCCAGCATAACGTTTAAACATTCCAATAGGTGTGTAATATCTTCCTGCTCGATGGTCAGCGCGGGGTCAAAGCGCAGGATGTTCCCCGCGGGATAATAGCCGACCAAGAAACCTTCCTCGAGCAGCGCGTGATAGGCTGTTGTCGCCAAAAAATTTTGCTGCGGCTGGAACTCTAAGGCAAGCACCATCCCGCGACCACGCGCCTCTTTCACAACAGCATGTTTCTTCTCAATTTGTTTCAATCCTTCCAGAAAGCATTCCCCCTTTGCATTGCCTCTCTCGACCCAATCCTCCTCGCGAAAGATGGCGATCACTTCTCTGGCAATGGAACATCCCAGAGGATCGTTCTGATGAGACTGAACGTAACGGAAGCCATCGTTCTCCAGTTTCTCGGCAACCTGCTGCCGCATGGCTACGGCACTGACAGGGTATCCGTTCCCTAGGCCCTTCCCGAGAGAAATGATGTCCGGCTGGATGTCATAGTGCTCAAACCCGAACCACTTCCCCGTGCGTCCCATCCCCGTGGTGATCTCATTGGCAGCGACCAGTCCACCTGCCTGTTTGACGCGTCGCACAATTTCCCGCACGAGTCCCTTTGGAGGAAATTTGACGAATCCGATCCCGCTTCCACCCGGTTCGAAGATAAACCCGCCAATGCTTTCGAACGGGATTTCATCCAGATAGTCGAAAGAATCCGCTGATGCACAGACGCTCCAGTCGAACAAATACCATTCGTCAGATCTTTTCTGCCCGGCAGAACCGTACCCTGCGAGGTAAGAATTATGGAAAGTAAGCAGCAATGGTTTTCCTGTAATGCGCCGGATCATTTGAACACCCAGTTCAACCGCCTCGCTGCCGGAACTCAGGAACGTGCACTTTCCATCTTCGATCCCGACAGCCTCAAGAACACTCAGCGCTGCATCTTCCGCAAGAGCATTGGGATAGCGCGTGCCCAGATGGGCTATATTTTTCAATTGCGTCTCGATCGTCCGATTGATCCGCGGATGATTATGCCCCAGCGCAGTACACCAGATCCCCGATTCGAAATCAAAATACTTTCTCCCCTCGCGATCATACAGATGGCAGTTTTGTCCGCGAACAAAGTCGGTCTTGAATATCTCGTGGCATTTCAAAATGTGGTTCATGCTTTTCCTGTTCCAATCTGATTCTAGGAGAAAGGTGGCGTATGTTAAGAGCCAATATTCACCAATCGGCAATAGTCCAATTCAATGGATTGACGGAATTAAAGAAGAATTGGCTCTATTACCGCGACTTAAAGAGGGATATATTTACCATACCAATATCCCCGGAGGTGCAAAATGCGCATTCCACTCGATCGTCAAAGTGCCATACCCCTTTACCAGCAGATCAAAACGTACCTGCGGCAGGGGATTCTCTCGGGCAGTCTGGCCGCTGACACACGTCTGCCGGCCAGCCGTCAGCTTGCCCAAGACCTGGGCGTGAATCGCATCACGGTGGAAAATGCTTACGCCGAACTGGAAGCCGAGGGACTTATCTTTTCCAAGCTGGGCAGCGGCACCTACGTTCTGCCTCCTGATCCGCTTCTGCCTCTTCCCAAAAACAGCCTGAACGCTCCCTGGCCACTCTGGCAGCAAAGCATACAGGACAAGACAAACGGACTGCCAGACAAGGTTAAAGCAATCCGACACCCGCATCCGATCAGTTTTGCCAGCGGCATCGCCGATGCCAATTTGTTCCCCGCGGAAGACTTTCGCAAGGTGCTTCAAACGGTCATGCGCCGCGATGGGATTGCCGCGCTGGATTATGGAGAACGCAATGGATATGCACCATTACGCGGGAGCATCACTCACATTTTAGCCAGCCAGGGGTTGCAAACCCGGCCGGAAAATATCCTGATCACATCCGGTTCACAGCAGGCCTTGTCCCTGGTCTCACAGCTCCTGCTCAAACCAGGGGATATCATTCTGGTGGAAAGTCCAACACACGCAGGAGCACTGGATCTATTCCGCGCGCTTGGCTTCAAGCTGGTGGGCATTCCTGTTGACGGACAGGGCATGCAAGTCGAAAGGCTTGAGGAATTGCTCCAGCAGCACCACCCCAAACTTATTTACACTATCCCCAACTTTCACAACCCGACGGGCACATGCCTGAACGGTCCGCGCCGCCGCCAGTTGCTTGTTCTGGCAGATCGCTATAACGTTCCCATCCTGGAAGATGATTTTGTGGGAGACCTGCGATATGACGGGCGTACGCAACCGGCACTCAAAGCGCTCGACCCGGGCGGCCGGGTCATCTACGTCAGCACATTTTCGAAGATGTTGATGCCAGGTTTGCGCGTGGGCTTCCTGGCAGCCGAAGGTCCCGTCTATGACTGCCTGGTTAGTTTCAAGCGAGTCAACGACCTGGCAACCTCGACCCTGGTCCAGCGCGCCCTGGAAGCTTATGTCACCGTCGGGCGTTACCAGGCTCACCTGCGCCGCTCCTGCCAGATTTTCCGCAAGCGCCGCGATGTCATGCTGGCGGTGATCCAGCGCTACCTGCCAGCCGGAGTCCGCTTCGATCCGCCCCAGGGTGGGCTGTTCCTCTGGCTGTCGCTGCCTGAAAACATGGATTCGGAAAAGTTGCTTCCACTTGCATGGGAGGAGGGAGTGGACTTTGCTCCAGGAAACGGATTCTTCCCGGACGGGGTGGGCGGCAAAAACTGGTTGCGTCTCAATTTTGTGGCTCAGGCGCCGGACCAGATCAATGAGGGCATAAAAAGACTGGGGAAGGCTGTCAAACGTCTGATCATGACTCGTAAATAGTTACTGCACTGGAAAAGTAACCGCGTCCCGAAGGGGGCTTGACAAAATCCGCGATCCGAATACAATTATGACAATGATACAATTAGTTCAATTATACAAAGATACTAATCTATGGCAAATAAGAAACTAATGCTTCAAATTGATTTTCGCTCAGGTCTGCCCATTTATACGCAGATCGTGAATCAGGTTCAGGCACAAGTAGCGGGAGGTGTCCTAAAACCAGGAGATCAACTGCCAACGGTACGGGCACTTGCCGAAGAATTACGCATCAATTTCAACACAGTGGCAAGAGCGTATCGCATCCTGGACGAAGCCCGTATTATCTCCACGCAGCAAGGACGCGGCACTTATATTACCGAAATCCCACCGCCGAAAGTTACGGAAAGATTACGCAAAGAATCTTTGCAAGCGTTGACCCAGAGATACATCAGCGAAGCCATGCGGCTGGAATTCACAAAGGGTGAAATTAGCGGAATGATCAAGGAAAAACTCAAGAACTGGAAAGCAGATGTCGAGTTCCGTCAAAACGAAGCTCAGTAAATGGAAAGTGAACGAATCGAAACAAGGAGACTGTCAAAATGGAATCAAAGTTTATTAAGACCAGCGCCCAAAAGAAACAAGCGAAAGACGACCCGCATATCTCCGGCATCGCCGGGACGATATTTGGCATCATCCTGGTCCTGACTGTGCTCGGCGCATTGTACATGGATGGACGTGTGGCTGACACATGGATTGGTATATTTGTGACTGGAATGATAATTCTGGGTACTTACATTTTATACTCACTCAAAGTTGCCTCCCAGTGGGAAAAGGCCGTGATGCTGCGCCTGGGCAAATTTCGTGGCTTGCGCGGCCCGGGTGTATTCTGGATGGTCCCAATCGTTGACTCCATCCCATTATGGATCGACCATCGCGTGATGGTCACACCGTTCTCCGCTGAAAAAACTCTGACCAAGGACACGGTCCCTGTGGACGTGGATGCAGTTCTGTTCTGGGTCGTCTGGGATGCCGAGAAAGCCTCCCTCGAAGTAAAGGATTATCAGACTGCCATTGCCTGGGCAGCTCAAACTGCGCTGCGCGACATCATCGGCCGGATGATGCTGGCGGATATCCTCGTCGGCCGCTCCGCAATTGACGAAGAACTGCAGCACATCATCGATGAACGCACGACACCCTGGGGTGTGACCGTGAACTCGGTTGAGATCCGCGATATTGTCATCCCGCAGGGACTGGAAGATGCGATGTCCCGCCAGGCGCAGGCAGAACGAGAACGACAGGCACGTGTCATCCTTGGTGAGTCTGAAAAGCAGATCGCGGCCTCTTTTGCAGAGGCCTCGCAAGCTTATATCAATAATCCCACCGCATTGCACCTGCGTGCCATGAACATGCTGTTTGAAGGCCTGAAGGAAAAAGGCGCGCTGGTCATTGTCCCAAGTTCGGCAGTTGACACCATGAATCTCGGTGCAATGAGCGGAATCGTGTCGATCGCGCAAAACAATCTGCCGAAAGAAGATACAAAGTAATATTGTCAGGGCACAGCGAAGTACTGAAAGCTTGATTGGTCCATTGTTTTGTTGTGTTCCTGCCAACGAAAAGGAAAAAAGAATGTCTACTCGTACTGCCACTATTGTCGTTTTGCTTATGCTCGCGGCAGCCACGCTCGCGGGTCTCCTGTTGTGGAATCAACTCCCCGAGCAGATGGCATCCCATTGGAATGTCAACGATCAGGTGGATGGTTACATGTCCAAGTTTTGGGGCGTTTTCATGCTGCCCCTGATCACATTGGGGATGCTCGCGCTGTTCCTGGTGATCCCTTCCATCGACCCGCTGAAGGCAAACATCGCCCAGTTCCGTGAAGTGTTCAACCTTTTCATCCTGTTCATCGTGGCGTTCATGGTTTACATCCACGGACTAACGCTTGCCTGGAACCTTGGATACACCAGCTTCAAGATGAGCGGAGCCATGTTACCTGCGATCGGACTGCTTTTTATCTTCGCCGGCTTCATGATGCGGCAAGCCAAACGTAATTTCTTCATCGGGATCCGCACGCCATGGACACTCTCCAGTGATGCCGTCTGGAACGAGACACATCGCATTGGCGCAGTACTGTTCATGATCTCAGGTGTGCTGGCTTTCCTTGGCGGTTTTTTCGGCGGAACGACCGCTTTTTGGTTCATGTTCGTTCCCATCATTGGATCAACAATCTTTCTCCTCATTTACTCCTATATGCTGTATCGGCGAGAGACAAAGGCTTGAGAGAAAAACACGCGAGCCTCCCCTGCTCCCATGTTTCACGTGAAACGGAGACACAATGAAAACACTGATCAACTGGAAAGTCTTCCTCATCTTGTGGCTTGCATCCATCTTTGCGGTGATCGCCGTTCTTCCCTATTCGTTCGCGCTT
>Ga0105104_10002231_pt1 | contig 14251 bp, 11 predicted proteins | sample PPLLaktember2015_3_FD_87034 | JGI IMG/M metagenome (GOLD analysis project Ga0105104, IMG submission 87034) | Freshwater sediment microbial communities from Prairie Pothole Lake near Jamestown, North Dakota, USA - PPLs Lake P7 Core (6) Depth... | ecosystem: Environmental > Aquatic > Freshwater >... | reverse complement strand
ACTGCCGTTTAACAAAGGACATAACTCCATTTGTCATTCTGAGCGAAGCGAAGAATCTATCTTGTGCGATGGCCAGATGTTTCGCTTCGCTCAACATGACAATTCAGAATCGGTCAGTTTGAGGTAATTAGTAAATAATAATTGGTTAAGTCGAAGGTATTTATTGTCGAGGAAGTGTTTGTTAAACCGGACTTGAAAAATATTATTGTCTTTAAGCTGATTATTAAGGAGATAAAAAATGCGGAGTAAAAAGGGGTTAACGTTAATCGAACTTTTGATTGTGGTCATAATCCTCGGCGCCTTGGCGGCGATAGCGATTCCGAGAATTACCACAAGCGCCACCACGGCCAAACAAAACGCTTGCACAACCAACGTTGATACGCTCAATACCAGCATAGAGATGTTCAAGATGGACACAGGCAGCTATCCGGCAGCGCTGACCAACATCACCAGCGACGCCAACTACTTCCCGGATGGAACGCCGACCTGCCCGTTTGGCACCACGTACGATTACAGCTCGACGACCCACAGGGTTGGTATTCACAGTCATTAAACCGCGAGCCGGACTGGTTTTTGTCCGTCTGAACGTGTTGAAAACGAATTGTTCGGGATGGCCGCCGATTGTCCGCTGCCATCCCGTTTCTCTTTGTGATATGCAAAGGCCCTGAATATGACCGGACGCAGGAAAGCATACAGTTTGGCAGAGATGTTAGTCGTCGTAATGATTATCGGCGCGTTTACCTTTATCGCGATACCCCGGCTGAATCTCTCCGGGCTTTACCATAAACAGGCCCACGCTGTCGCTAAGCAGGTTGTTACAGACCTTCGGCGGACACGCTCGCTTGCGATTACAAATGCCGCCGTGAATCCTTCCGGCTATAAGCTGACAATGACCGGCTCAGCGCCCTATTCGGGCTACCGGATAATCAACGATGCCAACAGCGCAATAATCGATTCGCTTGCCATAGACCCCCACGTCAGTTGTTCAAATGGCAGCGAGTTTCGTTTCGGCCCGCTGGGAAATCTCCTGACGGGCAGCTCCACCCAGCTTACCGTCTCATCGGACGGCAGGACTTATACTATTACGGTCATATCAGGCACAGGGATTGTTAAATGCTCGAATTAAAACAACAGAATGCTCGTCGCCGGATGCGAAACGCCAGACGAAAGGGGCTTAGTATTATCGAGGTCGCGATGGCCTCGGTCCTTTTGATTGTCGCGATGGTGCCGATTCTCAAGAACCTTACGCGGGCCAGTATGTTTGCCTCGGAGATTGAGAGAAAGACCCAATGCCTTATCCTGGCACAGAATAAGCTCGATGAGATAAAGGCGCGTTCTGTTTATCATTATTCCGACTCATTTGCGGCAAGTAACGTTGCCGTAAGCGGCTCGTATTTGTGCAACGTCGCGGATAACGCCGACCCTGCCCTGCGAACGATAACCGTTTCCGTCGGCTTAGATGGTAATGGCGGCGGCACACTTTCAGCGGATGAAATCGAGATTACACTGACGACTTACATCGCCAGAAGATGGTAAACTTATCGGACCTTTCTTTATATCATCAATAAGCAGTTCTACATTAACAGACATCAATTTTATGCCGAAAAAACTGATAACAGCAGGTTCTTTATGCGCATAAAACGATGAATGGAATGTATAAAAAAACTGGTTTTCGCCGGGCTATGACCCTTTTGGAGCTGGTCGTGGCTATGGCTATGATAACAGTTATTTTCGCCGTTGTATTGCCTCAATTCGCGCTGATACGGAACAGTTGGGACAGTAAACAGGCGGTCGCAGAGGCGTTACAAAACGGCAGGGTGCTTATGGACCATTTTAATCACAATTTGTCTAAGGCGGTCAGGATAACCGACGTCAGCGCCTCATCGGATACGGCCGGCTACATCGAATTCGAAGACGATGACGGCAACACGATGAGATACGATATCGCCGCAGGCAGCTACGTCGAGTATGGAAGCCCCGGTAATCTTTCAGACCTGGCCGGGCCGGTTAGTTTGCTGCGGTTTACCTGCTATGACGCCTGCGATCTGGATAATCCCCTGTCGCCCGTTACCGACGCCAACGATATCCGCGTCGTGAAAATTGACGTCGCGATTACTAATTCCGCTTCGATAGGCCAGGATAAGACCTTTACCACCTGGGTTTATCTGCGGATAAACGGCCAGAGCCAATCCTGCTGGTCGAATCAGGATATCGGTTCAGTGGCCGCGGCAGGCAGCGCCGGTTCAGCTTCCTGTGTCTGGACCATTGACGCTTCGGGCGGCGATATCTGGAATAACACGGATGAATTTCACTACGTCTATCAGGCGCTTAGCGGCAACGGGCAAATCATCGCCCGCGTCGTCAGCGTCGAAAATACCGACCCCTGGGCCAAGGCCGGTGTGATGATTCGTGAAACACTCACTGGCCCCTCGAAGCACGCGATGATGATTATTACGCCCGGCAACGGCGCCGCATTCCAGAGGCGAACAAGCACAGGCGGCGCAAGCACACACACAGCCGGCGGCGTTGTTACAGCTCCCTATTGGGTTAAACTAATTCGCAGCGGCAATACAATTACCGGCTACGAATCGACAAATGGTTCCGTCTGGACCCTTGTCGGCAGCGATACGGTTACTATGGCCACGGATGTTTACGTCGGCCTGGCCGTTACAAGCCATAATGACGGAACTCTTTGCACGGCCGTAATAGATAACGTCAGCTTTTCCACGATAACCTACGAGACGTTTAACGAGGCCAAAACCGCCTCTGAAACGACTTCTCTTACTATTTCAACGCCCGCTACCAGCACTGGCGATTTGCTCATCGCCGCCGTCGCCACAGACGGTGATGCCTCCGGCTCATTATCTCCGCCGGCGGGCTGGACGGCGATTAACGTCGCCGCAAACGGCAGCGCTGTTACGCTCGGCGCCTGGTGGCGATTAGCTGCTTCTTCGGAGCCGGCCACTCATCAGTTCACATGGACGGGAAATCGTCAGGCATACGGCTGGATGATGCGTTTTACCAGTCACGATTCCTCGAATCCTATAAACGCTGTTTCAGCCGCAAACCAGACCAGCATTACACCGGCAAGCCCCGCGGTAACTTCTACGGTCAGTAATTGTATGATTCTGCGCCTCGGCGCATTCGATGACGGCGATATTGCGGTCGATAGCCCCGGGCTGACAAGCCCCCTTCATACTCCGATAACTATGGACAAAAGCTCGGTCGTCCTGTTTCAGGACGGCTTTGAAACCGACTTTGCCAAGTGGACCGACGGCGGCGCCACGGACTGGGATCGGGCAAATGACGAGACACATTCCGGAACTCGTTCGGCGCATGCCGGCGATAACGATAACGACTTGATTTCCGATAATATCAATACCGCCGCCTACGACTCTTTCACGGTTGAGTTCTGGTATTTTGTCGATGATATTGATGACGGCGATAACGTCTATTTGCAGTTATACGACGGCAGCTATCACGACTATTTCGAGGTTGGCGACCAGTCGGAAAACAACTGGTATCAGTACCAGGCCACAATCACCGGCGCACAATACCTTCGCGCTAACTTCCGTATTAAGTTTGAAGGCAGCTCCATCGATAACAACGAAAATCTGTGGATAGACGATGTAATAATAAGCGCCGCTGGCGTATCAGGCGGGGCGGGATACCTCAGGCAGTCGGCCGCGGGAAGCAGCGGGACTTCCAATTTTTCGCTTGTCGTCTCGCAGGAGGCCAGGATGCTTACGATAGCGATAGCGCCGAATCCAGATTCACGAGATGACTGCTGTGGAGATGGAATCAGCCCTTAGAGCAGAACCTATGAAAACCAGGACAAAAAATAACGGTACCGTGTTTTTGATAGTCATTTTCGCTATCGCGCTGATATCGGCTATCACGGTCGGCATTATGGTAATGACCACAGAAGAGTTACAGCTTATGCAAAACCAGTTATATGGCGCACAGGCGCTTGTGACAGCCGAGGCCGGCTTAAACGATGCTTTTAAGGAGATACGGACCGCTTCGAGCTGGACGGCTGGGTTTACTAATAAGGCGTTTAACGGCAATACTTATACAGTAACAGTTACGGGCACGCTTCCCAACAGAACCATTACCGCAACTGCCACTACGTCGCCGGGTTATATTGCCAGGGTCGGCGCGGACGTTACCGTTGGAACCAGCGCGCCATACATTATCAGAATAGATAATTTAAGGATAAACGAATGAGGTTTGTTGACCAGACAGCGGCCGGGATAGATATATCGCAGGACCGGATTAGCATCGTTTTGCTCAAGAACGGCAAAAACGGCCCGGAACTGCTCAAGTCGGCCTCTGCGCCAATGCCGGCGGGGGCCGTCAAAGACGGCAACGTCGAAGACGCCGTCCTGCTTTCAAAAACAATAAGAAACCTCAAGCATCGCAACAGGATACGCACGGACCGCTCGGCGGTAGCGCTTTATGCAAAACCCGTGATTATGCAGATTATGGATATGCCCAAACAGATGCCGTCGAATATAAGACAATACGTTCACGGCGAGATTAGAAACTGTGTAACGCTTCCGAGCCGGGATATCTCGCTTGATTTTTGCGGAATCGGCTCAATGAAACGTAACACCGACAAGAGGTTCCTCGCCGTCGCCGCCGAAAGCGCAAGAATGGCCGAGCTTGCGAGAGTTTGCGGCAGGGGCGGCTTTAGCATCGAGACGATTGAGCCGGCCCTTGTGGCGTATATGCGGGCGATTTCCTCGAAACGGCTTACGGGCAAAAGCAAATGCAACGTCCTGGTCGTGGTATTGAGAGGTAATTACCTTACCTTGTGCGTGCTTAAAAATGGCGACCTGGATTTTATTCGCAATAAGGAAATCGTTTCGGCTGATTCGGAAGATTTGAACACCCGGCTGGCGGAAGAATTGTCTCAAGTCGTAAAATTTTACGATATCGAAGTTCCTGAAAATATCGGCAAATGGGAAATTGTCGTTTTGGCCGATACGATACAATCCCCGCAGCAGGTCGAGGATGTTCTCAAATCGAAACTTCAGACAGAACATCTCCAGGTAAAGACCTTTGACAATGCTTACGCGGATACCTTTGCGTCCGGCTCGTCAATAGCGAAGGATAAACAGCCCTCGCCGGTGGCCCTTGGGCTTGCGATGGGGCTTCTTACGAAACAAAAAGATGACCTGAGAATAAATCTTGTGCCTGAGCAGGTGGAACGTGTAAGAGAAACCAAAAGAGACGCCCTGTTCACAGCCAGCGCCGTCGCGGCGATACTGCTGATTATGGTTCTAGCCATAAGCGGATTCGCTGTTATGATTGAAAAGGCCACCCGGAAGGCAATCGAGAAAAAGAATCTTATCGCCAAACAGGATACCGACACGATGGTTGACAAGCACCTGCAGTTAGACGGCAGGGTCAAGGCGTTGTCGGCCCGGCTCGACCGCATCGGGCAAATATCGGCCTCACATAAAGACGTAAACTGGGTCGAGGTTTTCGATGAAATCCGCAATGCCGCGTCGGCTTCGATACGCATAACTAATCTTTCCTGCACGGATGGTTCGATTATCCATGTTGACGGACTGGCGCTTTCCAATGAGGCGGTCAATTCGTTTGTAAATTTACTCGAAAAGTCGCGTATCGTCTCGTCGGTCGTCCTGCTCGAGGCCAGGAAACAGGAAGGGAAAAACGGATTTATTACTTACCAGCTTAGCTGCAAACTCAAAGACAGGAGCGTTAAGACAGGCAATGTTGGCTGATAAATTTACACAAATCGAGCGTTCTCACAGGCGCGTGCTGCTGGCGGCGATGGCGGCAGTCGCGTCGGTGGGCTTATACAAATGGATTCTCGCCCCTTACACGGGCCAGCTTCTCGCGGCGCAGCATTACGAATCGACGCTGGACGGCGCCATACAAAAAGCCGGGAATCTCGATACTACATTAGAGTCCGAAAAAGTGAAGATTGACGAATTGACTAAAGAATACGACCGGCAGAAATACGAGCTGTTTACGGCGGCCGAGGCCCGTGAATTTTTCGCCTCTTTGCCGAATATCGTTCGCCAGGCCGGCTGTATGATTCAATCGGTTAGCTCGGTTCCTGAGTCGAAAAGCGGCTCGCAAAACCAGCCGGCCGACGGCACGGGTATTTCCCCAAGAAAGGCCGTGGTCAGCGTTATCGGCGGATATTCGGGTCTCGTCGAATTTCTTGGCCGGATGCAGAGGTTCGAGCGAAAAGTGTGGATAGATTCCGTAAAAATGGAAACCGGCGGTACCGGGGCTTTGAAATGCCAGGTTGTTTTGACCCTTTATTGCATAGAGCGTGCGGAGACGAATTAATATGAATGAGCTGATAAAAAAATTAATAGTATGCGTTTTTCTTGCCTTATCGGCGGGTATCGCGAAAACCGCTGAACAAACAACGCCGGCGCAGGCGGCCGCCGACCCCTTTGGGGGCAGTTTCGGCGGATTTAACTCAGAGCCGCAGCCGGATAACCTGGTCGGCGGAGTCGTGATCGATTCGAAGCCGCAGCTTTTCGTGCGCACCGTTACCCTGAAGTTTCTAAAGGCGGCGAACCTTAAAACCGCCCTCGACAAGATGTCTTCCAAATTCGGCTTAATCAGCGTCGATGACAACACTAATTCATTGATTATCTGCGACACAAAAGAGGACCTCGACAAAATCGTCGTCGAGAGAAAAAATGCCGACCAGACGCCTCAGCAGATAATGATAGAAGTGGTCATTATCGACGTTCAGCTCAAAGACGATACCGAAATCGGCGTTGACTGGGACATTTTATCGACTGAAAACAAAAATGTCGGGTATCGCCAGAGTATGGTATTTCCCAACCGCCTGACGGTTATCCCGCCGACGGTCGATACTATTGACGCCGCGATGGCGTTCCAGGGCGTCGGGCTTGGCAGCGAGCTGGCGATTATCAGCAACGATATTCGAAACGTGATTAACGTCCTGCAGGAAAAAAGAGACGTCGATATTCTTGCCAGTCCCCGCGTGCTGGTTGTCAGCGGGCAGGAGGCCGAAATTAAAACCGTCGAGGAAATCCCGTATCAGCTTCTCACGCAGTCAACCGGCGGCGGCGGCGGCGGCAGCGCGATATCCACGACCGACTTTAAGGAAGTCGGCGTAACAATGCAGGTCAAGGCCACGGTAGCCGACGACGGGAAAATCCTTATGGTGGTAAGGCCCGAGCAAAGCGTCAGCTCAGGTTTGTCGGTCGCGGGAATTCCGATTATTGACAGGCGCCAGGCGATGACCACGCTGCTTATGGATGACGGCCAGGTCGTCGTAATGGGAGGCCTTCGCCGGCAGGAAATTACCCACGTCCGGGAGCAGGTGCCTCTTCTCGGCGATTTGCCGATTATCGGTTTTATCTTCGCCGACGACCGCAAGATTGTGGAAAACTCCGAATTACTGGTTCTTTTGTCGCCGCATATTTATAAGGGCCAGCCGCCGCCTGCCGAGGCGATGGCAAGATACAATCAAATAAAAAATAAAACTATAATTACGATGCCCAGGGAGCCGAATTCACAGTCGTCTTATGGGACCAAGTGATTGGTAAATGAATTGTTTTTGCTAATTTCGACGTCGGTTCAGGCCGATAAATGGTTAAGAAACGGTTTAGATAACCGGGGGACAGTGAAAAAGGAGAATTTGAAATGTTCGGGTTATTTGGTAAATCAGGAAAAAAGGCGGGACAGGCCAAGATACTAATCGTTGATGATGAGCCGGATTATGTAAGCACAATCCAGCATCACCTCGAATGGGCCAATTATCAAACAGTTGTGGCCGTTGACGGCAAAGAAGGGCTGGAAAAGGCGGCAAGCGACAAACCCGACCTTATCCTGCTCGATACAAATATGCCCGTGATGAACGGCCACGAGACGCTGGAGCGCCTCAGCAAGGACCCCCAGTTGAAGGGCATCCCCGTGATTATGGTTACAGCCGCCTGCGAGGTCGATGATATCGCCACGGCGTCGTCTTTCGGCGTCGTCGATTACATCGCCAAGCCCTTCGATTTCGCCGAGCTTAAAGACAAAATCGCAAGCGCCCTCGAAGGCAAAAAGAGCTTAAGCGGCGTATAGTTTTTTGATTCCTCGTGAATTGGCAACCTGATATTCCGAAGTCCTGATAATAAGGACATCAGAATATCAGGTTTTTTTATTACTGCGCCGCGGCGACGGTTTGCTGGTCGTAAACGGCGGATTTGATGGGCAGAAGGAAATGGAAAGTTGTGCCTTTTCCGACTTCCGATTCGACCCAGATTCTTCCCCCGTGTTTTTCAACGATGTCTTTCGATATCGCCAGGCCCAGGCCCGTTCCGCCGGTCTTTCGGCCGCCGCTGGAGCTTAGCTGCTGGAACTGCTGGAACAGTTTGGGCAGGTCCTCCTGTTTCATTCCGCAGCCGGTGTCGCTGACCGAGACGCGAATCGAGTTTTCTATTTTGCGGGTGGCGATTGTGATGCTGCCTTTCTCGGTAAACTTCATAGCGTTGCTGACCAGGTTTGTGAGCACCTGAATCATTTTATCGCTGTCGAAGGTTACCCTCGGCAGTGAGTTATCCAGCGCGATACGGAAATCGACCCCGTTTTTCTTTACAGTGATAGCCATCGTTTTATAAACGGTCTCGATGACGCTGTTAATGGAGTTATCCTGCATATTGAATTTTGCCCTGCCGGACTGTAATTTCTGGAAATCGAGAACGTCGTTGATTAGCCGGGCAAGCCGGTCGATGTTACGCTGGGCAATTTCGAGAATCTGCTTTTGTTTGTCTTTAACTCGTCCGGCCGCGCCATCCATAATCAGGGAAATATCTTCCTTTATTATGGTCAGAGGCGTTCGCAGCTCATGAGAGACGGTTGATATGAACTGCGACTTAAGCTCCATTGCCTCTTTCATTTTCTTGTCGGCTTCTTTTCGCTCGGTGATATCCCTGATGACGCCGATGGAGCCGGTTACCCTGCCTTCCGGGTCTTTCAAAACGCTAAGCGAAACGTCAACGTCGATGATTTCGCCGTCTTTTTTGACCATCTGGGTTTCGAGATGATGCTGCATTCCCTTTTGCCTGACCTCGTGGGTCCTGATTTTATCCCACTCACCGTCGGGATAAAGCGTCTTGATGGCTTTGAGAAACAGGTCGTCTTTTGTCATACCGAGCATTGTTTCCGTGAACTTGTTCCAGGAGATTATCCGTTCATTCTCGTCGGCCATCGTAATCGCGACCGCGGAGTTCTCGAAAATAGTCCGGTATCTTTCCTCAGCGATTTGACAGGCGCGTTCGGCCTCTCTTCGCTCGGTAACGTCCTCGTATGTTCCCAGCAATCCGACAACGTTGCCTTCCGAGTCGTGAAGGGGGACCTTGTTGGTATCAAGCCAGGCCTGCTTGCCGTCTGCCTGCAACTGCGGCTCCATAATGTGGTATTCGCCTGAGTTGGTCTCCATAACCCGCGAATCGAATTTGCGGAAATGTTCCGCCTCTTCTTTTCGCCAGCAAAGGTCATAATCTGTCTTGCCTACTACCTCTTCAGGCGAGGATAAGCCGGCGTGCCTGGCAAAAACCGGGTTGCAGCCCAGGTAAACCAGGTCGCGGTCCTTCCAGAAAATCGCCTGCGGAATACCGTTCATAACCAATTGCAGCATCTGCTGCGATTCGTGCAGCGTTTCAGCGACCTTTTTTCGCTCGATTGCGTAAAGTGCGGTCCTTACCAGCGATGTTTCCATCGCCGGGCCTTTGACAAGATAATCAGAAGCGCCGCTCTTTATGGCCTCAAGTCCGGTCTCCTCGTTTTCGAGGCCGGTCAGCACGACGATTGGCGTATTGGGGATGACTTTGCAGACGCTTTTTACCGTCTCAATGCCGTTGCTGTCGGGCAAACCCAAATCGAGTAAAACTACGTCAAACTCTTTTGTTTTAAACAGAGTAAGAGCATCTGCCAGACAGCAGACCGATTCGACGGTGAATTTGGCGGGCTTGGTGCATTTGGACAACGCCCGCTTGACCAACCGAACATCTATTTCATCGTCGTCAACCTGTAAGACCCGAATCTCGCCGTTCATATTTTGTCGTTCGTCCTTCGTCCCTCGTCGTTCGTCCTTCGGTTTTGTGTGGTATCGGCAGGTCCCATAACATTTACAGCTTGCTTATATTGCCGCCGGCCTGCCGGTAAATTTATCGGCATAAAACAAGCGCGATTTCAGAAGAAAAGTTCGTTTTTTGATGATAAGAATGATGGTTTATGGCCGGTAACGCCCGATAATAAGCCGATTACCGGCGTCTGGCGGATTTCCACTTATCCATCAGGTCAGTGAACGAGCGGAAAAGGTAATTTGAGTCGTGTGGGCCGGGGGAGGCCTCGGGGTGGTATTGAACGCAGAACGCCGACAAGTGTTTGCAGCGAAATCCTTCGAGGGTGTTATCGTTCAAATTGATGTGTGTCAGCTCGACTTGTTTATCTTTAAGCGAGTCGATATCGACACAGAAACCGTGATTTTGAGCGGTGATTTCGACCTGGCCTGTTTCGAGGTTTTTGACCGGATGATTTGCTCCGCGATGGCCGAATTTGAGCTTGAAGGTTTTGCCGCCCAGGGCAAGGCCTAAAATCTGATGACCTAAGCATATACCGAAAATGGGAACCTTGCCTAAAAGCTGTCTTGTACTTTCGACCGCATAAGTTACCGCTGCCGGGTCGCCGGGGCCGTTGCTCAGGAAAACGCCGTCGGGTTTTCTGGCCAGCACTTCTTTGGCTGGCGTAAATCCCGGTACGACATAAACGTCGCAGCCATGGCTTATGAGCAATCGAAGTATGTTTTGCTTAATGCCGAAATCATACGCGACTACTTTGTATTTCATTTGTGGTTTTGCGCTCGATGGCTTAAGGACGTCAACGACCGCTTTGTCCCACGCGTAGGGTTTTTTCGAGGTTACGTCTTTTACTATGTCTCTGCCGACAAGGCCCGGGTATTGGGCGAGCTTTTTTGTCAGCGCCGCAATACTAAGTTCCGTCGAGGAAATGATGCCTTTCATCGCGCCAACGTTACGGATGTGCTTTACGAGTTTTCTGGTATCTATTCCGGCCAGACCTACTATGTCATTTCGCTTGAGATATTCGCTTAGCGGCAGTTGGCCTCTCCAGTTGCTGGGATATTCACAATTTTCCTTGACGATGAAGCCGGCGGCAAAAATCTTCCGGGATTCTTTATCAAGGTCGTTTGTAGCGTAGTTGCCGATTAGCGGATAGGTCATCGTGATTATCTGCTCATGGTATGAAGGGTCTGTCAGGATTTCCTGATAGCCGGTCATGCTCGTATTGAAAACGACCTCGCCGCACTTCTGGCCTTTTGCGCCGAAGCTGGTTCCCTCGAATACCGTCCCATCTTCGAGAAGCAGAATCGCTTTCATTATTTCCGCCCTCCTTTTCGATGGTGTAGCTGAATGGCCTTTACGTCGATACGTTCTTTTCTCAGGGCCTCGATTCCTTTTGCGATTGCTATGGCTCCCCTGATGGTCGTTACGTAGGGCACCTGCTTATCGAGTGCGGTCCTTCTGATTATGAACGAATCGCTTATCGTCTGTTTGCCGACGGTAGTATTGATAATCAGCTCGGCCTTGCGGTTGATAATTGTATCGACGATGTTTGGTCTGCCTTCGGATACCTTCAGAACAAGCTCGGCCGGTATGTTATTGTTAATCAGTTCAAGGCAGGTTCCTTTTGTGGCGGTGATTTTGAAGCCCATCTGATAAAGCTTGCGCGCAACCTCGACTGCCCGCTTTTTGTCCGCGTCTTTAACGCTCAAAAGCACCGTCCCGCCCGTCGGCAGGGGATTGCCTGAGGCGATTTGCGACTTGGCGTAAGCGATTCCGAATTCGTCGGCGATTCCCATAACCTCGCCCGTCGAAAGCATCTCAGGGCCCAGGATTACGTCAACGCCGGGGAATTTCAGGAACGGGAAAACCGCTTCTTTGACTGAATAATACTTAGGCCAGACCTCTTTGGTAAAGCCCAGCTCATCTAAGGTCAATCCCGTCATAACCTTTGCCGCTAATTTTGCCAGCGGAACGCCGATGGCTTTACTGACAAACGGCACCGTCCGCGACGCCCGCGGATTGACTTCGAGAATATAAATCCTGTCGTCTTTGACGGCGTATTGAATATTCATCAGCCCAATGACATTCAGCTCAAGGGCAAGCATTTTTGTCTGGCGCATTACCTCATTTATAATCTGTTTGCTTAAATTCACCGGCGGTAGCGAGCATGCGCTGTCGCCCGAATGGATACCTGCTTCTTCAATATGCTCCATTATTCCGCCTATGACGACTCGTTTGCCGTCGCATATAGCGTCAACGTCTAATTCCGTGGCGTCGTCGAGGAATTTATCAATCAGAACGGGGTGCTCACCCGAAACCTCTATCGCTCTCTCAACGCAGGCCTTCAGCGCCTGCTCATCATAGACAACTTCCATTGCCCGGCCGCCTAATACGAATGATGGCCGAATCAAAAGCGGGTAACCAAGCTTATTGGCGATTTTCAACGTTTCCTCGTATGACATCGCAGTGCCCGATTCCGGCTGGCGAAGTTTCAGTTTACTGACGACCTTGTTGAATCGCTTGCGGTCCTCTGCCTTGTCGATACTGTCGGGGCTTGTGCCTATGATTTTGACGCCCGCCTGCTCTAACGGCACTGCCAGCTTCAAAGGCGTCTGGCCCCCGAATTGAACAATAACGCCGTCGGGCTTTTCCTTATCGACTATCGACATTATGTCTTCGAAGGTCAATGGCTCGAAATACAGCCGGTCCGATGTGTCGTAATCTGTGGAAACCGTCTCGGGGTTGCAGTTTATCATTATCGATTCGATGCCGATTTCCTTCAGCGCGAAGGCCGCGTGAACGCAGCAGTAATCGAATTCGATACCCTGCCCGATGCGATTTGGCCCGCCGCCAAGGATGATGACTTTTCTTCTATTGGTCGGCTTTGCCTCGCATTCGCTTTCATAAGTCGAATACATATAGGGCGTGGCCGCCTCGAATTCCGCCCCGCAGGTATCGACCATTTTATATACCGGCTCAATACCCGCCTCTTTACGCTGTTTGCGAAACTCGACTTCAGTTACCCCCTTCAAGCTCGCCAGGTATTTATCGCTGAAGCCGTATTCCTTGGCCTGGCGAATCAATTTTAAGGAGTTATCTTTTCGCAGCTTGCCTTCAAGCCCAATGATGTCTTTTACATTGTTCAAAAACCACGGGTCGATTTTCGTAAGCCCGTAGATTTCCTCGACGCTTACTTTTCTTCTGATTGCCTCTGCAACGTACCAGATTCTGTCCCAGCAGGGCGTGCGGAGTTTATCTTTCAATTGCCGCAGCGTTAGGCCGGGAGTGATGTGCTTGTTATCCAATGAATAACGGTCTATTTCAAGCGACCGGATGGCCTTGCCAAAGGCCTCTTTGAAGGTCCTGCCTATGGCCATCGCCTCGCCGACAGATTTCATCTGCACCGTCAGCAGGGGGTCGGTTCCGCGGAATTTTTCAAACGTAAAGCGGGGCCATTTGACGACGCAATAGTCAATTGTCGGCTCAAAGCAGGCGGGCGTCTTTTTTGTAATATCGTTGGGAATCTCATCTAATGTATATCCCACCGCTAATAGCGATGCGATTTTCGCTATCGGAAAGCCCGTCGCCTTCGAGGCCAAAGCCGAGCTTCGTGATACGCGCGGATTCATTTCAATCACGTATAATTTGCCGTTATCGGGATTGACCGCGAACTGAATATTCGAGCCGCCCGTCTCGACGCCTATTGCCCGGATAATCTTAATCGAGGCGTCGCGCATAATCTGGTATTCCTTGTCAGTCAGCGTCTGAGCAGGCGCTACTGTGATACTGTCGCCGGTGTGAATGCCCATCGGGTCTAAATTTTCGATGGGGCAGACAATGACGACGTTATCCTTGCGGTCTCGCATCACCTCAAGCTCGAATTCCTTCCAGCCGATGACGGATTCCTCGATGAGTATTTCGTGTTTGGGGCTGAGGTTCAATCCCCAGTGGACGAACTTGTGATATTCTTCTTTATTGTAGGCGATATTACCGCCCGTGCCGCCTAAGGTATAAGAAGGCCGGATAATCGCGGGCAGTCCTACGTAACTGAGTAGTTTTTCCGCCTCTTCCCCGCTATGGACGCAGCCGCTTTTGGGCACATCCAGCCCGCAATCCTTAATGGTCTTTTTGAACAGGTCTCTTTCCTCGGCCTTTTT
>Ga0105104_10002228_pt1 | contig 14255 bp, 13 predicted proteins | sample PPLLaktember2015_3_FD_87034 | JGI IMG/M metagenome (GOLD analysis project Ga0105104, IMG submission 87034) | Freshwater sediment microbial communities from Prairie Pothole Lake near Jamestown, North Dakota, USA - PPLs Lake P7 Core (6) Depth... | ecosystem: Environmental > Aquatic > Freshwater >... | reverse complement strand
GCAACATCGAACGTGAGACCGAGGTGGTCCCAACCGAAAACCCAGGGGACAAGCAGCAGGTGGGCTGAGCTGCTGATCGGAAGGAATTCGGTGAGTCCCTGGATGATCCCTAGAACGACGGCGTGCCACACCGGGCTGTCAACCATCACAATAATGTCTCTTGCCCCTGTCGTTTAGTCAAGGAAGTGATTTGGGTCGGATTTTGGGGGGCACAAAGCCCCATTCCCCTACTGGACGGGTCGATAAAGAAGACGGATCGGAGTTCAGTGTCACGTCCCCGGAGACTGTTACTCGCTGGTGACGCGAGGAGCGCGCACGACGAAGGTCTCCCACCCGTCATAGTTGCCGCGATGTATCTTAGCCAACCGGGCCAGTACCAGGGTAGATGCGTCGATGGCCTCCTGGTCTACCGGCTCGACCTTATACAGCTGCACCTTTATCCGACCCTGGACCAGCGATTCCTGGCGCAGGCGGTACCCCTTTTCCCGAGCAGCGGACCGAAAGGCCGCCGCATCGCCGGGATTCGTGAAGTAGGCCCAATGTTCCGTTTCCCGAGGACGCGCGAGGTCGTCACCGTGCTTTTGCAGGTTATCGAGAACCCGACGGTTACGGATGCACAACAACTCCTCGTCCGTCGGATACAGATCATTGCGAAACGCCACCCAGCCGGCATCATCCTCGGTGACGAAGTCCGCCTCATATTCCCCCAGAGTCTGCTGCGATTTTCCCAGGGGGATCGAGTCCGGAACATAACCGTAGAACACCCTGGTGCCGCGGGAGGTCATGCGGCCGACATACCGTCCATGCTCCGTAGCCCGGATATAAGCCTCGAAGGCGTCCTCGGCACCTTCCAGTTTCCCTGACTCGGTCGCGGATGACAGCCCGTCGCGGTTCGGGGATTTCAACCGGATTAATGCCTTGCTGACTCTCGACAGGTGTTCCAGCTCACCTTTGCATGCATTCAGGTCCAACACAATCGAAGCGGCAGTCTTCTCGTCCAAATACCGTATGAAGCAATCCCAGTCGCACCCCATCTACTTCCCTCCGAAGGTCGTGGACTAACTCGGCACACCCGATGGTAGACCCGAACAGACTCCCGGATCAAATCCCAGAATTCCATCCGTCTGCGGCGAGATGATGCTACAAGACTGTCCGCCTGTCGGCGAGGATGATGTTGTCTACTCTATCGGAAAGCTCCTGGTGACAATGAAGGGGGTTGCACCGACTATGATCATTAGCGGATCAGCTCAATCCTGGCCGCAAGGCCCGGAGCGCGGGCGAGCCTGCCGTCGCAGGTCAATAAAGTCGCATCCAGCGCTTCAGCGAGCGCCACATAGACCGCATCGTAGGAAGTGAGGTTATCGTGAAGCGCCCAGACTCGGTCCAAGAGAGGTTCATGCCCATGCCGCTCCAAGTCGACCGAGCGCAAATCCTCCAGCGCGGCCAACGCTTCAGAGCCCTCCAATTCCCCTTCACGGACGTAACGAACCAGCGCCTGAGCGACTTCGAGGTCCGCCAGATGAGGTACGTGGAGACCAACAGCTGGGTCTGCCACGCGGTCTCCAACCGATCGGCCCTGGTTGGTACCCAGCAACAATTCCACTATTGCAGAAGCGTCCAGTACAATCATCGCGATTCACGATCCTCGCGAACGACCTCGGCTGCAGGCCGGGTGAGTCGCCGCACAGGCTGAGCTCGCAGGCGTTCGAGGATTTCCTGTCGTGTCGGGCGTTCCAGGGCCTTGCGCAGTTCACGCAACACATAATCTGACATCGACATTCCCTCGATTGCCGCCCGCGCCTTCAGGCGCCGGTGAAGATCGGAGGGTACGTTGCGGATCTGAACCATCGTTCTCGACATGAAGAGATGATACTTTCATCGCTTTCGCATGTCCAGCCTCTCGGAGGTCGGCGACGCCGCCGCGAAGAAAAGCCTGCGAACGTTGCCCGGCTACGGGGTTCACTTCAAACTGGGTGAATTAGTAGAATGGACTGTCCCCGAATTTCGAGGAATCATCGACTACAATGACACGTGAGCTACACCTACGACCGCTTCCATCGCCTGCTGATAAACTCACGGCTGATCTGCTTCGCGAACAGAACTCCGTCCCTTGTCCCCCCCTTGTCCCCCCGCGAACAAATCACCGAGGATTAAAAGTCTTTCACAAAGACCTTGTCGGTCATTTTAAGGGAGTGCGTCGCGGCAACCGCAACCTGGAGTCCCTTGATACCGTCCTCCACAGTGACCGACGGTTCCTTCTCTTCGCTGACATTGCGGATGAAGTCGGTGAGTTGGTCGATGTAAGCCTGGCCAAAACGTTCGGGGAAATGCGGGACCACGTCGTGGGTGACCCCCCCGGCGGTCAGGACCAGGATGGGGGTTTCACGCAGGTAGCCGACCTTGATCGTTCCGCTCGTTCCGAGCACCTCTGCCCGGATGTCATAACCGTAAACACCGTTGCGGCTGACGTCGATCTCGCCAAGGCAGCCGCTCTCGAACGTGAACACCATGATGACATTGTCGGCGTCGCCGGTCGACTTCATCTCGGGGTAGGCGAGGACGCCCCCAACTGCGTATACGGTCGCTATTTCGCCCATGTACCACCGCGCGATGTCGATGTCATGCACGGCCATATCAAGAATCAGCCCGCCACTCTTCTCGGGCGCAAGGAATTCGAGACTCGGCCTGTAGGGATCGCGGGACGAGCCGCGAAACACCACAGGAGTGCCTATTGCCCCTGACTGGATCTTCGCCTTGCCGGCCCGGTAGCCTTTGTCGAAGCGACGCATGAACCCCATCTGGAACAGGCAGTTCGCCTTGAGGACAGCATCCTTGATCTCTCTTGCTTCCGCCAGAGACAGCGCAAGCGGCTTCTCGCAGAAAATCGGCCTCCCCGACTGAGCCGCATCCAGTATGATTTCCCGGTGGGTCGTGGTCGTCGTCACAACGACCAGCGCATCGATCTCGCGATCGGCGATGAGATCCAGGTGACTCGCGTAGCACTTCGTTAATCCGAAGGTCTGCGCGCATCCCGAAGCTCGCTCGGCGACCGCGTCCGCCACTGCGACCAGCTTCGCCTGAGGAATCCTGGTTGCGAGGTACTCCGCGTAAGTCATTCCCAGTCGCCCTGCGCCGATCAGTCCGACATTGATCCGTGCTTTTTGCATAGTGATCTGACGCTATGCGAAGCCAAATCGCCAGTCAAGCCGTTTTCCAGTACCGGCCCAAATCGAGGGCTGCGCTTATGCTCGCTCCGCTCGCGGTGTCGCTGACTCACGGTGTCGTTTCCGGCTTCGTTGCCGGGCGGCGTGGTCCCCTCGTGGCAGGCAGACCGTCGGGGGGCGGTGCTATACTGAGCCGCGGATTTTGAAAGAGGTTTTCCAGGTCGCCACACCCCCAAAGATCAACGAGAGAAACGCAATGGCCGAGCGACAAACCATTCTGGTGCTTGATTTTGGCTCGCAATACACCCAACTGATCGCCAGGCGTGTACGGGAGGCAAGTGTCTACTGCGAGATCCTGCCGTACAACACACCGTGGCAGGAAATCGAGCGGCGAAGGCCCAAGGGGATCATCCTGTCCGGTGGCCCGCAGTCGGTTTTTGCCCCCGATTCACCGCACCCACAGGCCGACGTGTACGATTACGGCGGCCCGATCCTCGGGATCTGCTATGGGATGCAGCTGCTTTCCCGATATTTCGGCGGCCGGGTCGAGCCCGCCTCGCGTCGTGAATACGGGAAGGCCCAGCTTAGACAGATCGAGAAAAGTCCGCTGTTCCAAGGGTTGCCTGAGCAGATGCAGGTCTGGATGAGCCACGGAGACAACATTGAATCGCCACCGGCCGGTTTTCGCCCCATCGCTCTGACCGACAATGCGATGGGCGCGATGGAGAACCGGGACCGCCGCATTTACGGCCTGCAGTTCCATCCTGAAGTGGTTCACACCCCCCTCGGTACGCACCTGCTCCATAATTTTCTTTTCAGCATATGCGAGTGCGCCGGGGATTGGACTGTTGAATCCTTCGTCGAGGAAACCGTAACTACCCTCCGAGAGCGAATCGGTGAGGAACGTGCGCTTTGCGCTCTTTCGGGCGGCGTCGATTCTACCGTCGCTGCGCTGCTGGTTCACCGGGCGATCGGCGACCGCCTGGTGTGCGTCTTCATCGACAACGGTGTCCTGCGCAAGAACGAATTCCAAGACGTACTCGATACTTTCAAGTGCAACCTCCACCTGAACGTGATCGGAATCGACGCGAGCCGCCGGTTCCTCGCCCGGCTCAAGGGAATTGATGACCCCGAGACCAAGCGAAAGGTCATTGGAGAGGAGTTCATCCGGGTTTTCGAGGAGCAGGCCCATGCCGCGGGGTCAGTGCAGTTCCTCGTCCAAGGGACCCTTTACCCGGACGTGATTGAATCGGTGTCGGTCAAAGGACCTTCGGCGGTCATCAAGAGTCACCACAATGTCGGCGGTCTACCCGACAAGATGCACCTGAAGCTCGTCGAACCGTTAAGAGAGCTGTTCAAGGACGAAGTTCGCCGGGTTGGGCGAGAGCTTGGTTTACCGCCCGCCTTTGTCGAGCGGCAACCGTTCCCCGGACCCGGACTTGCGGTCCGCATCATCGGTGAGGTCGACGAATCGAGACTGAATGTGCTTAGAGAAGCCGATCGGATCGTCGAACAGGAGGTGCGGAACGCGGGACTTTACGAGAAGATCTGGCAGGCTTTCGCCGTTCTTTTGCCAGTCAAAAGCGTTGGCGTAATGGGAGACGATCGGACCTACGAGAACGTGATCGCCGTCCGGGCGGTTGCAAGCCTTGACGGAATGACTGCCGACTGGGTGCCGCTGCCGTATGAAGTCCTCGGAACGATCTCAAACAGGATCGTCAACGAGGTTCGAGGAGTAAACCGGGTGGTTTACGATATCAGCTCCAAACCCCCGAGCACTATCGAGTGGGAATGAACCGGGTTTCGGGACATGACTGAATTTGTCCACCTCCACCTTCACAGCCATTACAGCCTGCTCGACGGAGCAAACAAGATAGAGCCGGTCATCACCCGGGCGGTGGAGTTCGGAATGCCGGCGATCGCCCTGACCGATCACGGCAACCTCTTCGGCGCGGTCCAGTTTCATGACACCGCCGTCAAGTATGGGATCAAGCCGATCATTGGCTGTGAGGTTTACGTCGCACGAGAGGGTCGGACCACCCGCAACGGACGTTCCGACGGGAGTAACCACCTCGTGCTGCTCGCCACCAACCCCGAGGGCTTCGCCAACCTGAGCCGTCTCGTCTCGCTGGCGTATCTCGAAGGTTTCTACTACAAGCCGCGAATCGACAAGGAACTGCTTCAAACCTACCGATCCGGCCTGATTGGCCTTTCGGCTTGTCTCAAGGGGAGTGTGGCCTGGCACCTGAAGGGGGATCAGTTCGAGGAGGCGAAGAAACAGGCCGGCGAGCTTGCCGAAATCCTCGGGCCAGGCAATTTCTTCCTAGAGATGCAGGACCACGGGCTCGAGGAACAGAAGAAAGTCAACGCCGGGATGGTCCAACTCGCTCGCAGCCTGGGGCTCCCCCTGGTTGCCACCAACGATTGCCACTACCTGAACCAGGAGGATTCCGAAGCCCACGACGTATTGCTCTGCATTCAAACCGGCAAAACGGTTCAGGACGATAACCGCATGTCTTACCGCGGCGATCAGTTCTTTGTGAAGAGCCCGGAGCAGATGGGGGCCCTGTTTGCCGATTTTCCGGAGGCATTGCGGAACACGGTTGAAATCGCATCGCGCTGTAATTTCGAACTGGTGAACCCGGGGAGCATCTTTCCCAATTTTACCGTTCCCGAAGGTTTCACGATCGACTCGTACTTCGAGAGGGTCGTCAGAGAGGGATTCGACGGGCGCCTCCCCTTCCTCGAGGAACTCGAAAAGCTCGGGAAGCTGAGCCACCCGATCGAGGAGTACCGCGGCCGTCTCGATAGCGAGATCCAGATGATCCAGAAGATGAATTTCCCGGCGTACTTTCTGATCGTCTGGGATTTCATACGGTACGCACGAGACTCGGGCATTCCCGTCGGACCCGGACGCGGTTCAGCCGCGGGGAGCCTGGTATCCTACGCCCTGAGGATCACCGACGTCGACCCGCTCCGGTATGACCTGCTTTTCGAGCGCTTCCTGAATCCGGAACGGATCAGCCCGCCCGATATCGACATAGACTTCTGCACCGATCGTCGAACCGAGGTGATCGACTACGTCACCCGCAAGTACGGTCGCCAGAATGTCTGCCAGATCATCACCTTCGGGACGATGGCCGCTCGGGGCGTCATACGGGATGTAGGCAGGGCTTTGAACATCCCTTATGCGGAAGTGGACAAAATCGCCCGGCTGGTACCGCAGGAACTGGGCACGACCCTCGAAAAGTCGCTCGAAGCCGTCAAAGAGCTTCGCGATATCGCCGAAGACGAGCGCTATTCGAACCTCGTGACGATTGCCCGGAAGCTCGAGGGGTTGGCCCGCCACGCCTCGACCCACGCAGCCGGAGTGGTGATCGCGCCACGACCGCTCCTCGAGCTGATCCCACTGTACAAGTCCAACAAGGATGAAATCACAACTCAGTTCTCGATGACCGACCTGGAGCGGGTCGGGCTCCTGAAGATGGATTTCCTGGCTCTGATCACGCTGACGGTTATCCATCACACTCTTGAACAGATCGAGCGGGAGCACGGGACAAAGCTAGACCTGAACAGGATCGAGCTGAATGAACCGGAGACGCTCCAGATCTTTTGCGAAGGGAGGACCAGCGGCATCTTCCAATTTGAGTCCTCCGGCATGCGCGACATCCTGAGACGACTTCGCCCCGACCGCTTCGAAGACCTGATTGCCTTGAACGCGCTGTACCGGCCCGGCCCCATCAAGGGCGGGATGATCGACGACTTCATCAAGCGACGACACGGGCAGGTCAAGAGCGAGTACGAGGTCCCCATTCTCGAGGAGGTGCTCAAGGAGACCTACGGCGTCATCGTCTACCAGGAGCAGGTCATGCAGATAGCCAGCAAAATGGCCGGGTTCTCGCTTGGCGAGGCGGATCTGCTCCGACGCGCGATGGGAAAGAAGAAGGCGAGCGTAATGGTTGCGCAGCGGGCGAAGTTCATCGAAGGCTGCCTCGCGCGCGGCTACAGCAAAGTCAAAGCGGATCGGATTTTCGACCTGATGGAGCAGTTCGCCGGATACGGCTTCAACAAGAGCCATTCGACCGCTTACGCCCTGCTTGCCTATCAGACCGCTTACCTCAAGGCCCACTATCCAGTCGAGTTCATGGCTGCCCTGCTGACGAGTGAAATCTCGAACAGTGCAAAACTCGTGAAGTACATCGGCGAATGCAAGGAGATGGGGATCCGAGTGATTCAGCCCGATATAAACACGAGCGATCTCTTCTTCCAGGCGCGTGGCGGAACGATTCACTTTGGTCTGGCGGCAATCCACAACGTCGGAGAATCCGCCCTCAGATCAGTCCTGACTGCCCGAGAGCAGGAGGGCGGGTTTCGTGGGTTCTACCACTTCTGTGAGAAAGTCGACCTTCGGCTGGCCAACAAGCGCGTCCTCGAGGCTCTCATCAAGTCGGGCGCGTTCGACGGACTGAAATACCGGCGCAGGGCGCTGCTTGATTCCCTGGACAAAGCGCTGGATCACGCTCAGAAAATGCAAAAGGACCGTATCAGCGGTCAGGGAGGCCTGTTCGCGAACCTCGGCCCCGCCAGCTCCGAGACAGCCGATGTTCCTGATATCCCGGAATGGCCGGAACGGCTGAAATGGGCGTATGAAAAAGAGGCGCTCGGCTTCTACCTCACCGGGCACCCCCTGCAGCAATACGCGTCGGAGCTCAAGCGATTCGTGCAGTTCTCGCTCGGCGATCTATCCGACGATCTCGCCGGGCGCGAGATCACGGTGGCAGGGGTCGTTACGGGGCTCCGTAAGACCCGGAATCGCAAGGGCGAGGCGATGGCTAACTTCGTCCTGGAAGATCTGACCGGAACGATGGAAGTTCTCGTCTGGCCGCAGGCTTACGATCGGGGCAAGGATCTTCTCGAAACTGATTCTCCTTTGCTTGTCACGGGTCGGTACGACACGGAAAGCAGCAACGGCAACGCCGAGGCGCGCCTGCTCTGCACTGCCATTCAGCCGATGGACAGCGTCTGGAATGACGTGGTGCAAAAGGCGCGCATTAGCCTTCCGGTCGCCGGCTTACAGCCCGAGAAGATCCTGGCCCTTCAAAACCTGATTACCTCAAACCCTGGACGCTGCCTGGTCGAGTTCGAGCTGGTCAAAGAGCTTTACCGGATCCACGTGGTTCCGAACCGTGATCTGCGGGTTAACCCGGTCCCCTCCTTCGTTCGGGCGGTCGAAAACCTGTTTGGCGACAACTCCGTTACTCTGTATACTTAGGGCCAGTATCAACTAACGGCGTGGGGGGCCTGTTGCAGGAATCGACAAAGACGTCCGCAAACGACGAGTTAGACGTTTCGACCACACCGGCCTGGAACCGAGTTAAGCTCTCCCGACACGAGAGTCGTCCGTACAGCCTGGACTACTTTCAGCGCATTTTTACTTCCTTTCGCGAGATCCATGGTGACCGCAAGTTCGCCGATGACCCGGCAATGGTGGCGGGCTTCGCCCTTTTCGAAGGGGCACCGGTGATGGTGATCGGACAACAGAAGGGGCGGACGACAAAGGAACGGCTGTACCGGAATTACGGGATGTCCAAGCCGGAAGGGTACCGGAAAGCGCTTCGCCTGATGCTGCTTGCTGAAAAGTTCAACAGGCCGATCCTCTGTTTCATTGACACGCCCGGCGCGTACCCGGGAATCGGGGCGGAAGAGCGCGGGCAGGCTGAGGCGATCGCCCTCAACCTGAGGACCATGGCGGGGCTGTCGGTTCCGATCATCGTCTCGGTCCTCGGAGAAGGAGGAAGCGGCGGAGCGCTGGCCATCGGCGTCGGCGACCGGGTCTTGATCCTCGAAAATTCCATCTACTCCGTCATATCGCCCGAAAGTTGCTCTGCAATTCTCTGGAAAGACCAGGAACACGCCAAAGAGGCCGCCGAGCTGCTGCATCTGACCGCCCCCGACCTGCTGGGTTTCGGGATCGTCGACGAAATAGTCCCCGAACCGCCCGACGGGGCGCAGGAAGACTGGGATGCGGCCGCCATGCTGCTGAAAGAGCGTCTGGCCTATCACCTGGCCGATCTACGGTTATTGTCTCCCGAAGAGCGCCGGGAGCTTCGTTACCAGAAGTTCCGCCGGATGGGCGCGTTTCTAGAGCCGTGACAGAAGCAAGCTCCCAAGCCGAGTCCCCTCGTTTCATCGCCGATGTAATGCTGGGGAGCCTCGCCCGCTGGCTGCGGGTTCTCGGATTCGACACCCTTTACGACAACCGCATCGACGACGAGGAGTTGGTCCGACTTGCTTTACGGGACCGGAGGATCGCGCTGACCCGTGATCGCCGACTCACCGAGAGGCGTGCGATTTCGAATCAGGCGATCCTGATTCGGAGCGACGCCCTTCGAGAGCAGCTCCAACAGGTTCTTGAACGCATCCACTTCCGGCTTGACCCTGCGCGGGCAGGTGTTCTCCTGCTCTCTCGCTGCATCGAGTGCAACTCGCCGCTGTCGCCGATCGAGCGGGCATCGGTGGAAGGTCAGGTACCGTCGTACGTCTTCTCGACGCAGGTTGAATTCAAGAAATGCGGGTCATGCGGGCGGATCTACTGGGGCGGGACTCACCGGGACCGGATGCTGGAGAAGCTCGCCCGCCTGCTCGAGGGGTGATAATAGGTGTAATCCCGCCGGGAAATCGAGGAGACTGCAATGTGCCGGAACATCAGGACGCTATTCAACTTTGATCCTCCCGCCACGGAGGAGGAGATCCGTGCAGCCTCACTGCAATTCGTGAGAAAGATATCGGGTTTCAACAGCCCGTCGAAAACCAATGAGGTAGCCTTTGACCGAGCCATCAACGACGTGGCGACGGCGGCCAGAACCCTCCTCACTTCACTCGCGACCAACGCTGCGCCGCGGAATCGCGAGGTCGAGGGCGAGCGAGCCCGCGCGAGGGCCGCTGAGCGTTACCGGCGGCGGTGAGAGCACGGTGCAGCCGGTGGCCGGCCGCACGCTTACCGTCGGCGGCGAGCAAGGTACACCAGGGCGCCGGCCAGCAGCCCGACCGGCAGACCGATCAGGAAGAGAACCCGTAAGACGGGGACCCCGATCAGAAAAACATACAGAGTGCCGGCAACGAAGATCAGCCCTGCGACGGTGGCAGTCACAGGAATCTTCTCGATCCGAATTCCGGGATGTCTGTCCATGCGAACAGTGTACTCCAGTTGTCCAATGGTGCGACTTGACCCGAAAGAGCCCTGCCCGGCTGTTCTTCGGCGTACCGGCGTTCCATAATGATAGTCACAGGCTCTTAACCACGACGCGTGATTTACCACCTAGGAGTAACTAGCATGAGAACATCGTTGGGCAGCGCCTTGTCTATTGTCTGCCTTGTTTTATTGAGCGGGCCCCTTACGGCTCAGGACGTTCGCCTTGAAGTACATGATGCCCGACTTTCCATCCCGTTCGGAGAAGTACAGGGAACAATGGTGAAAGTCGGAGACTACCTCGTCTTCATCGATGAAGACCAGCCAAACAACTCGTTCGCGATCCGCCGCAACGACGTCCGGAACATCACCGCACAGGAATCGCGAGTGACGATCGACCTTAACAGCCCGATCCGTGATCGCTCCGGCGAACGGACCAGCTTCGTCTTCCAACTTCCGGACCAATCGGGCGCGATGGCTCTCGCCACCTGGCCGCAGGGGACCGCGGGTGCCAGCCCAGCCGCCACCCTACCCAGCCAGACGGGGAGCACCGGAAGTCAATCAACGAGCAGCCAGGGAGCAAATGGAGTAATGGCGACGTATCAGGTCACTCACGGGCACCTCATGGGGAATTGCCACGGTCGACTCATCGTTCGGCAGGACATCATCGTCTACGAATCGATCGACGAGTTGGAGGACTCCAGGCAGTGGGCCCTGCGTGACATCAGCGAGTTGAAACTCGATAACCCCTACGAACTCACGATCAAGCCGTTTAGGGGGGATGAGTACAGTCTGACCTTCGACGGCAAAGGGATGGATACCGGCATGTTCCGGCAGCTGGTGGAGCGAGTTACCTCCTCGCGAGTGGCGGAGTAAAGCTAATAGTGCCTTTTCGGAGCACAAGGCAGAGGCGTCGAAAAAGGTCTTAAGGCCTGAAAGGCCGGCATATATTAGCCCAGGGCGAAGCGCTTTCTGCGCAGCCCTGGGTCTTAGCGGTAGGGGCGGAGATAAAGCCCTGAAAGGGCGCTAGAACGGCAACATTATCAGGATCTTACGCCCTTACAGGGCTTCGCGGTCGAGACTTGTTGACCCAGGGCTACGCGAAAAGCATGCTTCGCCCTGGGCTAATATGTGCCGGCCTTTCAGGCCTTGAGAACTTTCAGCGAATGTTCTACTCTCCAACTTTCGTCGTGGAAGGAGCTCCGTCCCCGGCAAGGAGACGCTGGCTCGCGGCCGCGCCTTCCTCCTCTCGCTCGATTCCGACGATTCGCCAGGTGCCCTTCGAGGACGCCAGGTAGACCCGGACCTCCCGCGCCCAATTGGGCCGGTCGGCGCTCAAGGTGCGAATCCCAACCATCAAGTACGGCGACTGAGTCTGCTGCAGAAGCGGCACCGACTGCTCAACCGTGAACCGAGGCGACCCGAGGCTCGCCAACAATCCGGACTCGTTGTCGAACCCATACCATGCGTATTCGTACCGCTCAGCCGTTCCGAGCTTGTTCTCTACACCCAAATTCCGGAAGTGCAGAGGTCCACCCGATTGGCCGCCTCGAATCTGGAAGGCGTCCAACGGATTGGTGTTGGAGAAGTAGTGAAGCAGGATGCGGTCACGGCGCTCGAGGAGCGTGCGAACAAGATAGGCCTCCGCCCGCGGGTCTTCGATCTTCCCTGTCCGCACGATGGCCCTCACCGCCTCGGCGGAGAACCGGGCGATGATGCGGGTTGCCCAATAGGCATCCGCCAAAGTCATTCGCGAGAAAGCAGGATTAGGGTAATCGGGTTTCCACTGATCAGCAACGAAGTGAGCTGCTTCGAAATTTCCCACCTGGGGGTAATCAGGGTAGTCGATTTTTTGCCAGGTCCTTTCCCATAACCCGAACGTAAAGAGGGACTTGGCTATCTGTGCGACTTCGAAGGGGTATTCGTGCCCGACTCGCGGACGCTGGGGCTCCCACGCCCCACTTCCCAAGGTCGTGCCGAAGTCTATCAGGTAGTGCTTTATGTAGCCGTTCGTCTCTTCGCCTTCGAAAACGTCCAGGGTGTTGATCGTGTCGATATCGACGTGATTCAACCAGGCGCAGAAGACCCTCAGGCCGCGCAACTCCCTGCGGTGCTCGTGCGGGAAGATGTCGTTGGGGTCGTCCGGGCGGGTCCCCTCGAACCTGAATGTGCCGACTGGCTCGCCCTTGATCTTTTTGCTGGCCAGCATCTGATAAGTCCCATCCGGCCGCCTGGGGGCCTTCTTCAACAATCGGTCGAGGTCCGCTTCAGTAAACGGCTTGCCGTTCGCCTCGGCCTCCGGGTCGACGCGCAGCTGCTCCCGCTTTACAAAGATCAGGTAGTTCTCCGGAACGTTGTAGCCAAAAGCATGGAAGAACCGCGTGCTGATCGCCTCGGCAGACGTCGTGAGCTGGGGGTACTTCAGCGGATCCAACTTCACAAAATATGAGTCGCCGCGCTTGTCCTTCATGCGAAAGCCGGCCGTAGCTCCTTCGACCTTTGGTGCGGTGATCAACAATGGGCCAGTCATGTCCGGTCCATCAGACCGATTCGGCCCACGCGTCAAGACGTCAAGCGACATGGGAGTCCACGGTGAAAGTCGTATCCCGCTGCAAGAGGTGACCCAATTGCATTCCGTACGCCTGATAACTCTTGGTTGAATACATGGCCGATGCTGCCAAGTCTACCGGTATCCATCCGCCTCTTTCCCGCCGGTATTCGAGCCCCATCGACGGTCCGGAGCCGCTGCTGACGGTACCAATGAGCGGAGAGATTCCACTGAACCCGGTTCCGCTTCCGTGGGCTGTGAACTTGTCTTCCGCCCACAGAAAAAGCTTTTCGATTCTTCCGATGCGGTAAGGCTGCAAGTTCCGGGATTTCTTCAGCTTCAGCTTTTTCCACGCCTCGGCTCGCTTTTCCGCGGGCGCGGCTTGGCCTGGATTTGTCTGAGCACCCTGGCCGTACCCGTGGACGAGCAAGGCGCTGAGCATTACCGGAATGTGGAATCGTCTCCTCATACTGTGCCTCACTAATCCATTCGGCTAGAATAAAGAAGTCTCAAGAAATGAAAGCCTTGTTGACATTTGAAGCAATTCGGAGACCAAGAGGCTTTTGCCGGTATCCGGGAGCTTCGGTCTTTGAAGGGGCTTGGTTCTTGCGGTTCTTTCCCGCCCTGCCGCCTTACGAAAGAGGGAAATTATCCCCGGGCGGGCTTTTCTGGACGGGTTGCTCGTGCGCTTTTCCCGGGCTCGGCGTTGGCACACCGCTTGCTAAACCTACGTGTCATGGACAAGCGAATATTTAGATTTAGTATGCCTTTCTTTCTTGGGGTCTGCTTGGCCTTTCCTTCGTTTGCCGAAAAGCAGCCTGCCCAGAAACCGTCGCCCGCTGTCCAGGACTTTCTGAAGCGGGTTGAGAGATACGCTGACTTGCGTAATTCTCTTGAAAAGAAGCTTCAAGAGCCCGGGGACAAAGCAGAACCTGAAGAGATCCGGGCACACCAATTGGCTCTCGCGGAATTGATTCGTGGGGCACGTTCGGAAGCCAAGGAAGGGGATGTGCTCTGCCCCGAAGCGGTGAAGGAACTGAAGCAAGTTCTGAAATCCGAGTTTCAGGGCGCCGGGGGCAAGACGGCGAAGGCAACAGTGAAGGAGAGCGCTCCTGCGCCGTTCGAATGCAAGGTTAATCAGGCATACCCGGCTAATGCGCCTGTTTCCACGGTTCCACCTGATGTTCTGCTGAAACTCCCTCAGCTGCCAGAGGACATCGAATACAGGTTTGTCGGGTCAAATCTGATACTGCGGGATGTCCGAGCGAATGTCGTCGTGGACTGCGCCCGCGAGATCACTTCTCTGAGTTAAAGACATCATGCTAAAGCCGCGAATGGGTTCAGTACTGCTGTC
>Ga0105104_10002226_pt1 | contig 14260 bp, 7 predicted proteins | sample PPLLaktember2015_3_FD_87034 | JGI IMG/M metagenome (GOLD analysis project Ga0105104, IMG submission 87034) | Freshwater sediment microbial communities from Prairie Pothole Lake near Jamestown, North Dakota, USA - PPLs Lake P7 Core (6) Depth... | ecosystem: Environmental > Aquatic > Freshwater >... | reverse complement strand
GGGGAAAAGGGCACCGGAGTAGCGCAAGGAAGCGACAGCCGAAGGGGGCGGCCGCTGGGAGCGCAGGCGTCTCGCCTGCACTGGGGCCGCAGGCGTCCCGCCTGCGATGCAGGATCGATGGTGCATCGCAGGCGGGACGCCCTGCGGCCCCAGTGCAGGCGAGACGCCTGCGCTCCCAGCGGCCGTCCCCTTCGGCTGTCACTTCCTTGAGGTCCTTGAGGTCCTTGGTTGTCCTTTACCCCTCCAACAACATCAGGAACGGCTGCTCGAGCGCCTCTGCCAGCCACCGCAGGAAACGGGCGCCGTCGGCGCCGTCGATCAGGCGGTGATCATACGAGAGCGAGAGCGGCAACATCTTGCGCGGCTGAAAGCCGCCGTCGATGAACAATGGTTCAACCGCTGTTCTGGCTACCCCGAGGATTGCTACCTCCGGCAGGTTCACAATAGGCGAAAACCCTGTGCCGCCTATACCTCCGAGGTTGCTCACGGTAAAGCTGCCCCCCTGCATCTCCTCCAATGTGAGCTTCCCGCTGCGAGCCTTTTCTGAGAGAGCGGCGAGTTCCACGGAAATCTCGATCACGTTTTTGCGCTCGACATCCCGAATGACGGGCACCAGGAGTCCCTTGGGAGTGTCTACGGCCACGCCCACGTGGATGTACTGCTTGTAGACGATCTCGCCTTTCTCCATGTCCAGGCTGGCGTTGAACTTGGGGAACACCCGAAGCGCGGAAGCAACGACTTTCATCAGAATCGCAGTAACCGTGAGTTTTCCGCCCGCCTTTTGAGCCTTTTCGGCGTAACGCTGGCGCATCTCCTCTAACTCGGTAATATCGGCTTTGTCGAACTGCGTCACCTGGGGGATCGTCGACCAGGCGGCCGCCATCTGCCGGGCCGTCGCACGCCGAATGTTGGTGAAAGGCTCGCGATGGATCTCGCCCCATCGCGTAAAATCGGGCAACCCCGGCGAGGGTATCGAAGGAGCCGCCGCCTGCTGGGCGCTCACCCGCGACCGGGCGGCGTTTTTCACATCGTCGATCGAGATTCTTCCGGAGGGACCGGTTCCCTTAACCTGAGCGACGTCCACTCCGATCTCCCTGGCGAATCTCCGGACCGAGGGCGCGGCTGCAACCATTGCCCCCTTTCCGTCTTCAGGCTTAGGAGACACAGCCGGAGCCGGCGGTACTGCAGGCGCTGCGCGTTCCGCAGTCTGTTCCTCGGCAGCTTTCTTTCTTTGCGGTTCCGGCTCCTTCCGCGGAGGCTCTTTAACCGCCGCACGCGTCTCGGCTTTGGCCGGAGGACTTTGAACCCCTGCGCTCGCAGCCGCGGCCGATTTCTGGGCCGGCGCGGCTTTGCCGTCAGCCCGCTCCTCGAGAGCGATTACGGGGGCGCCGACGTCGATTGTCTGGCCCTCCTTCACGAGGATCTTGACGACTTTACCGGCCTGGGGAGAAGGGACCTCGATCGCTGCCTTGTCCGTCTCGATCTCCAGGATAGGCTGCTGCTCGGTAATGACGTCACCCTCTGCGACCAGTACCCTGACTACGTTGCCTGAATGAATGTTCTCACCGAGGTTGGGAAGTTTGAGTTCAGTGGGCATGCGCGTTCACCAGTTACGTGTTGCAGGTTGCAGGTTGCAGGTTGCAGGTTGCTACCTGCAACTTGAGTTCACCTCAACACAGGACTTTCTCTGTCCGGATCTATCTCCAACTCCTGGGCTGCCTGTTTGGCGATTTCTCCCGGGAGTTTCTTTTCCCTGACCAAGGCGGAAATGGTGGCGAATGCCACGTGACGCCAGTCGACTTCGAAGAAATCGCGCAGGCTGCCTCGCGACTCACTGCGGCCAAACCCATCGGTGCCGAGTGCGACCAAGGGTCCGGGGAACCACCGGCTGATCGAATAGGGGAGTGTCTTGACGTAATCGGAAGCGGCGACAAAGACTCCCTCGGCTTTTTCCAGGGCCTTGGTAACGTAAGGAACCCTCGGCTTTTCGTTGGGATGGAGGGTATTCCAGCGATCCACTTCCAGGCCGTCCCGCATCAATTGCTTGTAACTGGTAATGCTCCAGACATCGCAGCCAACCTGGTACTTCTCCTCCAAAGTGTCTCCCGCTTTCAGGACTTCGTTCAAAATTGCACCGCTTCCAAACAACTGGACGCGCGCTTTCGGCTTCTCCAGCTGAGAGGACCGGAACCGGTACATCCCGCGCAGTATCCCTTCCTTGACTCCCTCCGGCATTGGCGGCTGGGCGTAGTTCTCGTTCATCACGGTGAGGTAGTAGAAGACGCTTTCCTGATCCTCATACATGCGCTTTAACCCCTCGGCGATGATGACCGCAAGCTCAAACGCAAAAGCGGGGTCGTAGGCCCGAACGGTAGGGTACGGGTAAGCCAGCAGGTGGCTGTTTCCGTCCTGGTGCTGCAACCCTTCGCCGGCAAGCGTGGTGCGGCCGGCCGTGCCGCCGACCAAAAATCCCCGGCAGCGCATGTCACCGGCTGCCCATATCAAATCCCCCACTCTCTGAAAACCGAACATCGAGTAGTAGGTGAAGAACGGAATGGTGTTGATTCCATGGCTCGAGTAGGCGGTCCCGGCCGCTATGAATGAGCAAGTGGAGCCCGCCTCGGTGATGCCTTCTTCGAGAATCTGTCCGTCGCGCGCTTCCTTATAGTAGAGCAGCGTCTCCGCATCGACCGGGGCATAAAGCTGTCCCACATGAGAGTAAATGCCCCGTTCACGGAACAGGCTCTCCATGCCGAACGTGCGCGCCTCATCGGGAATAATGGGGACGATGAGCTTGCCCATGTCCCGGTCACGCAGAAGCTTGGACAGCAGGCGCACATACGCCATCGTGGTCGATACTTCCCGGCCCTCGGTGCCCTTGTAGAATTCTTCGAAGAGATTCTCGGACGGAGCCTTAAGCGGAGAAGATGAAGCTTGACGTTTCGGGAGGTACCCGCCCAGCTTTTCACGCCGGTCACGCATGTAGCGAATCTCGACGCTCTCGTCCGGAGGCTGGTAGAAAGGCGCTTCCGCGACCTCTTCGTCGGAAATCGGTATGCCGAAGCGGGTGCGGAATTCGCGCAGCTCTTCTTCGTTGAGTTTCTTCTGCTGATGGGTGACGTTCTTGCCTTCGCCGGCCTCTCCGAGTCCGTACCCTTTGATGGTCTTGGCCAGGATCACGGTGGGAGACCCTTTGTGCGTGACCGCTGCTTTGTATGCCGCGTACACTTTCTCGGGGTCGTGCCCGCCCCGGTTGAGCTTCTCCAGCTGCTCGTCCGAGTAGTGCTCCACCATCTCCCTGAGCCGCGGGTCTACTCCAAAGAAGTGCTCTCGCAAATAGGAGCCGCTTTCGACGGTGTACTTCTGATACTGGCCATCCACGATCTCGCCCATCCGCTGCACCAGGATGCCTTCGTGATCCTTGGCCAGCAGTGGGTCCCAGGCGCTTCCCCAAATGACCTTAATAACGTTCCAACCGGCGCCCCGGAAAACAGCCTCCAGCTCCTGGATGATATTGCCGTTCCCCCGGACCGGGCCGTCCAGCCTTTGAAGATTGCAGTTGATGACAAATATCAGGTTGTCGAGCTGTTCCCGAGAGGCCAGAGTGATAGCGCCCAGGGTCTCTGGTTCGTCGGTTTCCCCATCTCCCAGGAAGGCCCATACCTTCGAATCCGACTGGTCCCGGAGGCCCCGGTCTTCCAGGTACCGATTGAATCGCGCCTGATAGATGGCCATGATCGGTCCGAGTCCCATGGAGACGGTCGGGAACTGCCAGAAATCCGGCATGAGCCAAGGGTGCGGATAAGATGCGAGGCCACCACCAGGTGCCGTCTCGCGCCTGAAATTTGCTAACTGCTCGGCCGAGATCCGGCCTTCGAGAAAAGCCCGCGCATAGATCCCCGGGGAGGCGTGCCCTTGGAAATACACAAAATCGCCGGAGTCTTCCTCGTTCCTGCCGCGGAGAAAGTGGTTGAAGGCGACCTCGTAAAGGGTCGCGGCCGAGGCGTAAGTCGAGATATGCCCACCGATTCCGCTGGATAGTCGGTTGGCGCGGACGACCATGGCCATCGCATTCCAGCGGATCAGGCTCTTGATGCGGCGCTCTATCTCCCGGCTCCCCGGATAGGGAGGCTGCTTGTCGGCCGGAATGGTATTGATATACGGTGTGTTGGCCGTAAAGGGAATCTCAACGTCGTGCCTCCGGGCATGAATCGTTAACTTTGTAAGCAAGTCGCGGACGCGCTCCGGGCCTTGCGCCTCGAGCACATAATCGAGTGAATCGATCCACTCTCGCGTCTCCTGCGCCTGCTCTTCCGTTTCGCCAACCTGGTTCGACGGTTCTTCCACCGCCGGCTCGGAAGACGGCTCGTCGTTGGTTTCCGCCGGGGATTCCTCTTTTTCGGGCTCGACAGTCACACTCATGGGTCTTCTCATGCTCTCCCGCAAACAACCCGGACGTGGCTCACTGATTCGCACGATTTTTCACAACTTTAGCGATCAGGCGCACTCTGGGTGATTGTGGATAAGGATTATGCTCCTGGACAGTTCAGTCCGGTTGAAGTCCGAACGCCGGACATGTTTATAATTATGTTAAGAGAAAGCTGGACCTTTACGGCATCCCGAATACAGGGAACACCCTCATTGTGACGGAGCAGAAGAACGGAATCAAGTTAGCGTCCATCTCCAGTCCTTTTTTCTGCTTTTGTCAACAAACGGAAGTTGTAATCGGAGCAAAAAACATTACAATACTGGAGGAATTTGAGCATTTAAGAAAGCAGTGATGAAGAACAGATACACGCATTTCCTGCTCAGCCTCTGCATCCTCTTGGTGGCGCTCGGTCTCCTCTGGCCAACCAGTTTCTTGACATCCACAGCCCGAGGTGAGGAAGCGGGCGTCCGCGAGACCGCTCCAGCTACTGAGCCAGGATTCATCAACAACCCGACAGTCGTTGAAGTACCCGATCCGCCTAAGCCGGCAGTTGAGCCGGTCGAAGCGGAGCCCGATCCACCCGCCCCGTTCGATCCGGCCGGCCTTTACGCCCCAGTCGGACGCAAAATTCAGGCAATTATCAATAAGCCGGTGTACCGCCGAGCCGAATGGGGATTGGACATCCGTACACTCGAGGACGATGCTCCGATATTCGTCTACAACAGTGACAGGCTGTTTCCTCCAGCCAGCAACCTCAAGCTCTTCACGACCTCTACCGCGCTCGACCGCCTCGGCCCAGACTTTCGTTTCACGACCCAGGTTGCCTACGAAGGAAGCCTAGTTGCTGGCAACCACCTGACCGGAAACCTGGTCCTGTTCGGTCAGGGAGATCCGGACCTGAGCGGGTCGATTCGCACCCTCCCGAACCAGTTCGCTCATTTTGACGCGATTGCACAAAGCGTTCGCGATTTCGGCATCACGGAAATAGCAGGCGACATCATCGGCGATGACTCCTATTTCGCATTCGCCCCGTACGGGGATGGATGGATGCCATCGGATCTGGTGCGAGATTACGGCGCACCGATTTCGGCGCTTTCCTTCAACAACAACCTGATTACACTGAGCCTGCGCCCCAGCCGCAAGGTAGGACAACCGGCCAGCGCTACGGTCTACCCGTCGGAATCGCTCCTGAATGTTACGAACAAAACGCGAACCGTCCGCCGAGGGCGCACGTCAGTGCAGTGGGTGCGCAAGCCCGGGACGGACACCGTCAGCCTGCGAGGCCAGGTGCCGCTCAGAGGCGGAGGCACCAGCCAGACGTTTCTGGTCAAGGATCCGGCGCTTTACACTGCCCGATTGCTTCGTGAGCGCCTGATCAAGAACGGGATCAAGGTCAAAGGCATCGCGCGTGCTCGCCACGCCGGCGACAGCCTGGGCCGCCCGCCTTCGCACCCGGTGTATGTGCACCAGTCGCCTCCGCTGCTTGACGTTATCAGCCATACCAACAAGAAGAGCCAGAACCTTTACGCGGAGATCCTGCTTCGCACACTCGGCGCACGGGTGAAAGGAGTCGGGTCGGACCAGGCCGGACTCGAGGTTGTTTACGAGTATCTGGGAGAAGCCGGCATAACCGCTTCGAATGCCCGTCTGCATGACGGCTCCGGGTTGTCCCGCTACAACCTGATCACGCCCCGAGCAGAAACCATGTTGCTGGCTCATGTCGCGTCTAAGCCCTACTTCTCAGACTTCCTCGATACCTTGTCGATTTCAGGCCTTGACGGGACGATGCGGGGACGACTGGTTCACGGCCCCGGCTTCCTGCGCGTCTTCGCCAAGACAGGAAGCTTGCAGAATGTGACAACGTTGGGCGGGTACATCCGAACGAATTCGGGAATGATGGTGTCCTTCTCGATACTGAACAACAACCACTCTTACAGCTCGGATACCGCGAAGCGCGCCATTGACCAGATCTGTAGTTTGCTGACCGAGTTGTAAGCCGCGGAAAACCAGGGACAGAAGGGACAGAAGGGACAGAAGGGACTCAAGGTCAATACCATGTCCCTTGAGTCCCTTGTGTCCCTTGTGTCCCTTCTGTCCCTTCTGTCCCTTCTGTCCCTTCTGTCCCTGAACCCCCGATCAGCCAGGCCGCCACCCTCGGGAAGATCAACAGAACGACAATCGCCGAAACCAACATCCCCCCAACCACCGCGAGTCCGAACCGCTGGGTCGGCGGGAACTGCGAGAAGCCGAACAGACCGAATCCCAGGGAAATGATGAGCGTCGAGGCTGTGACCGGTCGCCAAACCAGTTCCCTCGCGTTCTGCCATAGGCTCCATTCCCCGAACTTCCCTTTCGAAATCCTGCGCGCCTGAACCACGAAGTGGAACATGCCGTCGATGCCGATGCCGAGCGCCACGTTCGCCGCGGGCGCAGAGATAAGATCCACCGACATCCGCAAATAGCCGATGATCCCCAAAACCAGAAGCGGAATCAGCGAGAAGCACGCAATCATCGCGAGGGTCACCTTCGCGCTTCGGGAAATGACCGCCGAGATCACTGAAAAGAGAATGAAGAGGAAGACCAATCCCTCGAGCAGGCTACGAGCGATGAGATTCGACAACTGACCTTGCAGGCGATAGAGGCCCCCGATGTGGACTGGCACGAAACCGAGGCGCCGGACTTTTGAATCGAGCCGCTCCACCACGTGTTCGCGCGCGTCTTGCCTGCCCGATTCCTTCATCCGGATAAAGAACAAGGACATGCGACGGTCCTGAGTGACAAACGAGCTCGCAATCCGCCCGTACTCGGGCTTCTCCATCTGTTTCAATAGTCCTTCCAACGAAAACAAGAGAGAGAAAGCCGGGCGTCGGGCTTCCGCCAACAGGACCGGCAAAGAGATGACGGCACCGACATCCCGGTCCTGCTCGAGCGCTTTCTGAAGCTCCCACAACCTCTTGTACGCCTCATCGGAGTTGAGCGGGCGGCCCTCGGAGTCCGCCACTGCGATTTTGAGCGGGACACTGCCGCCCGTTCGGTCAATCCGGTCCAGGCCGGTCCGCAGTTCGCTGCCCGACCTGAAGTACTCGAGCAGGCTCGGGTCCGTGTTCAGGCGCCACAGCCCCGGGATTGCGGCCACGGCAAAAACCCCGCCAGCTATCAGCGCCCAGGTATGCCGTCCCGACCCGAGAATCCCCGCCAGTCGCTCGAGCCCGGGCCACTGCTCGAAATGGTGGACGGAAACGGCTCGAAGAAACGACGGGAAAACCAGGTAGGCGGTCGCAAAAGCGATGACTGCGCCAATCGAACACGAGATCCCGAATTGGCGGATCGGCTTGGCTGCAACGAGGAGAAGGGTCAGGAACCCGAGCAGATTAGCAGCCATCGACCAGAAGGAACCTGGAATCGTCCACTGGATCGCACTTCTCAGCACGTCGCTATCGCCCCGGCCTTGTTGGGCCTCCTGTCGGGCTGCATTCGTCCAGTTGGCGGCGAGAAACATGATGTGAGAAAGCGTCAGTACGAAGATGATCGTAGAGACATTTGGCGTAAGAAGACCAGGTTCCCGCCCCGTGATCGGCCCTGCCAAGAGCGTAAGGAAAGCCGCGATGGCACAGGCGCTGAGGGCGCCGAGCAACACCTGGAGGGAGCGAAAGACGACGATAATCAACACCGAAAACACGATGAGCGCCGCCAAGCCAAATGTCTTCAGATCCTGCAGCAGGTTCCGGCTGATCTGCTCGGAGACGAAGGGAACACCGGAAATCGCCAGGTTGAAACCCGGCGCCCGATGCTTAATGACAACCGACTCTACTAGCGGTACCACCTGGTCGTAGTCGTCAGTGTTCAGCTGGATGACCAGGTTGGTGGCTTTGTGGTCGGGAGAAATGAGCAGGCGAGTCCATAACGGGCTTTTCCACGCGTCCTCGGGTTTGCTCGGGCCGCTGGTGATCGACCGAACTTCCGATACCCCTTTGACTTTCGTTAGCGCCGTGGAGAGCCGACCGATTCGCTCGATGTAAGCCGCGGATTGGGTGTTGGGTGATTCCGCAGAGACAATGATCTGGGGTCCGGACGCGAACATCTTGTCAATTTTCGCGTCCGCCTGGAGTTTTGGATCGTCGGTCGAGAAGAAGAAGTCCGAGCCTACCTCAGGCGCGAGGTCGACGAAGCCGATGACGATGACACCGAGGGCGACGGCCAGGCCAAGATACAGCCATCGCAGTCGAGGTTGGGCCAGTGCGATGACGAGAGAGAGGAACATAGTGTTGCTGGCGGCGCAGGTCAAACGAATTGACGATTGACGATTCAAAAACCGCCGGTTCCGAATCGTCAATCGTCAATCGTCAATCGTCAACCGATGCATCCTGCGCGCCCCTGGAATTCAGTTCACCGTGAACACCGCCGACACCGGCGCCGCGGCCCCCAAGTCAACAGACCTTTTCACTGGCGCGGCTCCCGCAATCGTTACCCTGAAATCACCCGGTTCGAGCACCTGCTCGCCGTTGTTGTTCACGAGTTGCATCGCCTCGGGCGAGATCGAGAAAGTCACTTTCTGACTCTCTTCAGGGGCCAGCTTCACCCGCTTGAACCCTCGGAGGTCGTAGGCCGGAGTCGGCACAGACGCTTGAACATCAGTCAGGTAACATTGCACGACTTCCTCGGCCGCCACCTTGCCATCATTCTTCACGACCGCGGTTACCTCGACACTGTCCCCTTTTCGCACCTGCTTCTTGCTCACCTGGAGATCCGAATAGGCAAAAGTCGCGTAACTGAGGCCGAAACCGAAGGGGTAAAGAGGGTCCTCTTGCATGTACCGGTAGGTCCGGCCCTTCATCGAGTAGTCCTCATAAGGAGGAAGCTGGGCGACCGACCTGGGGAAGGTGATGGGGAGCCGTCCGGAAGGGGCCACGTTACCAAAAAGCACGTCAGCTATTGCCGTTCCGCCCTCTTCGCCCGGGTACCAGACATAGAGGATGGCATCCGCCAGATCGTGGACTTCGGGAATCGCCACCGGGCTGCCGCCGGTCAGGACGAGGATAATCGGCCTGTTGCCTGCCGCTCGCAGTTTCTTCAGGTAATTAACCTGATTGGCCGGAAGGCCCATTTCATAGCGGTCACTTTTTGTTGGCGATGCCAGAGCTTCGCCTTCCTCGCCCTCGATCAGGCCTGACAACCCCATGACGACGATGATCGCTTGGGCCTTGTGAGCATCCCCGGTCGTCCAATCGGTCGGATTGATGTTCTCGCGGTCCAGGAGAAATCCCTGCCTGTAATCCACGTTGGTCCCCGGGTGAACCGCCGCCGCTATTCCTTCCAGGATGGTGTGGAGATTCCCGGTAATACCGTAGTAGTTACCCAAAAGGATATTGGCGTCCGCAGCGTTCGGTCCCATGACGTACAGCTGCTTGATGTCCTTTTTCAGAGGCAGCAGGTTGTTCTTGTTCTTCAGGAGGACGATTGATTTTTGCGCCGCTTCCCGAGCAAGATCCCGGTGTTCCTGAGAATTGATGACTTCGGGTCCGATCTTCGTGTAGGGATTGCGTTCGGGCGGGTCGAATAATCCCAGCCTGAACCGGGTTTTGAGTAGCGTAGTAAGTGCCTGATCGATTTGCGCTTCGGTGATCAGCCCCTTCTCGACTGCGCCTTTCAGGTATGGCGAAGTGCTGCCGCAGTTGGTGTCCACGCCTGTCTTGAAAGCCAGCGCCGCCGCTTCCTCAGGCGTTTTCACGAGCTTATGTCCCTGATAGAAGTCGACCAGAGCCCAGCAGTCGCTGGTCACGTGTCCCTGGAAGCCCCACTCCTTCCGAAGTATGTCCTGGAGGAGCAGTTTGCTTCCGCAGCAGGGATCGCCATACAGGCGGTGGTATGCGCACATGACGATCTCGACCTTGGCCTCCGTGACGAGCGCCTTGAAAGCCGGCAGATAAGTCTCGCGGAGGTCTTTCTTGGAAGGCTCAACGTTGAACTCGTGACGCAAACCCTCGGGGCCGCTGTGAACCGCGTAATGCTTTGCGCAGGCCGCGGTTTTCAGGTACTTGGGATTGTCCCCCTGCATGCCCTTCACGTACGCCACGCCCATCCGGCTGGTCAGGAAGGGGTCTTCACCGTACGTCTCCTGCCCCCGGCCCCACCGTGGATCGCGGTAGATGTTGATGTTGGGCGCCCAGAACGTGAGACCGGCGTTCTGTCCTCGGAATCCGATCGCCTGGGAAGATTTGAATTTGGCCCGCGCCTCGTCGGAGATCGCCGTCGCGATCCGGAAAAGGAGGTTATCGTCGAACGTCGCGGCCAAGCCGATAGCCTGCGGAAACACCGTAGCACGCCCGTTACGTGCAACCCCGTGAAGCGACTCGCTCCACCAGTTGTATTCTGGAACATTCAGCCGGGGAATAGCGGGCGCAGCGTAGTTGAGCTGGGCGATCTTCTCCTCGAGCGTCATCCTGGAAACCAGGTCCTTGGCCCTCTGATCGACCGGTAGATCAGGGTTCAGATACGGCGGTGTCTGGGCAAAAGCTGTAATCATGACGAGGGGAACGATGAATAAGAGCGGCTTCTTCATAGTCGAATAGTCCATGGAGGAATTGTCAGCTGGTTCTCTCAATGACTTCTCGATAGTACGCCTCGTACGTGGGTATGACGCTGGCAGCTGAATACTGCTCAACGGCTCGCCGGCGGGCTTCCTTTCTAAAGTTGGCGAGGTTGCTCTTATCCAGAATGTGGAGAGCTGCGGCAGCCATCGCCTCGACGTCACCGAGCGGTCTCAGGCAACCGGACTTCCCGTCCTCGATGAGCTCAGGCAGACCGCCGACCCGGGATGCGACCACCGGGACTTCGCAAGCCATGGCTTCGAGTGCAGCCAGGCCGAAGCTTTCTGTCTCGCTGGGCAGGAGCATCAGATCGCAGACCGACAGGTGACTCTCGACCATTCCCAGCATTCCGACGAAGAACACCCGGTTGGAAATACCCATCTGACTTGCCAGGTATTGGGCATTGGACCTCTCCGGGCCGTCGCCAACCATCAGAAGAACAGCCGGCACCTGTTTTTGCACGCGATGGAAGATCTTGATCACGTCCGCCACACGCTTAACCGGGCGAAAGTTCGAGAGATGCACCAGTATTTTTTCGTCCTTGGGGGCGAACCGTTCCCGGATTTCCTCGGAGAAGAACCGGCGGATTTTCTTGGTATCGACGAAATTGGGGATGACCCGGATATCGCAAATGCCGCAAAACTCCGAAAGGGTCGCGTCTTTCAGGAACTGGCTGACCGCCGTCACCCCGTCGCTTTGTTGGATTCCAAACTGCGTGACCGGCAAAAACGAGTGGTCCCGGCCGACAAGAGTGATGTCGGTGCCGTGGAGCGTCGTCACGACCGGGAGCCGTTGAGTAGGTCGCACGATCTCCCGTGCCAGGTATCCGCTTATCGAGTGCGGGATGGCGTAATGCACGTGCAGGAGATCCAGCTTCCAGAGGCGCGCCACCTCGACCATCTTTGTGGCCAGAGCCAGGTCGTAGGGGATGTAGTCAAAGAGCGGGTAATTCATCACCTCGACTTCATGGAAGAAGACTTTCTCGCCCAGTTCCATGAGCCGCATGGGCAGAGCCGAACTGATGAAGTGAACCGTGTGGCCGTGGTGGGCAAGCTCCTGCCCCAACTCGGTCGCCACCACCCCGCTGCCGCCGTACGTCGGGTAACAAGTGATTCCGATGTTCATAAGTTCAGAAGTCAGAAGTCAGAAGTCAGGAGTCAGGAGTCAGAAGTCAGAAGGCAGAGGCGATGCGCTCTACTTTCCCATTCTGACTCCTGACTCCTGACTCCTGACTTCTTTGTTTTTCCGATCACACCAGATCTTCCGGCTTGAACTTCAGCGCCTCGAACGATTCCTTGCTTATCGATCCGACGCGCCCGGCGTCCACTTTCCGGGCCAGGTACTTGTCCCCCTCCTGGGAGAATTCGTAGTGTCTCTGACTCCCGTCCTTCAACTTCACCGTAACCTGAATTCCCGTCTTCCCGGAACCGGCGGCGCCCGCCGGGCGATCATCTATTGACTGGTACTTGATATCAGTCAGAGGATACCAGAACTTGTAGGTAAAGGCTTCCTTACCTTTGAGAGAATCCGGCTTCTGAACCACCCACTTGCCGTCGTCCTGGCGCTTCAAGACGATTTCGGCGTCCGCCCTCTTGAGGGTTAGCTCGGTTACGCGATCCTGTTCCACATCGACGACACTCTTGTCCCGGAACTCCCAGAGCTTTTGGTTGAGCTTATCGAAGACCTCGGCTTTGAGCGTGAAGACCGGCGTGCGTTCAGTATTCCGCGCCAGATAGTCCTCGCCCTCTTTCTTCCCCAGCGCCAGCGTCTTCCAACTGTCCTTGCCCTGTTCCCGGATTCTGACCGTCACCCCCGGTTCCTGCAGACCGTAAGTCTTCAGGTCATCCGGCTGTTCGGTTACGAAAGTCTGGGCCTCGGCGGACTCCAGCGTGGAAAGGAGACTGCTCACCGCGCCTTCGTCCGCAGCCTCCTGGATCGGCTGCTCCAGAACCCATTTCTCGCCTTGCTTCTTCAGCTTGAGCTGGTCGGAGCCGCGATTGATCTCGACGTTCTGAACCTGATCCCGATCGAAAGCGAGTGCTTTCTTGTTTCTCCAGTCCTTGAGTTCCTTATCAACGCTCGTTAGAAGATAGTCGGAAGTGAGAAAGACGTCCGGGCTCCCCTGGCGCTGCACGTAAACCTGGCTGCCTGTGAAGTCGTTCGAACCCAGCACGAGGTCCTGCTGTACCTTGTCGCCCCTGAAGACGAGTCGAACGCGCGGGTCTGAGAGCCCGTACTTGGCTGCCTCTTTCGCACCTTGTTCCAGCTTGCGGTCGATTCTGGCACTTGTCACGGCGCTCAGCAGGCTGTCGACCGTGGTCGAGTCGGCGGGCGTCTCGATCGGCTTGCGCAGCGACCAGTCGTTCCCGGACTTCTTCAAAACGATTGGCTCGCTACCTTTGCGCAAGACCTCAATCTCCGTGACCTTGTCACGCTCGAGGCTGACCAGCTTCTCTTCTTTTTCCTTGGCCTCCTCCCGCTCCTTACCGCCCTGAATCTCGTAGAAGTAGACAAAAGCGAAAAGCCCGGCAAAAACCACGAGGAGAATCAAAATGGTCTTCATACGCTTAGAATTATTGATGAATTGACGATTGACGATTGACGATTAACGATTAAGAATCAGGCAACTCGGGCCCCGTTATCGTCAATCGTCAATCATCAATCGTCAATGCATTTGTTACCGCCGCCGCCACCACACGCCGATGCCGGCGAACAGTGTCGCGAGCGGCAAAAGAATCACAGTTCCCCAGAAAATCAGCTGCGACTGCTGAAAACTCAAGTTGACCATGCGATTCTCGGCCTCTTTCGGCCGCACGGCGACCAGATCTGCGTCTTCGGCGAGCCAGCTGACGGAGTTAAGCATCACGTCCAGGTTTGACGCCGCCCGAGCATAGCCATTGCTCGCAAAATCGGAATCACCGATAACCACGACCCTCGACTCTTGGCTCTGCGGTTTCTCTGCGCCGCCCGTGCCTCCTTCCGGGGAAACCGACTTGGTCGATACGGCGCCCAGGTCGAGCGGGCCGCGTTCGTCCTCACCTTCGTCAAAGCCGACTTCCCCTCCCTCGACCAGCTTGGTCTCCGCCCAACTCTGCCGTGACGTCGAGAACAGGCGCGTTGTCTGGTACCCGGCGGAGCTTGAAACCTGCTTGACGTTCTGGGCGGTTGGGAAAAAGCTCATCACGTTGCCCAGTTCCCTGGTTATGACGTGATCGCCATAGTCAGCAACCAGCGGCACGGCGGG
>Ga0105104_10002225_pt1 | contig 14263 bp, 12 predicted proteins | sample PPLLaktember2015_3_FD_87034 | JGI IMG/M metagenome (GOLD analysis project Ga0105104, IMG submission 87034) | Freshwater sediment microbial communities from Prairie Pothole Lake near Jamestown, North Dakota, USA - PPLs Lake P7 Core (6) Depth... | ecosystem: Environmental > Aquatic > Freshwater >... | reverse complement strand
GGGGGTCTTCCTTTACCAGACGACCGACGCCGGCCAAAACTGGGCGGCGGTCAGCCTGCCCGAACCGACCGGCGTGGAAGGCATCTACAGCCAGCCCACCCAGATATGCGCCAGCAGCGCCCCACAGTTTTTCAACCCACAGGAGGGTTCTCTGATGGTTGTCTGCCGGAACTTCGAAGACAATACATCGCAGGGCTGGCTGTATTCCACCCCCGACTCCGGCTCGACCTGGCAGATCACCCCGCTCCCCGCCCCGGAAGGGTCGCTCAGCCGGCTCGATCCCCAGACCGCCTGGTACCTCACCCAACCCGGGGATATCTCCATCCCCGCCGAGCTCTTCCACACCCAGGACGCGGGCCAGACGTGGACCTCATTGGGCCAGCCAGGCGAAAACGGTTCCACCCCAACCTTTATCGACCCCTCCACCGGCTGGATGTTCTCTACCCTCCAGGAACCCTCCCTCCTCCTCACCACCCAGGATGGCGGCCAAACCTGGCAGGTTATCAATCCGTCAATCCGTGAACCATGAACCGGAATCTGGGATCCTTGAACAGTGATCCGCGATCAGGCAAAAAAATTGGACGAAACATCGAATCACCGATTATCAGATCCCGAATTGACGGATTGACGGATTGACGAATTGACGGATCGACGAATCCCGGATCGACGGATTAACGGCCCTCCCTCAATTCGAGAACAGCACCTCCAGCAAAGTCCCCAGGTCATCCCGCCCCTGGAGCGTATCCAGGTTATACACTTCGGAATATCCGCAGTTATTGCACGATACGAACACATAACGATAAGGCTGCATCTCGAACAAGCGCGACAGCCCGGTCCCCGACATCGCCAGCTCCTCCACGTGCCCACCCTGCTGGTGGCATTTGGCGCACACAAACGCCTGCCCCAACTGTTCTTCTACGGTTGCCATTTTCATCCCTTCCTTTCGATTTATCTCTTCTAAATGTGAGTGGTTTTACCAGGCTGTGGATAGACAGCTCCCGATAAAACGACGCTGCTTATGATTCTAACGCAGGCGGTATGGATCGTCTCCCCATAAAATATGGGCACTTCTAGATACGGCGATTTATTAATGAAAAGGCGTAAACTTTTACATCATCTAGATATTTTGTTCGTGAGACTCAGTTGGAATCAATAAAATGAATACTGGGTTATAGAACACCTCCTGCCCTTGCAATTTTCACATTTTGGGGTAACAGTCAGACGATATCCACCCCCTACTTTTGTGGATGAAACAAAAAAGGCGAGGAAATCCTCGCCTTGGAGTGTAGGGGGTTTAGCCTGTCAGCCGGCAGTAACCTCATAAATCTGGATCAGGTTGCCGCACGTATCGTGGAACACGGCTACTGTGGACATTCCCACGTTGGTTGGCTCCATTGAAAACTCCACCCCCAGCTTTCTCAACCTTTCATACTCGTTTTGAATGTCGTCGACCTGGAAGGCCGTGAACGGCATCCCATCCTTCAGAAGGGCTTCTTTGAGCGCCTTCATAGCCGGATAATCGGCGTTTGGCTCGAGAAGCAGCTCGGTGCCGTCCGGATCTTCGGGTGAGACCACTGTGATCCAGCGGGCGCCTTGTCCGAGGGGGATATCTCGCTTTTTCAAAAAGCCCAGAACCTCTGTATAAAACTTCAAAGCCTTGTCGTAGTCGTCGATCGATACACTGGTTAATTTGATCCTCATATTAATTTACCCTTTCCTCAACAGTTGACTGGCCGCGCGGCAATCGAGCTGACGGAACTCACTCGGGCTTAGACCATACTGCTGCTTGAAAGCTTTGCTAAAGGCTGTATGGGTATCGTAACCGGCAGCCAGCGCGACCTCTGTGATGTCCACCGCACCCATGCGCAGTTTTCGCCCGGCGCGTTCCAGGCGCATCCGCCGGACATAGCTGGCAATATTCTCGCCAATCTGGGCGGTAAAGATGCGGTGGAAGTGGGGCACGGAAAAACCGGCCACCGCCGCCAACACTTCCCGGTTCAGCGGTTCATCCATGTGCTCGCGGATGTACTGCTTGACATCGTCGATGCGCTCGCAGTAGTCTTGAAGTCTGTGTGTGTCCGTCAACATAGGGTTATTATAGTATGCCAGAACAGTTGTTCGCTACTCCAAATGTATCATTTTATGTGAACTGCTCTACCCGAAGTTCCCGGTATAAAGATGACCGCATCGGAAAGGAAATCTCTCCGATGCGGTCATCTTTCAGGTTGGGTAACCCAATCCATACGGCAAATACGACTGGTAGGGCGAGTGGGGGTCGAACCCACAAGGCCTCTCGGCCGGCGGATTTTAAGTCCGCTGCGTCTGCCAGTTCCGCCACCGCCCCGCAGGGGTAATTCTAAAACGTAACGCGTAAAACGTAAAGGCTTATCACCTTTCTATTTGTCTTTTCTTTTATCCTTTATCCTTTATCCTTTATCCTCTCACCTCCCTACCAGCGGCAAGTAGATATTCGTCTGCCCGGCCCAACCCAGCTCGATCGGGCTGTCGCTGCTGTACTGCTGGTGGCCGTAGGCCTCGACCCAATACAGGTATACCACCCCGGGCTGCGCGCTGTTATCCGTATAGGTCAGCTCATAAGGGGGGAATTCTACGCGGGCAATGATCTCCTCGTTCGTAAGATAGTCGCCTATTTTCAAACGGTGCACATCGAAGAAATCGATCCTGCCCAAGTCATCACCCGGCGGCATTTGCCAGGTCAAAACCACCCGGTCCGCATAAGTTCCCCGGCTGGCCTGCAGTCCTACCGGCACGGACGTCGTATCCGGCTGGTAGTGGAACCACCAGCGCTCGCTCCACATCCCCGCCGGGCAGCCTTGTACGGGGTTGAGACCGCGCACTCGCCATTCGACGTCTCCAGACGGGCCAACTTCCTCGGTAAAACTCAGGCCGCTGTCCCGATCGGCGAAATCTTCCTTGAGCAGGTTATGGGTCCCTTTTTGGAAGATCTGCACCTGATAAACCTCCACGCCAGCCAAATCTTGCCAATCCAGCCAGGCAACCTGGTAGATCCCCGGATCGTAAATGATGAATGCTCCGTTGGCCGGTGAGACCAGCTCCGGGGTACCCACCACCGGCTGGCAGCTTCCCACCCACCCGGTTGCGCTCTTCCCCGGCCCGCATCCCCCCGCGTTGCACGCCTCGACGGTATACACATACTCTTTCCCAACTTCGCCGTAAAAATCGAAAAACTGGTTTTCGCTCGAATAGCCCAGGAGCACCGTTTCGTGGCTGACAGGGTCAGTCCTGCTGATCTTGTAATAATCCGCGCGGCGCGCATAAAAACCGGAGATGCGCGTCCGGTCGTAATAGTCTCCCTGGCTGGCTTCCACGGCGTTGATCTCGCCCGGCGGCAGGATCTGCGGGCTGATGGTAAATTCTATATAACCCGAACGGTCGCCGTTTGGGCACCCGGATTCTACCGCCCGGGCATACACGTTCCAGGAGTAAGTATGCCCGCCGGGTAAAGACAGGCTGTGCTGGGTTCCGCTGACCGTAATCTCGGGGATAGACCCAGGATGATCATCCGGAATAATCTCCAACCCATACGTTTCTGCTCCCGCTACGGCTGTCCAGGTAAACGTAACCTCAGTCGAGGAAAGCGTAGATTTTTGCCGGGGGGTCAGCGGCGTAGGCGCTTCAAATTCAGCGCATTCCTGCGTGCCTGCTCCCTGCACCGGCCCTATCCCCACCAGAATCAATAATAACGCCGCAACTGCCGCGAGCCATCTGCGAGCCAACATTGTTCCACCTCCCCGGTTCCTAAGGGGATAGGATCAGGACGGGTACTTCTGCTGCCGCTGCCGGCCGGTTGTGTGATGCACAGGGAAACAGGCTGTGTTGGACTGTAAAGGTGTTACCGTTAGCTGGCGGACCCGCCAATCCTACCCATTATGAAAGGATCTCCCCCAGGGCAGGCATTGATGAAACAAGCAGGCCCTCCCCTGCTCATACTATAGCTCAAACCGAACCTGTTTCCATCGTGACGGATGTCACATTTTCGGATCAGGCCTCGCTCAAATTCCCTACCTATCTGCTGCGCTACCCACGGTTGAGCATCTGTTTATACATGCGCGCCCAGCTCGAATAAAAGTGCACCCATGCACCGGAGAGACGCGTCTCGACCTGGCCGGTGCGCAGCACCTCCTTTAACCCGCTCGCATCGTGGAACTCCGGCAGCAGCAGCACGGCCCGGCCCAGCTCCTGGACGGCGTGCGCGTCCGAGCCAACCGTCCCCAATAAAGCATGCTGCGCCGCGAAAGCCGCTGCGGCCCGGTTGGGCTCCGCGCTCAAGCAGCGCGAATTGAACACCTCGATTGCATCCACCAGCGAAACAATCTTCAGCAGCTCTTCCGGCTGCCAGGCCCCCGAGCGCTGAAAGTCGAACGGGTGTGAAACGCTGATAAAAGCTCCCTGCTCGCGCAGGATCTGGATCGTCTCCACGGGCGGCAGGTTTTTGGGGACTATCTCGGTCACAAAGGCGGCCAGCAGCTCGCCCTGGCTGGTTTTGATCTCTTCTCCCACGATCACCCGTTCCGGGTCCAGCTCGCGCGCCCGCAGCGCCCCCTCGATCCCATTGTGGTCGGTGACCACCACTCGTTCGATCCCCTTGCGCCGGCAGGCAGCCAGAAGATCTTCAGGGCGGGTCAGGCTGTCGCTTGAAAAGATGGTGTGGCAGTGAAATTCAACCCTCAAGAGCCGGCTCATTTTCCTCCTTTTGGCCCGCTCTGAGACCCAGCAGGTCGGGTGAGAAGCCCCAGGTAACCAGCCCCAGCGTCACACCCAGCCAGAGCGTGGCCAGCCGGATCAAGAGGGTGGCCGTGGTCGCCAGGTCGGCCTGCAGACCCACCACGAAAGCCAGCATCCCGGCGATCGAGGCTTCGGCCGCCCCCAACCCGCCCGGCAGCGCCGAAGCCGCCCCCACCACGGTCGAGAAGGCCAGCACAAACACGGCGCTGGCTGCCAGCTCCGCGCTGGGCGGCAGACCCAACCCGATCAAGATCAGGTAGAAGCCAATCCCCTCACCCAGCCAGGAGATCGTCCCCAACCCTACCGCTACCAGGGTCGCGCCCGGCCGGAACAACGCGTAGCTGCCCTCGTAGAATTCACGCAGGCTGTGGGCGAAGCGCCGGGCCACGGGCAGCCGCTCTCCAAAAGCCAGCAGCCATAAAGCCGCCGGCCGGATCTGGGACAGCACCACCAGCCCCACCAGACCGGACAGGATCACCGCAAAGGCCGGCCAATAGCGCGGGTAAGCGACTACGCCCAAAGTGGAGAGCGCCAGGACTGCCAGGCCGTCGCTGATGCGCTCGGCCAGCACCACCGACACCCCGCGTCCCACCGGCAGCCCGGTCAGTTTCTGGACCCACACCGCCTTGAGCACTTCGCCCACCTTACCGGGCGTCACTGCCAGCGGGAACCCTGCCACGAACAGCCGCGCGCTCTGCAGGAGGGGCAGGTCCTTCACCCCGCTCAATTTCAGATAATAATGCCACTTGAAGAAACGCAGCGTGTAATTGACCAGGGTCAGACCGATGGCCAGCGGGTAGATCCCCCAGCGGAAGTTTAACATCCGCCCGGTCACCTGGCGCAGGTCGCCGGCCAACCCCAACCCTACCAGGACCAGGAACCCGAGCAGCAGTCCCGGGATCAGTTTGCGCAGCAGCGAAGATTGGTTTCGAATAGCCATGGGCAGGATTGTAATCGGGAAATCGTCAATTCGTCAATTCGTCAATTCGTCGAATCGTCAATTCGTCAAGTCGCCGAATCGTCAATTCGTCAAGTCGGCGAATCGTTATTTGAACCAATTTGTCGACGAATCCCGAATTGACAAATCCCGAATTGACGTATCACGAATCGACGTATCTCGAATCACTTTTTCTCCCAATTGCCTATTTCTCAATCCTAATATATACTGATTCCAATGGACCGCCGCCCTTTTTTTGTCCGCAACCCCAAGTGGCAGATCGTCTTCGCTGAGATCTTTTGTCTTTTGCTCTATTCTTATTTTACCGAACGGTTGGGCGGTGTCGAAAATAACCGCCTGGCCATCGGCATCGATTTTGCCATCTTTATGGCCGGGCTGCTTTTCTGGCCGTTCTTCTTTGCCCAATTCGTCCTCCCCGTCCGTACTCTCATCGACCGCTACCTGGCTTTCCGGCACCTGGATGCCTATTTGTTTGGCATGCATGGTCCCGCCGAGCGCATCCAGGATGGCAAGATCGTCCAGCATGAAGGAGAATCGCGCCGTAAGGGACAGGGTGTGCTGATCCTGGACGCCAACAGCGCAGCCGTGCTGCGTACCGATGTCGCCTATACCCGCGCGGTTGGACCCGGGATCGTATTCTTGAACTATAACCGCAAACAACAGGCTCACGAATATATCGCCGGGACGGTCGACCTGCAAATCCACACCTCCACGCTGGGCCCTACCGATCGCGAAGATCCTTTTGCGGAGCGCCAGAAGGATGAGAGTGAAGACAGCTACCGGAAGCGGCTGGAGCATCGCAACGATACCAGCGGGAAAACCCGCGACAACATCGAGGTGGTACCCAATATCTCGGTTACCGTTCGTCTCCAGGCCCAGCCGGGTGAGGGTGGCACCGGTTTTGGTTACAACCCGATCTCAGTATGGCGCGCGATCACCAGCGAAGGCGTAGACCCCGGTCTCCCACACGACGATGCCCGCCGTGCGGTATCCTGGCAGTGGCTCCCCGTACACCTCGCCGCGGACGTCTGGCGTGAATACCTGCGTATGTTCACCATGAAAGAGCTGTTCAATGAGACCTATCAAGGGAGAACGGGACGAGAGATCATCAGCGATATGCTCAGCATGCGCCTTACCCAACCCCGCTTTCCGGAATTAAATGATTATGGCCGCCCAACCGGCCGGCATCCTTACAGCCCTGAATACAACCTGCTCAACCAGCGCGGGCTAAAAGTGATTTCCGCAATCGTCACCCAACTGCGCTTCCAACCCGGGATCGATGATACCCTGATCAGTAATTGGGAATCATCCTGGCTCCAGCATGCCCGCCAGGAACGCGAATCCCTGGAATACCAGCGCAGTTACGTGATGGAAGCGGGACAGCGCCGCGCCCTGCTGGATTATGCCAACGGCGCCAGCCAGTTATTACCCGCCTTGCCGGTATCCGATGAACCACCCGAGTGCCCTCCGCTCTTGAAATGCCTGGTGCAGGGCACCTTGAACCTCACGATCCGCGACCCACAGCTCCACCAGCGGATCCAGATTGAAAACAGCCAGTTGATCGACCTGCTGGGTTGGCTCGAACAAAACCCAGGCCAACAAAACCAGGACAAATGAAGCTCATCGAAGATCTGCTCAACGAATTCTTCTCCGGCGCCCCAAACCGGATGAAAATGCGCAACCAGGTATTGGTCGTTGGCGCAGTAATTCTCTGGCTGCTGATGGGCATCATTGGCCACCCGCCTTCCCTGGTAGTCACCCTTATCCAGACCGTGGGTGATCTGCTGATCTCCACCGTCAAAGTCCCATTTCAACCCTGGCTGCTCAATGCGGTCATCGGAGATATGTTCAAGCTGGCTTTTATCATCCCCCTGCTCATGCTGCAGGTCTTGCGCGGCTTGCTGGCTGCCGATGTAATGCGCCATATGGTTGCGATCATCGTGCCTGTTTTCCTGGCCTTCCGGGTAGCCGTCTTATACCTGGACGATATCTTCGAACTTAACGACCAGCGCACCGCTTTCCGTTATCTTCGCGCAGCGGCCTTTGGCATTCAACCCTTCCGCATAACCATCGAAAAAGGGGAGGTCTCGCCCGCGGACAAGAAATCACCCTTACTGTTAATCGGCGGCCCTGGCCGGGTGCAGGTTAACCTGGAGAACGTGGCCGTATTCGACCGCCTGTCTGGCCAACCTCATATCGTCGGTCCCACCGTGAACCGGGGCGGCAATTCTGAGGTGATCGGGAGTTTCGAGCGTTTGCGCTCGATCATCGATCTGCGCAACCAGATGACCAGCAATTCCGAGCTGGCAGTAGACAACCGCACCCGAGATGGAATCCCCCTCTCGATCCGCGATGTGAGAATCGACTTCAGCGTGCTGCGCGATACGACTTACACCGGCGGAAATCCAAACCGGTTGATCTATTCCTTTCGCGACCAGGCCATCTTCAACCTGGTTTACAACCGCCCACCCGGTCCCTGGTCGCTGGCGATGACAACCCTGGTGCGGGGTCAGTTGGCCCATTTTATTGCCTCTCACACCTCGAGCGAAATCCTGGCCTCGATCGGGCTTCCGGAAATCGAGGAAAGGCAGACGGTCGCCATCCGCTTGAACCAGCAGGCTGAAAACCTAAGCCCGGGCGGCAGCAGCCCCACCCCAACCGGATCTAGCCCGCCCATCTCAGCGCCAGATACCCCGAATTTCATATCCCGGTTGGAGCTGACCGATCTGTTCCACAATCCCAAATATGGCTTTCCCAAAAAGGCGGCCCAGCGAGGGGTCCAGCTGCATTGGATTAATGTGGGCACGCTGCTCACAATTGCCAACCCCCTGACAGACCTGCAGATTTCCGCCTGGAAATTAAGCCTGGAGAACGAAAAACGGCGCAGAGAGATCAAGAACCAGGAAGAAGAATATCGCCTGGAAGAGCTTCTGCGGTTAATCCGCGAAAACCCAATCTTCCCCTATTTTGAAGCCACACAAAATTCAAACGAATTCGATGAAACGGTCGATCGCATCCTTACCACCTACGAACGGCTGTTACGCGCGGCAATCAACGTTTACGAGATGGAAAACCAGGCTCCCCCTGACAAGCTTGAAACAGCCATCCAGCTGATCAGCCGCTGCCGGCACGCATATAACCGGAGAACCGGCCGGGCGCGGTATCTCCAATAGACAGGTTCCGGCAGACAGGGCAGCTCCCCAGCATGATCCACCCATCCCTCCCAAAACTCTTCACCCTTTCCACCGAAGTCGCCCAGGCGCTAAAGCTGCAGCTGCCCCTGGTGGCCCTTGAATCGGCTGTCATTACCCACGGCCTGCCTCAACCCGATAACCTGACCCTGGCGCGGGATCTCGAGAGCGAGGTGCGCGCTCAGGAAGCTATCCCCGCTACCATTGCCCTGTTGGGTGGCAAGGTTCACATCGGTCTCATTTCCTCAGAGCTGGAGAATCTGGCGAGTGCCCAGGATGCGCGCAAAATCAGCCGGCGTGATTTCGCGGTCGCCCTGGCTGCCAGGCAGCCGGGGGGCACCACCGTCGCCGCAACCCTCATCGCCGCCCACGCGGCGGGGATCAAGGTCTTTGCGACCGGTGGGATCGGTGGAGTTCACCGGGATAACCCCTTTGACGTATCAGCCGATCTCCCCGAATTGGCCCGAACCCCGATCGTGGTGGTCTGCTCGGGCGCTAAAGCTATCCTCGATCTGCCTGCCACCCTGGAATACCTGGAGACCCAGGGCGTACCGATTATCGGTTATGACACAACCGATTTTCCGGCCTTCTTTACCCGCCAGAGCGGGTTTCCTGTGACGGCCAGCCTGAATTCTCCGGTCGAGATCGCCAGCGTGGCCCGCATGCATTGGGATCTGGGGTTGAACAGCGCGGTATTGGTGGTCAACCCGCCGCCTTTAGAGGTCGCTCTCCCCCTGGATAAAATGGAATCAGCCATCCAGACCGCCTTAGCGGATGCACAAAAGAACAATATCTACGGCCCCGAAGTCACCCCCTACCTGTTGAAGCGCGTCAACGAACTGACCGGGGGCGCCAGCCTGCGTGCGAACCTGGGTCTGCTGCGCAGCAACGCGCGCCTCGCCGCTCAGATTGCCATCGCTCTAAACTCAAGTACACGCGAGATGCGGTACTGACCACGCGGTTAGCATAAATCTTTTCCTCTGGGCTGATTTTTGACAAAATTCACCGATATCGATAAGATATTGCCTGGAGGAAAACAAAAGATGAAGCGAATTTCTCCGCTTATTTTTGTCCTGAGCATTTTACTGGCAGCCTGTACCGCTCCAACTCCATCCGCTCCTGCGCCCGTTGAGACCGAACCCCCGGCTGCCTACCCCCCATCCGAATCGGCTGAGAATGCCCCTGCCGCCGTACCGACCACCGCCTACCCGGCGCCCGAATCTACGCAGCCGGCCGCGGCTGTCGAACCGACCGCTGCCTACCCCGCGCCGCAGTCCACCCCTCCCAGCCTGAGTGGGCCTACGACCACATACACCAACCCGGAGGCCGGCTTTGCCCTCGATTACCCGGCCGGCTGGACGATCAACGATGTCTCCGAGGAGATCCGCAAATCCGGGAGCATCTATACCGTCACTCTGGTCTCCTTCACTGCAGAAGGTGATAAACAGCAGGAAGGCATACCCCCTGACCAGGCCAAGCTCGATATCAATGTTTTTGGCAAGGCCGCTTCCCTGGAAGAAGCCGGCCAGGCCATGCGCGGCATGGTCGAGGGAGGCGATCCCCCGGGACAGATCCTCTCCGAAGCGGAGATCACCCTGCCAGGCGGGATCCAGGCTTTACGCTGGGAAGTTGAATCGCGAGGGGATACCGCTGTGTTATATATCACTGCCATCAGCGGCAATAATGTGGTCCTCTCCGGTATCGGCGACCCCACCCAATTCGAGCCGGTCATGCAGACCCTCAGACCAGCCTCATAACGAAACAGGGGTGTGTATGGGGCGTTGTACGCCCCATACACACCCCTCATAGGTTAATTACTGCTCTGCCGGGTGGCCGTCGGCCACTTGGTGTCTGTGGGGAGCGGGGTCAGGCTTGGCCGCGGGGTTAGCGTGATCGTGGGTGTATTCGTAATCGTGGCGGTGGATGTGGCCGTCCGGGTAGAGGTTATCGTCGGGCTTGGCTGCGGCGTGCGTGAAGGGCGCGGCGTGCCGGATGGCTTGGGCGTGCGCGTCGGTCCGAGAGTCAGGCTTGGTGAAGGTGTGATGCTGGGATCGGGCGGCTCGCCGGCCACGGTGAAAAAGCCAGACACCTTCCACTCCTTCCCCACAAAAATCTGCACCGAATATAGACCCGGCGTCCAGTCGGTGGAAGTTGGGTCCCAATCGGAATACCCGTACCCGCCCGTTCCACCATCCCACGGCTTTGTCTCCTGGTACACCAGGTCGCTGCCCCGGTACCACAATGCCGTCCACTGGCTGCCCTCCAGCATGCCATCATAGCTGAATGTGGCATACAGGTGTCCGACCGGGTTTTCGAATTCCACCAGCGGGTCAACCGGTTGGTAGATATCATCGATCTCCTGGGCGAACTGCAGCGGGCTGAAAACCGCATCCGGGTTTGGGGTGACTTCGCTTTCGAACAGGTCTGCCACCTCATCGGGCATCGATGGAGTATCGGTGATCGACGGGGTCTGGGTAATGGTCGGGGTCAGCGTGATCGTGGGCGTCAGGGTAATGGTCGGGGTCTGCGTGACGGTAGGCGTTTGGGTAACCGTCGAGGATGGAGGGAAGAAACGGTAGGCCACCGGTTCGGCATAACGGTTCAGCATCAATGCCAGGGCTACCAGGATCACCCCTGAAAAGATCAACCGCCAGCCGCTCATGATCCGGTCGTTTCGCTTGCGAAAATAGGGCAGCCGGCTTCCAGAGCGGATTGCCCGGATCCCCAGCAAGATGCTTAATAAGGTACCTGCGAGGGCCAGCAGGAATGCGGTTTGGATTGTGGTGTGGATATCCAGGTTCATGGGCCAGGTCGGGGAGGGAATGCGGTATCCATCCCGTGAAATTATAGCACTATCTTAACCTTTCAAAATTGTCATTTCAATCTATACCAAAATCGTCGGAAAGTAGGGACTCTTTTCGCACACAAATCCTCCAAGTTGGGTTAAAATCGATGGGAGTCTTAACCTTGGACAAAACCGCATGACGTTGGAACGGGGCTCGCTGCTCAACAAACGGTATCGGATCGTGGATATTCTCGGTCAAGGCGGCATGGGAGCTGTTTACCGCGCCGTTGACGAAAATCTGGGAATTGAAGTCGCAGTCAAAGAAAACCTCTTCCTGACCGAAGAATATGCCCGACAATTTCGCCGCGAAGCTACCATCCTCGCGGGGCTTCGCCATACCAACCTGCCTCGCGTGGGCGACCATTTTGGCATCGACAGCCAGGGCCAGTACCTGGTCATGGATTATATCGATGGAGAAGATCTGCGCCAGCGGATGGAACGCATCGGCAGTCTGACCGAGGAAGAAACCATACTAATTGGCGCAGCCATTTGCGATGCACTGGCTTACCTGCACACCCGCAAACCCCCGGTCGTACACCGCGATATAAAACCCGGTAACGTCAAGATCACCCCCGATGGGCAGATCGTATTGGTCGATTTCGGGTTGGCCAAGCTGATGCATGAAAGCCAGGCGACTACGACCGGCGCGCGGGCTATGACACCCGGGTATTCTCCCCCTGAGCAGTACGGCACTGCGCGCACCGACTCACGCACCGATATCTACTCTCTGGCAGCCACCCTATACGCCGCCCTCACCGGCATTATCCCGGAAGACGGCCTGGCGCGGGCCACGGGCAACGCCGAGCTCACCCCTCTCCGCAAGCTCAATACCAAGATCAACCGGAAAGTTTCACAGGTGATCGAGAGGGGCCTCGCCATTCACCCCGATGACCGTTATCAAACCGCCGAGGAGTTTAAATCGGCCCTGCTGGATGCCTTGATCAGCGCCCGCCGGCCCAAGGGAGAGATTACCGTTCCACCTCCTCCCCGGCCGGTTGAACCCGCTGTGGAAGTCTTCGACCCAGGAAATGGATCCGCCCCGGTCCCCATGGCCCTGGCCCGGCCGGTCAGCCAACCCATTTATATCCCAGAGCGTCCCTGGCGCAGCGGCAGCAACTGGTTAGCCCTGGCTTTGCTGATCCTGTTGCTCGGCAGCGGGGCCGCACTCATCCTCTATCCCCCCGACCCAAACCAGACGTTGATCGCTTTCCTGGTCACTTCGACCACCACGCCAACTCCCACCCAGGAAGTTTCCGGGATCACGCTGCCGGTAGGAGCGGTCTCTACAGATGACTGCCAGGGACCCGGGTGCAATTCTCCTTCCGTGAACCGTGCGACGCAGACCGCCACACTGCCGGTTCCAGTCACGCCTACCATTACCTTTACACCTACCGACATCCCCACGCCCCAGCCTACCCCGTTGGGGGGTGGGATGGGCGAGATTGCATTTGTCTCCGACCGCACCGGCAATCACCAGATCTGGATCATGGACTCGAACGGCGGCGGCTCTCACCAGGTGACCAACCTGCCAGGCGGCGCCTGCCAGCCATCCTGGTCTCCCGATGGGCTGCGGCTGGTCTTTATATCTCCATGCGCTGGTAAGAGTGAGATTTACGAGCGGACCAGCATGTATATCATCGGCCGGGACGGAGAAGACCTCCAACCGTTGATCGCCTCTCCGGAGGGTGATTTCGACCCGGCCTGGTCTCCGGATGGCGACCGGATCGCGTTTACCTCGCTGCGTAACGGCCAGCCGCATGTGTTTGTGTTGAACCTGGTGGATAACTCGGTCAGGATGGTCTCCAATTTGCCCTTCGGAGACAAAAACCCCGCCTGGTCACCCTCGGGGACCCAGCTTGCCTTTATCCGCTTCCGCTCTTCCGCCGAAGTCTGGATCATCTCCGACACCGGCCAGAACGAGTTTAAATTCAGCACCAGTGGAAACGTCCACGATGTCTCACCGACGTGGTCCCCGGATGGTCAGGTCATTTATTACGGCCAGACCACCCTGCAAAAATCGATCCCCTGGTTAATGGGGATGCGCTATGAGGACCGCGGTACGGTCAAGGAGTTTCGGATTCCATCGACCACACAGCCCGATCTTGGCCCGATCGAGGATGCGAACGTCTCCCCAGATGGATTCTGGTTTACCTATGAGAGCTGGCCCGAGGGGGATAACCACGATATTTACCGGATGACCATCACCGGCGCGAACATCCAGCGCCTGACCACTGACCCCGGGAACGATTACAACCCGGTCTGGAATCCAGCCCGTTAGTAATCCACAGCATTCTACCGCCCCATCCAGGATTCTATGACGCTAGAAAACGGCGCCCTGCTCAACCAACGCTATCGCATCCAATACACCCTGGCGCAAGGTGGTATGGGCGCCATCTATCAGGCCCAGGACGAGACCCTGGGCATCGTTGTAGCGGTCAAAGAAAATCTGATTGCCAATACCGATTATTCTCGCCAGTTCCACCGCGAGGCGACCATTCTGGC
>Ga0105104_10002224_pt1 | contig 14264 bp, 13 predicted proteins | sample PPLLaktember2015_3_FD_87034 | JGI IMG/M metagenome (GOLD analysis project Ga0105104, IMG submission 87034) | Freshwater sediment microbial communities from Prairie Pothole Lake near Jamestown, North Dakota, USA - PPLs Lake P7 Core (6) Depth... | ecosystem: Environmental > Aquatic > Freshwater >... | reverse complement strand
TGTCAGGCTTTAACTAATGGGAAAAATGTATTTCTTGAATACGGCATTCCCGGTGAGGATGTCATGTTTGTAACACACAGAAGAAAACAGGGATTTCGTTCAGGTGAAGTTACTCAGGTCATTACTCCATCGGTGCACCGTCTGTTGCCATTCTGTATTCACCATAACGAATGCAGCGGATGTAACTGGCAACATATCGATTATGATCAGCAGCTCCGGTTGAAGAAAGAAATACTTCTGAATGCACTGGCTAAATATGAAATTGAGGTCTCTGATGTTCCGGATGTAATTCCTTCTCCGGATTTGTATTTTTACAGGCATCGGGTTGAATATGCCTTTGCGTCCGGCACACCGCCCATACTGGGATTTCATAACAGCATTGATCCCGCCCTGATAGCAGATATACAGGAGTGTTTTATGCAGACACGGCTGTCGCAAGACATACGTGATTTTATAAAGAATTATGCTCAAACCGGTCACCTGGATTTTTATGACAGGCGAAGTAACAAAGGTTTCCTCAGAAGTCTTTCTATCAGGATCAATAAATCCGGAGAAGCTTTGTTGGTATTAGGAATTAATAACGATGATCCCCCTTCGTGTGACAAATTGATCATGAGCCTGAAAAGCGCATTTAAAAGGATCACCTCGGTGAATTACACCATTCATTTATCATCCTCCCACAGCCAGATGCAGGGAGAAATCATTTCCGCCGGGGGTACGGATCCTTTCATCTATGAAACGCTTGATGATTATAATTTCAGGATACACGCTTCGTCATTTTTCCAGCCTAATGTATCACAGGCTGAACAGATATTCAGAACAATCAGGGATTGGTCAGAACTCAATGGTTCTGAAAGAATATATGATCTGTATACCGGTGTAGGTACCATAGCACACTACCTGGCACCTCTGGCAGGGCATATAACAGGGATCGAAGGCTCGACTTTTGCCATTGAGGATGCCCGTGCAAATGCAGGAATGAATAATCTTAAAAATATTGATTTTATAAAGGGTGATATTCTCAAAACATTTACTCCTGATTTCATCTCTGAAAATGGAATGCCTGATATGATTGTACTCGACCCGCCACGTTCAGGCACCCTTATCGAGATTAAAAAAGCTATTAATTCATCCGGTTCAAAAAAGTTAATTTATCTGAGTTGCAATCCTCTTTCACTGGCATTTGATCTGAAACAGCTAACCGAAGTGTATAAGGTAACACGGATACAGCCTTTTGATATGCTGCCGCATACGCATCATTTGGAGACGCTGGTGATGTTAGAAAACAGGCTGTAGGCTACAGGCTGTAGGCTACAGGCTACTTCTTCTTACTTCGGTGTTCGGTGTTCCTTGTTCGGTATTGATTTAGCTGTTTGGCTGTTTAGCTGTTTAGTTGTTCAACTCTCAACTCTAACTCCCACACATCCAGTGTCCAGTATCCAGTGTCCAGCATCCAGTGTCCAGCATCCAGTATCCAGTATCCAGCATCCAGTATCCAATACCCAGTATCCAATCTTCTTTGATCTTTGTTATTTGTTCTATTAAAACCTTGTATTTGTAAAATTTTAGTATTATATTTGCAGAACAAAATCATAAATATGAAATATCATACGACACATCATCACCATCACCAGCCGTAAAACGCACAAGGCAGTATGTGTCTCTAAAATGAAATATATAGGGTTTGCAATACTGCAAACCTTTTTTTTTATACCTGAATCATTGATCACCGAATGGAAAAATTAAAAATTGCAATTCAGAAAGAAGGCCGGTTAAGTGAGAAATCGCTTGAACTGATAAGAGAATCAGGAATCAGACATAACCAGGACAGCAAAAGAAAGCTCATATCATTGGGTGACAACTTTCCGGTTGAAATATTGTATCTCCGGGATGATGATATTCCGCAATATGTTGCCGATGCGGTGGCCGATATCGGTATCGTAGGCGAGAACGAAGTAATGGAACGCGAGCGAAATGTTGAGATTGTCGAACGACTGGGATTTGCAAAATGCCGCCTGTCTCTTGCCATTCCGCAATCCGATAGCTATGACGGCCTTTCTTATTTTAACGGGAAACGTATTGCAACATCTTACCCGGTAATCCTTACCAAATTTCTGAAGGAAAACCATCTGGATGCGGAAATACATGAAATCAGCGGTTCGGTTGAAATAGCTCCGGGTATTGGATTAGCTGATGCCATTTTTGATATTGTAAGTACAGGCAGCACTCTTATTTCAAACAGACTGAAGGAAGTGGAGGTAGTTACCAGGTCGGAAGCTGTTGTCATCGCCACTCCCGGGATCAAACCGGCAGAAAAGAAGATTTTATCCGATCTGCTTTTCAGGTTCCAGGCGGTCAGAAGTTCGAAAAATAATAAGTATATTCTGCTTAACGCACCCAATGAAAACCTGGATAAAATAGTGAAACTTCTTCCCGGTATGAAGAGTCCGACAGTTCTACCCCTGTATGAAAAAGGTTGGAGTTCCGTACATTCGGTAGTAAATGAAAACGAATTCTGGGAAATAATCGGAAAATTAAAGGAATTAGGAGCTGAAGGAATCCTTGTAATTCCCATCGAAAAAATGATCATATAATTCTGATATGAAAATATATAAAAACCCGGAAAGGGATGAGTGGGCCGGGCTTTTGAAAAGGCCTTTATTTGACAATACCGAAATTGATTCTGCTATAAAGCCGGTTCTTGATGCAGTAAGAGAAAAAGGTGATGCAGCGGTAAGAGCTTTCACCAAAAGATTCGACCATGTTGATCTGGGCTCGTTTGAGGTAGAGCCTTCAGAATTTATTGAAGCTGAAAACCACATAGATGAAGAATTAAAAAGAGCCATACGTATTGCAAGTGATCATATTGAAGCGTTCCATCAAATGCAGGAATCATCAAATAACCGGGTCATTACAACCGAAGGCGTAATCTGCTGGCAAAAAGCAGTGGCAATTGAAAAGGTAGGTTTTTATATACCGGGCGGAACCGCTCCACTTTTTTCGACTGTACTTATGCTTGCTATACCTGCACAAATTGCTGGATGTGGTGAGACCGTGTTATGTACGCCACCTTCAGCAGACGGTACGGTTCATCCTGCCGTGCTTTATTCTGCACGAATCACAGGAATAAAACGGGTTTTCAAAATTGGCGGGGCTCAGGCAATTGCAGCTATGGCCTATGGCACCCAGACTGTCCCTAAAGTTTACAAGATATTCGGTCCGGGAAATCAATATGTGACTGCGGCAAAACAAATATTATCGCGCGATACGGTCGCGATTGACATGCCCGCAGGCCCATCGGAGCTTGCAGTTATCGCCGATCATACATCTGATCCGTCTTTTGTTGCGTCCGATCTGCTCTCCCAGGCGGAACATGGAAAGGACAGCCAGGTACTGCTTTTTTGCACTAATGAAGAAATTGCACTAAAAGTAGTTGCCGAAATCGACAGGCAGGTAGAGTTCCTCCCACGCAAGGAAATAGCCAAAGCATCGCTTTCACACAGCCGGGCTTTTGTTTTGAGGAACTACGAAGAGATCATGAATATGATGAATGAATATGCACCGGAACACCTGATCATTTCAACAGATAACGCATCAGATCTTGGCAACATGGTGATCAATGCAGGATCGGTATTCCTTGGACATTATTCACCTGAGAGTGCCGGCGATTATGCATCGGGTACGAATCATACTCTTCCAACAAACGGTTATGCAAAAGCCTATAACGGAGTCAACCTGGATGGTTTTGTAAAAAAAATCACTTTTCAGCAGATATCCCGTGAAGGTCTTACAAATATTGGAAATGCCATAATGAAGATGGCTGAAACCGAAGCTCTCGAAGCACATAAAAATGCTGTTGCCATAAGGATCAAATAAAGCGCCATGTTTGATATAAATAAGCACATTCGGAAAAACATTAAAGGGCTTGTACCTTACTCTTCGGCACGGGATGAATATAAGGGAGAGGAAGCCATATTTCTTGATGCCAACGAAAACCCTTTTAACAGTCCCTTAAACCGCTATCCCGATCCCAAACAAAATAAGCTAAAGAGAAAGATAGCAGAAATTAAGGGAGTATCTGTTCATTCAATTTTCCTGGGTAATGGAAGTGACGAAGCGATCGATTTATTGATTAGGGCGTTCTGCGAACCTGGAATTGACAATATTATCAGCATCAAGCCGACTTATGGCATGTATAAGGTATGTGCAGACATTAACAATGTAGAATTCCGTGAGGTATTGCTAAATAAGGATTTTCAACCCGACACTGCTACCATGTTGAAAACCGCCGATGAACATTCCCGGATTATGTTCCTGTGTTCACCTAACAATCCCACATCAAACAGTCTGAACAGAGAAGATATGCTAACTCTTGCACGATCGTTCGACGGATTAGTTGTTATAGATGAGGCATATATTGATTTCTCAAGTGCCGCATCCCTTTCATCCGAACTGAATAATTATCCCAATCTGATAATACTTCAGACATTCAGTAAAGCCTGGGGAATGGCAGGTATAAGATTGGGACTTGCCTTTGCATCGAAAGAGATCACAGATATTCTAACCCGGATCAAATATCCTTATAACATAAATATTCTCACTCAACGAACATCACTTGAAAGTCTTTCAGATACTACAAAAAAAGATAACTGGATCAGGATCATACTGGAACAGAGGAAATATTTGAAGAATGAACTGACCCGATTACCGATGGTAAAGCGAATTCTGCCCAGTGATGCAAATTTTCTTATGGTAAAATTTGATAATCCTCAGGAGATGTTTAATTACCTGATTTGCAAAAAAATTATTGTACGTGATCGGTCAAAAGTTGCTCTATGTGAGGGATTCCTTAGAATAACCGTGGGATCAGAAGAAGAAAACAGGATGCTTGTAAAATCACTTCAGCAATATTGAAATAACTGACGAATGAAAAAAGTTTTGTTCATTGACAGGGACGGAACCCTGATTGTTGAGCCAACCGATTTTCAGGTTGACACGCTTGAAAAGCTTGAATTCAAACCCGGTGTTTTCCGAAATCTCTTTCAGATAAAGAAAAATCTGGATTATGAGTTGGTGATTGTTTCAAATCAGGATGGTCTGGGCACGCCCGGATACCCTGAAGAAGCGTTCATTCTTGTCCAGCAGAAAATGTTGCAGGCATTTCAAAATGAAGAGATCTTTTTTGACGATATTTTAATCGACCGGTCCATGCCTTCCGAAAACTCTCCCATGCGCAAACCCGGGACAGGTATGCTGACAAAGTATCTGCAGGGCGGGTACGACCTGAAAAATTCATTTGTAATAGGAGATCGCGAAACGGATGTTGAACTTGCACGCAATCTGGGCAGCAGGGCCATTTTGTATGTTCCGCCTGATATGAAGGATAGCCCGATGAATCCGGGCCTTGGTAAGAATGAATGGATAGCGCACGACTGGGATGAAATATACCAGCTTGTTTCGAGGGAACTCCGATCGGCGACGGTTGAAAGAAATACAGCTGAAACCCGGATCAGTGTGAGTCTTAATCTTGACGGTAGTGGTAAATACCAGGTATCTACCGGACTCGGCTTTTTCGATCATATGATCAGTCAGCTCGCCCGGCATTCCGGATGTGATCTCAATGTGCATGTTACGGGAGACCTTCATGTGGATGAGCATCATACAATCGAAGACACCGCGCTGGCGATTGGGGAATGTTTCAGTAAAGCACTTGGAAATAAACTTGGGATTGAACGATATGGATATGCATTACCTATGGATGACTGTATGGCCCAGGTGTTGATTGATTTTGGCGGCAGGCCGTGGCTGGTTTGGCAAGCAAATTTTGAAAGGGAAAAGATCGGTGAAATGCCTACCGAAATGTTCATGCATTTTTTCAAGTCGTTTTCAGATGCAGCCAGATGCAATCTGAATATTAAGGCCGAGGGCAGTAACGAGCATCACAAGATAGAGGCTATATTCAAAGCACTGGCAAAGTCTATTAAAATGGCAATCCGCCGGGACATATTTGACAGGAACCTTCCATCGACTAAAGGAATATTATGACACTTACAAAAAGAAACCGGAATTCTGCTATTCTGCTGATCCATTGCCCCGATTCAAGAGGAATAGTGGCCCAGGTCACAGCATTTATCAATGATAATAATGGTAATATAATTACTCTCGACGAGCATGTCGATCGCCTGGATAAAATATTCTACATGCGTGTTGAGTGGGAACTTGACGGATTCCTGATCCCTGAAAAAAAGATATCAGATTACTTCGGAACGCTGATTGCCGAGCGGTATAAAATGACCTGGAAATTATATTTCAGTGCTCACCAGCCACGGATGGCGATTTTTGTATCCAGGATGTCGCACTGCCTGTATGATATACTTTCCAGGGTTTATGCCGGTGAGTGGGAAGTCGATATTCCTCTTATCATAAGCAATCATCGTGATCTGGAACCGATAGCCACGCAATTCAATATACCGTTCTGTCATATTGATAAAGATGCAGGAAATAAAACAGAAATGGAGCAAATGGAATTGGAACTTCTTAAGAAGCATGGGATTACTTTCGTTGTACTTGCACGTTATATGCAGGTTCTGAGTAACCAATTCATCAGCCAATATCCAAATGAAATTATAAATATTCATCACTCCTTTCTGCCTGCATTCCCGGGAGCAAAGCCATATCATTCAGCGTATGAACGCGGTGTGAAAATTATAGGAGCCACCAGCCATTACGTGACATCTGAACTGGATGCAGGACCCATTATTGATCAGGATGTAGTAAGGGTATCCCACCGCGATTCAATTGAAAGGCTAATCATGAAGGGAAAGGACGTCGAAAAGCTCGTACTGTCAAGAGCCATCCTTCTACATCTGCACAGACGTATACTGGTTTATAATAACAGGACGGTGGTGTTTAATTAGGTGCCGTGCTGGGTACTAGGTGCTGGGTACTGGGTGCCAATAAAATTAAGAGACAACACTTCTTAATATGAAATGTTACTAACAAATGAAAGTCGCTATCATAAAATATAATGCCGGAAATATCATGTCGGTAGATTATGCGCTTCAGCGTCTCGGCATTTCCGCAACCGTTACTGATGATACGGAGGAAATCAGATCGGCGGACCGGGTAATTTTTCCGGGAGTTGGGGAAGCAAGTACGACCATGAGTTACCTTAAAGCCAGGAATCTTGACAAGCTTTTGATCAGCCTCAAACAACCTGTCCTGGGTATCTGTCTTGGCCTGCAACTTATGTGTCGCCATTCAGAGGAAGGTAACACGACTTGCATTGGTATTTTTGACGAAGATGTGAAGAAATTTCAGCCTCAGGTGCTTCGAAACTCCAGGACTAAAGTTCCGCATATGGGCTGGAACAAAATATACAACCTGGAAAGCAAACTTTTTGAAAGCGATATGTATGATAACTACGCTTATTTCGTGCATAGCTATTATGCATCAGCAGGAAAAGATACCATTGCTTTCTGTGATCATGGAATAACTTTTAGTGCTGCCCTGCACCGCAATAATTTTTATGCCACCCAATTCCATCCTGAGAAAAGCGGAAAGGCCGGCTCACAAGTACTTAAAAACTTTATTGAATTATGATTACTATTATTCCGGCTATCGACATTCTTGATGGAAAATGCGTACGGTTAGAACAGGGCGATTATCTGAATAAAAAAATCTATAATGAAGACCCGCTGGATGCTGCCAGACGATTTGAAGAGCAGGGCGTAAAGCGTTTGCATGTAGTAGATCTTGATGGTGCACGCGACAGTCACGTAGTGAATTACACCGCATTGGAAAGAATTGCATTAAAAACATCGCTGGTCGTGGATTTCGGAGGCGGTATCAAATCAGATAGTGATCTGAAGCTGGTTTTTGACTGTGGAGCTGCTATTGCCGTTATTGGCAGCATTGCGGTGACTGAAAGAGATCTGTTTCAGGACTGGCTTTTTGCTTACGGTCCGGAAAAGATCATACTCGCTGCGGATATTAAAGATGGAAATATCGCAGTATTAGGCTGGACAAAGGTTACGGAAATAACACTGAATGAATTCCTGCATTATTACAAATGCATGGGAATACAACAAGTATTATGCACTGATATTTCAAAAGACGGATTGATGCTGGGGTCATCGATAGATCTTTACAAAAGCATGGTAACGGAATTCCCTCTTATGAAGATAATTGCCAGCGGGGGAATCTCATCCGCCGATGAAATCAAAAAACTCGATGAAGCAGGAGTGGCTGGTGCAATAATTGGCAAAGCGCTTTATGAAGGACGAATCAGGTTGGATGAGTTAAAAGAATATTTTTAAGTTTACACTCGTAAATCGTATCCCTTCGACTCCGCTCAGGATGACATAATATAAATCGTAAATTACAAATCGACTTCAATGCTTGCCAAAAGAATTATTCCCTGCCTTGACGTTAGGAATGGACAGACTGTCAAAGGAATAAACTTTGTTAATATCCGTGAAGTGGGTGATCCCGTTGAGATGGGGGCCGGTTATGCCGAACAGGGTGCAGATGAGCTCGTATTTCTCGATATAACAGCAAGTCACGAAAAACGCAAAACCTTTGTCGAGCTGGTTAAACGTATTGCACTTCACCTCAATATTCCATTTACTGTCGGAGGAGGAATAAGCGAGCTTAAGGATATTGAAGCGCTTTTAGCCGCCGGTGCGGATAAAATATCTCTCAATACGGCCGCAATACTAAATCCGGAACTTATTGACAATATGGCAAGGAATTTTGGGAGCCAGTTTGTAGTTATCGCCATCGATGCCAAAGAAGAAAACGGGAAATGGACAGCGTATATCAATGGTGGAAGACTGCCAACCGATAAGGAATTATTTGACTGGGCAAAGGAAGCAGAAAGGCGGGGTGCCGGAGAAATTCTTTTTACCTCTATGAATCACGACGGCACAAAAAACGGATTTGCCTGCAGTGCGCTGGCAAGGTTATCGGATGAACTTACAATCCCCGTTATTGCCTCCGGAGGTGCAGGCAACATGGATCATTTTGCACGGGTATTTGATGAGGGAAGAGCTGATGCAGGGCTCGCCGCAAGCATATTTCATTTTAACGAGATTTCTATTCCACAGCTAAAACAATTTCTTGCCGGTAAGAACATTCCGGTAAGAATTTAAATATTTTATACATCTGAACAGCGATTTAGCTGTTCAGATGTTTAGCCGTTTAGTTGATGTTTAGTTGCTAAAATGCTAAATTGCTAAATTGCTAAAATGCTAAATTGCTATAGCTAAAAACAGACCTAAACACACAAAATGACACAGAATAAAACCGATTTTCTTGTCCGATTACAGGATCTGATAGATCAAAGGAAGACCGACTTGCCTGAGAATTCCTATACTACCAGCCTTTTTAAACAGGGTATCAATAAAATAGCTCAGAAAGTGGGTGAAGAAGCAGTTGAATTGGTTATCGAAGCTAAGGATAATAACCCTGAATTATTTTTAAATGAGTCGGCTGATCTGCTGTATCATATGCTGGTATTACTAAGCCATAAAGGCTATCGTATCGAAGATGTAATCAGGGTCCTGGAGTCCCGCCATAAATCATAATGGATGAAACTCACCAGGGTGATATTGATCTTTATGTTCCTGGCGGTATGCATTTCCTGCAGGGAAACCAAAAAATCCATTCCTGTTAAAAAGCTTGCACTGGCTCCTCCTGTTATTGCTGGCCAATCACCCGTAGATTCAATGCTTACGAATGAGACGCGAGCCTTATGGTTGAATCTAAATGCCCTGAGGGGGAAAGGAATTTTATTCGGACAACAGGATGCCAACCTTGTGGGTGTTAACTGGAAATATGATGAAAACCGTTCGGATATAAAAGATCTGACCGGCACACATCCTTCACTTTATGGTTATGAGCTTTCCGGGATAGGCAACGAGTCGAATAGCGATAGTATTCCATTTGAACTGATCCGCAAGAGGATGATAGAAGTATTTGATCGCGGCGGAGTTAACACCATCACATGGCATATACACAACCCGGTCACAGGCGGAACTGCCTGGGATGTTACAAACGCTGTAAAACTATTATTGCCGGACAGCGTTCTTAACGATTATTATAAAACGGAACTTAGAAAAGTCGGTAATTTTTTCAGTAGCCTTAAAAATGCCAACGGAGCCCTGGTTCCGGTTATTTTCAGACCTTATCATGAATCGAACGGGAACTGGTTCTGGTGGGGTAAGGGCCGCTGCAACCCTTCAGAATATTCTGCCCTGTGGAAATTCACTGTGTCGTACCTTCGCGATTCACTTCGTGTTCATAATCTCCTTTATGCTTATTCCGTGGATATGTTTGATTCGGAAATTGAATATCTTGAACGGTATCCCGGTGATGAATGGGTCGATATTCTGGGAGCAGAGAATTACTGGGATTTTCAGTCGGGCTCTTCCATATCAAATGGCATTTCACAGCTGCGAATGCTTGTTAGAATGGCTGATGAGAGGAATAAACTTGCTGCACTTACCGAATGCGGATTTAATGGTATTCCGGTAAGGAACTGGTGGACTCAGTTTTTGCTGAAATCGGTGAAAGATGATTCCCTGGCGAGGAATATATCCTACCTCATGGTATGGAGAAATGCTGACATGAAGCATTATTATACACCGTTTGAAGGGCAGAAAAGCGCTCCCGATTTTATAGCATTTGAACAGGATTCACTTACTTTTTTTGATAAGGATCTGCCTGAAATGTATCTTTTGAAAAGGCCCTGATTATCACAATCTTATCCGTAACATATCGATCATCTGATCAGTGCTGAATCTGACCGGATTAGCTTTATGATCGGATGCTGCAGCAATTTTCTGAAGATCAGCATCCGTAATACCGAATACACCCAAACGACGGATATTCAGTTTTTCCGTCAACTCATCCAAATACTCTGCCACATATTCCAAATACCATTCGGGTTTGTGTCCGGAAGTGCCCGATAGGAGTCTGCCAAGGCGCTCATATTTTTCATACGCTTCTGAAAGATCTCCGTTATTTAAAAGTGATCTGACATTAAATCGGTTAACTACTCCCATCAGGGTTCCGCATATAACACCATGAGGAGCATTGAAATAACCTCCTATTGCTGAAGCAAATCCGTGTATGAGACCTAATCCTGCGTTTGCAAGAGTTATTCCTGAAATATAGGCTGCATAGGCCATTCCACTCCTTGATATAATATCATGGCCATTTTTAACGGCGTTTTCAAGATGGTCCCGTATCTTGGAAATTCCATCCAAAGCCAGTGCATCGGTAAATGGATTTGATTTATATGAAAGATATGATTCTACAAGCTGGGTAAACGCATCCATTCCGCTGTTTGCTGTGATATCAGCGGGACAGTCCAGAGCAAGCAAAGGATCAATAATTGCAAGGTCAGGCACAAAGTTCTCGTGCCTGAGGGATTTTTTGAATCCATCCGGTCCTGTTTCCGAAATTACCGCGTTGGAAGTTGCTTCACTTCCGGTGCCGGCTGTAGTCGGAACCGCTACAAAATATTTCTTATAACCATTGTGTTTCTTCGTCCCCACGCTTTCGAGATAGTCCCTGACATTTCCTTCTGCAGTCAGCATTGCAGAAACCGCCTTCCCGGCATCGAGTACACTCCCTCCTCCGACAGCCATTACAAGGTCTATTTCCTCTGTATTGAACTTTTGCGTGATATAGTCTATATCTGATGGGGTTGGTTCCCTTCCAACCTTTTCATGATGTAAGGAGTATCCATGTTCTTTAAGAAGACTCAGAATTTTTAATACCTCCGGATTTTTCAGGAACGATTCTGATCCTGTTAACAATAGGATTCTATTACCGTGATTTTTAAGCAAATCAGGGATCTCTCCTGCCTTTCCTGAACCGAAAGCCAATTTTGGGGTCCTAATCAGATTGAATCTGTCAGCCATTGTTTTTCTTCAACAGGAGCAATAACTGTATGTTTTACGCCCTTTCGGGGTTGAGCCATCCAATCGGCCACGGTATCGCGCCACTTCAAATAATGGGGGGTCATTTTATGATCAGCTACAGCCTGTTCATTCTTAAAAGCTTCAAAGAAAATAAATCTGGACGGATCCTCATTATCCCTTAGAATGTCGAATCTCAGGTTGCCGTGCTCTCTGATGGTATTCTTATGATTTTCAATGCTTGCTTCAATAAAGGCATCCAGGAAATCTTTCTTTACCGAGACATAAACCAGATTGACTATCATATGGCTAATTTATTAAGGTTAATTCATCAAGTATCCAGTCGGCATCAGCCAGTTTATCGATGATATAAAGTACATATCGTATATCGAGCGAAATGTTTCTGCATACTTCAGGATCATATGCGTAATCGCTTACCGTACCTTCCCAGTTACGATCGAAATTAATTCCGATAAGATTTCCGTTTGCATCAATCACAGGACTTCCTGAATTGCCCCCCGATGTATGGTTCGATGCAATAAAGCATACAGGAACTTCGCCTTCCTGGAGGTAGGATCCGTATTCTCCAGAGGAATAAAGCTCTTTTAGTTTGGAAGGAACCTTATAATCAGCTATTTCCGGATCCTCTTTTTCCATTATGCCGTCAAGCGTTGAATAATAATTGTAATTAACAGCATCTGAGGGCTTGTATCCTTCGACATTACCGTATGTTAACCGCATGGAGAAATTTGCGTCGGGATAAAAGACACGATTTGTATCCATTGACATCAATCCGGTCAGATATTTTCTATAGAAACCCCGCATTTCCGATTCAAGGCTATCTATCTTCAGATATGCTCCATTTTCAGTCAAAATCCTTGAAAAATCCCGGTAGATCAAAATCAAAGGGTCATTGATAATTGCCTTTCGTATCGATTTTTCAGATTTGTCCATGGTTCGCAAATAGCGCAACGAGTCAGTAAATATGCTTGTATTCAAAATATCCGTGACAAACGCATCATAATTATTTCTGAAAGTAGTCGCTATCGTTCTATAAAAATCCGGACGCTGATCGGTTTCGGTAAAATCCGCATAGATTCTCAACAGTTGGGGCAATACTTTCCGGTCGATCTCAATTGCATTGGTCATGAAAAACCTGCTGCCATATTGTTTAAGATCCCTGATTACCTGTTTCTTGCCGGCTTCTGATGAATCAGCCATGGAAAAGAACCTTAGCTGCGTCCTGTCAACCAGCGGGGACATTTCAATGGAATTTAAAAGTTCACTTCCAATATCATATTGCTTAAAAAGCGGAGCATACTGTTCAAACAGCTTTCCGAAATCCTTCATAAGGCTTGCGTATTCCGGTTTATCTGAAGCCCAGTTCGTAAATTCATTTTCAAGTATCTTTTTCTTCTCAATTACATTTGCCCTTTCCACGCCTGAAGTTACACCCATCCATTTTTTCCATGAATTAGATATGTTTTTATGTTTGGAAGCATAGCGAAGCTTAAATTCCGGCCCCCTGTCCATCACTTCCTGAATGGCTCCGAGCCTGGAAGTTCTCATTTCGGTTTTTGCCGGAAGGGTATATCCGGCAATCAATTCAAGCGCATCAGAGATAAGATACTGATCGGTGCGACCAGGATACCCGAGAATCATGGTAAAATCTCCTTCTTTAACTCCATTAACGGAAATATTCAGATATTTTTTTGGCTTATAGGGAACATTATCTATTGAATAATCCGCCGGATTATTGTTCTTATCCGCGTAAATACGGAACAGAGAAAAATCGCCTGTATGCCTGGGCCAGATCCAGTTATCCGTATCTCCGCCGAAATTACCGACTGCCTCTGGAGGTGCTCCTACTAATCTGATATCTCTGAATACCTCATAAACAAAAAGGAAATATTCTTTTCCAAAGAAGAAAGGTTTGATTTCTGCCTGATAATGCGTGTTCAATAGAGCATCATTTCTTAATGTACTGATATTCCAGGATGCCTTATTAATTCTTTCCTGCTCAGTCATTTCTTCGGTAATACCATTAAGTACCTCTTTGGTAACATTCTCAATCCGAACCAAAAAGGACACTGTCAATCCGGGATTGGACAACTCTTCTTTTTTTGATCCTGCCCAGAATCCGTTTGCCAGGTAATTCTTCTCGACAGTACTGTGAGCCTGGACCCTGCTGTAACCGCAATGGTGATTTGTAATAATTAGCCCTTCGGGAGAAATGAGCTCTCCGGTACAACCGTTTCCGAAAATGACCACTGCGTCTTTAAGACTCGCCTGATTGTTGCTGTATATTTCCTCAGGCAGAAGACGAAGTCCCTTTTC
>Ga0105104_10002223_pt1 | contig 14265 bp, 11 predicted proteins | sample PPLLaktember2015_3_FD_87034 | JGI IMG/M metagenome (GOLD analysis project Ga0105104, IMG submission 87034) | Freshwater sediment microbial communities from Prairie Pothole Lake near Jamestown, North Dakota, USA - PPLs Lake P7 Core (6) Depth... | ecosystem: Environmental > Aquatic > Freshwater >... | reverse complement strand
TCCCGCCGCGATTTTTCTGATCATCGCAGGGAAAACGTGGTTCGGAATCGGACTGCTTTTATGGAGCCTGATCGTGATTGCCAACATTGACAATATATTGCGGCCCTATTTGGTGCGCCGCGAAGTCAATCTGCATGAATTGCTGGTTTTTATCAGCAGCATGGGCGGTATCGCCACGTTCGGCTTCTTCGGAGTTATTCTCGGGCCGGTGATAGCGGCGCTGCTTAAAACCAGTTTGCAGATTTACGCGGAATCGCAGGGGCCGCCGGCGATTCCGTCCTGAAACGATTTGCGTTTCAAATAAGAAAACCCGGCGGGAATGCCGGGCTTTTTATTTGTCTTCATGTCGGAATTATTTTGTTCGGTTTACATCGGCGGCAAATCTTTCGGGCGTCAGCGTTCCGCCCGAAACGATCAGCTTCAACGCTTCGTCCACGGAGAGTGAAAGCGGCAGAATGTCTTCGGGAGCGTAGAAGACCAGAAAGCCGCTGGTGGGATTCGGTGTTCCGGGAACGAAGACCGCCACGTGAGCGGGACCGCTCTGCTCGGGGAATCTCCAGTCCTGTTCGTTGGTCACAAACCCGATCCGCCACGTGCGTTCGAACGGAAAGCGGACGGCGACCACGCGTTTCAGATGATCTTTGTCTCCGGCCAAGACTTCGCCGAACTTGCGCATCCCCGTGTACAATTCGCGAATGACGGGAATCCGACCGAGCAGTGAACTGAGCAAATCCACCGCCCGCTGTCCCACGACCGCACCGACCATCATGCCGACCAGAGTGACCAGCAAAATGGTAATGATAAAACCTACGACATCGGCAATAACAGTAATGATATGCGGGTAATGCCCTTCGCCGAGCAGCTGCACGACAACAAGCCGCATATACGGAGCAAGCAAGCCGCCCAAAGCGCCGACAACCAATACGACAACATATCCGGTCAGAAACAGCGGCGCCATCACGAGCAGGCCGGTCATAAAATGTTCCCGAAAGCGCGCCGTAAAAGAACGAGTTTTTTCCGGTGAATCCGTAGACATCGTGGATTTTCCTATGCAGAGAAAACCCGACTTGCGAACAAGCCGGGCTCTGTTATCTATCTCGTGACAAGCTCAGTGTTGAACCGAGTCAACGCGAATCACGTAAATCGTTTCATTCGGAGCCACAAATCCGCGTTCGCGCGCCGCCCGTTCGAGAGCCAATTTGTCTTCCGCTTTCAACGCCGTCAGATATTCCTGCTGTCGGACTTTTTTCGCTTCCAGCAGCCGAATCTGTTCCGCCTGCGCCGCTTTTTGCTTATGCAGATCCCGGCTTTCCCATACGCCCGATTTGCCGAAAACGAACCATGGAACAAAGAGCAGAACGGCCACAGTTCCGAGAATCGGCAGAGGACGCAAATAAAAAGGACGTTTGCGGGTGTGAGCGGACATCCGGCCTCGTGAAGTTCAGTTTACTTCCACATGATTCCGAAGTAGACCGCGTCATCGCCCAATTCTTCTTCAATGCGCAGAAGTTGATTGTATTTGGCGATACGGTCCGTGCGCGAAGCGCTGCCGGTTTTAATCATGCCGCAGCCCGTGGCAACCGTAAAATCGGCAATTGTGGTGTCTTCGGTTTCGCCCGAGCGATGCGAGATGATTTGCGTATAACCGGAACGGCGGGCCAGATCCACCGCATCCAATGTCTCGGACACAGTGCCGATCTGATTCAATTTTATCAGAATTGAATTGGCAATGCCTTTTTCGATTCCCTGCTGCAGCAAGCGCACGTTGGTAACAAAGATGTCGTCGCCGACAAGCTGCACCTTTTTACCGATTTTAGACGTCAGCAGTTTCCAGCCGTCCCAATCGTGTTCGCCCATACCGTCTTCGATGGAGACGATGGGATAATCCTTGCACAATTCGGCGTAGTAGTCTACCAGCGCCGCGGCGTCAAGAACTTTGCTTTCGCATCCCAAAGTGTATTTGCCGGTTTTCGGATCGTGGAATCCCGAGGCTGCGCTGTCGAGCGCAACGGCCACTTCCTCACCCGGTTTGTATCCCGCCTGCTCGATTCCTTTCAGGATAGCCTCAATCGCTTCCCGATGGGATTTCAAGTTCGGCGCAAAACCGCCTTCATCCCCGACGTTCGTGGAGTGTCCGGCCTTCTTCAGCACTTTCTTAAGATGATGAAACGTTTCCACACCCGCGCGCAGTCCTTCCGAGAAAGAAGAGAATCCGCGCGGTACGATCATGAATTCCTGAATATCCAACGGATTATCGGCATGCGCTCCGCCGTTAACAACGTTCATGAAGGGGACGGGCATGACCTTGGCGCCGACGCCGCCGAGATACTGATAGAGGGGAAGCTCCACAGCCTCCGCGGCCGCACGGGCAACCGCCAGACTCACGGCTAACATCGCGTTTGCACCCAATTTGCTTTTGTTATCGGTTCCGTCCAGAGACAGGAGCACGGAATCAATAGACTGTTGATAAATGGCATCCTGTCCAATGATCTCGTCGGCGATCTTGGTGTTTACGTTTTTAACCGCTTCTAAAACACCCTTGCCGAGATAGCGGGCTTCATCTCCGTCCCGCAGTTCAACGGCTTCGTTTTCGCCGGTGGATGCGCCGGAGGGAACGGTGGCGCGTCCCATCGCTCCGCCGGAGAGCACGACTTCCACTTCAACGGTGGGATTCCCGCGGGAATCCAGCACTTCGCGCGCAAAAACGTCTGTTATTTCAGTCATATTACCGTGGATTGGTTGAAAGGTTTGGCTAATCGTTGGAATATACGAAATCCTGACCTTGAACGCAAGAGACCGTCAGGGAGTCTCCTCCGGCTGGTCATGGTCGCCCATCAGCGATTCGTAGATTTCGAGGGCGCGGTCGTACTCCGGTTCCGGAACCTGAATCCGCCACAACTTGCCCAAGGACATGGTTCCCGTAATGACTCCCAAGGCACCTGCCGAAAGATCCGTCTTCACCAGATTGGGAATCCCTTCCTGATCCAGCACTTCCGTAACCATGGCCACCCAAACTCCGCCGGTTAAAGCGGGCAGGGATTTCCAATTTATGGCTTCATTTTCAGCGTAGTTCATTTGCTCATCGTCCCGGTTTTGTCATCCTCGAAAGATTTAACGTAAAAGAAGCGATCCATCAGCCGCACATATTCGGAAAAATCTTGTCCCTCGGGCGTGGCCGCACGGATCCGCGCGAAAGCGTTGAGCTTGCTGTCCATTTCGTCTAAATAGTGAAGAACCAAAGCTTCCGGAGTCATCGGTTTAACCGGCGAACTCATGGTGGGTTCACCTTGATGGGATAAAATCAGGTGCAGCACATGCCTCCGCGTCTCTTCGGGGAAATCGGGCAGCTCTGCCATCTTTTTATCCACCAGAAATACTCCCTGCACAATGTGCCCGATCAGCCGACCGTCTACACTGTAATCAATGGCGATATCCGTCCGAAGTTCCTGCACTTTACCGATGTCGTGCAGCAGTGCACCCGCGATGATAAGATCGCGATTCAGCGCAGCGTAGTGTGATGCGATAAGTTCCCCCGCGCGAGCAAGAGAAAGCGTGTGCTCAGCCAAGCCGCCCATCGTGGCGTGATGCCACATCTTGCCGCCCGGCGCATTGAGAAACGCATCGCGTAATTCCGTATCTTCGAACACCGCACGAAGTAGATTCCGCAACGGTTCGTTTTTCACAGTTGCGATAATCTCATTTAGCTGAGCAGCCGCGTCGTCCCGCGAAAGTGTGGAATGCGGCAAGAACTCGCGGCGGTCAGGGACTTCCTCGGATGTTGCCAGACGGATGCGCGAGATCACTAAGCCGGGAACGTCGCGATAGTGATCCACCATCCCTTCCACTTTTATAACATCCCCCGGTTTAGCCACGGAAAGAAAATCTTCAAATCCTTCCCACATCTTGGCGTCCAACGCGCCGGATGCATCCTGCAGACGGCATGTCAAATACAGTGTGCCGTCTTTTTTGGGTTTGGTTTCCAGTTTCGCGAGCAAATAAAAGCCGGTAATCTTATCACCGGCGGGCAGCTCGCGAACTCGTGCAAGGGTTGGAGAAGTCTCAGGAGTAATAGGCATAGGTGGGAAATATAAACAAAGTAAAATAACAAACGCAGGGACACTCCCCGGAGTGTCCCTGCGCAGAATTGAGCGTGCTACATGCGATAGCTGATCGTCACCAGCGCGGTAGTCGTAGAGACGTTTTCCTTCAAGCCGGTGGTGATTTTCTCTGTATACGACGTGGTCTGAACGGCGGCATCAATCATCACGCTGCGATCCACTAAAACACCCAGACCGACACTGAACAGATTGCGGTTGTCTTCACCGCCCGCTTTCTTGTAGTCGGAAGGCTGATAGCTGTAGCCGGCGCGTGCGCGTAAACCGTAAGCGGGGAAAAGGTACTCGCCGCCCACCGAGAACTTCGTTGTGCTCTGGTAATCCTTCTTAATCTGCTGGTTCGCGGAGACGCGACTGACTCCGTCATAGGGAGTGTCGCCGCGGAATTCTAAAGAAGTCCAATCGCGGTATTCCACATCGGTAGCCAACAGCCAGCGGCCGGGGCAGAAAGACGCCCCCACGCGGAAGACGGCCGGATACGTCATGCGATAATTCACAAATCCGTTATCGTCGCTTTGCGTCCACTCTTCTTCCAGACTCATGTTCAGCGGAGTCTGGAACATGACTCCCAATCGCGCATAGCGGCCGGCGCGGAACATGCCGCCGATGTTCGCACCCCACGCCGATAAATCGGTCTTGACTGTTGTCTCTGTGTAAATTCGTTCGCCGTTATCGGTGTAGCGTCCCGATAAGTTGTAGTCATCCAATCCCGTCCAATAGCTCAAGCCAAGTCCAAGCGATAAATTCGGAGACACGTCTACCGCTCCGGCGGCCGTCCACATGCCGAGCCGTCCGGTTTCCAATTCATCGAAATTGTCCCAAGTGGCTGTGCCCGACGTCGGCGACTGCACCAGCGTACGGCGGTCAAAAGCCATGACCTGATTATATCCGAAGGCGAAACTCAACGCACCCTGATAAACGGGAACAGGAAAGACTAAACCGATGTTGTTCAGTCTCAGTGAACTCGTCGAGCCGTCATCGGTCCCGCCGTAATAACTGGTTTCATTGCCGTAACCCGTGCGTGACAGAGATCCCTGCAACTCAATCCGCTTCACCTGCGCGAGTCCAGCCGGATTCCACCAAACGCTTGAGTAGTCGTCAGCCACGCCCGTATAAGTTCCACCCAAACCCATCGGTCTCGCACCGTTGCCTACATACTGTCCGGTGGTTAAAAGGAGTCGTTCCGGCAGAGCGCTTTGCGCCCAAGTGCATGTCGCCGCTGTCAGAAGAACCAGTGCTGCAAGAAGGATTCGTTTCATGACCTATCGTCCCCGCTTGCCGTCGCGTTTGTTGGCGTCATCACTGCCCTTGCTCGTATTTTGACTTTTACTGTCGTCTTGCTTGGGAGCGGCAGGCTGTGGCGTTGAATTCGGAGCCGCATAACTCGGACTGGATGAAGGTGCGGGATCCGCATAAGAACCGGCAGAGGAAGGCGGATTGCGCCGTCCCGTTGGCCGTCTGGACGGCGGTTCGCCCGGCGCGCCGGAACCACCACCTGAGCCGCCCCACCACGGATTGTTATAATTCGACCACCACGGTGTTCCGTAATAGTCGTAGTATCCGTAGTACGACCAGTAGTAATCCGGCGAGAAATTATTGAAATCGAAACCCCAGCGGGTATAGCCGCGCGGCCGTCCCCAGTAAGACCAGCGATCCCAACTGTTATCCGTTTCCGGATAGACATACGGATCCTCGGTCAACGTGGTATCAATGGCGGTGGAGTCGTAGCGGTTATAGAGTTCGCTGTACGGGCCTTGCCCCGTGCTCTCCATTCCCGGCCGGTAGAATTTCGTGTAGCAGCCCGCTGTTGTCAACATCAGCAGAACTGCTGCTGCGATGAGAAACCGTGTATATTTCATAGTTGCCTCGTTTCCGTATCGTCTCGACCTAACGCCACAACCACCTGACCGCCCGGATTCGTTTATCCTTCCAGCAGCTTCAGAATGATCGCCTTCTGCATGTGCAGCCGGTTTTCCGCCTGATCAAAAACCACGCTGTGCGGTCCGTCCATCATTTCATCGGTGATCTCGCGGCCGCGTTCCGCCGGCAGGCAGTGCATGACGATGCAGTCTTTATCCGCTTTCTTGACCAATTCCTTGTTAACCTGAAATGCGCGGAGGGCTTGCTCTTTTGCCATAAACTGATCTTTCTGACCCATCGAAGCCCAGACATCCGTATAAATCACATGCGCACCGCGGACCGCCTCGTCCGGTTCATGGGAGATAACCACTCGGGACGATCCAGCCTTTTGTGCCCGTTCAAAAACCTGCATATCCGGCAAGGTATCCGGGGAGGTTGCTACTACCAATTCGATGCCTAAAAGCGTGGAAAGGTTTAAAAACGAATTGGTAATATTGTTGCCGTCCCCGATGTAAACCAGCTTGAAATTCTCGTACCGACCCAGCTTTTCGTAGATTGTCAGGATATCCGACATGATCTGGCACGGATGGAGGAGGTCTGTCAAGGCATTGATAACCGGGATATCTGCATATTTCGCAAGCTCTTCCACATCTGTTTGGGAAAACGTGCGGATGATGATTCCGTTCAAGTAGCGGGATAAAACCCGTGCCGCATCGGCAATCGTTTCCCGTTTGCCGAGCTGTATCTCGTTGTCTGTAATATAAATACCACGGCCGCCGAGTTGGTTTAAGGCCACCTCGAAGGAAATTCTGGTGCGGAGGCTCGGTTTGTGAAAGATCATGCCCCATGTCTGGTGCTGAAGAGCCACGGCGTCGGGACGATCCGGTAACTCCTTCAACTCGCGGGCCAGGGCAAGTGTTTCAATGACTTCATCACGGGTGAAGTCCAGTTCAGTAAGAAAATCGCGGTGATGGCGCGGCTCAGCACCGCTCGGTCGGGAAATCGGGGAGGGATTCATGTGAAATTACCTGAATTGAGCAAAAAGGAATGTGAAGCTCCAATCAGCAGAGCGGCGTTAACGCAAGAGCAGAAGCTTATGCGTGATTCTGACATTGACTGCCTGAAGCTGAACAAAGTATAAGCCAGACGAAAGTATTCCGCCGTTTTGTGCGGTTCCATCCCAGACGAGTTTTTGCAGCCCGGCGGAAACAGGCCGTTCATTAAAGCGCCGGACTTCCTCGCCCAAAATATTGTAGATGGTTAAGGTGACGGCGCCAACGGATGCGACTTCGTAATTGATGGTCGTGGCGGAATTGAACGGATTCGGATAGGACCCGTGAATACGGTATGTGTACGCTATCCCTTCCGGTTGGGACGGAACGGCGAGATCAGTTCCCGTCCACACGTGCACGTTGTCAATTGTCAGACCTAAATCACCCAAAGTGGCATCGGTAACGATGCGGAATCGCAAGCGAATGGAATTGGGAATCCATTGCAGGAGATTCACGTAAGCCGGTGTCCAGGGCAATTCCCAATCACAGAACCGGGCAGCGATTTCCCAATTCGTTCCGCCATCCGTGGATGCTTCGACATAGAGACTGTCGTAAGGCATTTCCAGCCGTCCGCGGCGGTCGAATTCCAGATAGGCGGCATTGCCGCCGTTCAAATCAATCGCGGTGGATGCGGAGATCCACGCGTTCAGGTTGCTTGCGTACTGTTCCCGATAACCCGTTGGAGTGAAAACCAATCCGTTGCCGTAGGCGAAGGCGGTCGTATCGGCTTCGAGCCGCCACGGGTTGGCGTTGCCGCCGGTTGTCCAATTCCCAAGTCCGCTCGCGAAATCTTCGTAGAATCTTTGGGCCGCCTGCTGAGCCTCAAAAACAATGGTATCGTTCCCGCCTACATAGACGTCATGCCAGAGAACCATCCGCTGCGGATCGTCCGGTACGGCGATGAAGTGATAAGTCCCTTCCGGCAATTCAGCATTTGCGCCGGTTCCGGCGGGAACATCAATCCATTTCGGAAATCCGTTATCCGCCCATACGCGGCCCGCGATGGCATTGTGGCTTTCATCATAGAGAACAATCTGTACCTGATGACGCGGCAGCGGCTGCAAGTACAGAGTAATGCCCTGCAGAACGCTGTTGGGATTAATCACGACACTGTCCGTCTTTGTAGCATAGCCGTCCTTGCGCGCCATGATGTGGACCCAACCCTGCGACGCGAGCAGCGTATGTGCACTGCCGTATTGCTCGTCGGTGTACCACGGAGCCAGCATCGAAGACCATGTATCGAGGATTCTCCATTCCGCGGAAATCGGCTGCTGTGTGGATGCATCCCGCGTGTGAATCACCATCGGAGTCGGTCCTTCCCGTCTCACATTATAGGGCCGGCCGTTGATCCAATTGATGCTCGAATAAAACTGGACCGTTGTCAGACGCTGCATCGTGCTGCAGGACGGCTGAACTTGAGTAGGCGGTCCGAGTTCGGTGAGAATCTGAATCGTACCCAGTTTCCAATAGAACCAGTCCTGCAGACAGCCGTTGCGCGTCCCGCCGAAATTCGGCTGATAGGTGGAGCCGGTTGTCCCGGATTTGGGCAGCAGAACGCAGTATTGGCCGTTCAGCCGTCCGATAGCCGTGCAGTCCGGGGAAAATTTGTACGGGCCGGGATCGTCTCCCCATTTCCAGGCGGTAATTCCCATTTCCGAGAAATTGCCGGTACGCGAACTGTGATAAACGATCGAAACCGCCGGTTTGATTAACGTGGCGAAGTCACGGATCGCCTGAGTCTCCGGTTCCGAAAACGGAGCGGGACCTCGATAGTAATCGAACGGTTCCTGCCCGCCCGGCTGCCACAGCGTATCGCCGTAGATCCAGTTGACACCGAAATTCCGATTTAAGTCCACACCGCACCAGTCGCTGCCGGTTCCGGTCACCACACAGGGTCGGCCGTTCAATCCGGGCGGCACGTAGCCGTTTTTCCGGTAGGAATCATCCAAATCCCGCGAAACAATTTCCAGTCCGTCCGGATTCATGGTCGGGATGAAATACATTTCCGTGTTGTTGATCAGCTCCAAAAAAGACAGATACTGATGCGTGATCCGCCAGATATAGCTGAGCGTCAATTCCAAGCCGACGACTTCTTCGCCGTGGATGTGTCCGATGATCAGCGACGCGGGCTCATCTTCATCTATATCGGCGTTATCGGAAATTTTTATGGCGTAGATCGGATAAGATTCCCCGAGTGATTCTCCGCGCGAATAGCCGATGGTGTCAATGTGGACGATGTTGCGGGAAGAATCGTCATGCTCCAATGCGATGAGAAACGTATCAATGGCCGCCCGCGTATGATAACACGGCAGCATTGAGAATGCCGAGTGCGGCATCGCCGCGATCAGGGAGATCAAGCTTAGGAGAAGCCATCCGCGTATGCGGAAAGAGTCTGTGTGCAGTCTCAAATTCACCTCAGCGAAAGACAATTGTTGGCAAGGGCGGTTCTCATCGAATCAACGTCATTTTTTTGACGTCGCTGAAGCGCGCGGTTTTTATCCGGTAAAAATACACTCCCGAACCGAGCGAGCCGGCATCGTAAAGAATCTGGTACTTGCCGGCATTGAGAACTTCATCCACCAGTGTAGCCACGCGTTGGCCCGAAAGGTTGAAAACGGTCAATTCCACCCGTTCCGATCGCGGAAGAGAGAATTCGAACGTCGTGGAGGGATTGAACGGATTGGGGAAATTCTGTTCGAGTTTATAGGCATTCGGCACCGGCCCGCCGACGTCCACTGCATGCAGCTGGCACACCCGGTCATTGATTCGGTTTCCCCAGATGTTTCTCAAGGGTTCCTTGCCGGATGAGCGCTGGTCTACCCAGGCGGCAATCGCGCCGCCCGCGCCGTCCGCCGCCATGGAGGGATCCAATTGCGCTTCCCACGCATCACAGATAATTCCGGCGGTTTGAGCCGACCACCACGGATCCGTCGGCAGCCCGTCAGCGCTATAGTGCATTCCGTAAATTTCCGCAAAACGTCCCCGATTGTCCGACCAGACCACGTATAAACCGTTGCACGGATCCGACAGCAGCGCTTGGCCGTCCTGATTGACCGTTGTTTCGGGAATGGGTTTCCCCTCGGTGGGCCAGAGCAGCGCTCCGGCGGGGGAGACCTTCTGACCGAATAAAGACAAATCCTCCGCATTGCGGAAATCCCGCCACACGATATAGAGATTATTTTCGGAATCCTTGGACAGTGCGGGCAGGCTTTGGATATAAGGTTGAACGATGATCGGCAAACCGTTCGCAGTCCAAAGGGCTTGGCCGGAAGAATTGATACGCTGAGCGTAGATGTCGAAATTCTGTTCGGTAGCCGTTCCGGAACGGTTATCCGTCCAGACCACATAGGCTCCGCCCTGACCGTCTTCGAGTACCGTCGGCGCATCCTGATCATTCAGAGCATTGCAAACGGTCACATTCCAGGAAACACTGCCGTCGCGACAAACTTTTGCCAAGAAGATGTCATGCTGATCTTGCGATCCGGAACGGGTAGCCACATAAGCACAGCCATCCGTTCCCACACTGATGCCGTATGGAAGATCTTCGGTTTCCGCGGTTGTCAGCCGAACCGGCTGCGTCCAGGTCGGATTACTGGCGGCATCCAAGCGGACGACATACGCGTCAATATTGAAATTGATGTCCGTGGACGCCATGGAAATATAGCAGCCGTTCTGCCCGTCCGGCGCGATGGAGGCATCGAACTGATCTCCGCCCGTCGGGTCATTAAAAACCACTCTGCCGGCGAGGCCGTCGGCCACATTGCCGTCCGAACCGACGTGACTGACGCGAATTTGCTTGATCCCCGTGCGATTGTCTTCGAAGCTGACAAAAAAGCCATCGTTGCCGTCGGCACAGAGTTGATGTTTTTCCTGTTTGTATTCCGGATATCCCTGATTGTCCGGGGCCAGCGTATCCCCATTCATGCGTTTGTAGATGTGGCCCGCCGAGTCCACAATCTGATAGAACAGACCCGAACCGCCCCAGACGTAGCGATCATCTTTCCAAACTACGGCAACTTTGCCGGGAGTCATGGCAATCGTCTTGGGATTGTTGCAGTCTTTATCCAAACCGTAAACTATCTCCACTCCGCCCGGATCCAACGTGAGAGCCCCGGTACTCAAATCGAGGTTCTGGTAGCGGATGCTTTGCGAACCGTTCCGCGTATCGGAGTAAACGATAAATACTCCGTCGCCGCTGTCCATGCGAATTACGGGCTGGAATTGCTGCCCCACACCCGCGGCGACGTTAATGCCGCAATACCCGGTCCATGCAATGGTCCCATCGTTGCGGATACGGCTTGCGTATAAGTCACACCCGCCCCAATCGCCCATGCTGTTTCTTGTGTCTTCCCAGGCGCAGATCATTCCGCCGCTCTGGTCACTGGTCAGCCGGGCGTTCCTGCGTGTATATTCCGAACCGCCGCAGGTATTCAGCCCATTGACTCCCCAAGCCACCGTTCCATTCAGATTCACTTTTTGCGTATAGATTTCTTTGAGCAGAAGGCCCAACCGACCGTCTTCCCAAACGGCCAGACATCCGTCCGGCAAACCGCTATTCAAGCTGACGGCGATGCGGACTTCCGATTGACCATTCGGTGCGTTGGAAAGCGGCATTCCGTTAACGGCCATTTGCGGGGTGCCCCCTGCCGTGATATGCTGGATGTAGACGTCAGACGCTGCATCCGATGAGCCGGAACGTTGATCTACCCAAGCTACATAACATCCCCCCAAACCGTCGGGACACAATTTGGCTTTTTCCTGCCTTCCCGCTGCAATGCAGACGGGGACGCCGTTTTGTCCCCAGGGGAGTTGTCCGTCGGGAGTGACGCGTGCCGCGTAAATATTGTCGTCGTTGTCAATCCGCGAGTCGTCCCAAGCGATCACCATGCCGCCGTTGAAGTCGGTGTCGGCAGTAATGCCCTTTTGTCCGCCGGCTTCATTCGTGACTGCGACCGGATCCGCCCAGGCGCGTGCGCCGTTCGACAGAACCCGCTGCGCGTAAATATCGGCTTCATCCCCGCGCCTCGTGTCTTCCCAGGCAATGATCGCACCGCCGGCACCGTCGTGAACGATGCGCACGGTCAATTCGTTGACGGTGGAAATAAACTGATCCACCACCACGCCGCCCGGTGTCCATAGGGGTTGGCCGTTATCATTGATCTTCTGCGCCCAGATATCGCCGGCTGTATCGGATCGAAAATCCGACCAGGCGACAACCCAGCCGCCATCGGCTGCGATGATGTCAGGGTCTTCTTGCCGCTGATAGGCGGTAACAATCGGAATCCCGCCGGATTCCCACATTTGAACACCGTTTGGAGACAGCAACTGACCATAAATGTCCCGATCGCCGCCTCGAGTATCAGACCACATGATTAACACGTAACCATCGGCACGACGATAGGCGGCGCGCTGCCATTCAATGTGAAGTCCCTGTCGAATTACAATTCCGTCAGGTCCCCATAGCCGCGGATCAGCTTGCGCCATCGAGGGGACAAAGGCTAAAACGGAACAAAGAAGTAGCGCCGCACTCCAGATGCGAATTGCTGGTTGTTTTGTCATCATCGCCGTTCTCCGTATCTCCAAGTTCACAAACGCAGGATTAGTTTCCCGCTATCGCTCAAGTGTGTTTATTTTGCCTGTTCTTTCCAGAAATTTCTGCGCGATAATTGTGCAGACCAACCGGATTGAGAGTCGTATTTTTCAGCATAGTAAGCTACGAAAACCCACACAGAGAGTCAAGCATGCTCTGATTTCCCTATTCATAGCGGCCCGTCTATAGACCACAGTGCATATTCCGCAAGCGTATGCATTTTTTTCGTATTTTTGATAGCTTGTTACAGCAATCTATGGATATTTATCGTGTTTGTAGTGTATAATTAATAATCATTTGCGACGACTATCTGTGAGATTGCAATGATCTCCATATTATTTACCCTCAACAATCAGGCCAGCGTGACTTTTAGACTGGTCGCACCAGTGCAAGGTTGACCTCCTGTAGCGAGGCAGAAACCGCGTGAAATCCACAGTATGGGCCTTGACGAGATGGTATTCATTTTGCGGACTATGGTACGATGGCACTTTTTTCCGCATGGGATATGGGCAATATGACACGACCACCCGAAACAGAAACGATACTTACAAACGAACATTTGGCCGTAACTTTAGTGAGTCCCAATGGGGACATACTATACGAAAGTCCGACGGCTCGCGAGCTGCTACGTGGAACGGGTTCGGGCGGGCGATCTCTGATTCGCGTGCTGTCTGTCCCATCCAGTTGGGATGATGTGTTGGAAAAAGTGTCGGAGGGCAAAGATGTCATAGATGAACCGCTTCTTTTGGATACACATCATGCGGATGCCGAGCTGTGCTATTTAACCGTATTCCCGCAACGCGATGCAGAAGCACGGCTGCAGTCTTTGCTCTGCATTTGGGCGGCGCGCAAGGATGCGCTTAGCCATCCGTCCATCACCGGCAACGACAGCGGGAACTACACGCGCGAACTCGAGGAAATGCTGGAACACCGTACATACCAGCATTTGCTTGCCGCGGAACAAAATGAATTTGCCGGTCAAGTTCTTGACGTGCTTCCGGTCGGTGTTCTGGTGCTGTCGTTGGAAGGGGATATTGTCTACCGGAATCAAGCCATGACGGACGACTTCGGCTTGCGGCCGGCGGATTATCTGCAGCCGAACATTCTGCATTTTTTGCCGCCCGATTTATGCGAAGCTTTTCAGCATGTGGTGAAGACAAGCCTGCGGTCGTTTCAAATCGGTACGGATCCGGCGGGCATCGCGGCGGCTATAGATATTCTGCCCTTAATTAAAGTGGGAACAATTCAGCGAATTGTTATGGTTTTCACGCGGCCGGCTGCTTCGGCGGGAGATGGGGCATGAGAGTCTGTCCGCTCAAAGACCTTCAGCCGGGAATGATTCTGGGCAAATCGCTTTTCAGCGAGTGCGGACAGCTGCTGTTACGCGCCGGATACAAATTAGACGCTGAAATCCTCCGGGCTATTACGGAGACCGGTCGAAGCGCTATTTATATTCTCGAAGAGGGAACCGAAGACATCATTCCCGAAGAGATCATTTCCGACGAAGCGAGGTCGCGCGTCACGCAGGCTTTCAGCCGGACGATGGAAAAAGTGACCGAAGCGGCGTCGCTGCGGCAGGATATTCCGCCCGAGAAGCTGCGAGTCGTTATCGAAAGAGCCTCCGAATTCCGCAATGTGGTGGACGTGG
>Ga0105104_10002222_pt1 | contig 14269 bp, 12 predicted proteins | sample PPLLaktember2015_3_FD_87034 | JGI IMG/M metagenome (GOLD analysis project Ga0105104, IMG submission 87034) | Freshwater sediment microbial communities from Prairie Pothole Lake near Jamestown, North Dakota, USA - PPLs Lake P7 Core (6) Depth... | ecosystem: Environmental > Aquatic > Freshwater >... | reverse complement strand
GGAAAACCGATTGACGATTTCGTAATTGAGCCGCACGGCAACACCATTCACGTTCTTAACGCCCCATCTCCGGCCGCGACCGCATCGCTGGCTATCGCCGACCATATCAACAAAATCGCAAGCGAACATTTCGAACTCTAAACCCCACGATTACGCCGCAGCAACCTTGACATGCTTTTGCTCAACTGGGACAATTCATTGCTCTATGACAAGACACGATATCCCCAGTTTGTTTGAAAAGGGAGAGCCCGAACAACCCGCTCACCACATCATCCGCGTGGCGTTCGAGTCGGGCGTCGATTCCGAATTCGATTACCTTGTGCCAGACAAGCTCTGGCCCGTAACAGTCGGCCAGCGAGTCGAAACACCTTTCGGCAGGTCGAATAAGCGGGAAATCGGCTTTTGCGTAGAAACGGACATCAAGCCGCAACAACGTTTTAAGCTTAAAAGAATATCAGATTTGGTTGATAAAGAGCCATTGATAGACGCCGGGCTGATGGAACTGGCGAAGTGGATAAGCGATTATTATGTCTGTCCGCTGGGGGTGGTTTTGGGGGCAATGCTGCCCGGGGCGGTTAAAAAAGGCGCAGGAGAAAAGAAGGAAAAATATATATATCTGGCCGTCGGGCCTGATGAAATTGAGAAAGCAGCCGCAGAAATTAAAGGTAAAAAGCAAATACAGGTCCTGCGGCTGTTGAGGGAATCGGGGGCATACGAGCCAGAGACGGCCGTTGAACTGGGAGAATTACTCGAACAGGTTGACTGCACCGATTTGCCGGTTAAAAATCTGGCTGACAAGGCGATTATCAAAATCGCTCAAAGGACCGTCCTGAGGTCGCTGCCTGCCGTGCCGGAAGGAATGATGCTTATCAGGCAGGAGAAGGTCGTTCTTAACGATGACCAGGAAAAGGCACTGGCAAATATTATCGGAAGAATAAACACCGGCCAATTCGGCGTTACACTGCTTTATGGCGTTACCGACAGCGGCAAAACCGAGCTTTACATCAGAGCAATCGACGAGGTCATCAAAAAAGGCAAAAGCGCGATTGTGCTGCTGCCGGAAATCGCCTTAACAACACAGACGATTCAGCGCTTCAGCTCGCGCTTCGAGCATATAGCGATAATGCACTCCGGATTGACCGCCCCTCAAAGAAATACTCAATGGCAAAAAATCCGCTCAGGCGAGGCCGGCGTCGTAATCGGCGCCCGCTCGGCGGTCTTTGCCCCGCTAAACAACATCGGTTTAATCGTAGTCGATGAGGAGCACGAACCGAGCTACAAGCAGGACACAGCACCCCGATACCACGGCCGGGACGTCGCGATTAAGCGAGCGCAACTTCGCAACGCCCATTGCATTTTAGGGACCGCCACGCCCTCACTCGAAACTTTGCAGAACTGCATTACCAAAAAGAATATTTTCAATATGGTCCGCCTGCCAAAACGGGTAATGAACCTGCCCTTCCCTGAAATGCGGCTGGTTGATATGAAGGGCTTTGTTTCAGATAAATACGGCATAACGCTCATCAGCGAGCCGCTGGCTAATCAGCTAAGCGAAGTGCTTTCCAGAAATGAGCAGGCGATTTTGCTTTTGAACCGGCGGGGCTACAGCAACTTCATCTTTTGCCCGTCCTGCAAACACATCCTTCACTGCCGGAACTGCGACGTAACTTTGACCTTTCACAAAACGCCTCGTCAAAATATCGCCCAAATCCCGACAATCACAGGCAGGCATATTCAGTCGGGTAGCGCCATGTGCCATTACTGCGGCTCACAAACTCTCGTTCCAGAAAAATGCCCTCTGTGCGGCAAGACAATGATTATGATAGGCCTCGGCACTCAACGCCTCGAAGAAGAACTTGCGGGAAAATTCCCAAACGCCAAAGTCGCCCGTATCGACAGCGATTCGATGAAAGGCGCCGACTATTATCGCCTCCTCAAAGATTTCAGCGAAGGCAAAATCAACGTCCTGGCAGGCACACAAATGTTAGCCAAGGGCCTTCATTTTCCCAACGTCACATTAGTCGGCATCATTTCCGCCGATACATCGCTTTATCTTCCCGATTTCCGTTCCAACGAACGAACATTTCAACTGATTTCCCAGGTCGCGGGCCGGGCGGGACGTTCCGCCAAAAAAGGCATCGTCTTCGTTCAGTCATTTCTCGGCAATCAACCCGCGATTCAATTCGCCCTCAAAGGCGATTTCGACGGTTTTGTCCAAGAGGAGCTAAAACACCGGCAAATCTGCAACCTGCCCCCCTTCTGGCGTTTGGCGGTGATTACCCTGCGGGACAGAACTTTTGAAAAACTCGAACTGGCAGCCAAATTGCTGCGCGAAAAAATCGACCAGATTGTCGCCAGCGAGCGTTTGCAGGTCAAAGTCCGCGGCCCGATGCCCGCGACTATCAGCCGGATCCAGACCTTCCATCGCCTGCAAATAATCCTCCAAGCCCCCCAGCCGGCGATTTTACATCAATTATTCACAACCCTCCGCAAATCCCCACCCATTCGCCCGGCCGTTATGATTGCTATCGATATCGACCCGGTTGACTTGTTATAGGATTTCAAAGAATCATGTTTTACGTTTATATCCTTAGAAGCTTGAAGACCAACAAACTTTATATCGGGCACACTAATAATTTAGACCGCAGAATCAAAGACCACAATAACGGTTGGGGCAGCAAATACACTCACCAAAATGGGCCATGGATCCTGGTTTATAGCGAGCTTCAACCGGACCGGTCTTCCGCAGTAAGACGGGAAAGATTTCTGAAAAGCACACGAGGGTCTCAGGAAAAAAAATATTTAGCTGGGTCGCCAGTAAATCCTCATTCCTGATTATATCATCAGCCCCAAAATCCTCTGGACCGTATCAATTTATGCTGCTTGCCAATAGAGATTCTTTTTGTTATATTAACTTTTTAGCCATTGCGGGGTGTAGCTCAGTTTGGCTAGAGCGCTTGGTTCGGGACCAAGAGGTCGCTGGTTCAAGTCCAGTCACCCCGATTCGCCGAAGGCGAATAGCCGGGTGAACAGCAGGAAACAAAAAGATAAAATGCCACCGTCGACTTAGAGCGTCCCTTAGGGAAGGTCGCTGGTTCAAGTCCAGTTACCCCGATTTTTTGACCCACTCAACGCCAATAATTCAAAACCACGTTACTTCTTAAATGTCTCGGCGGTCGCTAATAGCTGCCACGACTTTATCCCCCGCTCGCTCACAAATTTCTTCGCGACCGTGTGAATATCCTCCATGCACCTTCCGTGCATCATCCCGAAAAGATTATAAGGCCAGCCCTCGAAAGTTATCCTTTCGTAGCAATGACTTACATTTCCAACCTCTGCCAGCTCTTTGCCAAGCTGTTCGATATTATCCTTTCCCGCCTCGCAGGCAAACATCGCATTGGCCTTAAAACCCAGCTTATTATGATTCACAACCGCCCCCAGCCGGTTGATTACCCCCTTATCAATCATCACTTTGACGCGTCCCAGCGCCTCATCAATCTTCAATCCCCCTTTGCACAAAACCTCGAACGGCTCAGCGACCACCTCCAGCCCCTTCTGCAAACCCGACAAAATCTCCCTGTCTGTTTCGTCTAACGAAACCGGCCCTCGCTCCGGCTTAGGTTTATCCGATTCCAACAGCCGGCTTCCGCCGCTTTCTGCGTCGAACCGGGCATCGAGCTTGAAAACATGCTCGGCGGGCAAACTATGAAACGCCACGCCAAATCGCTTCGACAAATCACCTAAAATCATTTCAATATGGTCGTGCGAATCCGCGCGCAGCGTAAACCAAAGATTATAATAATGCTCGCGCAGATAGTTATGCGAAACCCCCTCTAAGGCATTGACCGCCGAGACAACGGGCTTGAGTTTATCCTGTTCGACGTGGGCAGTGACTAAAGTGCCTGCCTTACCAATTAATCCCCAGTTTAAAGCCACTCCCATTCGCCTGATGACCCCTCTTTTGACAAGCCCTTGTGTGCAACGCAAGACCTGCTCCTCATCGCCCCCCAGTGCCCTGGCTGCCTCCGCGTAAGGCCTGCGGCAAACCGCCAGACCAATCTGAAGATTATTACAAAGCTTCTTCTCGAAAGCAGACAACTCCTCAACCTGCACAACCGTCATTTGCGTAACCTCGCCGGCACATATCCGCAAACGGGGTCTCCCGCCAGGTAATCGCCCAATATCGCCATCGCCCTGGCCTTGCACCCGCCGCACATGCCGACGTATTCACAATCCTCGCACTTGCCTTTCATCGCGGAAGGGTCGCGAATCTCATTGAGGAATTTCGATTTGAGCCAGATTTTGCCGAAATTATAGCCGTTTTCGACGAGGTTTCCGGCCGAGATATCCAGAAATCCGCATATCTGCACATCCCCAGTCCAGCTTATAAATCCGAATCCTTTGCCGCCCATGCACCCTTTTGCGTCCATCACCAGCCCTTTATCCTTTGCCTGCTGACAAATCCGCGTAAAAGAAGGCCCGCAGGTAACACGGACGTCGATATCACCCCGCATTTTAATCCGCAGCAGCTCATTGAGCAGATACTCGTACTGGACCGGGTCGAGGACGGCATCATCGATATCTTTGCCCCGGCCGGTAGGCACTAACATAAAAGGATTGAATGTCTTGGCGCCCATGCGTTTTACAAGCTCGACGATACCCATTATTTCGCCTGAGTTGATTTTGCTGATAGTTGTGTTTATCTGGAAAGGCATTTTCGCTTTGCGGGCGATTGCCGCGGCCTTCATTACCGCGTCAAATGCGCCCTCGCTTTGCCTGAATTTATCGTGCGATTCAGCCGACGACCCGTCGATACTGAACGAAAGGGCTGAAACACCCGCTTTTTTAAGCCGGGCCATCGAATCATCATCGAGCTTATATCCGCAAGTCGCCATCACCACCCGCAATCCCCTGTCCTTTGCATACTCGATAATCTCGTATAAATCGGGTCTCTCCATCGGCTCGCCGCCCGTCATAATTATCACGGGCTTTGCGAACTTCGCGATTGAAGCGATTATCTTTTTGCACTGCTGTGTGTTCAACTCCTCGCCTCTGGACGGCCCGGCGTTGGCCCGGCAATGTTTGCAGTTATACTGGCAATGCCGGGTTATCTCAAAAGCGATAAGACGAGGTTTTAACGACTCGTCAAGCATACGCCTTGACGAATGTTGTTCTTTAACGGGCGTTTCTCGCTTCGTACTCCCCGTTTTTCGCGTCGTTCGTGTTGCGTGTTGAATACTGTGCCGGGTTTTATGCGTTTTTACAGCCATAGTCATAACCTTATTAAATTTGAAAACAACAGTCAATAGGTCAATTTCTTATACGTCCCGCATCGTGCGAGGTGCGAAAATCACAACCCGCCGACGACACCGTCGCTTTTGAACAACTTATGCTTTTTATGGTATAATACAAATAGAGCATAAGCAATAACGAGCCCGGTGGAAACGTCTGCAATTATAAGAAAATTGCGTAGTATTTCAGCTTTAAGGCAGAAAATAGTTAAGGAAAGAATAAAATGAAAACTGTAAAAATCGTGTTAGTTTTGATTGCAACACTGGCGATTTTAACCGCCTTTTCAAGTACGGCCTTTGCACGAACCAGTGTATCTGTAGGTATCGGTTTTGGCGGTCACGGTCATCACGGCGGCGGGTTTCGCCACGGCTATTACGGCTCGCACTGGGGGCACCATCGCCCCTTCAGGTCCTCTGTTTTCATCGGGGGCACATTGTGGCCGGATTACTATTACCCGTATTACCCATATTACCCGGATTACTACGTTGTCGAACCCCCTCCTCCGATAGTATTGCGTGAAAGACCGCCTGTGGTGATTGAACGGTCAGCGCCGGTCGTGCAGCCGCAAAGTATGGATAGAAACACACAGGAAACGTACAGAGAGCTGCGATTCAAGAAAAGCGAGCTTCTCAGGATGCTTGAAATAGGGGATAACGCCAGCCGCGTCAAAGCGATAAGGGAGCTTGCGGGTTTTACCTTTGACGATAAAGTCAGGGGTGCCCTTGAGGAAGTCCTGCTTTTGGACGGTGACCCCGAATTACGGGCAGAGGCCGCTATATCACTGGGCGAGCTGAAAAACCCGGAAACCAAGCCGGCACTTGAAAAAGCGAGAATCCAGGATTCGAGCCAGGAGGTACGCCAGGCAGCCGATCAGGCAATTAAAAAAATAGAAGGAAATTGATTTTTCCGGTTGTAATCCCTGTCTTACCCTGATATTATAGTACCCGGAAAGCGTAAACCGGAAAGCGAACAAAACTATAATATTGAAAGGGGTATATTTATGGCAGGGGAATCAAAGGCAGAAGTATCAGTCGAATTAGAAACCCTCAAGCAGGACATCACCAAGTTGTCAGGCGACCTCAAGGACATGGTCCATACCGTCGGGGCGCAGGGCAAGGAGAAATTAGCCGAAAACAAAAAACGGCTTGAGCATGCTCTGAAAACCCTCCGCGGCGAGGCGAAAGAGAAATTCGAGGATACTTACGAATACGTCTGCGAGCACAGCAAAGAGGCCGTGGAAAAGAGCAGAAAGCAAATCGAGGAAAAGCCGCTTACCGCCGTTTTCACAGCATTAGGCGTAGGAGTGATACTGGGCGTCCTGATTGGGCGGAGGTAAGGTATGAGCTCATTAGCGGAAATTGTCGGCACGGTGGCGGAGATATTTCAGCACTTAGTTAAATTTCAGGCAAAGGTATTCGCCGGCGCAGTAGAAGAGCAGGCCAAAGTCATGGAATGCTGCCTCAAGCGGATGTGCTTTTGGTGCGGCTTTTTGATTTTTGGCATGCTGCTTTTATTGGCTGGAATGGGGCTGATTATTGCCGGGGCTTTCGTCCTGCTGGCATCATCGACAGGCGGAGGCGTCGCGGCCTTGATAATCGGGTTCATTATTACCCTGTTAGCGATTATCCTCGTCGTAGCCGTTAAAAACTGTGCAAAATAAAGTTCCTGTTTTTTTGGGAATTTCATCGTCTTAGCGACCGGTTAGACTCGCTCGGCGGATAGAATCTGTCCGCCTTTAAGCATTTGCACCCCACAAACGGAACGTTGAAAAAACGCACTGCTTATCATCTAACAATGCCGACACAGCGATTTGTGCATATAACCCAATAAGAACTGACACGATAGCCAGCGTTTTTCACCATTCGAACTCAGCGATAACAGGCGTGTGGTCACTGGGGCGGGGTAAAAGGCGCGGGGCTTTGTCGATGTGACAATTTGTGCATTTTTCGGCTAATGGTTTTGTCGCCATAATGTGGTCTAATCGCCAGCCGAGGTTATACCTTACGGCGTTGTAAGGCCTGTAATCCCAAAAAGTATATTGCCCCGGCTCTTTGCATCGCATCCGAAAAACATCTACGAAACCCCATTCCATTACCTTTTTCAATTCTTTATGAACGTCGGGGTGAAAGCAAACGTGACCGAGCAAACCTTCGGGGTCATGAACATCAATCGGCTCAGGGGCGATATTCAAATCACCCAGCCATAAAACAGGGTCGGCAGGTTTGAAATTTTCTTCAAAGAACCGGCGAAGACGCCTGAACCATTCGAGCTTGTATTGGAACTTATCAGAATCCGGCAAATACCCCTGCGGGACGTAAGTGTTGACGATTATGACACCGTCGATTTCCGCTTTTATCAGCCGGGGCTGGTCTTTCGGTTCGTCGTTAAAGCCGGATTGCACATCCGCGATTCTGCTTTTTGACAATATAGCGACGCCGTTATAGCTTTTCTGGCCCGCGAAGGCGTAGTTGTACCCTGCCTCGTCGAAAATCTCGGCGGGGAAATCCTTGTCCTGAACTTTTGTTTCCTGCAGGCACAGGACATCCGGCCTTTTATCGCTTAGCCAGTCAAGGACAATCGGCAGGCGCGCCCGCAGTGAATTGACGTTGAAACTCGCGATAATCATCGACTGTTACCTTCGCGCATTGTCAGCAGGCCGAGGAGGAAGCTGAGAGCGCTTTCGGCACCCTGGTTTAAGTTTATTTCTTCGGCGCCGAGGCCGTCGGAACAGCCCTTTGACTGAGAATCATAAAGCGAAGCACCTAAATCGTTTTCGCCGAGAAACCAGTCGAATGCCTTTTGTTGCAGGTGGAGGAATTTTTTATTTTTCGTGGCGCGATAAGCGGCTTTGAGCATAAGGATTGAACTGGCTGCCTCGATGGGCTGCTGGTCGAACTGGACTTTCGGTTTACCCTTGGGAAACCAGCCCTGGCAGCCGACAAAGCTGAAATGACCTTCTGTAAAAGTATTGGATAAGAGGAAATCGCTGGTTTTTTTTGCGATTGGCAGATATTTTTTTTCGCCCAGCGAAGTCGCGGCCGTAAATAAGGCGCATGGCATAATAGCGTTGTCATATGTAAGAATATCCTCGAACCAGGGCCAGGCCGGCTGATGATTTTGCTCGTATTGCAGAATAAGCTTATCGGCTGCTGTTCTCATAAACTGCCGAATATCGTCGGCGCCGGGGAATCGTTTGAGATAACCGGCCAGGCCCAGAATCGAATAAGACAATCCTCGCGGGTACTGCTTTTCGATAAGGGGGGCCGATATATCGATTCGCTCTTTGACTATTGGTATGTAAATTTTTGACGGCGGCCTTGCCAGAAGTTCACCGAATGCCCAGATTAACCGCCCCATAGCGTCGTGGGCCGGCTCGGCCTTTTGCCATGTCCTGTCGAAATTCATAAGATTCCTGACCATGCCGTCATTTTTTTGCGAATGAAGAACGAAGGCCAGGTAACGGTCTAAAAGTTGCAGTGTCAGGGGCTTATGGTAACGGGCGTAATATCTGGTTGTCACTATTAAAGCGCGTGCGTTATCGTCGGTAGTATAGCCCTCGCTGCGGAGCGGGATAGTGAATTTGGCGTGCTGGAAAAGGCCGGTGTCGTCGGTGAGGCGATGAAGATGCTCTAATGAAGGTGTTATCCGCTTTGTGATCATAGGGGAATTTTATAGTTATGTCGATACGGAGTCAAGGGTTGCAATTTCCTTATCCTGGTGATATTTTAAGCGATAATAAAAGAAGCTGTTTAAAAAGATGATAAGGAGCGATATGGACGATACAGTGTTTTTCCAGGATAAGTCGGGCAGGGTTTTAGAAGACATTTTTTTCAGCAAGCAGGACAAGATTCTCCTCGATAAGCTTCACCAGATGGAAAAAATGAAAGAGACCAAAAAGGACCTTGCGCAGGTATCCGGCATTACAAACGATGATATTCTGCAAAAGCTCGTCGAGCTTAATATCAGGCCTGAGATTGTCGCGACGTTAGCCCTTGTGCCATTAGTCGAAGTGGCCTGGGCCGACGGTAAAATCGAGGAAAAGGAAAAGACGGCCGTTCTTGAAGCCGCCGGTCAATCCTTTGTTTCAAAAGACAGTCCCGATTTTGATTTGCTTAAGCGCTGGATGGAACGTAAACCCGACGCCAAGCTCTTAGAGGCATGGGAACATTATATAAAAGGCCTTTGCGAAAAACTTACCGAGCATCAGAAAACAGCTCTCAAAAAAGACCTGCTTGGCCATGCCCGCCAGGTCGCGGAGTCAGCAGGCGGCATTTTGGGCTTGGGCAACAAGATGTCCAAATTGGAACAGGACATTTTAACCAAGCTCGAATCAGCTTTTAACTAATCTTTCTGCGATGGTTCCGCGGATAAAAGCAATCGCTCAATGGCGGCGGGAACGTCCTCGGCGAATATTACATCCCCGGCCTGAGCCAGCCGATTATCTATTCCATTATGGCCGCCCGTGAAAAAGCGGTAACAATCCACCGATTGCTCATCGCGTTTTCGTTTCATACCAATCAAACCGATATTGGCCGCAGAGCTGTGAGCGCAGCTATTGGGACAGCCGGAAATATTGATTCGCTGCTTAGTTTTATTGAGATTGGGAAGTTGTTTTCGTATGGCATTGGCGAGCGACCACGTGTCGGTTAACGCCCTTGAGCAGCTCGAAAGGCCGGGGCAGGCGATTATCACGGGCAGATTTTCGAGTGACGCCAGATTATCCGAAAGCGAAAATACTTTTGGGCCGAAAAGCTCAATAGCGTGTTCGAGATTTATTCTAAGCTCCGCTTTTTCCGGTTCGGCCCTATCGGCAAGCTGTATCGCATCATCAAGCCCGATGTTGCCGTTGGGCAATTGCAGCCGCCATAAAAGCTTGATATCTCGCCGGCTGGGGCTTACAGGGACATCGGGCCATTGTTGCGAGGAACGCAGCCGTTCGAAACGCTCCATAAGCTGAGATTTGAATTCCTCATCGCCTAATTTTTCTCTCAGGTGGCGCAGACGCGCCTTGTTTCTGTTTTCCCTGTCGCCGCAATCCCTGAAGAACCTCAACGTTGCAAGACAAAAAGGCAGGACATCTTTGGGGGCAAGGGCAGACAATAGCGGAATACCGGCCCCCGGCTTTGGGCCGAGCGAACCGGCGCCGATAACAGCGAATCGTCCGTCTCGCTGACCGACAAATCCGAGGTCGCTTATATAAGGTTTTCCGCAATGAAACTGGCAGCCGGAAAAACAGATTTTGAATTTTCGCGGCAGGTCGCAGGGAAAGTCGGCCAGATGCTGAAAGATGAATTTTGCGACAGGAAAGATTCCGCCTGAGCCGCTGGAATATGTGCAGCCGGGGCATACGGTAATATTCCTGACGCAGTCGCCGCAGGCGCAGTGTGTGACAAGACCGACGTCGGTAAGCTCCTGCTGTATCGTCTGTAAATGCGGTCCGGCGATATCGTGCAGCTCGATATCCTGCCGGGTCGTGATGTGAAACGTCTTTCGCCCCGAGTATCGGCCGACAAGCTCGGCGACTTTTCGCCATTGGGGCCAGGTCATCCTTCCGCCGAAAATTTTAATTCGCTGCATAAACATGCCCGCTTGCCTTTGCGGATATACGCCGAGGATTCGCTGCGACGCGGGATAATTCTTTTCGGTCGAATCAACTGCAACATTGTTTTCCATTTTTCGCCTCGTTTTAAATCTGATAGTTTGTTACCAACGGTTTTGTGCGTCTTATTTTTGTCCTTAACCTGATTATAAATAGTACTCTATCAAATATTTCTTTTTGGTCAGAAGCTCCTTTATAGTAGCGATGGCCTGGTCCATATCGTTTAAGTCATCCATCTGAAGGTCAATTTGCGCCCTGCTGAAACGATTTGGACCTATATTGACCACCCTGCAGTCGTTGGGCTGATTAAGAGCGATAATTGTTTCAAGCTCATAATCGTCAAGGTCGCTTATTGTCGTAATAAGTATCAATCCGGCGTCGGTAAACAGATGCGATATTTCACCAATCCGCCTTATATGTTCGTCGCGTTCAATGTTTTCATTTATATCCACACCCGACAAGCTGTTTGAAAGGCCCAGGTAATAAACCATCCTTCCTGAATTGAAAAGATTCTCTTCCAGCGATTTAGCCAGCTCCTTCTTACCCAGCTCGGCAGGGCCGCAGATAAGCACCAGAGTCGAATGCTGCTTATACTTAAGCGCTCTTGCCTCCGGCGTTATGCCGCTTCGCTCCCATCTTTTTTCCCTCTGCCGGACATGCTCAATAATTCTGTTAGTTGCCTTTTCCGCGGAACCGAGAATCACTCCGCCGCCGGCTATTTCATAATTATCGATTATCACAAAGCGGCCGGTCTGAGCAATTGTCTCTGAAAGGTCAAAGGCGATTGGCTTGAGGGTTTCAAGCACGCATTCCGCGACATCGTGCCTTTCAATCTGCCGGCGGTTCGAATCTGTGGTAAGCTCGGATGCGTCAAGGACCGTGATTATTTCAGTCAGCCATACAGGCATCCTCACTGCCCCCAGTTTAATTTTATACCGCTTGTTTTTTACCATGGGCTGGCGTCCCATCCAGAAAACATTTACTTTAAGATGAGTGCCTACTTTTGCCGGCGGCTCGTCCGCCCTGCACATCAGCTCGCCTGGCTGCAAATAAATCTGCTCATCAAGAGTGAATCCCGTCGATTGCCCCGCATGAGCTTCTGTCTGAACAGGCGTATTGAAACTCTCTATCGTTGCGATTCTTGACTGCTTGCCTGACGGCAGAAATACAATCTTGTCTCCGACGCTTATATTACCAGTTTCAATCCGGCCTGCGATAATTCTCCTGTCATCCCCTGCCTCTGTAAATTTATAAATATCCTGAACGGGAAACCTGAAGGGCATGTTAATGGGTTCGGGTTCCTTGACAAAATTATCAACTGTTTCAAGGACTGTGGGGCCGCGATACCAGGGCATGTTATTTGATATCCTAGTTATATTGTCGCCTTCTCTTGCGCTCAAGGGGAGAACATACGTCGGTTTGACGCCTATCTGACCAAGAAACTTAAGATACTCATTTTTTATTGATTCGAAAGTTTCCTGGGAATAGGAAACGATATCCATTTTGTTTACGCAGACCGCTACCTGTTTTATACCCAGCATGCCAAGCAAATAGCCGTGTCTGCGTGAATTTTCCCGGACACCCTCCTTTGCATCAATAACAAGCAGGGCAGCTTCCGCACGGGCCGCTCCTGATATCATATTCTTTAGAAATTCAATATGCCCCGGGGCGTCTATGATAATATACTCCCGTTTTTGGGAACGGAAAAAGCACCTCGCCGAATCGATAGTAATACCCTGCGACTGTTCATCCTTAAGGGCATCTAATAAAAATGCATACTCGAAAGGTCTGGCGTTTTTTGCGCACCTGTTTTTAACATCTTCGAGTTTGCCCTGGGGGAGCGAATCCGTGTCGGCCATAAGTCTGCCGATAACAGTGCTTTTCCCATGGTCAACATGCCCGATGACCACGATATTCATCTGCTGTTTCGATAATTTATCAATATTGTTATTTTGCAGTTTCAATTGTTCCATCTTTCAGTCCTGCTTTACATATATCCGTCTCTGCGAAGCGTCTCCAGCCCGCAGCCGTCTTCCTTGTCCTGCTCTCTGCCGGACCTTTCCGCAATGTTGGAAAATTTGCCGCTGCGGAGCTCTTCTATCACGTCCTTGACGTTTTTCGCGTTTGAATCCACGGGGGACGTGCAGGGCCAGCAGCCCAGAGAACGGTATCTTTTGCCGTTGCCGTGATCAAAATAAATGTCGATGATGGGTATGTTTTCCCGGTCGATATACTCCCAGATATTAAGCTCCGTCCAGTCCAGCAATGGGTGAATACGAACGTGCGTCCCCGGAGCAAAATCGGTCTTAAACTGGTTCCACAATTCAGGCGGCTGGTCGCCTACGTCCCATTCATTATGCTTGTCGCGGGGTGAAAAATATCTTTCCTTGCTCCTGCTGCCTTCTTCATCGGCCCTTGCGCCGACAATAACTCCCGTAAACGGCTCACCAGATTCCTGTTTGACAAAACCTCCTGTTGAATGGTCAAGCACCCATCTGGGCCAGTCACCGCTAAGGGTATGTTTCAACGCCTCGCTTTTAAGAGCGGCACAGCATTCCAATCTGTTTAATTTGCCGTCCGGAAACGTCTCCTTTGCCTCTAACGCGTTGATATTTTTTCCTACAATAAGATTCAGTTTCCATTCAAGCGCAAAACGGTCTCTGTACTCAATCATTTTCGGAATCTTATACATAGTATCAATATGCATCAGAGGAAAAGGCACATGACCAATAAATGCCTTCCTTGCAAGCCATAATAAAACCGTACTGTCTTTGCCTATGGACCAGAGCATTACCAAACTCTTAAAACTGCGATATGCTTCACGAAGTATGAAAATGCTCTGAGATTCCAATGCTTCAAGCCTGTCCATTAGCTCCGAACCCCCTTTTTGTTTTTACCATCTTCCTTGTGAAGATGAAGGCCGCATTCCTTATGTTCCGGTTTTTCCCACCACCATCTTCCCGCCCGTAAATCTTCCCCTTCCCTGATTGCTCTTGTGCAGGGAGCGCAACCTATGCTCGTATAGCCCTGGCTATGGAGTTTATTAAAAGGCACATTATTTTTATGAATGTAATCCCATACTTTTTCGGTGGTCCAGTCCGCCAGGGGCGATACCTTTATAAGCCCGAAGTTTTCGTCGAATTCAATCCGCTGCAAAGCAGTACGAGTCAGCGATTGTTCGACTCTCAAGCCGCATATCCATGCCTGCAATCCGCTTAATTTTCTTTTTAACGGCTCAATCTTGCGGACCTGGCAGCAGAGCTTGCGTCCTTCAATGCTGTTGTAGAAAAGATTAGGCCCGTATTTATTAACCATCTCTTCGATTTTTTTGTAATCCGGGAACAATATATCTATTTGAATTCCATATTTTTCCCGCGT
>Ga0105104_10002221_pt1 | contig 14271 bp, 12 predicted proteins | sample PPLLaktember2015_3_FD_87034 | JGI IMG/M metagenome (GOLD analysis project Ga0105104, IMG submission 87034) | Freshwater sediment microbial communities from Prairie Pothole Lake near Jamestown, North Dakota, USA - PPLs Lake P7 Core (6) Depth... | ecosystem: Environmental > Aquatic > Freshwater >... | reverse complement strand
TGCGTATCCCCATCCCCTGCGGCCGGCGGGGGTTTGTGCGCCAGACTCGCTGACCATTCCCAATGGCCAACTCGCCCTGCCCGTAGGGGAGCGGCTAGAGCTTGATAACAAAGACCGGTTTGCCTCCCGCTCCCTCGCCCCTGGCAGGATCAAGTGCCGTTCGCGGCGAGGTATCCGAGTCAAGCTGACCTTATCCACCATTCGGTGGATGCCAGTCTCCACCGGATGTGTAATAAAATTCAGCCGGTCGTTCGTTAAGAAAACCGAAGGCCATCGCTATACTCCTAAGTAAGAGAGTGAAAGGAGTATGGGAATGAACGATCATCAACCGATTATCCAGGTGGAGCACCTGGTCAAGAAATATGGAGAGCTGCGTGCGGTAGACGATATATCTTTCCAGGTAGAGCGCGGAGAGATTTTTGGCATCATCGGACCGAACGGGGCGGGTAAGACTACAACCGTGGAAAGCATCATCGGGATGCGCAAACTTGATTCGGGTAAAATCCGCGTCCTTGGGATGGATCCGCGCGGTCAGGCCAATGATCTCCGCCAGCGGATCGGGGTCCAGCTCCAGCAGGGAGCCTTACCCGAGGCGATGCGGGTCTGGGAGGCGCTGGATCTGTTTTCTTCCTTCTACAGGCATCCCGTGGATTGGAAACCACTGCTCGAGACGTGGGGATTAGCCGAAAAGCGCAATACTTCGTTTAACCGCCTGTCGGGAGGGCAGCAGCAGCGTCTTTTTATTGCCCTGGCCCTGGTCAACCAACCCGAAATCGTATTCCTGGACGAGCTGACCACCGGTTTAGATCCACAGGCGCGCCGCAATACCTGGGACCTGGTCCGCTCGATCCGCGATCAGGGCAAAACTGTAGTGCTGGTGACCCATTTTATCGAGGAGGCTGAAAAGCTGTGCGACCGGGTAGCCATCATCGACCACGGCCGGTTGATTGCGCTGGATGCACCGAAGCGCCTGATCCGGGAGATATCCACGGAGAACCGGGTGCGTTTCACGACATCCAACGGGTTTAACCCGAGCCAGCTAGAAAAACTTCCGGGAATTACCCGCGCCGTTCGGGAGGGGAATGAAGTGATTGTGTATGGCAACCAATCCCTGCTGCTGCAGGTAGCCAGCGCTTTGAACGACCTGGGGATCATCCCTGGTGACCTGCGTACTGAGCAAGCTACCCTGGAAGATGTTTTTCTCGCGCGTACGGGTCGGAAGATCCGTGCATAAGGATAAAGGAGTTTGAAATGAGCACTTTACTCAAAATGACCTGGGTGGATAGCAAGCTTTTTCTACGCAACTGGATGGCAAGCTTCTTTACCCTGGTTTTCCCCCTGTTGATGCTGTTCTTGTTTGGGGCGATGTACGGTAACGAACCCAGCGCTTTGTTTGGCGGTTTTGGGGGGATGGATGTCTCGGTTCCCGGGTATATCGCTGCCCTGATCATCGGTACTTCCGGTTTTATGAGCCTGCCCATGGAACTTGCGTCGCGCCGGGAGCAAGGGGTACTGCGCCGTTTTCGAGCATCACCGGTCCACCCCGGGATCCTGCTTGGGTCGCAGCTGCTGGTCAATGTCCTGACCAGCGCGTGGGGCGCGGTGCTGCTGGTGATCGCCGGGGTGCTGGCTTTCAACCTGCGCCTGCCGGAAAACCCGCTGATGTTTGCCCTGGGATACCTGGTGAGCTGTGTAAGCGTGTTCTCGGCAGGCTTCCTGCTGGCCAGCCTGCTGCGCTCAGCCAGCGCGGCGCGTGCAGTCAGCATGGCGATCTTTTACCCGATGATGTTCCTCTCGGGAGGGACACTGCCCCGTGAAATCATGCCGGATTATCTGCAGCGGATCTCAGACTTTATCCCATTGACCTACGTGGTCAACCTGTTGAAGGGGCTGTGGTTTGGGCATGGTTGGGACCTGACTGCCGTGGCAGTCCTGGCGGTGATCTGCCTGGTGTGTGTGGTGGTATCCGTGCGGTTGTTCCGCTGGGAGTAAGTGATATACTACAACCAGGCAGGCAGAGCGATGAAAAGATTCACGACCCCGCAGATTTCCTGGAGAAACCGAAAATTCCTGAGCCTCTGGCCGCAGATCTGGATTTGGCTAAGCTATGGGATGCTCGCAACCGCGAGCGTGATTTCCCTGCTGGACGAAAGCCTGACCCTGGAGAAACGCCTGGCCTGCCTGGTTATTGCCCTGATCTATGGGACATGGTATTGGGTCTTTGTCGTGAGGCATGACCGCTGGGGGAGAAGATCCCCCTGGTTAGGCCTCTCTTTTGTTGCCATCATTGGGCTGCTGTACATCGCAACCGGTCTGCATATGGCTTTTTCGATGCTGCTGTTCAGCATGTACGGCGTCCTGTTTGGCGCACTGGATATGATCTGGGCCATCCCCAATGTCATGGTGGTTTCCCTGGCGATCTCGGTCCGCTTGATCCTCTTGACCGGCGAGCCGGTCAGCGCCAATTGGGGGATCATTATCGGTTTTACTTTTACAACCTTTTTTAGCATTTTGCTGGGTCTGTACATCAATTCGATTTACCGGCAAAGCTGGGAGCGCCAGCGGATGATCGATGAGCTCCAGGAGACGCGGGGTGAGCTGGCCGCCGCGGAACGCCAGGCCGGGATCTTGCAAGAGCGCCAGCGGCTGGCCCGCGAGATCCACGATACGTTAGCCCAGGGTTTCACCAGCATTGTCGTGCACCTGGAAGCCGCCGACCAGGCTCTCCCGGGCGGAGAAGAATTGGGCCCTGCCCGCCGGCACCTGGACCAGGCACGGCGCACGGCGCGGGAAAGCCTGGAAGAAGCGCGCCGGTTTGTGTGGGCGCTGCATCCCGAACCGCTGGAGCGCGAGACCCTGGCCCCGGCAATCCGCCGGGCGGTCGAGCGCTGGTCCGAGGAAAGCAAGATCCGGGGCAGCCTTGAGATCAGCGGGGATCCCCGCTTGCTGCCGTCCGCATACGAAGTCACTCTGCTGCGCGCGGCGCAGGAAGCGCTTGCCAATATCCGCAAACACGCGCGTGCCAGCCAGGTCAACCTTACGTTGACCTATATGGACGACCAGGTGATCCTGGATGTCCAGGATAACGGGATAGGCTTTGACTATGCCGCACTGTCCGCCGAACAACCGGGGCAGGGGGGGTTCGGTTTGATGGGTATGCGCGAGCGCATCCAGCAGCTGGGGGGCAGCCTGCTCGTCGAAAGCGCGCCGGGGGAAGGGACCACGCTGGTAATCGAGCTTCCATTCCAGCCCGCGCGGCCTGAAATGCAGCCAAACCGGGAGGGAGCATGACAGACCGAATCAGACTGCTGATCGCGGACGACCACCCGGTCGTTCGGGATGGCCTGCGCGGGATGCTCTCCAGCCAGGCGGATTTCGAGGTGGTGGGGGAAGCCGTGAATGGGATCGAGGCAGTCCAGCAGGCTGCTCAGGCGGTCCCGGATGTGATCCTGATGGACCTGCGCATGCCCCAGATGGATGGAGTGACGGCCATTGCTAAAATCAAGTTGGCCAACCCGCGGACCAATGTGCTGGTTCTGACGACCTATGACAGCGATACGGAGATCCTGCGTGCTATCGAAGCCGGCGCAACCGGCTATCTGCTCAAGGATTCCCCGCGTGAAGATCTGTACCATGCCATCCGTTCGGCTGCCGCGGGAAGATCCTACCTGTCGCCTTCGATCGCGACGCGGTTGATGGTGCAGATGCAGCGCCCGGCGGAAGAGCATTTGAGCGCGCGTGAGATCGAGGTGATCCGCCAGGTTGCCCTGGGCGCCAGCAACAAAGAGATCGCCCACCACCTGCATATCAGCGAGGCGACGGTGAAATCCCACCTGCTGCATATCTTTTCCAAGCTGGGGGTCAACGACCGGACTCAGGCAGTAACCGTGGCTATCCAGCGCGGGATCGTGCGCGTGGATGGCCAGGTATCGAATTAATCCCCAATATCTATTTTCATTGCGAGGTGAAACATGGCACATGTCGAGAAAAAAGTGATCGCGACCGACCAGGCTCCCAAGGCGCTTGGCCCGTACTCCGCCGCAATCCAGGTGGGGGCATTCATTTTCTGCTCCGGGCAGACCGGGATCGATCCGGCCACCAACCAGGTTGTCGAAGGTGGGGTTGAGGCCGAAGCGCGCCAGGTGTTGAGCAACCTGCGCGCGGTGCTTGAAGCGGCTGGCGCATCCATGGCCAATATCGTCAAAACTACCGTTTTTTTGCGCGACATGAAAGACTTTGCAAAGATGAATGCCATCTATGCAGAGTTCTTCGCGGACAAATACCCGGCCCGCTCGACCTTCGCCGTGGCTGGCCTGCCGAAGAATGCGTCCGTCGAGATCGAAGCCATCGCATATATCGGAGAATAGGGATAATTGCCACGCCGGGGCGAAGCATTCGGAGAACAAATAGAATATGAAGGGCCGGATCTTTGAGCGGTTCTATCAGGTCGACTCGGCCCGAGCCGCGGGTGACGGGCGGGGCAGCGAGCTGGGGTTGGCCATCGCTCGAGAGATCGTCAAGGCTCACAAAGGCGCTATCCGGGTCGAAACACCCCCCGGTGGGGGAAGCCGGTTCGTGGTGTGTTTGCCATGGGTGGGGCCAGCAGATCCGGCCTGGGCCCAGAAACGCCATGCTTGAGAATATTAAAATTCCCCCTTTACGATTTTTCCATTCCAGTATATGCTTAGCAAACTACATCTGATGCTGCCTGACAACCGTGCATGCCCTCTGTATCGGTAATCATCCCATGTTACAATGAAGAAGCGACAATCCAGCCCCTTCTAGAGGCGCTGTATGCGCAAACCTACCCGCGTGAGGCGCTGGAGGTCATCATTTCAGATGGAATGTCCACGGACCGGACCCGAGAGGTGATCTCAAGCTTCCAGACCGATCATCCCGACCTTTGCATCCGGGTTGTGGATAACCCAGCCCGCAACATCCCATCCGCGTTGAACCGTGCTCTGGAAAGCGCCATAGGGAAGATGGTGGTTCGCCTGGATGGCCACTGCCTGCCGCGAAACGATTATATCGAGCGCTGTGTGGACGATCTACAACAGGGCGCGGGCGATCTGGTGGGCGGAGTCTGGGAAATTCAGCCGGGCGGTCAGAACTGGGTTGCAAGATCGATTGCCCGGGTTGCCGCGCACCCGCTGGGTGTGGGCGATGCCCGCTACCGGTATGCCAACCAGGCTGGACCGGTTGACACCGTCCCGTTCGGAGCCTACTACCTGTCTTTGATCGACCGGATCGGAAAGTACGATGTTAATTTATTGACCAATGAAGATTACGAATTTGCGACCCGCGTCCGCCAGGCAGGAGGGCGGGTATGGATGGACCCGTCCATCCGTTCGGTGTATTTTGCCCGTAAGGATCTGGGAGCACTGGCCCGGCAGTACTGGCGGTATGGATATTGGAAATGGCGCATGCTGCGGCGTTACCCGGGCAGCCTGCGCTGGCGCCAGGCTCTGCCGCCGCTGTTCTTGATCAGCCTGATTGGGCTGGCTTTACTTTCGATCGTGTGGCCGGTCGCGCGGGTATTGTTGTTGGTGGAACTAATCGCCTATTGGATCGTCTTAGTTCTGGCGGGAGTACAATCAGCCCGCCGTTTTGTGGATATCACACTCATTGCAGGCATCCCCCTCGGCATCGCAACCATGCATTTCTGTTGGGGGGCTGGTTTTCTTTGGAGCATGATCCACCGTGAGCCCTCATATTGAACCTGTAATGATCAAAGAAATGGAAACCCAAAAAGTTATAAAGCGCTCGGTCCCCTGGCGGATACGTTCCGGAGAACGGCGAATCCTCCTCCTGGTTGGAGACGCGGTCGTTGCCGGTCTGGCTTTGCTGGCAGGGATCTATTTCTGGGCGGCGCGGGACGACTGGCTTAACTTTTCCACCGAATTTTTGCGCGTGCGGGTACCCACCTGGTTCTTTCTGATCCCTTTGATCTGGATTATATTACTGGTCGAACTGTACGATGTACGGCGCGCCAACCGCCGCGCGGATACGATCAAAGGCGTCGCAATGGCAGCCCTGGCCGGGTTGGGAATCTACCTGGTGGTCTTTTTTGTCTCTAAGGAAGGTTCGCTCCCACGCACCGGGGTTGCCGTTTTCATTATCGCTGCTTCCACCTTGACTTTAATCTGGCGGTTAGTGTTTATCTCGATTTTTACAGCGCCGCAGTTCATGCGCCGGGTATTAATTGTCGGCGCGGGAAAATCGGGGACGACCCTGCTTAATGTCCTCAATGAAACCTGGCCTCCCCCATTCTTCCTGGTTGGATTGATCGACGATGATCCCGAAAAAAAAGGACTGATCATCGAAAAGTACCCGGTCTTGGGTGGGGGCGATGACCTAGTCGAGATCATCCAACGCGAATCGATCTCTGACCTGATCTTTGCAATTTCCGGTGAAATGAACGGAACAATGTTCCAATCCATGCTGGACGCCCAGGAATACGGCGTGGAAGTCACCACCATGCCGGTGGTGTATGAGGAACTGCTCAACCGAGTCCCGATTTCCCTGCTCGAATCGGACTGGATCTTACGCTCCTTCGTAGACCAGGCGCGCACCAGCACCCTGTACGAGACCGGGAAACGCCTGATGGACATCCTGGGCGGGCTGATCGGTCTGGCTGCCCTGGTGCTGTTCACTCCTTTTATCACCCTTGCGATCTTGGTCGATTCGGGTTTCCCCATTTTCTTCACCCAATACCGCATGGGAAGACGCGGCCAGCTGTATAAAATCTATAAGTTCCGTACGATGCGCCAGGATTCGGAGCATGACGGACTGGTGCGGGTCACCACGGAGAACGACGAGCGCATCACGCGGGCGGGCAACTTTATGAGAAAGAGCCATCTCGACGAACTCCCCCAGGTGATCAACGTGCTGGTTGGGGATATGAGCCTGGTGGGACCGCGGGCCGAGCGATCCGAGCTGGTCCATAATCTGCAGCGCAAGATTCCATTCTACCGGGCGCGTTTGCTGGTGAAACCGGGGATTACCGGTTGGGCGCAGGTTAATTTTGGTTATGCCGCCACGGTGGAAGATACGGCCGTAAAACTGGAGTATGACCTGTATTACATCAAACATCGCAGCCTGCTGATGGATATTATTATCCTGTTACGCACGGTTGGGACTGTGATCGGACTGCGAGGAACTTGATGAAGATCCATGGACAGCTCCGCAATCGATACGTGGTGATCGGCGATATGATCTTGATCGTCGTATCGGTGATCGCTTCCTATCTGCTTCGCCTGGAAGTAGGATCTGCCTTTGCTTTTTACTTCAATCCTTCCGGGTTATGGATGATCCTGGCGGCCTTGATTGTCAAACCGGTGGTTTACCACTGGTTCGGCTTATACCGGCGATTGTGGGTGTACGCCAGTACGCAGGAGCTCAAGCTGATCGTCGCGGCCGTTACAACCGCCCAGATCCCGGTCACCCTGATCATGGTGGCGTTATTCTATTTAAACGTGGTGAATGGCTTTGTCAAGACAGTCTTTTTCATCGATTGGGTTATTTCAATCCTGGCAGTGGGCGGACTGCGCTTCACCCTGCGCGTTCTGGCGGAAAATAAAGCCATCCCGAATGGGCAAGGAAAAGGCGCTTTACGCAAAGTCTTGATCGTTGGGGCGGGCGACGCGGGCGTCCTGGTTGTACGCGAACTGCAAAAAAATCCGCAGCTCAACCTGGTCCCGGTAGGTTACCTGGATGATAACCCAGATAAACAAAATTTATCCATCGTCGGTATTCCGGTGGTCGGGACACTGACCGATATGGCACGCATCCTGGATAACCTGCAAGCAGACGAAGTATTGATTGCCATCCCGAGCGCGCCGGGCCGGGTGGTACGCCTGGTGGCAGACGTCTGCCGGTTGAAGGGCATTCCTTTCCGGACCATGCCCGGGATCTACGAGCTGATCGGTGGGAAGGTGAGCGTCAGCCGGATGCGCGAGGTGGATATCACCGACCTGCTGCGCCGCGAGCCCGTCCACATCAACAACGAGTTGATCGGCGCCAGCCTGACCGGGCGGGTCGTCCTGGTAACCGGGGCAGGTGGATCGATTGGGCGGGAGCTGTGCCGCCAGATTGCCCGCTGGGGACCGGTGGAATTGATCCTGTTGGGACACGGGGAGAACAGTATATTCGAAGCCTGGCTTGAGCTCCAGGAAACCATACCGTCTTTACCGATGCGCCCGATCATTGCCGACGTGCGTGATTTGCCGCGCCTGATGAATATTTTTGAGCTCCACCATCCCCAGGTGGTCTTTCATGCCGCGGCACACAAACACGTGCCCTTGATGGAAGCCAATATCTCGGAAGCCGTGACCAATAATATCCTGGGTACCCGGAATATGGTGCATGTAGCCCTAACACACAAAGTCGAGCGGTTGGTGATGATCTCATCCGATAAAGCCATCCGTCCGCGCAATATCATGGGTGCGACCAAACGCGTGGCCGAGATGATCGTCCTGGACGCGGCGCGGCGCAGTGGCAGATCTTTTTCCGTGGTGCGCTTTGGAAATGTCCTGGGCAGCCGCGGGAGCGTTGTACCTCTGTTCAAGCGCCAGATTGCCAAAGGCGGACCGGTGACGATTACCCATCCGGATATGAAACGCTACTTTATGACCATCCCCGAAGCGGTTCACCTGGTACTGCAAGCCTCTGCGATGGGGCAGGGCGGTGAGATGTTCGTGCTCAATATGGGCCAGCAGGTGCGCATCCTGGATCTGGCGGAAGATCTGATCCGCCTGTCCGGGCTGGAACCGGGGCGAGATATCGAGATCGTCTTTACCGGGATCCGCCCCGGTGAAAAGTTGAGCGAAGACCTGTGGGATGAGGGCAGTATCTTCAAACGCACCGGTCACCCCGAAGTATTCCGCCTGGATGGGCAAGATGTGCTCAGCAATGGGCCGCTCAACCAGGCCGTAGATGAGCTGCTGCGCCTGGCGCAAGAAGGGGATACCCAGACAACCCTGACCCTTTTGGATGAGCTGATCCCGGGGTCCGAGGTGCGCAGCACCCCGCCGCCTGAATTAAATTCCATCGATTGATGCCTGAAATCAGACTGGCCGAGTGGGAGGAATTCCTCCGCCTTTCTCCGGATGCTCACCTGCTACAGACCGCAGCCTGGGGTGAGTTGAAGGGAGAATTTGGTTGGAAGGCCTGCCCTGTCGTGCGGGGTGACCTGGGCGCGTTGATCTTATTCCGCGGGCTGCCGTTGGGGTTGAGCTTCGGATACATCCCTCGCGGACCGGTGGGCTGTGCGGACGAGCAAGAACAGCGGCAGTTCTGGACAGAGGTCGATGCGGTTTGCCGGTCGCGAGCAGCCGTATTCTTGAAGGTTGAACTGGATACCTGGAAGGGCGATCCCAGCCCTATCCAGCTCCCAGAGGCATTCAAACCCAGCCCGCACGAGATCCAACCCCCCCGGACCCTGGTAGTGGACCTGCGCGGGAGCGAGGAAGACATCCTGGGGCGGATGAAGCAGAAGACGCGCTATAACATCCGCCTGGCGCAAAAAAAAGGTGTAAGCGTGCGCGCTTCTGACGATATCGCCTGTTTCCACAGCCTGATGGTGCAGACCGGCGATCGCGATCAATTTGGCGTGCACAGCCTGGAATACTACCAGGCGGTGTACCGGCTGTTCGAGCAGAGCGGGGAATGCGCGCTGCTGCTGGCGGAATACGCGGGTCAACCGCTGGCAGGTTTAATGGTATTCTGGCGGGGTTCGCGGGCGTGGTATTTCTACGGCGCCTCATCGGAAGCCGAGCGCAACCGCATGCCGGCTTACCTGCTGCAGTGGGAGGCGATGCGCCTGGCGCGCGAGCATGGGTGTGTGGAATATGACCTGTGGGGGGTTCCCGATACGGATGAAGAATCTTTGGAAAGCCAGTTCCAAACGCGCTCGGACGGCCTGTGGGGCGTCTACCGCTTCAAACGCGGTTTTGGCGGGGCGCTCAAAAGGACGGAAGGCGCCTGGGACCGGGTGTACCAGCCGGTGCTGTACGGGGTGTATCGGAGGGTGGTTAAAGGATGAAGGATAAAGGATAAAGGATAAAGGATAAAGGATAAAAAAACCAACAATTCAAGCAACAGTTGAACAAGGTTTGGATGAGTAGATATTGATCCACCCGGTTCTTCAAGTTCTTCGTTGTATCAGTTGGGAATTATATTCGGGGTAATTGCAGGTTACCACTTTTTTGTTTCTCAAGAGAAAAAGTGGATGTGAAAGAAAAAGCAAATATTGGAACTGCTACCGAACAATCCTGTTGATTGGAACACATTCATCGCCCGGCTGCCGGGGGCGCATGTGCTGCAGACCTGCGAATGGGCGGAGACCAAGGCGCGCAATGGGTGGGAGCCGATTTATGCGGTATGGCGGGGGACAGACGGGGCGGTACAGGCTGCGGCGCTGATCCTGGAGCGAACCCTGCGGTTGGGTGGTTTTGCGGCCCGGCTGCGCATCCATTACATCCCGCGGGGTCCGCTGCTGGACTGGCAGGATACGCGGCTGCGCGGCCAGGTTTTGGATGATCTGCAAGCCTTCTCGCGCCGGAAAGGCGCGATCTTCTTGAAGATCGATCCGGAGGTGCCGCTGGGGATGGGGATTCCCGGGGGCGAGGGGTTGAGTGACGATCCGCTGGGGCTGTCCGTCCAAAACGAGCTTTCCCGCAGAGGCTGGCAGTTTTCAGAGAGCCAGGTGCAGTTTCGCAACACGGTGGTGGTCGATCTGAGCCCCACCGAAGAAGATCTGCTGGCGCGTATGAAGCAAAAGTCACGCTACAATATCCGCCTGGCGGAGCGCAAAGGGGTCCGGATCCGCACGGGTTCGACGGCCGATCTGCCGCTGCTGTACCGCATGTACGCAGAGACTGCCGTGCGGGATGGGTTTGTAATCCGTGAGGAAGGCTACTACCGGTCGCTGTGGGAACGGTTCATCCGGGCCGGAAAGGCGGAGCCGCTCATTGCCGAAGTAGAGGCTGAGCCGGTGGCCGCGGTTATCATCTTCCGCTTTGCCGGGAAGGCCTGGTATTTATTTGGAATGTCCAGACAGGCACACCGCGAAAAAATGCCCAACGCACTGCTGCAGTGGGAAGCCATGCGGCGGGCCAAAGCTCATGACTGCCAGGTCTACGACCTGTGGGGCGCGCCGGATGTATTCGATGAAAATGACCCCCTGTGGGGGGTGTTCCGGTTCAAAGAAGGCCTGGGGGGGCAAGTCTTGCGCACCCTGGGAGCCTGGGATTTCCCCGTCAACCCGCTTTTCTTCCAGATTTATACCCGCACACTGCCGCGCATCCTGGATGTGATGCGCAGGCGCGGGCGGGCGCGTACCCAACAGGAGGTCCAACCGTTATGATCCCGCGTCTTCGTTTTGCCCATTTGCCCACAGCGGTGGAAGCTATGCCGAGGCTCAGTGCGCGCCTGGGTGGGCCGCGCCTGCTGATCAAACGCGATGACCTGACCGGCCTGGCGCTGGGCGGGAATAAAACCCGCAAGCTGGAGACTCTGCTGGCCGAGGCGCAGGCCAACGGCGCGCGCACGTTGGTGACCGCCGGGGCGATCCAATCCAATCACTGCCGCCAGACGGCGGCGGCGGCGGCTCGCTTTGGCCTGGACTGCATCCTGGTGCTCTCAGGGAAACCTGCCCAACGCCTGAATGGAAACCTGCTGCTGGACCACCTCATGGGGGCTGAAATCGTCTGGTGCAGCCGTGAGGAACGGGATATAGTCCTAAAGGATACCTTTGATACGGCCTGGACCAGCGGCCGGCGCCCTTACCAGATCCCCTATGGGGGCTCCAATGCGGTGGGAGCGGCAGCTTATGCCCTGGCGTTCCAGGAATTCCTGGAGCAGGGCCAGGCGGCGGATTGGATCGTTTTCCCTTCATCTTCAGGCGGCACGCAGGCCGGGCTGGTCGTGGGCGCCCGCCAGGCAAACTGGCCGGGGAAGGTCCTGGGGATCAGCGTCGATGAGGAAGCCGGCGTACTGCAGGAACGGGTGGCCGAACTGGCAGCCGAGACGGCTGAACGGCTGGGGGAGCGGATGACATTTTTGAAAGAAGAGATCCTGGTCGACGACCACTACCTGGGGGGAGGGTATGCCGTGATGGGTATCGCCGAGCGCGAAGCGATCCTGCTGTTCGCGCAGCAGGAGGGGATCTTGCTTGACCCGGTTTATACCGGTCGTGCGGCAGCGGGGATGATCGATCTGATCCGTAAGGGGTTTTTTAAGCCAGAAGAGAGCGTTCTATTCTGGCATACCGGCGGCGCCCCAGCTTTGTTCGCAGAACCGTACAACCGGCTGTTGAGCCAGTAAGCCAGTTTAGAGTTAAGAGTCTAGAGTTCAGAGTCTCGAGTTCAGAGTCTAGAGTACAGAGTTTACGATGGATTGTCAGGGTGACCAGTCTGGGTCGAAGTCCAGGGCGGGGTCGTCTGTCAGGCGGGTGAGCAGGGTTCCGGTGCGGGTCATGCGGTAGATATCCTGGTTTCCGCCGGCCGGCCAGCTTTCAAAAGCCACCCAATACCCATCCGGAGACAAGACCGCGTCTGCAACCGGGCTAACCTTCTCGGAAACCGGGAACTGAGCGGAACCATCGGCGAGCTTTTTGGCGGCCAGGACGGAGAGACCGTTGCCCTGGCTGTAATACAGCACCTTTCCATCTTGCGACCAGACCGGCAGATAACTGGTCCCCGCGTTGTTGCTGCCGAACTCGCGCGCGCCGCTGCCGTCTGCGGCCATGATCCAAACCTGGATCAGCCCGAGCCGGTTGGTGGTAAAGGCAATCGACTGCCCGTCCGGAGACCAGGCCGGCTGCCGGTCGTAGGAGGAGAGGCGAGAAAGTGAAATGACCGTATCGTCGGCCAGGTTGTACAGGTAGATGTGCGGCCGGCCATCGCGCAGGGTGGTGAAGGCAATCGTTTTTCCGTCCGGAGACCAGGTGGGCTCGTAATCGCCGCCCGGGTCGGTGTCCAGGGGAAGGATACCGCTGCCGTCGACATTCATCAGATACAGGCTGGATCCCTTATATTGATCTTGTTTCCCCGCGCAGGGCGAAATGAAAACCAGGCGCTGTCCATCCGGGGACCAATCCGGCTGGCAGGCGCCATCGGACAGGTCGGTGACCTGGTGCAGGTCTCCGCCATCCACATCCATGATCCAGATCTGGGGCTTCCCGCTGCGGGTCGAGGCAAAAGCAATCTGGCCCAACCCGCTGCCAGTAAGGGTTGCGGAAGGGGAAGGCTGCAGGGTAGCGGTCTGGGTCAGGGTGGGGGCGAGGGTTTCAGGCGCGGTGGGCGCCTGGGTATTTGCCAGGGAGATGGGGATGAGAGTCAGGGTGGGGACTGGCGCACCAATGGACGCTGTGAGGCCAGAAGTGGGCGCCAGGGTAGGTCGGGGGGTGAATCCACGCGCCAGCAGCCCACCGGCCGCCAGGACTGCCAGCAGGCCAAACATGCTTACCCCCACCGTGATCCTTCGCGAAGGCCGCGGGCGCCGGGCATACTCCTTTGGGGCGGCCGCCAGGGGCGTTGAGGAGGGGTTCCCCGAGATAGGATCCGCGAGCCGGGGAGCGGAAACCGTAGCGGAGGACACGTCCGCCGCAGAGATCGACTGAGAGGGGCTGGGGGTTACCCGGATCTCGTTGTTTTCTTCGATCCGGCGCCGGACCTGGGTATTTGAGCCCAATAATGACTGGCGAAATTCGGCAGCGGACTGGTAGCGGCGTTCCGGGTCGACGGCCATGCCGCGTTCGATCACCTGCGCGGTGCGCTCGCTGACCTGGGGGTTGCGCAGGCGCAGCGAGGTCAGTACCGCGCTGCCCATGGCGCGAGCCAGGCCATCTTCCGGGATAAAGTCGCATAATGCCGCGTACAGGGTAGCAGAGAGCGCATAGAGGTCGGAGCGCGGCTCCGTGCCCTGTCCGTACTGCTCGGGAGGTGCATAACCCGGGGTGAGGGACTGCGCGCCGATCGTGGTTGCCTGCCCGCTGTGGGCGATTTTGGCCAGCCCAAAGTCCACCAGGTAAATCCGGCCATCGGGTGTGATTTTGATATTTCCCGGTTTGATATCGCGGTGCAGGATGGGCGGCAGGCGGCTGTGGAGATACTCGAGCGCGTCGCAAATGGCAATCCCGATCATGAGAACTTCGGATTCGGGGAGGATGCCGGTGCGCTTCAAACGCTGGCGCAGGTCTTCGCCATCGATATAATCCATCGCCAGATACTGGCCCTGCCCATCAATTACAAAGTGGTCGGTGACACGCGG